>Ga0172369_10004901_pt1 | contig 16726 bp, 14 predicted proteins | sample LakKiv25m_FD_114539 | JGI IMG/M metagenome (GOLD analysis project Ga0172369, IMG submission 114539) | Freshwater microbial communities from Kabuno Bay, South-Kivu, Congo - kab_022012_11.25m | ecosystem: Environmental > Aquatic > Freshwater > Lake | place: Democratic Republic of the Congo...
CGCTCCCGACGGCAACAACGGCGCCGGGAAGGCAGCGACCAAGGCCTAGGGTCGTATTTCTATTTGTTCTATTTTCTAAGGCTTCAGCCTCAGCCCCTGCCGTGCCTGGGCCGGCGTCGCGATCGGGCGGCCGAACGCCGTGGCCATCGCGACCACCCGCTCCACGAGCTCGTAGGAGCCCTTTGCGAGCACGCCCTTGTCGACGAAGAGGTTGTCCTCGAGGCCCACACGCACATGGCCGCCCATCCCGACGGCGAGCCGGGCAAGCGGGAGCTCGAAGCGACCCACCCCCGCGACGCTCCACGAAGAGCCCTCGGGTAGGAGGCCTACCAGGAATTCGAGGCGATCGTTGCTACCGGACATGCCACCGGGCACACCGAGAACGAAATCAAAGTGTGCAGGAAGATTGATGATTCCCCTTCTCGCGAGGCGCAGCGCGGTGTCGACGTGGCCCGCGTCGAAGATCTCCAGCTCGGGGACCACGCCGAACGCGCGTGCACGCGCGGCGATGTCGCGGATCAGGGGTTCGGTGTTCAGGAAGACGTCTTCACCGAAATTCACACTTCCCATCGTGAGCGAGCACATGTCGGGCCCGAGCTTCAGGGCGTCGGCGCGCTCGGGCACGCCCATGCCGACGGCGCCGCCGGTGGAGTACTGGAGGATGAGCTCCGGCCGCTCGGCGCGGATGCGGCGCGAGGTCTCGTCGAAGAGATCGGCGCGCTGCGAGGGCCTGCCGTCGGGCTCGCGCATGTGGAGGTGGACCACGCGAGCGCCCGCGTCGAAGCAGCGCACGGCCTCGGCGGCGAGCTCCTCGGGCGTGTAGGGGATGTAGGGCGTGGCGTCGCGGAAGACCTCGGCGCCGCAGATGGCGGCCGTGATGACGAGCGGTGGCAGGGTCGGGAGGCGCTGCTTGTCCGCCGGGGTCACGCAGGTGCCGCTCGCTCGGCAGACGACAATCGGCTCGGCGAGGACCTCGGCGGCCGAGTCGGAGATGTCCGCGCGCGGCGTGGCGACCTTGCGCGCCTCGAAGCGCATGCGCCGGGAGGTGCGGCCGATGGCGGTGAATTCGCCGGTGATCTCGATGAAATCCCCGGCGTGGACTGGGGCCAGGAACTCCACCTCGTCGTACGCGCGGAACAGGCCCTCGTCACCATCGAGGCGGACGAGCAGCTCGGTCGCGACGTCGCCGAAGAGGCCCAGCATGCGGGCGCCGTCGACGAGACCGCCGCCGTAGTGCGCGTCGTGCGAGGACAGACGGATGCGCAGCGTGGCTTTCATGTCGGGGTCTCCTGTGACGTGCCGAGTCGGGTGGCGCGCACGAGAGGGTACTTTACGCCGACGGCGCGCCTGGGATAGTGCGTTGGCGCAGGAGGACGCGGATGGGCGCAACGACGCTGGGGATGAAGGAGGATGGGATCGTGCCGATCGTGCGCGACCTGGAGGCCGGCTGGCGCGCCGCACCCGAAGCCGGCGGGCCTGCGTGGCCGGTCGAGCCGCTGGTCGTGGGCGTGCTGTGCGAGGCCGTGGCGATGGGCTCGGCGCCCTTCGCGGCGGCGGAGGCCGTGTCGTGGGCATGGCGGCTGCTGCGGGACAAGCCGGCCGCCCTGCGCGAGGCTCTTGGGCGGCTCGAGCGGCGCGCGGCCCCGGCGGACCGCGTGCAGGCCGTCCGTCGGGCGCTGGCGGAGTTCGCGGCGGCCGAAAACGCGACGTCGCTGCTCGGCGACACGCTCGCGCGGGCGCGGGAGTCGGAGGGGCTCGGCGCGATACTGCGGCGAGCGCTCGACAACGGCGCGACGGGGATCGCCACGCGGGTTCACGCCGTGCTCGGGCGGCTCGAACGGCTCGAGGGCGGGCTGACCGAGGACGTCGAGGCCGCCCTCATCGCGGAGATCCCGACCGCCCGGGCCGTGCAGGCGCTCGACGCGCTGGCCCTGGGACGGCGGCCCACGCCGCGCTCGCCGTTGTCGAACGCCCTCGTGGCGGCGCTCGGGAGACCGGAGCCCACCGTGGTGCAGGCCGCGCTGCGGGCCACGGCTTCGCTCCACGTGCGGGAGGCGCAGGACGGCATCGCCCGCCTGCTCGCCGAGGGCGCCCCCGATCCCGAGGAGACCGCGCCGCTGTGCTTCGATGCGCTCGAGGTAATCGGCGACGGGCGGGTCGTGCGCGCCCTCGAGGCCTGGATCTACGCGCACCGGGACACGGCCAAGCCGGCCACGCTACAGCGCGCGCGCAAGGTCACGGTGGCCATCCGAAAGCAGGGCCTCGGCGCGTAGATAGGAGTCTGTTGCGCATTGACCGAGCCCGAGCCCAGCGAGCCGCCGAGCGAGCAGTCCAAGGCGGCGGAGCGCCGTACTGCTAGAAGTAATTTATGAAACGGCAATACCGGAATGCGACGCGCGCCGGCCGCTCGGGCGACCCGAGGCAATCGACGACGGGCTCCTAGTGCACCACTCGGAAGAAGCGCCCGTCCCGCAGCACGAAACGATAGCGCGCGTCTGCCTCGGCGAGCCCGTCTGGATGCGCGGCGTCCTCCGGCAGCACGAGCGCCACGCCGTCCTCCGTCTCCGGGAGGAACACCGGCTGCCGCAGCGCGCCCGGCCCGTCGCCGGCCCAGCGCTCGAGCAACGCGTCGATATCGGCCGCCTCGCGCACCCGCCCGGCGCGCAGTGCCAGATCGAGCCGGATCAGCGTGTCCAGCGTGGGCGGCGGCAGCTCCACGTCCTCCCCGCGCTCGTGCGCTTCGACCGCCTGCAGGGGCCTCAACCAGCTCAGCGCGGTCGTCTCGTGCGCGTCGAGCACGGCCCGCTGCCCCTCGGGCGCACGTACGCAGAAGAAGTACGTGTCGAAGCGACGCGGCTCGACCGCGGGCGTACACCAGTGCGCGTAGGGATGCAGCAGGTCCAACGCAGGCAACAGCGCGTGCGCCGCGAGCACGGCATGCCACGCTTGGGCCTCCAGGTGCCCCTCCACGCGCGCGCGCTCCACGTCGAGCCGCACCCGCTCCGCCCACTCCGGGTCGGGCAGCTCTCCCGCCCGGTTCCGCGCGAGCAGCAGCCCCGTCTCCTCATGCAGCTCCCGCACGCCGCCCACGAAGAACGCGCGCGCCACGCGCCGGTCCTCGAGCCGCAGCGCCACCGCGCAGTCCTCCGCCTCCATCCCCGCGGCCGGCGCGTCGCGATCGACCTCGTCGACCTTTCCGCCCGGAAACACCGTCGCGTTGGCCATGAAGCCACTCTTGCCGTGCCGCCGCACCAGCAGCACCTCGGGCCCACCCCGCCCCGCGCGCAGCACGACGACGGTCGCCGCCGGACGCGGCACGCCGATCACGTGACCGGGCGGAAGCGGAATCATGCCGGCACCTTGCATGTACCGGTGACGCACTTCTCCGTGCTCGTTCCGGGATCGCCGTCGTCACACGCTTTGCCATCGCACTCTTCGTCGAGGCAGTCCGTCTTTCCGTCGAGATCGTCGTCCTGGCCGTTCGTGCAGGCCTCCGTGCACAGCTTCTGGTTGCCCTTGGAGCACAGGCCGCCCGAGCAATAATCCCCGCCAGTACAAGGGTTTCCATCCTCGCAGGGCGCGTCGTTCGGGGCCGGATCGACCGTACATGAGCCGGTGCTCGGATCGCAGAGCGCCACCTGGCAGGGCAGGACCGGGATCTTCGAGCAATCGAGCGCGGTGCCAGGCTGCATCACGCATTTCTTGTCGATGCACGCGAATTGATTGCCGCATTCGTCCTTCATCTCGGCCAGGCAATCGGACTTGACCGCGCACGAGCACACGTTCTTGCCTGCACACGCGCCGCCCGAGCAGACGTCGCCTTCGGTGCACGCGTTGCCGTCGTCGCACGCGAGGTCGTTGTTCGCGTGCGTGCAGCCCGAGAAAGGATCGCAGCCGTCGGTGGTGCAGGGGTTCGCGTCGTCGCAGTTGGGCCCCGGCCAGTCCTTGCAGGCGCCGTCCGTGCAGAGCTTGGCGCCGCAGGCCGTGACCGCCCCGCAGGGGACGCCGTCGGGCACTGGTCCGGCCAAACAGACGCCCTTGCCGTCGCACACGTTGCCGGTGCAGGAGCCCATGTCGATCGCGGCGCCGCACGCCAGTCCCGGTGGGCGCGCGGACTTCATGCACTCGCCGGCCCCGCTGCTGAGCTGGACGCAGACCGCGACCATGCAAGGCTCGGCGATCGGATCGAAGCGCTTTGCGCACTCCGAATCGGAGAGGCAGCCCGGCGCCGAGCCCGTGCCGGACACGTCCGGCGCCGCGAGGTGGGTCTCGCGATCGACGCCGACACGGCCCACCTCCTCGCATCCCAGGCCCACGACCAGTGAGCCGAGTGCGACCGCGCGCGCGAGCCCGGGTGACAAGCCTGCCATCGATCCTCCTCGAACACCGGCCCGCATGACCCTAGAAGCCCGCGCATTTGGGCTGGTTCTTGACGTCGAACATGCGCGCGACGTACTGCGGCAGGATGGCCCCGAAGAGCTCATCCAACGTCACCTCGTTGAGGCTCGCCGCGAAGGGCGCCGGCTTCAGGCCGTCTCCCACGGCGTCGAAGCCCAGGTAGCAGAAATTCGCCCCTTGCGTAAGGCACTCCTCGTGAGTCGGCAGCGCGGTGCAGGGCGGCATGTCGTTGAACACGAAGAACTTCGACTTGGAGTTCGCGATCGCCTTGTACGCGTCGCGGCCGGCCCAGGGGCTCGGGAGACGGTGGTCGTTGATGAACTGGAGGCGCTGGTAACGCACGGACCACGCCTTCATGTGCACGCGGGGTTCGCGCTCGGTCCACCAGGTGTTGGAGGTGCAGTCTTCGCCGCCGTCCGAGATGGGCCACGCGTTCTCGCTGCACACGATCGCGTCGGGCAGGCCGCCCGAGCCCGCCGGGTACTTCTCGGAGTGCGTGGCCGTGCCATCGCCCGACGCCGCCGACGAGAACCAGCACGTCGAATCTGTCGCCCCCGCGCCGTCGGACTTGATGCCCTTGGCGGGATCGGGCGGCGCCGCCGTGATCGCGCAGCGGTCGGTCGGTCCCTCGACGTCGACGACGAAGAGCAGCTTCGCGAGCGTGGCCGTGCCCCACAGCGAAATGATCTTGGCCGTGGGCACGAGGCCGAAGCCGATCGTGAGGTAGCCCGCGGCCATCTGGGTGTCGTTGACCTTCTGGATGTCCTTGCGCGCGAGGAAGGACTTCATCACGGCGTAGGCAGCGGCCTGCTCGAATTTTCCGCCGAAGTCGCTCACCCCCGTCGACTTGTCGGAGCCCGATCCGCGGCCCGGCGGGTTGTAGACGAGCACCACGTAGCCTTCCTTTGCGAGCAGCGACGCGGACGCGACATAATCCGGCACGGGCGTGACGTCTCGGTCGGGCACGATCACGATCCCCGGGCAGGGCTGGGCCGGCTGACAGCTCGCAGGCCGCAGGATACGGCCTTTGACGGTGATCTTCGTGCCCACGACATCGGAGTCGATCTGGAAGGGATCCTGCACGATGTTGGCAGGCGCCGCCGTGTCGTTCGTCGTTGCGTCCTGTCCGCCGGCGCTCGTTTCGCCGCCTCCGGACACGTCCTGCGCGACCGCGGTGTCGGCACCTCCCGCGCCGCCGCCACCGCTTCCGCCGTCGGATCCGCCGCCGCACGCCGCGAGCGAGACGAACACGACGGCCCCGAGGCATGCAGCGAACCAGTTGTTATTACGGGTCATTTTTAGTTCCTTCGCGAAGCCGCAGCCACGACGCGCGTGCGTCGACGCGCATGCTAGCGCTCGGCGCGGCCGGCGGCCAGCTCCACGCGGCCCGCTCTCGGACGGCGTGCACATGTCCCACAGGCTCCCACCAACCGATCGGTCTAACAATGGCCCTACATCTGGTAGGCGTCTCCGAATCAAACTACAATATACAGCATGTCTCTGGGGCTGCAGAGAAAATTTGACGTCGCGCCTATTCGGCGCTTGACAGCTTCGCCGGCACCATTCTAGCTTCGACCACGCTGCGGTGGAGCGCTGTGGGAAAACGTGGGAGATGCTCGCGAGGTAAGCGCGAACGAGAGGCCCCCACGACCCAACGCGCTCGACGGAGACCGGTCACGCATGAAGCTGACGTTTCGAGGCACCTTCTCTGCTCGCACCGACGAAAAAGGTCGGACGGCGATCCCGGCGCGCTTTCGCGCCTCGCTGAAGGAGTACGGGGACGAGCGGCTCGTGCTGACCCGGGATCTCGCCCGGCGCTGCGTGGTGGTCTACCCGCTCGCCGCGTGGGAGGCCTTCGAGGAGAAGGTCCTCGCGAAGCCGCAGACGCACCCGTTGGTCGTCCACGTCCGCACGCACAGCGTGGCGTTCGCGACCGAACAGGTGCCCGACACGCACGGGCGCGTCTCGCTCAAGGACGGGCTCCGCTCGTACGCGGACATCGACCTGCAGGCAGACGTGGCCTTCGTCGGGCAGATCGACCGCTTCGAGATCTGGAACGAGACCGCGTGGCAGCAGGCCGAGATGACCTCGGCCGAGACGCGCCACGAATGGACGCCGGACCTCGCCGACATGGGCTTCTGATGTCCTCCGCACCGCCGGAGGGCGACGTTCGCTCTTTGAAATCCTCCTCCGAACGCTCCGGTCCCGGGACCGCCAGCCCCTTCGCGGGGCACAGGCCCGTCCTCGTGGCCGAGATCCTCGACGCGTTCGCGCCGTGCCCCGACGGGCTGCTGGTCGATGGAACCGTCGGCGGCGGCGGTCATGCCCGGGCGCTGCTGGAAGGCAGGCCCGGGTTCAGGCTTTTGGGTTTCGACAGGGACCCGGACGCCCTGGCCGCGGCGGCAGCGAACCTCTCACCCTTCGGTGATCGCGTGACGCTGTGCCACGCGAGCTTCGCCGAGCTCCCGAGCGCGCTGCGTGCGCAGGGCGAGCCCCGTATCGCTGCCTTGCTCTGCGATCTGGGCGTCTCCTCGCACCAGCTCGATACGCCCGAGCGCGGCTTCTCGCTTCAGCGCGAAGGACCTCTGGACATGCGACTTGACCCCACCTCGGGCAAGACGCTGGCGGAGAGCCTGGCGGATGTCGATGAGGCCGCGCTCGCGCAAATCCTTGAAGATTGGGGCGATGTGCCTCGCGCCCGCCGCGTGGCCCACACCATCCTCCGCCGCTTCGGGGAGGGTCGCCTCCGCACGACCATCGATCTGGCGACCGCCGTGTCGGGCCTGCTGCCGCGTCGCGCGCACGTCGCACCCGCCACGCCCGTGTTCCAGGCGCTGCGCATCTGGGTCAACGACGAGCTCGGCGCGCTGAAGAGCCTCCTCGACGTGGGGCCCGGACACCTGATGCCGGGCGGACGGCTCGCGTTTCTCACGTTCCACAGCGGCGAGGATCGCCTGGTCAAGCACGGGCTGCGGCACATCGCCGAGGATCGCGAGCGTTTCAAGCTGGTCACGCGCAGGAGCGTGACGGCGACGGAGGAGGAGAGGCACGACAATCCCAGATCTCGCAGCGCAAGGCTGCGAGTCCTGGAGAGAATCCGCGACGACGCGGAGGCCGACGAGGGGAGGTAGCATGTTGAGAGCCAGCGCACCCGCCGTCCTGCACCTTCGCCCGCGCGTCGGGCTCGGGACCGGCATCCTGCTGTGCATCGTGGCGGTCTCGACGATCACGTCCGCGGGCGTGTGGCGCGTCTGGCAGCGCGGTCGCAACATCAAGACCGCCTACGATCTCGCGCAACGCCACCGCGAGTACCGGCGCCTCGTCGAGAAGAACCGCCGGCTCGAGCTCGAGATGAGCACGATCAAGCACCCGAGCGAGCTCACGATCGAGGCCCGCGAGCAGCTCGAGCTCGTGCCGCCGACCGCCGAGCAGCGCATCGAGGTGCCGTGATGACGCGTGCGGCCTCGCGCCGGCTGCTCGCCCCCCTGACGGCGCTCGCGATCGCGCTCGCCGCGGGGGGCCTGTGTGCGTGCTCGCCGACGAACACCAAGGATCCCGAGGTCCAATCGAAGGCAGATTTCCACTATAAGCTTGCAAATAATTATTTCTATTCTGGTAACGTAGATCTCGCCATCCGGGAGGTCCTGGTCGCGATCCAGATCGACCCGACGCATGCCGACGCGCACCACCTCTACGGCTTCATCCTCTTCGGTCGGAAGCAATTTGAGGATGCAATCGAACATTTTCAGGCAGCTATCCTTTATAAACCAGATTTTTTCTCCGCCGTTCAGAACCTGGGCTCTGTCTATCTCGCGATGTCGCGCTGGCGCGACGCGATCGAGACGCTGGAGCCGCTTACGCGCAAGCCGTCGTACACGACGCCCTACCTCGCGCACAACAACGTCGGGTGGGCGTACCTGAACCTCAACGACCTGGCGAACGCGCGCAAGCATTTGCAGATGGCCGTGTTCCTGAACCCGAAGTTCTGCCTCGGCTACTACAACCTTGGCCTGCTCGCGGAGAAGGAGAGCGACGATCGCGGTGCGCTCGCGAAGTACGGACAGGCATCGAAGGCCTGCCCGAGGTACGCGGAGCCGCTGTTCCAGATGGGTGAGATCTACCGTCGCAACGCGCAGCCTGTGGACGCTGCGAAGGCCTACGGACGCTGCGCCGAGCTCTCGAAGGACTCTGCCCTCTCGGAGCGTTGCCGTGCGCGACTCGGAGGCGGCGATGGCTGACGAGCACAACACCCGCACCCTCACCCTCGTCGATCGCGGCGGAGACAGCCCCGCTGCTCGGCGCGCGCGAGCCATCCGCCGCGGTGGCATCGCGTTCGGCGGCGTCACGGTCTTCCTCGCGTTCTGCGTCGGCATGTCTGCCTATCACGTCACGCGCGTCTCGGAGATCAAGCAGCTCGCGGAGGCCAACTACCGGCTCAACACAGTCGTCTCCACGCGGCGTGGGGACGTGCTCGATCGCAATGGCTCCGTCCTCGCCACGAGCCTGCGCCTGGACGCGCTCGCGGTGGACACGCGCCCGCTGCTTCAGCTCGCCGTGCCGCAGCGCAAGGCGCTCGCGGAGAAGGTCTCGAAGGCGATCGAGATGCCGCTCGGTGAGGTGGAGGACAAGCTCGCGCGTCGCTCCGGGTTCCTGTACGTCAAGCGGCGGATATCGCCCGAGGCCGCGGCCTACCTCGAGGACGAGATCGCGCATCGGCGGCTGCCGGGCTTCACGCTCGTTCCGGACTTCGTGCGCTACTACCCGAAGAAGGAGCTGATGGGCTCGACGCTCGGCCGCGTGTCGCCCGACGGTGCCGCGCGCGAGGGCCTGGAGCTGTACTACGATCGCATCCTCGCGGGTCGCGACGTGCGCATCTCGTCGTACAAGGATCACCGCGGCGATGCGCTGCACCTCGACGGATCTCCCGACATCGAGCCCTTCGCGGGCAGCACGGTCGTGCTCACGTTGGACGAGAAGATCCAGGCGGTCGCCGAGCAGGAGCTGGAGCGCGCGGTCTCGGATCATGGGGCTGTACGCGGCATGACCGCGGTCATGGACGTCGAGACCGGTGAGCTGCTGGCGATGGCGTCGGTGCCTCGCTTCAACCCGAACAACCCGGGCACGGAGCCGCAGCCCTGGTGGAAAAACAGCCTGCTCACGGACCAGTTCGAGCCGGGCTCCACGATGAAGGTCTTCACGATGGCCACGGCGCTCAGCAAGGGCGTCGTGTCGCTGGACGACATCATCGACTGCTCGCCCGGGCGCCGCGTGATTGGCAATCACACGATCCACGACGTGCACGCGCACGGCGCGATCACGGCGCGCGAGGTGATCAAGTTCTCGTCGAACGTTGGCATCTCGAAGGTCGCGGACAAGATCGGCAAGACGGGGCTGCACGACTCGCTCGAGGCCTTCGGGTTCGGGCAGCCCACGGGCCTCGGCTTCGCGGGCGAGGTCGGTGGCATGCTCTCGCCGGCCAAGAAGTGGGCCGACATCAACTTGGCCAACATCGCGTTCGGGCAGGGCGTGGCGGTCACGGCCGTGCAGATGACCGCGGCGATGGCGGCGCTCGGCAACGGCGGGGTGTACGTGCATCCGCGCCTCGTGCGCGAGATCCGCTCGCCGTCCGGTGTGGAGCGCTTCGCGCCGGAGACCATGCACCGCGTGATCACGGAAGTGGCGGCGACGCGCATCGTCGAGGCCATGCGCACGGCGTGCGAGCCGGGCGGCACCGGCGTCGCAGCCAACCTCCCCGACTACGATGTCGTCGGCAAGACCGGCACGGCGCAGAAGGTCGTGCCGAAGGTGGGCTACTCGCCTTCGCACTGGATCTCGTCCTTCGTGGGCCTCGTGCCGGCCGAGAAGCCGAAGCTGTCGATCTTCGTGATGGTCGACGAGCCGAAGGGCGTCCGCTACGGCGGTGTCGTCGCCGCGCCTGTGTTTCGCGAGGTCGCGCGCTTCGCGCTGCCCTACCTCGGCGTGCCGAAGAGCCCCCTGCGCCCGGAGGTCAAAGCCGAGCAGGACAAGGCCGCCGCCAAGGAGCTCGCGAACGGGAAGAAGGCACGCGAGAGGGCGCTCAAGGCCCCGCCTCCGCCCGCGCAGGAGCCCAAGCCCGTCGCGCTCGACGAGCAGGCCGGCATCGCCGTCGCGTCGGGTCTGTCGTCGCTCGTGCCGCGTCTGGCGGGCCTGACGATCGCGCGCGCGAGCCACGCCGCGCTGTCGGCGGGTCTGCGGCTCCACGCCGAGGGATCGGGCCTCGCGATCTCGCAGGAGCCGATGGCCGGCCAGGTGCTGCCCCGCGGTGGCGAGGTGCGCGTGAAGTTCGTGCGTCGCAGCCAGCTCGACCGCGAGTCCGGCGAGGCGCGCGTCGGCGCGACGGAGGTCAAGTGACGGAGCCCCGCCGCACGCTTGGCGCGCTCGCGCTGCACGCGCTCGGGATTCGCGTCCCGGCGGCGGCGCGTGACGCGGCGATCACGTCCGTGACGCTCGACTCGCGGAGGGTGACGGCGGGATCGGTCTTCGTCGCGATCGCCGGGCAGCGCCTGAACGGGGAAGACTTCGCCGCGGCCGCGGTCAGTGCCGGTGCGGTGGCCGTCGTCGCCGCGCGGGAGCTCGATCTCCGGGTGCCGACCCTCGTCGTGCGAGACACCCGCCTCGCACTCGCGCGGCTCGCGTGTGCGTTCGAAGGCGATCCGTCGCGTGATCTCGTCGTGGTCGGCGTCACGGGCACGAACGGCAAGACGAGCGTCGTCAACGTGCTCGCGCAGATCTTGCGCGCTGCGGGTCATCGCACCGCGACGCTCGGTACGTTGGGCCTCGGCACGGAGGACGGCTACGTCAAGGGCGACTTCACGACGCCCGAGGCGCCCGAGCTGCAGCGTCGGCTGGCGGAGCTGCTGCGCGGGGGCTACACGCACGTCGTTATGGAGGTCTCCTCGCACGCCGTCGCAATGCTGCGCGTCGAGGGCACGCACTTCACGATCGGCGCGTGGACGAACCTGAGCCAGGACCACCTCGACTTCCATGGCACGATGGAGGCCTACGCAGCCGCGAAGACCCGCTTCGTCACCGAGCTGCTCGACGCGCCGTTTCGCCCCGGTCGCGCGGTGCTCAACGCGTGCGATCCCGTGGTCGCGAAAGTCGCGCTCGGCTGCAAGGGCGCGTGGTCTTTCTCGTCGAAGCCCGGGATCGAAGCCCGCGTGCAGGCGCGCACGTGTGACACGGGACGGCGGGGCATCGCGATCGATCTGGCGAGCCCGGCAGGCGAGCTGCGCGTTCGATCTCGTCTCGTCGGGGCGCACAACGCGGAGAACCTGACCTGCGTAGCGACGATCGCGCTCGCGCTCGGCCTCGACGCGAAGCTCGTGGAACGCGCACTCAGCGACGCCGATGCCCCGCGCGGTCGCATGGAGCCCGTGGAGGCGCCGCTCGACGCCTTCGTGGCGGTGGATTACGCGCACACCCCGGACGCGCTCGAGAAGGCGCTCGAGACGACGCGCACGCTGGCAGAGCCGGGTGGGCGTACGCTGGTCGTGTTCGGCTGCGGCGGCGATCGGGACGCGTCGAAGCGAGCGCCGATGGGGCGCGTCGCTTCCCGCCTGGCTGAGCTGGCGATCGCTACGTCTGATAACCCACGATCGGAGTCTCCTTTTGCGATCCTCGCGCAGATCGAGGTCGGCCTGCGCGAGCATGCGCAGCGCGTCGAGGCGCTCGTTCCCTCCGAGCTCGCACGGACCGCCGGCGCACACGTCTACCTCGTCGAGCAGGACCGCGATCAGGCCATTCGACGCGCGATCTTTGCGCTCCGTCCGGGTGACTCGCTGCTCATCGCGGGCAAGGGTCACGAGCTCGAACAGCGGATCGGCGCTGAGGTGCGGGCATTCGACGACGCGGCGGTGGCGCGACGTTGGCTCGCGGCGCGTCGCGAGAGCAAGCCCACACAGGAGGCGGCACGATGACGAGCCACGCGACCGGCATCGATCTCCTGCGCACGTTCGGAGCCACGTCCGGCACCTGTGTGACCGCGACCGGCGGCGATCCGGTGGGCGGCACCGACCGCACGGCCACGAGCCTCTCGACCGACACGCGATCGCTCGAGCCGGGCGCCCTCTTCGTCGCGCTGTCGGGCCCGACCTTCGACGCCAACGACCTGTTGCCAGAGGCGGCGGACAAGGGTGCGGCGGGCCTGGTGACCGCGCGTGGCCGGGGGCGTGCTCTGCTCGCCGAGCGCGACGCCGGCACATCGCCCTGGGTGGTCGAGGTGGACGACACACTCCATGCGCTGGGTCAGATCGCGCGCATGCACCGGTCGGTCCTCCGACACGTGCGGGTCGTCGCGGTAACGGGATCCAACGGCAAGTCCACGACGAAGGAGATGACGCACCTCGTGCTCTCCGTGATGCACCCGGCGCTGAAGAACGAGGGCAACTTCAACAACCGCATCGGCGTCCCTCTCACGATTTCGAGGCTGACCTCGCAGCACCGCTTCGCCGTGATCGAGATGGGCATGAACGAGCCGGGCGAGATCGCGCGCCTCGCGGAGATCGCCCAGCCGGACATCGGGATCGTGACCAACGTGGGAACGGCGCACATCGGGAACCTTGGATCGCAGGAGGCGATCGCGCACGAGAAGGGCGCGCTGCTCGCGGCGATCGGGCCCGGCGGCTCCGCGATCGTGCCGCGCAACGACCCGCTCGCGATCGCGCAGGCGGCGCGCGCGCGTGGCGGCGTGATGACGTTCGGCAGGCACCTGGACGCAGACGTGCGTGCCGGCGATGTGCGCATCGACGCGCTCGAGATCCGCGCGACCGTCAACGCCTTCGGCCAAACCAGCCAGCTGCACATCGAGGGCGCGGGCCTGCACCTGGTCGACAACGCGCTCGCGGCCATTGCGGCGGGAATCGCGCTCGGCGTCCCGCTCGACCTCGCCACCAGCGCGCTGTCGGCGTTCCGCCCGATGAAGCATCGCATGCAGCTCATCGGCATCGGCGCGTTCTGCGTGCTCGCCGACTGCTACAACGCGAACCCCACGTCCACGGCTGCGGCGATCGACACGATCGCGACGATGCCCGCGCCACGCGCGATCGTGCTCGGCGCGATGGGCGAGCTCGGCACCGAGGCCGTCCGTTACCACGAGGAGACCGGATTCAAGGTCGGACGCTGCAGTCCGTCGCTCTTCATCGCGGTGGGCGCCCACGGCGACGACTACGCGCGCGGCGCCCTCGCGGCGGGCCTCCCGGCGCAGTCCATCGCGCTCGTCGAAACGCACCAGGAGGCCGCCGACCTGCTCACGCGACTCGCACCCGGGACGCGCGTCCTCGTGAAGGGATCCCGCAGCGCGCGCATGGAGTTGGTCCTCGAAGCACTCGAGCGCGCGATCGCAACTCAAGGAGGGCGCTAGATGTTCCTGTGGCTCTCCGAGCTCCTCCGCGACGAATTCAGCCCGCTGAACGTCCTTCGCTACGTCACGTTCCGCACGCTCGGCGCGATGGCGACCTCGCTCGTGATCACGCTCGTCTTCTATCCGGGCTTCATCCGCATGCTGCAATCGAAGCAGATCGGGCAGGTGGTGCGCGACGACGGCCCGACCACGCACTTCTCCAAGGCCGGCACACCCACGATGGGTGGTACGTTGCTCATCATCGCCATGACCGTGTCGGTGTTGCTGTGGGCCAACCTCAAGAACCTCTTCATCTGGTGCACCCTGGCGCTGACGATCGTCTACGGCATCCTCGGCTTCATGGACGACTACCTCAAGATCGCGAAGCGCAACACCAAGGGCGTGAGCGGCAAGCAGAAGCTCCTGGTCCAGTTCGGCGCCGCCGGCCTGCTCTTCGGCCTCTTCTTCGCGGGCGTGTTCGGCGACACCGGCTTCGACACGCGCCTGTACCTGCCCTTCCTCAAGACGCCCTTCGTCGTGCTTCCGGCGGCCGTCTATGCGCTCTTCGCGACGTTCACGGTCGCGGCGATGTCCAACGCGGTCAACCTCACCGATGGCCTCGACGGTCTCGCGATCGGCCCCGTGATCGTCGCGTCCGGCACGTTCATGGTACTCGCGTACCTCACGGGCGCGCGCTTCGGCTCGTTCGACGTGAGCCACTACCTCCTGCTGCCCTCGGTGCCCGGCGTGCAGGAGCTCGCCGTCATGTGCGCCGCGGTCGTCGGCGCGGGCGTGGGCTTCCTCTGGTACAACACCTTCCCAGCCCTCATCTTCATGGGCGACGTCGGCGCGCTCGCGCTCGGCGGCACGCTCGGCTGCATCGCCGTCTTCAGCAAGAACGAGCTGCTCTCCGTCATCATCGGCGGCGTCTTCGTCGTCGAGGCCGTCTCCGTCATCGCGCAGACGGCGTCGTTCCGTCTCACGGGAAAGCGCGTCTTCGCGATGGCCCCGATCCATCACCACTTCGAGAAGAAGGGCTGGCCCGAACCACGGGTCACCGTCCGCTTCTGGATCATCTCCATCATGCTGGCGCTGGTCGCGCTCAGCAGCTTGAAGCTGAGGTAGCATGTCCGTCGAAGACGCCACGCTGCACGACGTCCCGGCCACGTCCGCCGACTCCCGCACTGAGTCGCGCGCGGGCGTCGGCATGGACTGGGTGCTCCTGACGATGGTCCTCGGACTCGTCGGGCTCGGTGTCGTGATGAGCTACAGCGCGTCGCTGTACACGGGACTCTATCGTCAGAAGGACATGAGCTATTTCCTCAAGCGCGAGGTGCTCCAGGTCGCGGTCGCGATGATCCCGTTGCTCGTCGGCATCGCCTTCCCCTACCAGCGCCTGCGCAAGCTCGCGTATCCGATCCTCATCGCCGCCATCCTCTCGCTCGGCGCCGTGCTCGTCTTCGGCGAGACCCGCAACCGCGCGACGCGTTGGTTCAACGTCTTCGGCATGTCGGTCCAGCCGGGCGAGTTCATGAAGCTCGCCTTCGTGATCTACCTCGCCGAGTCCATGGCGAAGAAGACCGCGCGCAACACGATACGAAGCTTCTGGGTCGGCATCGTGCCCCATGTGATAGTGTGGGGGCTCATCTTCGCGCTCTTCATGGCGCAGCCGGATCTCGGGACGGGGCTCGTGCTCGCCATCCTGCTGTTCGCCATGACCTTCATCGCAGGCGCTCCAATCGCCTACGTACTCGGCCCGATCGTGCTCGGCGTCCCAGCGCTCATCGGCTACCTGATCAAGAACAGCATGCGGTCCAAGCGGATCATGGCCTTCCTCGATCCGATGTCGAACCGCAAGGGCGTGAGCTTCCAGACTTTCAACTCACAGCTCGCGATCGCGCAGGGCGGCGTCGACGGCGTCGGTCTCGGCGGCTCGCTGCAGAAGCTCGGCTTCGTACCCGAGGCCCACACGGACTTCGTGCTCGCGGTGATCGGCGAGGAGCTCGGCCTCGTGGGCATCGGCCTCGTCGTCACGGCGTTTACGGTGATCCTCGCGCGCGGCTTCCGGATCGCGATCGAGGCGCGAGACGAATTCGGCCGTCTCCTCGCGTTCGGGCTCACGTTGATGCTCGGTGTGCAGGCCGCCATCAATTGCGGCGTGGTCGTCGGCGCGCTGCCCGCGAAGGGCCTCACGTTGCCCTTCGTGAGCTTCGGTGGCTCGTCGCTGCTCGTCTGCATGGCCGCGGCCGGCATCCTGATCAACATCGGTCTCGCGGCGCAGGACGCGCCCGTGAAGGCCGACGACAAGCCGCGGCGCTTCCGTCCGCTCTGGAAGCGCCCGCTGCCGCAGCAAGCCGAGGCGAGCCGCGACTTCGTGGGGCCCGCATGAGCGAGCCGCTCTCCATCGTGCTCGCGGGCGGCGGCACCGGCGGCCATGTCGTCCCGGCGCTCGCCATCGCGGACGCGTTCCGTGCCGCACACCCTGGCTGCGCCGTGCGCTTCATCGGCACGCGCCACGGCATGGAGGCCCGCCTCGTGCCCGCCCGCGGCTACGCGCTCGACACGGTGCCTGGCTCGCGCCTGGTCGGCGGGTCGGTGCTCGCCAAGATCAAGGGCCTCGCCAACCTCGTCGCAGCGATCGTCGCCTGCGTCCGTCTGTTGCGCGCGCACAACGTCCGGCTGGTCCTCGGCGTTGGCGGGTACGCGTCGGGCGCCGCGCTGCTCGCCGCCCGCCTGCTCGGCCTCGCGACCGCCATCCACGAGTCCAACGCCGTCCCGGGCTTCACGAACAAGGTCCTCGGCAAGCTCACGCACCGGGTCCTGCTCGGCTTCGAAGCCGCACGCGAGGCGTTCCCCAACGCCAAGGTCGTCGTCACCGGCAACCCGACCCGCGGCGAGATCGCGGTCCTCTCCGCCGCGCGCGACCGCGCCGAGCGCGCCCCGACCGCC
>Ga0172369_10004903_pt1 | contig 16721 bp, 14 predicted proteins | sample LakKiv25m_FD_114539 | JGI IMG/M metagenome (GOLD analysis project Ga0172369, IMG submission 114539) | Freshwater microbial communities from Kabuno Bay, South-Kivu, Congo - kab_022012_11.25m | ecosystem: Environmental > Aquatic > Freshwater > Lake | place: Democratic Republic of the Congo...
AATGATCTGCTCAGCACGCTGAAATAGACTCATCCGCAGCGGTCCGTTTGGCAGGGCGCGCCAAGCGATGTGGATGAGGCCAACGAGCAACAGCAGCGTACGAAGGGCACCGGAGTGCGGCACGCCCTGAAGGGCGATCCAGAGTGGCAGCCATCCCAACAGCAGGATCGTATCGGCTGGCGGGGAATCGGCGGTCGTTTTCATCACAGGATCGACCGGCGATCAAGAATCCATTCGTAGACCTCGTGGGTCTTTTCAATCTGATGGTCGAATGTGAAGTTTTGCAGGGCGAGTTCCCTGGCTCGCTTTGCCATTGCTGCCGTTTCGTCTGGCTTGTCAAAACAGTTGCGCAGTGCAGCCGCCAGCGCATCGGCATCGCCCGGCGGCACGACCCGGCCGGTGCGGCCATCTTCGACGACTTCGGTCAAACCGCCGGCCGAGGAACAGATCACGGGGGTGCCGACCAGCATCGCCTGCGGCATGACTTGGGAGGTCGCTTCGTTTTTCAGCGAAGGCAGGACACAGACATCCATGGCCTTCATGCAGGCCGGGACATCATCACGGTGGCCGGCGAAGACGACATGTCCGGACAGACCGAGTTCCTCGGCCCAGCCGGGCAAGTGGTCGCGAAGCGGACCGTCGCCGACCACCAGGAGCTTGAGCCGCGGGAAATCGCCCAGCAGTTGGGCGCAGGCCTCGAGGAGGATCCGATGGCCTTTCCAGCTGCGCAACACCGCGACGATGCCGACCAGCGGCTGAGCATCCTCCAGCCGGAATTCCTGGCGCACTACCTGGCCATCCGTTTCGGGTGCGAAGCGGCGATGGTCAGCACCGGCGGGCACGGAGAACTGCTTCTCCGGCCGGCAATGGCAAACCTCGACGAGTTGGTCGCGGATGTGGCGCCCGCTCGAAATCACCGCATCGGGCAGCCAGTCGTAGATGATCCGCGCATTGAGTCCCGGCCGTACGGCAGAGGACAGATGGCGACTGCGCACCACCGGGATGCCGAACAGTCGCCCCGCCAGGCCGCCGCACCAGCCATCGATCGAGCTATGCGTATGGATAAGGGAACAACCGTCGGTCTGCACGATATGGCGCAAACCGAAGATCGTGCGCAAATCCAGCCGATTGGCAAACGGCAAATAATGCACCTTGAACCCCGCAGCAGCAGCCTGCGCTGCGATGCGTGATTCCTTGCGGCAGGCGAGTTCCATGCCGATGCCCAACGCGCGGAAGGCCTGCATCTCCGCCAGGATGCGAATTTCCTGGCCGCCCCAACCCATTGACCATTCCGTGTGCAGCACGCGCAGTGCGCGCGGGCCCGCGACCGCATCAGGCCTCACCGCGCTTCACCTTCGGCAAGGCCTGCCTCGAGCAGAACTGTCCCGGCAAAATCGATGTCGAGATAGCGATGCAGCCAGACGCCCAGCGATAGGCGCAACCATCGCCGCAGCAAGGCGTCGTTGTAGATTCGGTAAACATCCGGTGCAGCAAAACCGGCCAACATCATCAGCCCCCCCAACTCCTCGAACTTATAGGGCGTCTTGTGCGTAATGTCACCCCAGTAGCGATGCGGGTGGTAGAGGTTGGGCGTGCCCAGGAGCAGTTTCCCGCCGGGGCGCAATAGCGCGCGCAGGGTGCGCAGCAGGGCCAGACCTTCTTCGGCGGTCAGATGTTCGATCAGTTCGAACGCATAGATGCGGTCGAACAAGCCATCGATGTCCTCGAGCCGGTAATAGTCTTGCTGTGTGACAGGATCGATGTCGTAGGAGCGATATTCAATGCCGGGAGAGCGTTCCTGCAGACGCTTGCCGAAGCGGCGGTCGCCGGCGCCCACCTCCAATACGCGCATGCCATCCTGAACGATGGCAAACAGGCGATCGGTTTCCTTTTTCACCACTGGAACCGACCAGATGGTCGGATAGCGGCGCCTGACGCTTTGCCGATGGGCATACAGTTGCGACCAGGAATCGATGCTCATGGGTTTTCCTGTTGGCGCTGACCGATAACCCGGGCGGGTACGCCCAAGGCGATGGCATGTGCCGGAATGTCGTGTGTCACCACCGCGCCGGCGCCGATCACTGCGCCGTCGCCGATGGTAACCCCGTCGAGGATCACGACGCGAGTTCCCAGCCAGACGTCATTGCCGATTCTGATGCCGCGGCGCGTGCCGCCTTGAGTGTGGATGGGGACGTCGAGGCGTTTGAAACGATGGTTTTCCGGAATGCAGACTACATGGGAAGCAATCAGGCAGTCTTTTCCGATCGTCAGTCCCCCATGGCCGTAAAGGATGCAGAAGGGGCCGATGGCGGTCTGTGCACCGATTATGATCTCACCACCGCGGGTCTCGAAAATACTGTAGGGGCCGACAGTCACTCCGGCACCGAGGCGCAGCAGACCGCGAGGGGCATTGAGTTCCACCTGACGGCCGATGCGGCAGCGCGGTCCGACCTCGATGTGGCTGTCGCCGCGCACGATGACAGACGATGAAATCCGTGCGCCGGTCCGCCAGGCGCGCCACCAGAGACGGGGATGGCGAAGAGACAGCATGCGAATACTTTGGATTCCAGGGCGGGCAGTACGGGGCCGTCATTTTACCTTTGCATCATCCGGCGCGAGCCAGGCGCTGCAGCAGTGCGATCAGCACGGGCACTGCCTGTTCGAGGCTGTAGGTTGAGCACACACGCTCGCGGGCGGACGAGCCCATGCGCTGACGTAACGCGGCATCGGCGCAAAGTTCTGCCAAGGCATCCTGCCATTGTGCGTCGGTCCGGACGCAATGACCGTCGACCCCGTCGCGCACGATGTCAAGATTGGCGCCTACCGCGGAGCAAACGACCGGGATGCCTGCGGCCATGTACTGAATGGCCTTGAAGCCGCACTTGCCGCGCGACCAGGGATCGTCGGGCAGCGGCATGATACCGACATCCATGGCCAGGATATCTGCGACTTCTGTGGCTTCGGACCAGCGCCGGTTTTCGACCGTCACGCCGGGCAACGTCAGGTCTCGGTCCGACACTACCAGCAACCGTATTCTCATCCTGCCGGCTAGTCGCTTCAACACATCGCCAAGCGCTGCCAGATAGGGATGGTTGACCGAGTGGCCGATCCAGCCAACCACGGTATCTTCCGCCGCATCGTGTACTTTGAGTGGATAGCGACTGCTGTCGAGTACCGTCGGCAGATGCACGACTTCTCGGGCGAACGGGCGAGCGTAGTCGCACAGATAGCGGTTGCCGGCGATCACCACGTGGGCCGAGGCGAGCACATGTCTGAGCCGCGTTTCGACGCGTCGCTGTGCCCACCTGGAGCGGTTGCCGGTCGGCGAAGTGAAAATCGCGTCGTCCAGATCGAACAGGAGCGGCCTCATCCGGGCCAACGCGGATATTTGCCCAACCGGAAACAGGCGTTTCTGGATGAATATCGTCCGTGCATCTTCCGCTGTTGCGGTGATCTGGCGCCGCTCCTTCAGGGAGATGAGCAGTCGCTGAAAACCCTTGGCGGGAAGGGTGGGTGGAAAATGCAACTGATAGGTCAGCGCTGCGGCATCGAGTGCCGGCAGGAACTGGAGGACGCGATAGCGGGTCGAGGCGCCACGCGGCCCGGAGATTGGCAGGAACAGGATATCGGGCATCTATTGGCTACACGCGTTGCAACGATAACGCACGATATATTTCTGCCATCCGCGAGAGCATCGCTTCGATCGAATAACTGCGAGTGACCAGCGCCTGACCGCGCAGCGCCTGCGCCTTGCCGCGTGCCGTATCGGTGAAAGCTTGGCGCATGGCATCCGCCAACCCTCCGACATCGTTCGGCGGCGCCGTAAAGGCTGTTTCACCTTCTATGGCGACTTCGCTGATGCCGCCGACGCGCGTGGCCGCGACGGGCACGCGGGCAGCATGCGCCTGCAGGATGACTTGCGGGACACCTTCGGGAATCTTCGCGGCGAGAACCAGCAAGTCGAGTTCGGCCAGTAACTGCGGAACGTCGCGGCGGAATCCGGCGAGCACCATGCGCTCCCCGTTGCGCATTCCTTCGTGCTGCTTCTCCAATTCCGGTTTCATCCAGCCGTCACCAGCCAGGATGCACCACAGGCCGGTGTTCTCGTCCATCAGCCTGTCGCAGGCGGCGAGAAAGATGTCAGGCCCCTTGTCGCCCCTCAACACCGAAATCATGCCGACGAGAGGCGCCTGCGTCGGGATGCCGAATTCCCTGCGCAACCTGCCATCCCTTGCGATGTTCGAGTACATGCCCACGTCAACCCCGGTGGGAACTGAAATGATTTTCTCGGCGGCGACGCCACGCTCGATCAGGCCGGTGCGAATCGATTCGCTGGTGGTGACAACCTGATCGCACAGGGTGCCGTAAATCATCCGGCCCAGGCGATGACGGCGGATCGGATTGGCGACGTGCCGCGAGCGCACGGTCCGGATGCCGAGCAGCCGTGCCACGAGAAAGGCGACCCAGGCATCGCGCGAACCATGGGCGTTGACGATGTCGATCTTTTCACGTCGCATCAGACGCCACAGCAAGGCCATGCTGATGGGATCGAGCCGATTGTGCATGGGAATGGCATAGGCGCGCAGCCCGCGTCGTTGCGCCTCGGCGAGGATCGGCGTCCCGCTGCGTGCTGCGAGTACCGATTCGAACCCGAGTGGCCCCATGCGTTCCATTTCGAGCAGGATGCGCAGCTCCTGGCCGCCCATGTGCTTAGACGACTCGGTATGGAGGATGCGCAGCGGCTCACTCATGCAGACAGGACTCAACGAGCTCGACATACCTGGCCAGGTAACGGTCCAGGGAGAAACGGGCTTCGATGGTGGAGCGTGCAGCACGTCCCATGCGGGTGCGCAGTTCCGGGTTTCGCGCGAGATGCAGCAATTGGTCGCGCCACTCCTGGGGCGTGCTGGCAAGCAAGCCGTTCTCGCCGGCATGGATGATCTCGGCATTGATGCCGATGGGAGAGGCGACGGCCGGCAAACCCGCGGCCATGTACTGCAACAATTTGTAGCCCCCTTTGCCGCGATTCCAGAGACTGTCCGCGAGCGGCATGATGCCGATATCAAAACTGCGCAGATCGCCAGCTTCTTCCTCTGCACGCCAGGGCTTGTGTTCGACGGGAACGCCGGGAAGCTCGATGTTGCCGTCGGCAATCACTTTGAGCCGCAGACTGGGGCAGGCGCTTGCCGCCTCGCGGAGCGGTTCGGCCAAGTGTGTGAGCTGCTGCAGGTTGCCTTTCGTGCCGATCCAGCCGACGACGACCGGGCCGGCAGTCTGACCATCGGATCGGGCTGAAATCGTCCTGGTATCGACCGGTGTGGGCAGAACGAAGACCTTGTTGCCCTGGGTCTGTCGCGCCAGTCGGGCAAACTCGGCGACAAAGCCATTGCCCGCGACGACGATGCGGCTGGCGGCTGCCGTGTGACAAAAACGCACGAAATGCCGGCCAGTCAGGGCCTCGTTGCGTTCGAGCTCGTGAAACATCACGGCGTCATCGACATCGAAAATCAAACGCGGGTTGGCGCGCCGCAGTGCATCGAGGTATGCGGCAGGGAAGAGTTTCTTTTGCAGCACCACCACATCGTGTGTCGCGGCCATACGCAGCAGGCCCAGCCTGCCGGCGATGCCCCGCGGCAGTTCGACCAGCGTGACGTCATGACCCTGTTCGCGCAGCGCCGTTGCCAGCGGCAGGATGCGCAGGCGGGTGCTGGGTTTGCGGGCGTCGAGAGCGATAAGGAGAATGCTTGCCAATGCCGATCCCTGTTAGTTGCCTGCGGGTGGTTTGCGGCAAACCGCATATTGCAAGGCGAAAAAACTCCATTTCCTTTCGTGCAGGAAGGGATTGGAGAAATAGGAGACCAGATTGACGGCCGTCCTCAGCAACTTGGAGCGTTGCGACATCTCCTGCCAGAACACGGGATGCGACCGATAAAAGGCGGCGTCAGGAAAGATTTCCCTGACGAGCGCCGAGAATTCGCTGGGAAACCATTCGACGACGTGCAAGCGGTCCAGCGGCATTTCGGTGATGCGGATCGGCGTGGATATCACCGCGGTGCCACCCGGGCGCAGGAGACGGTACATTTCGGCGAGGAAGCGGTGCGGCTCCTGGACATGCTCGATCACGTCGGTGGATAAGACGCCATCGAAGCTCGCATCGGGCAAGCCGGTTTCATAGCAGCTGCCGACGATGAACCGGGCGCCGGTGTTCAGCTTCCCATGTTGCGCCTGGGCAAATTCGATCGCTTCGGCCGACAGGTCGATCCCCGTTACACGACCCCCTTGCCGTGCAAGGTAGTAGGAAAAAGCACCGTCACCGCAGCCGAAATCGAGCAGTACCTGGTTATTGAGCGACCCGGCGCGGGCGGCATACAGATTCAGGCATTTCTGGTAGCGCGCCTGGACGAAAGCGCTCATCTCGATCGGGTGGTGCGAGATCTGGCGCCAGTGGTAGCCGGCGCCGCGCTTGGCATATTTGTCGTAGATGATCTCTTCGCTCATCTGTCCCCGTGCTCCGTATTGGGTTGTTCGGCTGGCGTCGTGAGGGAGGTGGTTTTTCCCAGCAACGCATCATAGATGCTGGCGATCCGGGCCGTGTGTCTGTCGAGAGAGAATAGCTGCTCGGCCCTCAGCAGGCATTGTCTGGACATCTCGCGACGCTGGTTTGTCCCCAGGCCGATGATTTGTCGCATGGCAGTCGCGAGCGCCGGAATGTCGCCGGGCGGCACCATGAAACCGGTCGTTTCGTGGTCGACCATATCTTCGACCGCCCCCGCGGCGCTGGCGATGACGGGCACGCCGCAGGCCATGGCTTCCATGACAGTGCGGGGGAAAGATTCACGCAGAGAAGGCAGCAGCAGGCAGTCCGCAGCCCAGAGTATGGGACGTACGTCACTGCTCTCACCACCGATCCGGACGGCTGCGGCCAACTGTTCGCTGGATTGCCGAAGGGCATGCAGTGCGGTTTCCTCGGCAGGTTCGGTCGCTGCACCGACAAACAGCAGGTGGCAATTGGGATGGGCAGCAAAGACTTCGGAGAATGCCAGCAGGGATCGCTGCTGCCCCTTGTTGTGTTCGATGCTGCCGATCTGGATAAAGAGAAAATCCTCTGCGCCATAGCCGAGGGCACGTTTGGCAGCTGCCTGATCGAGATCGCGCGAGAAACGCTTCAGATCGACGCCGTTGAAGACGCGTTCGGTTTTCTCCGGCCGTGCGAAAAATGCTGCCTGCTGGTGCGTGAGCACAACGATCCGATCGGCCAGCCAGCGCACCCAGCGCCGCTGCCGCCGCATGCGTTTGTCCTCGACCGGTTCGCGGACATGCCAGACAAGGGGGATACCCGAGAGGCGGGTGGCTAAGCCCACATATTTCGAGAACGCCACGACCGAATTGGCGTGGGTGATGGCGATACCCTCGGCTGCGATGAGCTTCTGGATTTGACGGATCGTATGCAGCCTGAACCAACCCACCCGGGAAACATAATGGACGGGAAAGCCTTGAGCGGCCAGTTCCTTCGCCATGGGCCCTTGTTTGCTGAACAGGAAAACCGGTTCGTAGCCCCGCTCCGGCAAACGTTTGCCGAGCTCTGCCAGGCTGATGGCGGAACCACGACGGCTGGCGTGATGGGATGCGAGCAGCACCTTGGTGGGCATCTTCGACAAGCAACGGGTCATCAAGGCAAAGGGAGCATCGACGTTTCGTCAGCTTTCCGGATCGCGGAACTGGATGTCATGCAGTTTCTTGTATTCGCCGCCTTGCGCCAGCAGTTCCTCGTGGTTGCCCTGCTCGACGATCCGTCCGCTGGACAGGACGATGATGTGATTGGCGCGCCTGACCGTCGAGAGCCGATGGGCGATGACGATCGTGGTGATGTTTCCAGCCAGCGCTTCGATGGCGGACTGGACGAACTGTTCGGACTCCGAATCGAGCGCCGAAGTCGCTTCGTCGAGCAGCAGGATGGGCGCTTTCTTGAGCACCGCCCGGGCGATGGCGAGCCGCTGGCGTTGCCCGCCTGAGAGGCGAATGCCCCTGTCGCCGATGACAGTTTCATAGCCGTCGGGCAGGGCTTCGATGAAGTCCGCTGCGAAGGCCGCCTGTGCTGCCCGGCGAATTTCATCCCTGCCGGCTTCTCCGCCACCATAGGCAATATTGGCCGCGACGCTATCGTTGAACAGGAAAATGTCCTGCGAGACGAGAGCGAACTGGCTACGCAGGCTGGCCAGGGTTAGCGTGCGAATGTCGTGGCCATCGACCAGAATCTGTCCCTGATAATTGTCGTAGAAACGCACCAGCAGGTTCAGCAGCGTGGTCTTGCCGCTGCCCGAGGCGCCGACGATGGCGAGCATTTCTCCCGGTGCGACGGCAAAGCCGACATCGTCGAGTGCCGGGCGCTCCGCGTTGGGATAGGTGAAACCGAGGTGGCGCAGTTCGATATGGCCTGCACCGCGCGGCAGGGCTTCCGAACCGGATTCCTTTTCAGGGGGTTCGTCCAGTAGCGCGAAGACGCTCTCCGCAGAGGCGAGTCCACGTTGCAGGGGCATGCTGAGACCGGCGAGGCGCTTGGCCGGTGCCAGCAACATCAGCATGGCCGTGACGAAGGAAACGAATCCGCCGACGGAGGTCAGGTCGCGATTGGCCTGCTGCACTGCCAGTCCGACGACGATGGCGAGCGCCAGTGCGGCGATGAGCTGGACCAGCGGCATCAGCACTTCCCCGGCTAGGGAGATGCGCATGTTGAGGCCGCGGAACTTTTCCGTGCCGCGATGGAAACGTTCGATCTCGTATTGCTGGGCCGCCTGGATTTTGATGACCCGATGTCCTTCGGCGGCCTCCTGGAGCGATTGCGCCATGTCGCCGTAGGAGTCGAGCAGCGAGCGGGAGAGACGCCGCATCCGGCGCGAAAAGTAGCGCATGGCCAAGAGCACCAGGGGCATGATGATCATGCTGACCAGGGTGAGCTGCCAGTTGAGATAAAGCATCCAGGCCAGCAGGGCCAGGATGGTGAGGGAGTCGCGTACCAGCGTCGTCAGGACGTTGGTTGCCGCTGTGCTGAGGCCATTCACATCATTGGTGACACGCGCAGCGATACGCGAGCTGGGATGGGAATCGAAGAACGTCGTCGGCAGGATCGTGATGCGGGCAAACATCCGTTCCCGGATATCCGCAGTGATGCGGTGGCTGACCCAGTGCATGCAATAACCACCGAACAGTCCGAACAAGCCGCGCATGGTGATGATGCCGACGATCGCCAGGGGATATTTCCACCAGGCTTGCGGGTCGCTGGCGCCGAGGTTGCCATCGAGCAGAGGCTTCATCAGTGCGGGGAAGAGAGGCTCCGTGGCGGCCGTCAGTGCCATGCCGCCAACCGCGGCGAGCAGCATCTTCCAGTGGGGCCGCACGAACCCTAGGAGGCGAAAATATAGAGTGGTGCTGGATGCCTTGCTCATTGTCCGATCAACAGCTTCTCGTAGAGCGTCGAGTAGCTTTTCAGCATGCTCTCGATACCCAGCGGAGCGATTGTTGCGACCGCCGCGTCGCGCAGGCCGGGTTGACCGAGAGCGGGCCGCAGCGCCACCATCTGGCGGGTCAGGTCTCCGCTGTCGCCAGCCCGGCTGATGGCGCCATTATGAGCCGGACGGATCAACTCCGCCGTGCCGGTCGCATCGCTGGCGATGACCGGCAACCCGCAGGCCAGTGCTTCGAGGCTGGCATTGGGAAAAGGGTCGTACCACGATGGCTGCAGGAAGGCATCGGCCGCCGCGAGGAAGGGGAGAACGTCCTGCTGCGGACCAAGGAATCTCACGCGCTCATCGACCCCGACGCGCTGCGCGAGCCTGCGGTAACGGTCCGGCTGGCGATCGTTGCCAATGATCCAGAGCTCATCCCCGGCCGGTAAGTCTGTCATGGCGGAAATCGCTTCCGCAACGCCCTTGCGCTGGAAGCCGGAGCCAATCAACAGCCAGATGCGGTGCGTATCGCCAATTCCGAAACGCCCACGCTGTGCGGCGCGTCCGGCCGCAATCGCCTGCGGGTTGAAACGCCCGGTATCGACCGCGTTGTGAATCACGTGCAAGACGGTTGCAGCAACACCAAAGCGGCGGCCGATGTCCCTGGCCACCATGTGCGAATTGCAGATCACCGCGCGCAATCCCGGATGCCGGAACATGACCGCCTCGGCACGCATCAGATAGCGATGATAGGGTGACAGGTGCGTACCGAACCGGTCTTGCAGGCTGCCCAGGCGCGCGCGCTGTTCGAGCCAGGTTGCATGGACGCCGTCTCCAGCCCGATAGATCGCGCAGCCGGGAATGCGCTCGTGGCTTTGCACCAAGTCGAATCTCTCGCGGGCCAGCCTGTGCCGCACGGCGCTGGAAAAACCGGCATCGCGCCAAAGTCGGCCGAGGTAGAACGGCGCGACGCGCTGGACCGGTCCGTTCCACTGGCCTGTCCAGCTGCGGGTGATCAGGGTGGTTTCCACGCCGGAAGCCCGCAAGGCGTCGAGGGCGAGATCGACGAAACGCTCTGCCCCGCCAAACGGCGTGTAGCGCTGGCGAACGAGGGCCAATCTCATGCGGTTTCGGCCAGCAGACCTTCGATGGCAGCGAGGACGTCGGCCGACCGCAGGGCGGTCATACACTCGGAGACTTTCCCGCCGCCGCAACCATCCAGTCGGCAGGGACGGCAGGTGTGGCCGGAAACCAGCACCCGCTGGGGCACCTGCCATGGCCCCCATTCGTTTTCGTTCGACGGGCCGAAGAGGGCGACGACCGGGGTGCCGAGAGCGGCCGCCATGTGCATCGGCACCGAATCGACGCACACCGACAGCCGGGCCGAGGCAATGACCGCGCCAAGCTGCTTCAGCGTGAGTCGCCCGGACAGGTCGATGGGGGCGATGCGACAGCACCCGATAATCTCCTTCGCCAGTTCCATTTCGCGCAGTGCCGGCCCGGTCGTCAGCACCGTGCGGTAACCGCGCTCCTCGAGGTTGGCGATCAGTTCGGCATAGCCGGCCACATGCCAGGCCTTGAACATCCAGCGCGAAGCGGGATGGATGTGGATCAGCTGGCCGGGAGGGATGTTGTAGGGAGCGAGCAAGGCGGCGATGCGGGAGCGTGCATCCTCGCCCGGCTCGAACACGAGCCGGCGCGCATCGGCAGGGGGCTGGATGCCCAACGCCCGCAGAGCGTCGAGGTGACATTCCACCGTATGGCGATTGCCGAGCGGCGGTGTCGGAGCCAGGCGCGTAAATGAATCGGCCCACAATCGGCCGGGGGGAAGCAGAGGTGAGAAGCTGGCCACGCTGTAACGCGGCCGCAGACCGCGGGCCAGCCAGGCGCCACGCCAGCTGCCGGTGAGATGAACGATGAGGTCGTAGTGTCTGGCGCGCAGGCTTTCGAACAGCCGCCATTCCCGGCGCAGGCGCTCGCCTGCGCCCCGCTTGCGCAAGTTCCGGCCGATGGTGTGAATTTGCGCAATGTCGGGATGGCCCGTCAGCATCTCGGCGGTTTCGTCGTAAATCAGCGCATCGATCTCGCATTGTGGTGCGAAACGCTTGAGTGCGGAAAAGACCGGCGTTGTCAGCAGCACGTCGCCGTGGTGGCGCAGCTTGATGACGAGCGCGCGGGTCAGTTCTGCGCTGGCGACGGGACGAAAAGTCATGGTAACAAAAGATTTTACCTGTAAGCCCGACGCAACCCAGCCGCGGGACGGCTCCAGCTAGAATTCCCCGATGATCAATCTCTCTGCCGTCATCATTACCCGCGACGCGGCTTCACAGTTGCCGGCCTGCCTTGCCGCGCTCGCTTTCTGCGACGAAATCCTCGTCGTCGATTCCGGCAGCATGGATGGCGCGGTCGAGATCGCCCGGCGCCTCGGCGCACGGGTGATCGAGACGCAATGGCGCGGTTTCGGGCCGCAGAAACAGTTTGCGGTTGAACAGGCCGCCAATGACTGGGTGCTGTGTATCGATGCCGATGAACGAGTTTCTCCAGTGCTTGCCGCCAGCATTCGCGCCGTCCCGCCGGCGCCGACTTTTGCCGCTTACCGCTTCGCACGCTGCAATCGTTTCATGGGCCGATATCTGCGCCACGGCGAAGGGTATCCGGACTGGAGCCTGCGCCTCTTCGACCGGCGCCGGGCGCGCTGGTCGGGCGATGTCGTGCATGAGCGCGTGCTCTGCGACGGGCCGGTCGGCACGCTGGCGGGCGACCTGCTGCACGATTCGGCCGAAGCGCTGGAAAGCTATCTGGAAAAGCAGAACCGCTATTCGACGCTGGCCGCAGAGGCCGCGCTGGCGGCAGGCAAGCGCAGTTCGGCAGCGCGGCTGCTGCTCTCGCCGCTCACGCGGTTCGTGAAGTATTACTTTCTGCGCACCGGCTTTCTGGATGGCGTTCCCGGTTTGGTGCATATCCTCATCGGCTGCTATGCCAGCTTTGCCAAGCACGCCAAGATGCTTGCCGGCAGGCGCAATTAACGACTCAGCATGCGCTGCGCGAGGGTCCGGTAGAGCGGCGGGCAGAGGCTGCGCGAAACCACCGAGGCGAGCAGAGCGACAATCATCAGATCGATGACGATGCCATAGCCGCTGACCATCTCCATGACGATCACGAAGGCGGTGATCGGCGCCTGCGTGACGGCGGCGAGGAAGCCGGCGGCGCACAGTACCAGCACGGTGCCATTACTGAGCTGGTCGGCGAGCAGGCCGGCGAGATTCTCGCCGATGCCGGCGCCGATCGCCAGCGAGGGCGCGAAGATGCCGCCCGGCACGCCGCTGGCGTAGGAGAGCAGCGTCGCAAAGAACTTGTCGAGGCCGTAATGCCAGGGGAAGTCGGCGTTCTGGGCGAACAGCTGGCGGGCTTCGTGATAGCCGGTGCCGAAGCTGTGATAGTCGCCGTTGATGCCGATCAAGGCGATCAGGAGCCCGCACACCGCCGCATAGCGCACCGGGTGAGCGGCGCGCAGGGCGTTGAAGACCGGCCCGTGCCGGTGGGTGACGAGCAGCATCAGGCGCGCGAAGGCGCCGCCGGCGAGGCCGCAGATGACGGCGATGGGCAGCACCCAGACGATCTGCCACTGGGTTTTCAGGCCGGTATAGCTGACCCAGCCGAAATAGCTGTAGTTGCCGAGCACGGCCTGCGAAACCACGCCGGCGATGACGATGGCGACGATCAGCAGGCCGCTGAGGCGTTGTTCGAGACCGCGGTGCAATTCCTCGATGGCGAACATGATGCCGGCCAGCGGGGTGTTGAAGGCGGCGGCGATGCCGGCCGCGCCGCCGGCGACGATCAGGTGGCGGCGCTGGATGCCGAGCCGTGCGGGCAGCAGGGGGTGCAGGCTGTTCATCACCGCCGCGCCGACCTGCACCGTCGGACCCTCGCGGCCGCAGGAAAAGCCGGCGAACAGCGCGGCGGCGCCCAGCCCGATCTTGCCGACGACGATGCGCAGGCTGAGGAGTGGGTGCCAGCCGGCGGGCGTGTCCTTGTCGTGGTGGATTTCGGCGAGCGCCTGCGGAATGCCGCTGCCTTCGCTGCCGGGGAACCAGCGGCGCGTCGCCCAGACGACCGCGGCGCCGCCGGCCGGACAGATGATGAGCGGCCACCACCAGTATTCTGCGGCGATGGCACGAAAGCCGCGTACCGCCAGTTCGGAGAGCTCGGCGAACAGTACGGCGAGCAGCCCGGCGGCCACCGCGCCGATCCAGATCAGCAGGCGCCCCTGCCAGAAGCGCCAGTAGGTTGAGCGCCGGCGCAGCTGCCGCCGGTCGTCAGTCGCGCCGATAGACCTTGCTCCCCTGCTTGACGAACTCGACCGACTTTTCCTGCATGCCCTGCTGGGCGAAGTCGCGCACGTCCTGGGTGATCTTCATCGAGCAGAAGTGCGGCCCGCACATCGAGCAGAAGTGGGCCAGCTTGGCGCCCTGCTGCGGCAGCGTTTCGTCGTGGAATTCGCGCGCCTTGTCGGGGTCGAGGCCGAGGTTGAACTGGTCTTCCCAGCGGAACTCGAAGCGCGCCTTGGAGAGCGCGTTGTCGCGCGCCTGCGCGCCGGGGTGGCCCTTGGCCAGGTCGGCGGCGTGGGCGGCGATCTTGTAGGCGATGATGCCGTCCTTGACGTCGTTCTTGTCCGGCAGGCCGAGATGCTCCTTCGGCGTCACGTAGCAGAGCATCGCCGTGCCGTACCAGCCGATCAGCGCCGCGCCGATGGCGCTGGTGATGTGGTCGTAGCCGGGTGCGATGTCGGTGGTCAGCGGCCCGAGCGTGTAGAAGGGCGCTTCCTTGCACCACTTCAGCTGCAGCTCCATGTTCTCCTTGATCATGTGCATCGGCACGTGCCCCGGCCCTTCGATCATCACCTGCACGTCGTGCCGCCAGGCGATGTCGGTCAGCTCGCCGAGCGTCTTGAGCTCGCCGAGTTGCGCTTCGTCGTTGGCGTCGTAGATCGAGCCGGGGCGCAGGCCGTCGCCCAAGGAAAAGGCGACGTCGTAGGCCTTCATGATCGCGCAGATGTCCTCGAAATGCGTGTAGAGAAAGTTCTCCTGGTGGTGCGCGAGGCACCACTTGGCGAGGATCGAGCCGCCGCGGCTGACGATGCCGGTCATGCGCCCGGCGGTCATGGGGATATAGCGCAGCAGCACGCCGGCATGAATCGTGAAGTAGTCGACGCCCTGCTCGGCCTGCTCGATCAAGGTGTCCCTGAACAGTTCCCAGGTGAGTTCTTCGGCCTTGCCATCGACCTTTTCCAGTGCCTGGTAGATCGGCACGGTGCCGATCGGTACCGGGGAGTTCCTGACGATCCATTCGCGCGTTTCGTGGATGTTCTTGCCGGTGGACAAATCCATCACCGTGTCGCCGCCCCAGCGGATCGCCCACGTCATCTTGTCGACTTCCTCCTGGATCGACGAGACCAGTGGCGAGTTGCCGATGTTGCAGTTGATCTTGGTCAGGAAGTTGCGGCCGATGATCATCGGCTCGGCTTCGGGGTGGTTGATGTTGGCGGGGATGATGGCGCGGCCGCGCGCCACTTCGTCGCGGACGAATTCGGGGGTAATGACCGCCGGGATCGCGGCGCCGAAGCTCTGGCCGGGATGCTGGCGGCGCAACTGCTCCGGCAGGCCGTCCAGCTTCTGGTTCTCGCGGATCGCCACGAATTCCATCTCCGGCGTAATGATGCCGCGGCGCGCGTAATGCATTTGCGTGACGTTCATCCCGGCCTTGGCGCGGCGCGGCTGCAGGGCATGCGCCAGACGGAGCGTTGCGAGCTCGGGGTCGGCGAGGCGGGCGCGGCCGTAGGAGGAGGATTGTGCGGGCAGGCGCTCGGTGTCGCCGCGTTCCTCGATCCACGCCTCGCGCAAGGGCGGCAGACCCTGGCGGATATCGATCTTCACCGTCGGGTCGGTATAAGGGCCGGAGCAGTCATAGACGAAGATCGGCGGGTTCTTTTCGCTACCGGTGCGGGTAGGCGTGTCCGCCTGGATGATTTCGCGCATTGGCACACGAATGTCTGGCCGCGAGCCGGCCACATAGATCTTTTTCGAGTTGGGGAGGGGCTGGATCGTCGCGCCATCCACGTGGGCGTGGGCGGCGACGAATTTATCGTTGGCGTTCATGTCGGGGACTCCGTGGGACAGCCCGCAAAAGTACTGGAATTAAGGGTCGAACGCAACTTTGAACCGGGCTTTTGTCCTCGGCGGCAGCCTATAAAGTAGATGCGATGAATTCCGTAATATCGTCAATGGCAAGAAAAATTTCCATCGCCCTGCTGATCGGGACGCTCTGCGCCCTGGGCGGCCCGGCGCCGGCCGCCGAGGAAGGCCGGCAGCGCATGTTCGACCTGCCGCGCATCGACAAATCGAAGGTGGAAGACCCGTACAAGGGAGTACCGCCCCCGACGCAGCCTCAGGCACATGCGCCGACGGCTGCCAAGCCTGCCGCGCTGGCTGCCCCGGCTCCTGTTGCGGCGCCGAAAGCCGAACCCTCCCCAGCAGCCCCGCGCCGGCCGGTGCTGAAGATGCCCGAGCTGAAGGCCGCGCAGGAAATGACCCGCCAGCAGCGCGAGCTGATGCTGGCGACCTCCGGGCCGCGCAAGGCCGCCGGCCGCAAGGCGACCGCGCCGGTCGAGGGCGCCAGGCACACCGCCGAGCATGTCCATTGGAGCTATCACGGTCCGGGCGCCCCGGAGCATTGGGGGAGACTGCAACCCGACTACGCCACCTGCAGCACCGGCCGGCGGCAGTCGCCGATCGACATCCGCGAAGGCATCCGCGTCGATCTCGAACCGATCGCCGTCGATTACCGTTTCAGCCATTTCAGCGTCATCGACAATGGCCACAGCATCGAGGTGAAGGTCGCCGAGGGCAACAGCATTACGGTGATGGGCCGGACCTACCGCCTCGAACAGGTGCACTTCCATCACCCGGCCGAAGAGCGCATCGAGGGTCGTAGCTTCGACATGGTCGCGCACCTGGTGCATCGCAGCTACGACAACCGCATCGCGGTGATCGCCGTGCTGCTCCAGCGCGGCACTGTCGAGCATCCGGTGGTGCAGATCGTCTGGAACCATCTGCCGCTCGAAGTCGGCATGGTGGTCAGCCCGCCGGCCGCGGCGCTCGACCTCGCCGGCCTGTTGCCGGAGCGCCGCGATTACTACACTTACATGGGCTCGCTGACCACGCCACCTTGTACCGAGGATGTGCTGTGGATGGTGTTCAAGGAGCCGGTGACCGTCTCCGA
>Ga0172369_10004909_pt1 | contig 16709 bp, 12 predicted proteins | sample LakKiv25m_FD_114539 | JGI IMG/M metagenome (GOLD analysis project Ga0172369, IMG submission 114539) | Freshwater microbial communities from Kabuno Bay, South-Kivu, Congo - kab_022012_11.25m | ecosystem: Environmental > Aquatic > Freshwater > Lake | place: Democratic Republic of the Congo...
GAGCATCAAGTGTTTTATTCATTATGAAACAAATCTTGATGCTTTTTCTTTTAGTCTTTCATCCCTATGAGTAAAGTTTTTGACTTACATTTGTTAGTATTAAAAAATACCGAAGTATTGATACAAAAATTAAAAATTGTAAAAAATTTTTTGAATAAATATAAATCTCTTCATGCTGAAAAAGGTAAACAGTTCCATAAATGCCGGAAATTGATACTTTTGCAAAAAAATCAGATTCAAAAAAAAGTGCATTTTCAATAAAAAAAATGAAATATAAAAAGGAATATTCAAAAGAAAAATACAAAAAGCGAAGGAGTCCACAGCGATCTGAACAAAAAACCGGTCAAAGTAATGTTAGCCCCTATGATGAAAAAGTACCGATGGTCAGGTTAAATAAATTTATTGCAAATGCCGGAATCTGTTCAAGGCGGGAAGCTGATAAATTAATTATTTCGGGAGTTATTAAGGTGAACGGAAAGGTTATTACCGATCTCGGAGTGAAAGTTTCTCCTGAGGATAATGTTCATTATGAAGATCAAAAAATCAATTCGGAGAAAAAGTACTATGTTTTGCTGAACAAGCCGAAAGGCTATATTACGACAACTGATGATCCGTTCGATAGAAAAACTGTTATGTTTCTTGTTCAAAATGCTTGTAATGAACGAATTTATCCCGTGGGCCGGCTCGATCGCGAAACTACCGGTGTTTTACTGCTGACCAATGACGGTGATCTAGCTAAAAAATTAACCCATCCACGACACCGGGTCACTAAAATTTATCATGTGGTTCTGGATAAAAATTTAAAGGGTCCCGATATGCAAAAAATTGCCAGCGGGATTGAACTTGAAGACGGACTGATAAAAATCAATGCCATTTCTTATGCCCAGGGTGCGGCAGGGAAAAATGAAATTGGCCTGGAAATCCATTCGGGTAAGAACCGTGTAATCCGTCGCATATTTGAATCTCTTGGTTATCGTGTGGCTAAACTTGACAGGGTTTCTTTTGCCGGATTAACCAAGAAGGATATTCCCAGAGGGAAATGGAGATACCTTAACGAAAAAGAAATCGGATTTTTGAAAATGATTTGATGTAATTTAAAGTCTGTATAAATTGCATGGAATTACCGATTTCGTTTTTGGCTTTAATAATAAAAAAATATTTTTGCAGAAATTTAAACTTTAAAACAAGGAGGAACAAATGATTAGAAATCTTCTGATGGTCATAGTACTTGCTGCAACAGTGATGGCTTGTAACAATACTCAAAAAAATAATGCCGGTAATGAATCCGGTGAAAATGATACTCTGTTAACCCCAATTAAAATTACCGTTGCGGACTATCTTGAAAAACCATCTGAACTTGCCGGTAAAGAGGTAATTATAAAAGGTACAGTTTCTCATACCTGTAAGCATGGCGGTAAAAGGATGTTTATTTATGGAGATAATCCTGAAGAAAGCGTTGAGATAAAAGCCGGAGAAAACATTGCAGCTTTTAATGCAGAACTTGAAGGGAGTGAGGTTATGGTAACAGGAATGTTTACTGAACTTGTAGTGGATGAAGCTTACCTGAATGACTGGGAAGCCGAGGTAAATCTTGAGTCGGGTGAAGAACATCAAATCCATGACGGAAATCATACTACAGAAAATCCGGATAGTGTAAAAATACAAAATCTTGAAAAGATTAACAACTATAGAATTCAAATAGCTGAATCCGGAAAAGATCACCTTTCATTTTATTCAATAGAATGTAATTCGTTTGAAATTGTTCCGGCGCCTTCAGATAAATAATTGATAGAAATTATACAGAGGTCAGGTTAATATCCTGGCCTTTTTTATTTTTGTGCCCTTCAAAATTATTATTATGGAATTCAAATGGAGAAAATGGAACAGGGCGATCCATCGCGACCTTGGATATATTTTCGTGGCAATGACAATTATTTATTCTCTTTCGGGGATCGCGGTTAATCATATCAATGATTGGAACCCGAATTATGCGATATCCGTGAGGGAATTTGATGCCGAAATCCCTGGACAGGTTCAAATGATTGATAAAGAAACAGTAATAAATATGTTAACCGGAGTAGGAGAGCAGAATAATTATAAAAAACATTATTTTCCACGTAACGACCAATTGAAAGTATTTCTTGACGGTGGCAATGTTGTTGTTGATCTAAAAACCGGTTCCGGTTATATTGAGAAAATAAAACGAAGGCCGGTTTTCCACCTGGTAAATTTTTTACACTATAATCCAGGAAAATGGTTTACACTTTTTTCCGACATTTTTGCAGGCGCATTAATCGTTTTAGCTATATCCGGACTGTTCATCCTGAAAGGGAAAAATGGCATTAAACGACGTGGCGCAATTCTCACTGTAGTTGGAATAATTATCCCCCTCATTTACATATTAATTTTTTATTAAAACATTTTTTTATCCCGTTTTTTTTATAACTTGCACCCAAATAAATTGTTGGCGGAAGTAACATTTATGACCGATTTTTGTAAAAGATAAAAACGGTAATTATCTGACAACGCAGGTTGAAATCGTCTTTAAAAATTTTTTAATGAAAAACAGATTCATCATGATGAGTCTATTTTTGATTTTTATTAATCCCTGAAAAATCAGGATTTAGTATGTCAATCAAGAACATAGAGGATAAACGCTTTGATGGCAGTGATCATGATCATGACCGGCTCGAAACAGGCAGGAATTTAAACCGGCCCGACAAAAAACTCATTATCGGCACGGTTCAGTTCTACGAGGATATCTTACATTCGCTCAACAAATCCTTTATCATTGTTTTCAACAAACTTTTTAAACATATTGAAGTTTGGGGAAATTCAAATCTTAATGATATATACGGAATTTCGATATATGACCTAAAGGGTAAAATCATCACTGAATGTTTTCCTTCACCAGCCGGTGAGGAATTTAAACTTCATATTGAAGAAGTATTTAGCAGCGGTAAACCGGGATTCATAAAAACCAATGTTCAGTTCCCGAAAGGAAATTTCTGGCTGGAGGTTGCATTTTCACCTCTCATTGAATCCGACAAGCTTCCATCTGCCGTTATAGGTTACTTTACTGATATTACTGAAACCTGCCGGATTGAAAAAGAACTGATTTCATCTAAAGAGAAGTATCATAATTTAATCGAACTTTCACCCGAAGGCATTCTGACTGCAAATCTGAAAGGTGTAATTACATCTGTTAACCCCTCATTGCTTCACATTACAGGTTGTATAGAAAATACCCTTCTTGGTAAAAAAATTACAAGGCTTCCTCAACTTAAGATTCAGGATATACCTCGTTTTCAGGAAATCATAGACAATGTTTGCGATAGCCGGGTTACACCTTCATTTGAAATAGAATGGAGCAATAAAGAGGGGCAACTTTTATGGTACGAAATACGATCCGGATTTAATTACAGAAATGATAAAATTATAGGATTCCAGCTCATTTTCAACGATATTACAGAGAGAAAATCAATAGAAAATGATTTACTGAAAAGTAAGCAAGCTTATAAAGTAATCATTGAAAATGCGCCCGAAGCTATATATATCACACAGAAAAATTATATTATTTTCTGTAATTCCCGCCTTCTCGAAATGGTAAAATGCAGCATGGATGAAGTACTTCGTGTTCCTTTTCAAAATTTTATTCATCCTGATGATGTGCCGGTTCTAGAGAAAAAGAAGTCGGAATATATGCTTGGCCGGTCATCAAAGGAAAAATATGATTTCAGGATAGTTGACAGCAAAGGAATACTCAGATGGATCAGAAATAATACTGTTACAATTGACTGGGATGGTTCACCAGCGCTTTTGTCGTTTGCAACTGATATTACTGAAAAAAAGACAGTCTATGACATTGAAAAAGAACACCTCGCAGATTTGAAATTTCTTTCAGAAAAAGTCCTTGAGTTTGTTGAACTTAAATCCGGGTATAATTTATATCGTTTTTTGGGTGAAAAAATTGCTGAAATACAACGGGATTCGCTTACCCTCCTGATTTCTTACAATCCTGTGTCAGGTTATTCGGAATTGGAGCATATTGAAGGGCCGGGTGAGTTACGTGAAGTTCTTTTGGAAATAATTAATAATAATCCCTATCAGGTAAATCTGAAACTTAACAATAATCTGATCAGAAATCTCTCATACGGCAAATTGATAAAGCTCAATGATGGTCTTTTTGAACAGGGATCAACAATCTTTCCAAGGAATACTTTTGCTCTGATTAGGCAAAAACTGAATATTGGCGGAATTTATCTGATCGGCCTGAGCTGGGAAAACAGCATCTTCGGCAATGCCATTATTTTCCTTCCAGAAAACGAAAAACTTGAAAATCAGGAAGCAATTGAAACAATCGTGAAACTGTGTTCATTTACTCTTCGAAGGAATAAAGTTGAGGATGACCTGAAAAACAGCGAAGAAAAATTCAGGAGGATATTTGAATCTTACCAGGATGTTTATTACCGGGCTGAAATAGATGGAATAATAACAGAGGTAAGCCCATCCATATTCAAGATCATGGGATATCATCACAATGATATTCCGGGCAGGGACCTGGGTGAATTTTTCGTTAATCAAACCCTGGTGAAAAATATAGGAAAGACACTTCTTAAAGAAGGATCTATATCGGACCAGGATATTCAACTTATTTGTAAGGACGGTAAAACAATTGATGCCTCGCTGAATGCAAGGATATTAAAAGATTCGAAAGGCACTCCGGTAGGGTCGGAGGGTGTGATCAGAGACATCAGTGAAAGGAAAAAAGCCGATTCGGATTTTCATAAAACCGAAGAAAAGTTCAGGATGCTCGCAGACTTTACTTATGACTGGGAATACTGGATTGCACCGGATAATACCCTCATTCATATTTCACCATCATGTGAAAGGATTTCAGGATACCGGCCACAGGATTTCATTTCAAATAGGGGCCTACTCGAAAAAATAGTTCATCCTGATGACCATCATTTGTTTAAATATGATTTTCAAAAGCATTCAGATACTGATAGTGAGGTAATTAAATTCGATTTCAGAATAATTACCAAAGACAAGCAAATAAAGTGGATAAACCATGTTTGCAGAAAAGTTTATGGACATGACAGCAAATATTTAGGATTAAGAGCCAGCAACCGTGATATCACCGATCGCATAGAGGCGGAACAAGCATTACGCGAAAGTGAAGAAAGGTTCCGCACCTTATTTTATAAATCTCCGGATGCCGTTTTTGTTGAGGATTATGACGGGAATATTCTGGATGCCAATCCTGCTGCATGTAAACTTCATGAGGTTGATAAAATGGAACTCATTGGTAAAAACGTTATCGAACTGATACCCAATTACAAAAAAGATGAAGTGGCGCAGGATTTTTCGAAATGGATCACCGGTGAATACAGGCAGAGCCGCGGGATATCAAAAAGTTCTACCGGTATATGTATTCCGGTTGAAATTCATGCAAGTAAAATCAACTACTCAGGAAAAAATGCCCTGATGTTCATTGTAAGGGACATTACTGTAATTAAGGAAACAGAGGATAAGCTCAGAGAAGCTAAAGATAAAGCTGAAGAGGCTGATATGCTCAAATCCGTTTTTCTTGCCAACATGTCGCACGAAATACGCACCCCTATGAATGCAATTATAGGGTTTTCAGAAATTCTTTCGGACCAGGATCTTACAAAGAAAGAAAGAACTGAGTTCATCAACTATATCACACAGGGCAGCAATACATTGATGAACCTGATTGAAGATATTATTGACATCACTAAAATCGAAGCCGGACAAATCAAGATCAACTTTGCAGAGTGTGATGTCAATACGCTGATGGATGAGCTGTATGCTACTTTTCTTAAAATAAAAAACAAAAACGACAAACAGAAAATAGAACTTCGTTTAATAAAACCGGTTGTTGAACCGGGATTCACTATAAGCACCGATCCGGGCAGGATCAGGCAAATACTTTCCAATTTGATCGGTAATGCTCTTAAATTTACAGAGGAAGGCTTTATTGAAATTGGTTTCACAAATCCGGGTGATAACCAAATAGTTTTTTACGTTAAGGATACCGGGATCGGAATACCAAAAGATAAACAGGAAATCATTTTTGAACGCTTCGGCCAGGTTGAGGATCCTTCGGGAAAAGAACGGAACGGAACAGGACTTGGGTTATCAATCTCAAGAAAATTGTCGGAGTTATTGGGAGGTAACCTGACCGTTGAATCAGATGTTGGTGAAGGATCTTTATTTTCTCTTACACTACCTCTTAAAAAAGATCAAAAAAAATTATCGGGCAAAGAAAAGCCTGCAAGCCATATCTTATCGGATTGGAGCTCTAAAACATTTCTGATAGCTGAAGATTCCATACTGAACTATACCTATCTTGAGGCTTTGTTCCAAAAAACGAAAGTAAATATATTATGGGCAAAAGACGGCCGCGAAGCCATTGATCTGTGCCGTGAAAATGAACATATTGACCTGGTTCTGATGGATATAAAGATGCCTGTATTAAACGGACTCGAAGCCATTGCAGAAATTAAGAAATTCAGAAAGCAACTTCCGATCATCGTTCAAACCGCCTATGCCATGCCTGAAGACAGAGAAAAGAGTTTTGCCGCAGGCGGAGATGACCATCTTACCAAACCCATTAATGCAGATGAACTGTTTGCTTCGATCAATAAATTTTTAAATTAACCCGCGTATTTTCCCTTTCTTTTTAATTCAAAAAATCTAACTTTGAACAAACTTTTACTTAAATGAAAAAACGCAAGCTTCTGTTTTTTTCTGCAATAGCTTTCCTTGCTTTCCTGACTTATTTTTCAAATATTATTTTCACCAAAAATTCATCGGAAATTAATCTTCAATATCCGAATGATTGGTTTTTTATGCAGAGGGCCTACCCAACCGGGGAAATCAATTATCAGGTTTATTTCCAGTCACTTAAAATTGCTGAGTTGCTAAAACAGCAAAAATCAGAATCAAAAGATACTACTGTTTGGATACAGGCAGGTCCGGTAAATATTGGCGGAAGGTTATCAGATGTTGAAATGCATCCCTCAGATTTTGAAACAATTTATGCAGGCGCTGCTTCGGGTGGTGTGTATAAATCCGTTGATGCCGGGCTAAACTGGATTCCGGTTTTCGATGATGCCCTGAGCCTGTCTGTTGGTGATATTGCCATTGCCCCGTCTGATCCGGATATAATTTATGTCGGAACCGGTGAAGCAAATGCTGGGGGAGGATCGCAAACTTATGATGGCGTTGGAATATATAAATCCGTTGATGCCGGTCAAACCTGGCTTTATTGTGGTTTGCCCGAAAGCCGGAATGTGGGAAGAATGGTCGTTCATCCTGCTGATCCGGATATATTGTATGTGGCTGCAATGGGAAATTTATTTGCTGAAAATCCTGAAAGAGGCGTCTATAAAACATCAGATGGGGGACAAAACTGGGAAAATGTGCTTTATATTTCTGATTCAACCGGAGGCATTGATATTGTGATCCACCCTAACAATCCTGACACTCTTTATGCGGCTATGTGGGAAAGGGTAAGGCGGCCGGATAGAAGAAGCTACGGCGGTTTGACATGCGGTATTCACAGAACCTATAATGGTGGATTAACCTGGGAAGAATTGACAGATGGTCTGCCATCCCCGGGTGCAAATATTGGAAGAATTGGTATTGATATCAGCCTCTCACAACCATCAACTTTATATGCTATATATGCCGACAAAATTGGCTTTTTTGAAGGTCTATATAAATCAACAAATAATGGAAATTCATGGGCTCAGACCAATGATGGAGCCCTCGCAGATTGTTTTACTTCTTATGGCTGGTGGTTTGGCAGAATCAGTGTGGATCCGGTTGATCCCAATATCGTGTATGTCATTGGTTTTGATCTGTACAAAACATCAAACGGAGGAAATAGCTGGAGCAACATATCCTCCTGGGATGTTCACGTTGATCAGCACGAACTGTTTATCCATCCTCAAAACCATAATTTTTTAGTATTGGGTAATGATGGTGGATTGTACATTTCGGAAAATGGCGGTAACGACTGGTCATGGATCAATAACCTGCCGGTTACACAGTTCTATACCTGTGAAACCGATCAGCAATTCTCTGAACGTCTTTACGGCGGAACCCAGGATAACGGCACCAACAGGACGATGACAGGGAACACCGATGACTGGCAAAACATTTATGGTGGCGACGGATTTTATGTTTTGGTGGATCCTGAAAATAATAATTATGTCTATGCCGAATACCAATACGGCAATCTTGCCCGGTCAACCAATGGAGGAAGTTCCTTCAATACTGCCATGAACGGAATAAGCACTTCCGACCGGAAAAACTGGTGCACACCGGTAGCATTGGATCCTACAAATCCGGAAATACTTTATTATGGTGCAAACAGATTATATAAATCGGTCAACAGGGCTGCTTCATGGACGGCAATCAGCACCGACCTTACGAACGGTCCGGGAGTCAACTTAACATACGGAACTATAACTGCAATAAGTGTTTCACCTGTGAATCCCGAAATAGTTTATGTGGGAACGGATGACGGCAATGTTTGGGTCAGTGCCGAAAGTGGTACGGATTGGGAATATCTTTCAGCAAGTTTACCTGACCGTTGGGTGACCCGAATAGCAGCTGACCCTCTTAATGAAAATACAGCATATATTACCTTTTCAGGATACAGATGGGATGAATATCTTCCTCATATTTTCAAAACCACAGATAAAGGCCAGAACTGGGAAGACATTTCGGGTAACCTGCCAGAAATGCCGGTAAATGATGTGATCATTGATCCGGAAAATAATGCAAGGCTGTATGTGGCTACGGATGCCGGTGTTTATGTATTGGACGGTCCCGGCCAAAGCTGGAATATGCTGGGTTCGAACCTGCCTAATGTACCGGTAAATGACCTGACTCTTCACAATGACAGCAGAAAATTAATAGCAGCCACCTACGGAAGGTCAATGTACACTTATGATCTTTACCAGGATACACTTTCTACTTTTATACCAAATTCAAAAATAAAAATTCAGAACCTGAATTTTAAAGTTACACCGAACCCATTTTCAGAAAAGGTTATTATAAGTTTTGAAAGTGAAAAATCTCAGACTGGCTACCTGGAAATTTATAATTTTTCAGGACAACGAGTCGTATCCCTTTACCAGGGCAAATTTAATTACGGATATAATGAGTTTTTTTGGGAGCCTTTATTTGATGGTAAGCTGAATCAGGGACCTTATTTCGTGAAACTGGTGATAGGTGAGATGAATATTTCTAAAAAATTAATTTTCAAAAAAGACTAAGTCATTATTTTATTGGTTTCTCTGAGTTTAAGAAAAAGTCCTTCTTTCTCACAAAAAGGACAGTTCTCATGAAATTCTGAAAAAACAAAACCACACCTGTCACACTTATAACTCAGTTCTTTGTACATAAACATTTTCCTTTTGTTCGAGCTTATTAAAAAGGCAAGACCGATAACAGGAGTAAGAAAAAAACTAACGATAAAAAGTCTTATTGGCCCAATTTCACGCGATTTACCCAACTTTGAAAAAAGATAAACGATGTTAAGGTAAAGAATAAATGCTACAAAAAGAAGTATATATTTAAGTTCCACAATATTATCTTTTGAAGTTTGTGTCCCTGAAACTTAGAAAGAGGCGCAAATTTAATATTTTCTTATACAAAACAACATTTAAAAAAATAAATCTGAAGCAATTCCATCAGCAAATAATTTTCCTTTATCGCTCAGAGTATAGTTTTTTTGTTTTTTAAGAACGCCCCCATTCTGAAAATGTTTTGCAATGCGGTTTTGGAAATACCTCTCAAATTCTCTTCCAAATTTCCGGCTCATATAATCAGTATTGATTCCCCACGTGGTTCGGAGCGAAGTGAGGATATATTCATTATATTTTTGTTCTGTTGTCAGGACTTCGATTTGAGGCTGAAGTTTCAACAACTTCATATCATTAATATACTGAGTGAGATTCAGGTGATTCCATTGCCTTGATTCACAGTTAAAGGAATGAGCGGAAGGCCCCAGTCCGAGATACTTTTTCCCTTCCCAGTAACTCTTGTTATGCCTTGAAAAATTAGATTCTTTGCAGAAATTTGATATTTCATATTGAACGTATCCGGCTTCAGCCATCTTCGACATTAATATTTGAAATTGTCCGACAATTCTTACCTCACTTACCGGCTTTTGTTTCTTTTTACTGATCAATACCTGCAGCGCTGTTTTTGGCTCAACAGTTAAAGCATAAGCAGAGAGATGCGAAATGTTCAGCATAAAAAATGATTCCAGGTTTTGAATCCAATTTTTATTGGTCAATGTTGGCATACCATAAATAAGATCAATGCTGATATTTTGGAATCCCGCGTCCCGAATGCCTCTTACAGCGTCAAGCGCCTCTTTTGCTGTATGGATGCGGTTCAGATATTTAAGGTCGTTATCATAAAATGATTGAACACCAATGCTAATCCGGTTGATTGATGTTTTTTTCAGAGCATTTATTTTGTCTTTATTCAAATCATCGGGATTTGCTTCAATGGTGATTTCAGGTTTGGCATTCATTCTGTGAAATTTTTGAATTTCATTCAGAACCTTTCCGATTTCAATTTCAGACAACAAGGACGGTGTACCGCCTCCGAAATAAAGGGTTTCAATCTCCTCACCTTCAAGGTAATCCTTTTGTAACCTGATTTCTGTGAGAAGGCTGTTAAGAAACTGATCTTTGTTTTTTACCGAAGCGAGCGAGAAAAAATTACAGTAGTGGCATTTTTGCCTGCAGAATGGTATGTGGATATAAATGCCTGCCAAAACATATTAAAATAAGGGGAAAATAAATCTATTTACCTGTTTCTCTGGCATGAAAGAAAAAGAATAGATAACCACTGAAGATTACAGATGTAATGATTTGAAGGTAAACAGGAGTTGAAAAAAGTCCTGTTCCTATTATTCCGAAACTTATCAATCCGAATTTCATCAGATAATAGATTACTTTACTGATGATTATGGCAGAAAACATGGATACAAACTTATTCGTTATGTGCTTCGAAATTTCGAAAAACAACCAAACATTCAGAACGAGTTCAACAGTCATGATCATTCCCTTAAATATATTCGGATGAGCGGATACAAAAAATGAAAACATCGGTAATGTTAATGCAAGCAGGTAAGCATTTTGTTTGCTTGTATGAACCATTGCAAGTACGAGCATGATTCTCATCGGCTCGACAAGGTAAACCGGTAAATTAAATAAATGTGAAATCGCCGGGACAAAATAAATAAAAGCAAGCGCCAGAAAATCAATTAATATGCTTTTATAATTAATTCGTGTTGTAACAAAGTTCAATTGCATTGCCATAATTTTAAAAATATTGATTACAACAAAAATAAATAAATTCACGTATTCTGAAATAAATAATTTTGATTGTACTTTTATGGCTCGTAAACACATAAAATTGATGTTAAATTTCCATTTAAATTGAGAGGTATGAAAAGACGAGACTTTTTCAAAAGCGGTTTTAGCGCCGGTATTGCTGCATCTTCTGCGATTGTATTAGGTAATCTGGAAAAACTCTTTGCATTTCCCGGTAATAATCCCGAGTTGCCTTATGACCTTGTAGCAGTAATGAACGGGGAACCCGAGGTTATGTTCGACAGGGCCATTGAGACTCTTGGCGGAATGAAGGCTTTTGTAAAGCCGGGACAAAAGGTGGTTGTAAAACCGAACATAGGATGGGACGTAACACCTGAACGGGCTGGGAATACGAATCCCAGGCTTGTAAAAAGGATCATAGAACAATGTTTGAGCGCCGGAGCAAAAGATGTTTATGTGTTTGACAATACGTGTGACGAATGGACCAAGTGTTATAAAACCAGTGAAATAGAGTTGCAGGCTAAAGCCGCCGGGGCAAAAGTCGTTCCGGGCAATACCGAAAACTATTACAGAGAAGTTGAAATTAAAAACGGCATCAGCCTGAAAAAAGCAAAGGTGCATGAACTCATACTTGATTCGGATGTATTTATCAATGTTCCGGTATTGAAGCACCACAGTTCGGCTGAACTTTCAATGGCGATGAAAAACATGATGGGTGTTGTTTGGGACAGAATGTACTGGCACCGCCATAATTTGCACCAGTGCATTGCTGACTTTGCAACATTCCGTAAGCCTGACCTGAATGTAATTGATGCTTACCGTGTGATGATGAAAAATGGCCCCCGTGGTGTATCGGTAAATGATGTTGTCCTTTATAAAACGCAAATTCTTTCGGCAGATATCGTGGCTGTTGATGCAGCGGCTGCAAAAGTATTCGGTTCGGAACCTTCAGATATATCCTATATCGTTAAAGCAAGTGAACTTGGGGTCGGAACTTATAATCTCGATAACCTGAAGATCAACAGGATCAAGCTTTAAAATGAAAGCATTTATTTTCCTAAAACGGCTGCGAGTAGTCGTTTCTCTTGTTTTTCTGGTACTGATCTTTTTTCTTTTTATTGATTTTACCAATTTATTTAGTTCTGCAATTGTTGAGGGTATCCTGTTTTTTCAATTTGTTCCTTCGTTTATAAAATTTATAAACATCACAGGAATAATTGTTTCAGGGTATATCATCGTTTTAATTTTTATCTTATTGTTTGGCCGGGTGTATTGTTCTTCATTTTGCCCGCTCGGAGCCCTGCAGGATGTCCTGAGTTTTTTTTCTAAAAAATTCGGAAAAAAGAAAATGTTCAGATATTCAAAACCCTATCATTTGCCAGGATATTCCATATTGATCATCACGCTTATCTTGCTTGCTTTTGGAAGTCTTTTGTTCGTAAACCTTCTTGATCCTTACAGTTTATTTGGTAAATTCATCTCTGACCTTGCAAGGCCGGTTTATTACGGTGTGAATAATCTGCTTGCCTTTGTACTTGAACCATTGGAAATTTACACTATATATCCGGTTAAGCTTAAAGCCTATAACTGGATTTCTTTTGGATTTTCAATCTTTATGCTCTTCCTTGTAATCCGGCTGTCGCTTAAAAAGGGCAGGCTATATTGCAATACTGTTTGCCCGGTTGGAACTTTTTTTGGATTAATTTCCCGGATTTCTGTCTTTAAAATTGTACTGGATGAAACTACTTGTACAAGCTGCGGTATTTGTGGTTCGCAATGCAAAGCAGAATGCATAAATACACTGGATAAAACCGTTGATTTTTCACGGTGCGTCGGATGCTTCAATTGTCTTACTGTCTGCCCTGGAAATGGCGTTCTTTTTAAAAGATCCTGGTTTTCAAAACCTCCGGATTTGGTGAAAGCGGAGTTAAACCAGGGAAACGGCCGCAGAATGTTTTTATTTAGATCATCATCCTTTCTCATAGGCCTCCTGTCAGTTGCCGGAAATTTATCCGGCCAAATCCCGGCCAAAGGAAAAAAGGAGGTAGTGAAAAAATATGCTGTTACACCTCCCGGCTCACTGAATGCGGATCATTTTCATGAAAATTGCACGGCATGTCATTTATGCGTCAGCGCTTGCCCAACGCACGTATTGCAGCCATCTGTAACTGAATATGGATGGGACGGTTTGTTTCAGCCGACTATGGATTATAATGCAAGTTTCTGCAACTATGAATGTAAAGTTTGCTGTGATATTTGCCCTACCGGAGCAATAATGTCACTTCCGATCTGGCAAAAAAAGAGAACCCAATTAGGAAAAGCGACCTTTATAAAAGAAAATTGTATTGTATATACGGATGAAACTGCCTGCGGTGCCTGTTCCGAACATTGCCCGACCAAAGCTGTGAATATGATTTTTTATAAAGGCAGACTTACTATCCCGGAAGTCACTGATAAAATCTGCATTGGTTGCGGCGCCTGTGAATACGCCTGCCCAACGACACCACTATCAATTTATGTGGAAGGAAATCCGGTTCATCTTCTTTCGGAAAAGCCAAAAGAAATTAAATCTGTAAAACCGGTCAGTCCTGCTAAGGATTTCCCGTTTTAGCTGTTTTCTCTGGTATTCGTCAGACCACTGCGCGCATGCTTTTGCACAAGGCAGTGGTCAGCCGAATTCGCCGGTTTCCCCCTCACCGGGAAGGATTAAGCTAAATTTCCCCCTCTCCGAGGGGGATAAAGTGGGAGGATTTACCGTTCCCTGATTTTTTCCAGCCGTTAGCTTTTTTTCTCTTGACTTTTGAAAAAAGATTTATCTTAGCCACTTGTATTAAGGAAATAAATTTAAGATTGGAATTTTATGAATCTGTCTTTATTTATAGGCTTATTTTCCGTTGATCTCCCAAGCGACTTGTTTAAAGCCGGTTTCCTGAAAAACGAACTTTCCACGATCGGGATAAAATTGGCATTTCAATTTCAAAATTATGTAATCCCCCCCTCCCTCAATAACTTACGCTTTTCACAACTTTTTATGGAATACGGTAAACCTTTACCGGTTGCATCTTTTTTGAACTTGCCAGGAGTGAAATAAAAGTCGGCAGTCGGCAGTCGGCAGTCAGCAGTCGGCAGTCAGCAAAAAAGCCAAAATCTAATAGCCAACTGCTAAAAGCCAACAGCCAATAGCCAAGAGCCAAAAGCCAACAGCCAACAGCCAACAGCCAACAGCCAAAAGCCAACAGCCAACAGCCAAAAGCCAACAGCCAACAGCTAAAAGCCAACAGCCAACAGCTAAAAGCCAAAAGCCAAAGGCCAAAAGCAATAACAAACAAACAATTAAAGTAAGAATTAAAAATGAAAAAAATATGAAAAAGGTTATCACAATAATAAGTATAGCAGCGATCGCCATTGTAATGGTGTTTTCGTGCGCAAAAGAGAATACGACCGATAAGCCTACAGCCAAACATGAACTGACGGCTTATGAAGTACACATCAACAAAACCCTGAAGGATTTTAAGCAAAAGATGGAATTTATCCGCGCTAACCCGCTACTGAAAAGTGGCGAAAGCGTGCCAGCAGATTCAGCCGTGTGGCTTCTGGAAGCGACGATAAATTTCTCCCATGCTTTCCCGAATGAGTTTTACAGTGAATTTGAAACCGACAGCCTGACCCTGACGGTAAACCAAAACGAAGATGGCACAGTTAGCCTTGATGAACTGACAGCCAGATATGATGAAATGAAAGAGGAAGTGGCAGAGGTTTACCATAACAGCGCTTATGAGGAGAAGGGATTGTCAGCAGTGGACCTTGAAATAAGCGGAGAAACAGCAAATGAAATAATTGTTTCCATCCTTACGAATGTTGGTAGCAAAACCACACCTCCCGATCCTCCGGTTGGAAGTGGCCCTTTTTTAGAAGAAGATGACTGGTGGTATGGAGAAGAATATGGTTACTGTTATGATCACACTGTTTTTGGAGATGCTTCTATAATGCTATATGATGAGGCTGTAAATCTGGTACCTGACCCGAATGGTAATTATGGATTTATAAATTTATTTATGTTTTCTATCGAGGGCGGGGATCCCTATTTTCAGCGGGATCAGACGCCTGATAATTATCTCGATTACTGGTTGTATTATTCAGTGGAAGGTGATCCTCAGATACCATTTGATGAGGAAGAAATGCTATGTGTTGAATGGCAGGAAATGAATTCTTATTATGTTTACCTTAAAAATTTAATGTTCAATATTCTGCCGAATGATTATTTGCCGGAAGAGTTAAACAAATACGGCTACTCAATTGAGTCGTTTAATGATCTTGATTGGAAAAAATATGATCCTCAGCCACCTTATACGACCTTTACTAAATATCTTCATAAAGCTACATTTACTTATGGGATAAAAATAAATATCGGAGAGGGAGAAGAAGGTCCTCAGGAATTATAAATGGATTTGAAGCTGTCTAAATTGAAATTCATGATTAACATTTCTTGTTTTTCAATTTAGACAGTCTCTTTCACTCTTGAAACAATGAAAAAAAACAATTATTTTATTACCTTTCTGTGCATTATATCGAATATTGTAACGGCACAAAGCAGTTTTGAATTTATCTACAGTGACACTTTAAGTACTTATGGTGTCACCACTTTCATGGATAACCAGGGTTATTATGTGACCTTGGGTTCAACCGGAAATCCTGCGGAACAGGAATTCAGCGCCATGTGTATGAAATTCAAGAATGAAAATGATATCCTTATTCAAAAATATCAGAAGGCTGACACTATTTCAGGTTTTGGTTTTGGTTTTCTGCTATCCAATGGAAATTACTTTGTAGCTGGAGCTATTGAAGATCAAGATGTTTATTCAACAAATTTATATGTTGCCGAAATAGACCAGGATTTGAGCATTGTCTGGGAAAAAATTTATGGGGTACCGGCTATGTATAATGAAATTTGGGTAGAAAATTTATATCTAAGACCGGATAGCGTTATATTCCTTAACGCTGAACTCAATGATCCTCCTCCCGGTAATATAAAACATCATTATTTTGCAAAATTAAATACTCAAGGTGACCTGCTTGATACAATGATCAATACAATTTATCATGCTGATTTTTCAAGCGAGATAGTAGGAAAGTCGGATAACAGTGGAATATACGTTATCGGTGTATTTTCATTCATAAATTTAATTGAGATCGATCTTAGTACATGACAAAAATATTTAATACTTTGAATATCAAATATATATGTTAATAACTTGGTAATAACTAATACAGAAAAAATGATATAATATACTGGCATTCAGTATCTTAGATGAAATA
>Ga0172369_10004913_pt1 | contig 16705 bp, 16 predicted proteins | sample LakKiv25m_FD_114539 | JGI IMG/M metagenome (GOLD analysis project Ga0172369, IMG submission 114539) | Freshwater microbial communities from Kabuno Bay, South-Kivu, Congo - kab_022012_11.25m | ecosystem: Environmental > Aquatic > Freshwater > Lake | place: Democratic Republic of the Congo...
AGCCAAATGTCCACCAGCAAAATAAAATGGAATTTTGTTAGCCATCTTTTCTGCCAAAAGTTTGGCTGAATTCACTGCCAAATCAGACGAAACAGAATATAACTTATTATATTTTTCTACTATCTTTATTGCTCTACTTGCTTCTGTTTCACCAAAGGTAATTAAACCAGCCTTGCCCAATAAAATCATTAAACCAAACAAGGAATAACCAAGCCCCATACGTGGTGAGCCACAAGGATTATTCTTTGGACTAGGAATATAGCCTGGTAATTTTTTCTTTTTTAATAACTCTGCCAAATCCTTACCTGAAGCAAAAACCATAATTTTAGCATTGGCTTTTTGCGCTTCTAAGGAACAGGAAACAATTTCCTCGGTATTTCCGGAATAACTAGCTAATATGACTAAAGTATCTTTGTTAACGTATTTTGGTAAATGATAATTATTAACAATCTCCAGCGGCACTTTTAATTCTGCGCTAAAAATAGAATCTATTATATGAGCGCCAATAGAAGACCCACCCATACCAGCCACAACTATATTTTTTACTGTTTTGTAATTGCGCGGAACGCTTAATCCTTTTAAATCATTCCATGTTTCACGACATTGATTAGCCAATGATTCAATTGAACCAAGCATATTAGACTTATCAAGTTTTTTTATTTCTACTAAATTATTTAATATCATAAAACTAAATTATGAATTTAGGGAATTTATATACTCTTCTAATGATTCCTCCCAATTTCTTAAAGCTGGAAGTTTTGTAGAATTAAGCACGGCAAAATTAGGATGCTTTGAAGGCCTAGGAAATTTATCAGAACTAACAGGATTTTGTTTAATATTTATTTTAGCTAATTCAAATATTTTATTTGCCCAACCATACCACGTGCAAGATCCATTATTAGATCTATGATATATTCCCCACTCTAGCCCTGATTCTAATAAATCAACAGTAGCTTTAGCTAAATCTAGTACATAGGTTGGCGAGGTTACTTCTTCATCAACCAAATCTAAACTTTCTTTTTCTTTACCCAATTTTAGCATTATATCAACAAAACTTTTTTTAGCATTTGGTGAAATTGCCGGAGCGCCAAATAAATTAGAAGTTCTAATTAAATAATATTTTAAATTTGGTATTTCTAAAATTTTCTTTTCACCTAATAATTTTGATTCGCCATAAACATTAATCGGGTTTGGTGTTGCGTCTTCATTATAACCATTCTTATCTAAACCATCAAAAACATAACTAGAAGAATAGTGAATAAAAACAATATCTAAATCAGTGCAAATTTTGGCTAAATATCCCACTCCATCGCCATTTACTTTAAGGGCTATTTCTTTGTCTTCAGTTTCTGCCTTTTCTACATTATTATAGGCAGCGCAATTAATTAAAATATCTGGTTTTAAATCCATAATTTTTTCTTGTAATGTTTTTTCATCTGCAATATCAATCTCATCCTTATCCCAACCAGTTACAATATAATCTTTTTCAAATAGCTGCTTGTATAATGCCTGACCAAGCATCCCTAAGGCCCCAATTATTAAAACTTTTTTTTTCATAAATTATTTTTTAATATGGGGATTAAGTTCAGCCGCGCGTCTTTGCAATTTTTCAACCCACTCTTTATTGTTTAAATACCAATCAACAGTTTCTTGTAAACCTTGTTCAAATTTATCCCTGCCATAAATTGGTTTCCAGCCTAATGATTCTATTTTACTTGCGTCAATTGCATAACGCCTATCGTGCCCTGGTCTATCTTCTACATACTCAATCATGTCTTCGCCCTTGCCTAATATTTTTAACATCATCTTGGTAATTTCCATATTACTGCGTTCGTTATCTACACCAATATTATAGATTTCACCAGCTACACCCTGATGCAATAAAGTATCTAGTGCACTTGCATGATCCATAACATGGATCCAATCACGCACATATAAACCATCACCATACATTGGCACTTTTTGATTGTCTAACAATCTAAAAATAAAATATGGAATAATTTTTTCTGGAAATTGATAAGGACCATAGTTGTTTGAGCAATGAGTAACTACCACTGGCACTTTATGAGTTACAAAATAGGCATGACACATTAAATCCCCACCAGCTTTAGCCGCAGCATAAGGCATGTTTGGATTAATAGGAGTTGATTCTGTAAATCTAGCTGGTTCATCTAATAATAAAGCCCCATAAACCTCATCGGTAGAAACATTAACCATTTTAGTTAGTTTATTTATTCTTACAGCATCTAAAAGCATTTGCACTCCTAAGGTATTAGTTAAAACAAAATCTTTACAACCACCGTGAATAGATCTATCTACGTGAGTTTCCGCAGCAAAATTTATTAAATGATCAATTTGAAAATCCTTAATCACTTGATTAATTTTGCCTAAATCAATTATATCACCTTCAACAAAATGATAATGCGGGTTATTAGCAATATCTGCTAAATTATCTAAATTCCCAGCATAAGTTAATTTATCATAATTAATAATTTCGTAATCTGGATATTTATCCAACATGTAATGAATAAAATTTGATCCAATAAACCCAGCTCCGCCACAAACAAGTAAACGCATATAATGTATATTTATTATTTTTATGTTATTAAATATCTTCTAATTAAGGCCCAAACAGCTAAAGTCTGCCCGTCCCAAATTTCATTACGTCTGATCATGTCTTCTATTTCATCAAATCTTCTTGGAAAAAACTCAATAACTTCCAGAGGATTTTTATCTGCCTCTACCTTACTTAATCCGCGAGCTAAAAATACTCTGCAAATTTCTGTACTTACGCCACTCCAAGGATAAAACTCAGCAATATTAATTAATTCTGTAGCTGCCAAACCAGCTTCTTCTTGTAATTCAGTACGCGCAGCCTGATCAAAACTTTGACCAACACCAACTGCCCCTCCCGCAAATTCAATACTTTGTTTACCAACCAAGCAACGATAGTTTTTTATCATCCCAATTCTACCATCATTAAATATGGGAACAATAATTACACTGCCAGTTGTTTCTACATAATAATATTCTCCCAGATCTTTAGACTTAGGTATTTCATATGTAGAATGTTTATAAATCCAAAAAGGATTTTGGTGAACTATTTCTGTTTTTACTTTTTTCCACAATTCTTGCATAACTAGGACAAATGTTTTCTAATTTCGTCCCCAATACTTTCCATTTCACCAGAACCATAATCTTTATGTTCCCATGATTTTAAACCATCATCAGCAAAACGGGGAATAATATGAAAATGGGTGTGAAATATTACTTGGCCAGCTTCTGTTCCATTATTAATTACGGCATTAAAAGCAGGCGCGCCAGTGGCCTTTAAAACAGCCAAAGAAATTTTTTGCGCCAACTTAGCAAGTCCAGCCACAGTTTCTGCTGGTGTTTCTAATAAAGTTCTGTAATGTTCTTTTGGTAACACTAAAACATGACCATGATTCACAGGATGAATATCTAAAATCGCTAAGTAACTAGTATCTTCATATATTTTAATACTGGGTATCTCGTTACTAACAACTTTGCAAAAAATACATTCAGTCATAAGCTTAAATTTAAAATATGATCTTTTACAGATCATATCATTTTATCTCTACTGAATCAAGACTTAAAAGGCACAATTTTTCTTATTTCTAAATTATCCCAGCTAGCAATCACCGGCCCTAATTTAAGAAAAATTAGGTTTAACTTAGTATTTAAATTTGTTTCTTGTTCTTGATTTAATTTTAAGTCATAAACATAAACTGGATAATTAGGAACCAAATTCTCTATAGCTTTAATTTGCTCCCCATATTCCCAGCCCATAATTACACGATATTTTGGAAAAAGATATTTATCACCATAATGAGTTACAATAATAGCGTTGTCTTCTACTAAGCTGCTGATTTTTTCCCGATATTCTTGATATTGAATTACAGTCTTTTTAATTTGGCTTAAACCTTCTAGACGTAAAAAAACTTCCCAATAACTAGAACCAGACAAAACTAAAATAAAAATTATAGCAATCACTTTTTGCAATTTTGAAATATACCACATTCTAATTAGGAACCAAGCAATAAATGGCAACGTAAAAACATAAATTGGTAAAAAATACCGCACATAAGACGAACCAATAGCTGATTTAAAAAGTAGATTATCGTAAAACAGCCATGAACCATAAAAGATCATTAAAAAAACAGCGCAGAGCAAAAACAAAATTAAATACCTAATATTTAGTGGATATTTTTGATTAGGTATTTTTTGTTTAATAAAGTGCCACCACAACAAGACAACTCCTAAAAAACCAGCCAAAGACCAAATATTAAATAAATAAACAAAATAACCGTAGATATTTTTTAAAATTACTAATGGATGGAACCCAAACGGCAAAAATATTGCCATAAAAAATGGAATTCCTTGCGGGCCAGATAATACAGAGCCAGCTTCCCCACTAACACCTGGGCGAACATAACCACTGCCCAGAAAACTACCATAAAAAATGTTCTGTGTGGCAAAAAACAATATGGCTGTAATTAATAAGCCTAGAACAAAACTTAAAAATTGACGCCAAAAAAAACTTGATCTTAACCAAAAGAAAATAAGCATGGTTAAAATTATTAACCAAACAGCTTCTGAAGGCCTAATATAAATAGCTAAACCACATGAAAGGCCGGAAAGCAGGGCTAAAATATTTTTTATTGCTAAATGTTTTTTTTCTATACATAACGCGCCAAAATATAAAAAACAAATTAACAGAAAAACAAAAAAGGTGTTATGTTGAAAAGGCCGACTAGCATAATACCACCATGAAGGAAGCGCAAATAATAGGATTGACGCTAACCAAGCAATTTGCTTGTTAAAAATGCGGCGTAAAAAGCTATAAAAAATTAGCGGTGTTAAGACAGCAACAACTGGCGTAAAGCTTATGGCAAAAAAATTAAATAATCCCGAACCAAAAAGTTTTATTAATATTTTTACTATTATACCTATTACAACAATAATCCCTGGGAATCCAATTGGCACTAGTTTATCATTAACTACTGTCATGCTGCGTGGATGAATTTGGCTAAGCGCCTTATCGCTTAGCGGTTCTAAAAAAGAAAATTCATTATTTAAAACAAAATTACGAATAAAGAAAAAATTAGCCATTTCATCTGGTTGATTTAAAATCAGTAACTCCGGCTGCTTTCCATAAATAGAAAGGTTGGGATTATTGTTGTTTTTATATAGATACAAATAAACCCAAAAAAACACAATTGCTAATAAGATTATGCTTAAAACTTCTTTGTGTTTTCGCAAAAAAGTGGATGACATTGTTTTTCTATGGTAAAATCTAGCTATGAAAAAGTATATCATTTTTTCTTTTATCTTAATAGCCCTTTTAGGCTATAACCTGCTTTTTTGGCACAACATTGTCTTAGGACTTTTTTTATTGGTAATTTATCTATATTACTACGGCCGCCGCTTAGGCATTATTGCTTTACCTAATTTTAATAACTTTTGGCACTGTCTTTTGGGTCCACTATTACTCTTAGCCGGGCTAAGTATTTCTGGTTCTATTATATACTATGCCTATGCCCTAACAGACAATATCATCATTGCCATACTTTGTTTATTTCCCCTAGCAATTATTCCTTATTGCCAAATTAAAAAAAGAGATATAGAAACGTGGGAAAGCGGCGAATTAGAACCCGTCCCCCTAGTTGAGCCAAAAGTTGACCCTGTAAATTTCTGGAGTTGGATTATTATTGCCGGGGATTTATTATTATTCAGCTACCTTTTTACCCACTCCATAACAGATGCAGTGCGATCCCCTTGGATTTTTATTTCCTACAAATTTTTTACCACCTTCTTTGTCCTAAACGCCATTTTAATTATTTATCTTAAAAAAACAAAAAGCAGCTTGCATTCATTACTAACAATTTTTATTCATGTTTCTTTAATGCTTTCTATAGCGCTTATTATTTATGTTCCTGGATTTGGTTTTGATCCAGTTTTACATCGCGCAGCCGAAGAATACATTTATAAATTTGGCGCCATTATCCCAAAAACACCCTATTACATTGGTCAATATATTCTGGTTGTTATGTTGTCTAAAATTACAGGCATTTCATTATTTTTTATTGATAAAATTCTACTAATTTTGTTAGAAGCAATTTATATTCCGATTTTGATTTTTATTGCCTTAAGACATGGACTAGATTGGCAAAGAGATCAGGCTAGATTGGGCTCTATCATATTTTTTGCCTTGCCTTTTAGCCAAATGATAGCCACTACCCCGCAAGCCCTAGCTAATTTTTTTAGTTTAGCAACTATTTTATTTGGTTTAACCTATCTTAATACAGCATTGATTAAATGGTGGGTTTTAGTAGTTCTTACCGCTACCACTCTTTTTATTCATCCTTTAGCTGGATTACCAATTGCTTTTTATTGCTTAATTTTATTCGTCCTAAAATGGCGAACCAAACAAAACACTAAAATATTCATGCAAATACTATCAGAAATTTTTATTTTTATTTTATTTGCTTTTTCTATTTTTATTGTCCCTTTTATTTTTGTAAATTTTTTAAATGCTAACTTTCATTGGCCAACATTAGTTCAAATTCAAGCTTCATTACCTCCACTCCCTACACCAAGACTTGGTCAACCATTGTCTATTATTTTTACTCCCCTTTACTACTTTAATTATTTTCTGTTGCTTTTAGTTTTGTTTATAGGTGTTGTAGGTTTTATTAAATTGTTTAAAGATAAAATTAACAAAAATATAGCCTTACTACTTTTACTTGGTTTTATTATTTTTTATATTAATTCCTTAACCTTAAAATACACCTTAGATTTTGCTAACATTGGCCAGGCCGAGCAAGGCCAATACGCTGAACGACTTTATTATTTTTCTTTTTACTTATTATTTCCCTTAGTAATAGTTGGCGTGTTTTCTATTTTAAAAACATTAAAATTATATGGCGAAAACACCAGACGGTTTTCTACATTGTTTATTGCGCTTGGCGGCGCGCTTCTTTTAACCGCATCACTGTATATTTCCTACCCAGCTGTTGATAATTATGCATATAGTCACTATATAAATACATCTACCACAGATATTCAAGCTGTACACCAAATTGATGAAAATGCTAATGGAGAGCCTTACATAGTTTTATCTAATATTAGTTTTTCAGCCGCCAGTATTCAAGAATTTGGATTTAAAAAATATTTTACAACAACGCAAGGTGAAATTTTTTATTATGCCTTGCCAACTGGCTCGCCAATGTATCATTATTTTGAAAAAATGTCTTACATGGAGGCCAACAAACAAACTATGCAAGAAGCCATGGATTTAGCAGGTGTAAAAATTGGTTATTTTGTTTTAAATGATTATTGGGACTCTTTTAAAAAAGCCAAACCAGAAGCTGAGGCTTCTAGCGATGAACATTGGGTTATAAATAACAAAATTTGGGTGTTTAAGTATAAGAGATAAAAATAGAAAAGCCTCATTTAATAAATGAGGCTTTGTTGTTATAAGTTACTTTAATTAGTTATTAGTCAGTCCAAAGTGGAATCTTTGAAATTTCTTCAAGCGCAATATCAATCAGTTGGATATCATCTGGATATTTTTGATACAACATCTCTTTTAGCCCACCACCATTATCACTTGATCCATCCTTGATCACAGTGCTTCTATGGGTAAAGGCTTCAATAAAATCACAAATGGAAACAATTGCCGCTATTTGCAAAATCTTCTTAACTGTTGCCGGGCTTAGACTATCTGGAAAATCACGCACAGTAAGTCCATATCCTTTCTGATACATAGCATGATGGAGACCAGCACAAAAACTTGTAAAAAGATAATCACACTTTAACGCTTCAGCGCCTAAAACAGCATGCCTTTTAACTTCAGCGTATTCCTCTGCAGTAATATTATGTCCATCAAACAAACTAAAGGGCAAAATTATCTTGCCAGTATCATGAAGAAGCCCGGCAAAAAAAGCAGCCTTAGCATCCATCTTTAATCTGGCAGCTACGGCCTCAGCAAGTAGGGCAACTCTTTCAATATGACCAGCTACTTTTCCATGGTTTAATGAAGCCAGTGAGATAAAAAATCTAGCAATATGATCCAAGCCATTCTTAGGTTGATAAACATCAATTTTCGCGCGAATCAGCTCATGCAAGGGCATCTGGAGCCTCCGTTGAGTTTTCAAGGTACGTATTTGGTTAAGGCAAAAAAAGCCTACTTAAATAGGCTACTCTTAGATAAAACCGTTGTCAAATTCAAAAGACAACCCTTAAAGAGTTGTCTTTTAATTTTTTCAAACCCACTGTATTTCTAACGTCTTATATTCTTGCCCACCAGGATAAACCATAAAATGCAAATGAGAGCATTCACTCCAACCAGTATTGCCTACTTCCGCAATCACCTGACCTGCTACAACCTTATCACCTACTTTAACTATAGCAGATTTACATAGTAAATGCTCATATTCAGACACTTCATTGTTTTCATGCAATATTTCAATATAATTTCCATCATTCTCAAATTTCTGCTCCAACCCTCCAATATTAGAATCATCTTTAACAGCAATTACAATTCCATCTAGCGCTGCCAAAACTAAAATACCTTCTGGTGCATCATAATCAATTGAATTTATTAAATCACCAACATGAGCAATTCCCTCTTTTGCTACTTTAGTTACTCTATCCAAATCAATTGGGATATTATAAAGATTTTTTGTTTTCATAGATAATTTTAATTTCTTTATATATTATCTATTTTAGTCAACAAGGTCAACATTTAATCTACATAACAAAAAAGACAGTCCTTTACAGAACTGCCTTTTTTCCGCCAACCGGCGGATTATTTATTGCATGGCTTCTACAACTTCTTCACTTTGTGCAATAGCTTGTTCTTCTCTTAAAACAGTAGCCAATTTATTTGCGCTGATAGCATTTTTATTGCCCTTTACATAAGCGCCGATTTCTTTAATATTGTATCCGCCATATAAATAAGCATTTACAACTTTAAACCAGTCTTTATTATTTTTTGTATGCCAACGGCCTTTTCCTAAATAATTATCCAAAGATAATTTTAAATATTTAGCCAATTGTTTTTCTTCATCTCTATTTTCCATTCTTGGCACATTATAAGCTGTTAAACCTACGCGATTTGCCATTGGATTAAAACCATCTTGAATACTGGTTTTATCATCAATACCATCGTTATTTGAATCAAAGGAATTTGGATTGCTTAACCAATTTAAAACTTCTTCGCCATCATTTATACCATCGCCATCACTATCATATTGAGTAGAATATGTATGATATCTATAAACTTCTTCGTAATCTGTTAAGCCATCGTGATCTGTATCTGTATCAAAAACATTAGAGCCATTTTTTGATTCTTCATCATCAGTTAAACCATCCGCGTCTTGATCTAATTTTTTATCAGATTGCGCGTCAAAATAGAAAATATCTTTACTTCCTAAACGATTATCTACCCAAGCAACATAGCGGCTAGATGCGCCTAAGGTTACTTCTGTTTTTTCAGCTTTAGCCCAACTTAAAATACTATGTTTGCCAGTAGAGAAGCGATAAAGTTGTAAATCTGTTCCTGCAGATCTATCAACAGAAAAAGCTAATTGATCCCCAACGTAAACTGGATTATAACTATTATAGTCTGAAGGACTAACTGTAATTAAATTTGCGTTGTTAAAATAATAAACTTTAACAACATTAGTACTACCCTCCAATTGAGACCAGGCTAATGAGTTATGTTGAATTTTAACTTCACTTAAATTTGGCAATTCATCTTTAACAGTAGTTTTAGCGCTAGAATTTAAATCATAGGTCATCACACGTCCCTTATCTGAAAGTTTGCAATCAGAGGCTGGAGTTGATGATGTATTACAAACCATTGAAAACTCAGACCAAGCAACAGTGTTACCAAAAATATCAGGTGTAGTTTTATATGAACCATCTGTAGTAACTGTTTTAATATCAGCGCTATTACGATTTAAAACAAAGATATCATTGGTAGCGCTGTTTTTAGCAACGTAAGCAATTTTATCTTCATAAACAGATAAACCAAGTACAGCTTTTGTTTCTGTCTTTAAAATTTTTAAAATATCTCTATTAACATCATATTCTGTAAAAACCCAACCATCAACTGTATGATCAACCCAAATAGCTCTATCGCCATAAACAACAGGGCCTAATGTATCAACACTTAAAGCCAGGTTATTTAATTTTTTTTCTTTATTTGTAACAAAATCATGGGCATAAATATTATATGCACCATCTCTATATTCAATCCAGGTTATAAATCTTTCACCCAAAGCAGGATGTTTAACTTTAGCATCTTGAGTTAAACGTATTTCAGCCGAAGCTGTAGTAATATTTTTACTGGTTGGTTTTCTAAATAAAGGAAAAAAAACCATGGCCGAAATAATAACTACTACAAATAATGAGACTTTAAAAGTTTTATTCATAAGATAATTGCTAATTTAAGCTATACTTAAAGTAAATTAAATTGACTAACTATTATAGCACAAATTAAGCAATTTGTCAAGGTAAACGGCTAAACCTCGATCCTTTACAGATTCCCTAGCAGACTGCCCCATCAGAGAAATTAAACTTGAATTTTTTAAGCACCAATCTAATTTAGTAAGCAAAGCAGCCTCATTTCCAGCTTCAAAGGTTATGCCATTTTGCCCATCCTTAATTAACTCTGCTACACCTTCAATACCAGACGCTAAAACTGGCACGCCGTGAGAAAAACTTTCAAAAATCACAGTTGGAGAATTTTCATAACATAAAGATGATACTACCGTAATATCTGCCTCAGCAAAAATTTTAGGTAATTCATAATGATCCACCTTGCCATGAAAAATAATCTGAGTTGAATCATCTGCTAATTTTTTTGCCTCTTCTAATTTAGACCCAGATCCAACCACATGAAGATAGCAATTTATGTTTTGGCTAGCAAGAAATTTTTGAAATGTTTTAATTAAAAATAAAACACCTTTATGCTCTTCTATTTGACCAAGATACAAAAAATTAAATACTCCTTCTTTTTTAACCACTCTTTCTATATTAGATTCAATTTCAATTACTGGATTTGGTAAAATTACCTTGCGTGATTTAAGGAAAAAATTTCTTTTTTCATAAAAATCCAATAAAAATTTTGATGGTGAAATAACTACATTAGGCGAGCCAAATAAAAATCTACAAGTTGCTTCATAAAGATGTCTTAAAAAAACTTTTTGCGGATAAGCTGGTTCTTCCCCTTTTAAAATAATGCCACTAGGCTCAACCAATTGCACATCATGTAAGGTGTGCACATGAAAAAAACCAAGCTGTCTAATAGCTAAAGGAATTAAATAACCCAAACCCTTAAGATTGTGAGTATGGACAATATCTGGCTTTTCTTTTTTTAAAATTGCGCGCGCCACAAAATATGAATGAACATTAAATGTATCCAAAATATGCCAAAAAAATCTTACCCCTATTGGATATTTATAATCATTACCATAAAAAAACAAATTCAGCGGAAAAAACCTATAGATCTTCAAATTCTCTACTGATTTTTCTTCTAGAAATTTTCCAAATGGTTTAGCAGTTATCACAACTACTTGGTGCCCCTTAGACAACAAGCCGTCAACAGTATTTTTAGCCACTTGCTCTGCCCCACCTCTGTTATACGGCGGATATAAATTGGAGATAAGACAAATTTTCATAATCTGCATATAGTCTAACACAAGACAAAGGTTTTTGACAAAAGAAAAACCTGCCTAGTATACCCAGACAGGTTGTTTTTAATGTTCAAAAATAATTCGACTTTAACTCAACAAGTACTTTGTTAATATTTTGACAGATCATTTTTATCTAAATTATGACCAATAGAAGCAGCTAGTTGTCTAGCCAAATCAAATTCTCCAGCATGGAGACAGCAATGCATGACTGATAATTTATAATCACGCGCAAAATCACAATCACGGCGCATAACTAATCTAGCCGCCAAAGAATATTGCCCATCGTCCAAAGCTTGTTTGATGAGAAGAGCAGTTTTATTACTAGATAATTTTGGTATTGAATAAGCAATATCTTGAATTTGATTGTGTGAAACAGCAACATCATAGGCCAAATCTGCTAAATCACTTGTATCCAACCATTTTCCGTAAGTAAGCATGGCATGTGCCGCTTCATAGTCCTTTTGTGACCCAAAGCGACCACGCGAATGACAACGAGCCTCTCTTTCAATATTAGCTAATGCACATACACGATCATGAATAAACTTTACAGTAATATATCGTTTCTTCAATCCTCGTTTAAGCAATTTTGCATGGGCATCAGTACTTAAGTCGCGTTCACCAAAATGTTCAGCACAATCATTATCATATTGAATAGCTTCAAATTCCAACAAAGCTTGCTGAAACTGTTCAGCTAAAAACTCAAATTCCAAAAGAATATTATACATCATCCTGATCGCGGGGTAGAATTGCTTGTCCCTAATCTTTCTAGCGTGATAAAGATTATAAACAAACCAACTAGCATTAACATCACGACAATTCTTAGCTACTTGCAATATTAATTCATGTTTTTCACAATATCTTAACCACTCCAAAAAATCTTGGATTGGTTTTCCAGTAGGAGTAAACTTGAGGCACCTTAAGCAATTTACCATTACTGCCAAATATGTTTCTGGTTTCTCGCCATTCCATACTCTACAACGACGTTGCAAATACTGCTCAATAAAATAATCACCAGCCTCTACAGAATCACACCAGATTGCCAATTTAAAATAGACATCCGTATATTCGCGCAAAAAGCCAGAAAAACATTGCGTTCTTCTCTGAAAATATTTAAATTTTTCAGCAGCTGTCAACTTGCGTTTACCAAGATTTGCAGTGAGCTTGAGATCATCAATACCCATACGTTCAAGACAAATTCTAACAAGTTCATCTGTCTGAGCCACATTTAGATAGCATCGCCCCGTGATCCTTAACGTCTCAACAACTTGTTCCATACTATACGAATCAATAGCTGCATCAATCAAACGATCTACTTCCGGATCACTTGGTTCAGGTTTATTATTTAAACCAAAAATCCATGAAAAAAACCTAGCTACGGGATTTTGCATCTGACCTCCTCTGCGGCAGTTTATTTTATAGTCAAAGTTGTCAAAGACCGCCTCAATATTATAAACATACTTTATCAAAGCCAATTAGTCAACAATTTAACTTAATACGCCTTGTCAATAAAATGTGGCTAAATGGTTAATTAATTGCTATTGCTTAAACCAGCTAGTCGCGATAAAATGAATCATCAGCAAGTAATCTCTTTTCCTATGGCAGATGAATTAAGACGCATCCCCCCGCAAAACATTGAAGCTGAAACCTCTATTTTAGGGGCGATTTTGGTTGATAAAGAATCCTTTTTAAAGGTGGCTGATGTTTTGCACTCTGATGATTTTTACAAAGACGCCAATAGAATTGTTTATGATGTGATTGTAGAACTTTACAATCGTCGCGAGCCAATTGATATTTTAAGTGTTGGAAACCGTTTAGAAGAAATGGGGCAACTAGAAGCTATTGGCGGCCGCACCTATTTAATGAGTTTGGTTAATAGCGTTCCCTCTATTGCTCACGCTGCTAACTATGCAGAAATCATTCATAAAAAAGCAACTTTGCGCCGCTTACTTAGCGCTGGTAATGAAATTAACAGATTAGGATATAATGAAGAAGATGAGTTAGCCAAAATTTTAGATAATGCCGAACGCCAACTTTTTAGCGTTTCTCAAAACTTTTTAAAACAAACTTTTTACCCTTTGCGTACAATTTTAAATGATTCCTTTGACAGAATTGATGAATTACACAGAGAAAAAGGAAAAATGCGTGGCGTGCCAACAGGCTTTACTGCTTTAGATAACTTGTTATCTGGCATGCAAAAATCCAACTTAATTATTTTAGCCGCGCGCCCTAGTGTTGGTAAAACTGCCTTGGCAATGGATATTGCCCGCCAAGTAGCTGTGCGCGCTAAAGTGCCAGTTGGTGTCTTTAGTTTAGAAATGAGTAAAGAAGAATTAGCAGACCGCTTAATTTGCGCCGAGGCTGGCGTAAACTTATGGAAAATGCGTACAGGTAGATTATCTGACCGTGGTGACGATGATGATTTTCCACGCATTGGTAACGCTATGGGTTTATTATCAGAAGCTCCACTTTTTATAGATGACTCCGCTGGCACTGATATTATGCAGATTAGAATTAAAGCCCGCCGCTTGCAAGCTGAACACGGCTTAGGCATGATTGTTCTAGACTACATCCAGTTAATGGAAAGCCGCACTAAAATTGAAAACCGCGTACAAGAAATTGGTGATATTAGTAGATCTTTAAAAATATTAGCTCGTGAATTAAATGTGCCTGTTTTGGCCTTGTCTCAATTATCCCGCGCTGTAGAACAAAGCAAGCCGGCTATTCCTAAACTATCTCACTTGCGTGAATCCGGATCTATTGAACAAGACGCCGACGTAGTAATGTTTATCTATCGTAAAGCAGCGGACAGAAATTACAGAATAGAAGACATTCCACCGGATGAAAAACATATTGCGGAAATTCATGTAGCTAAACACCGCAACGGCCCTACTGGCGTAGTAAATTTATTTTTTGATGAAGAAAAAGCTAGTTTTAAAAATTTGGAATCGCACTTAAGCGCTAGATCAATTGAATAATAGCCGTCCACTATGATTTCGCGAGAGCTTTGGCGAAGCGATCTCAATCCAGATTGCTTCTCCCGCCTCCGCCAGCTGGCGGAGCGGGATCGCAACATCAATAAAAAAATAATTTAATTTATTTAAAAAAAATATATGTTAGAAAAATTAAAGCAATTTAAAGACTTGCGTGAAAAAGCCAAAGGTTTACAAAGTTTGCTAGCCGAAGAAAAAGTAGAAGGTTCTGCTGCTTGGGGAAAAATTAAAATGGTGATGAATGGCAATCAAGAAGTTTTATCTGTTAGTGTTGATGCTGAATTACTAAGCAACAAAGGCAAATTAGAAGATGCTATTAAAGAAGTTACCAATGATTCTATTAAAAAAGCTCAAAAAGTAATGGCTACCAAAATGATGCAAGATGGCAGCTTTAAAATGCCAGGTCTTTCCTAATCATGAATCCAACAATAATTCAAAAACTTTCTGAGATATTTGAAAATTTTCCAGGTGTTGGCCCAAAAACCGCCGAACGCTTTGCTTTTTTTCTTTTAAAACAATCACCAGAAGAATTGCAAAAAATGATTAATGATTTAGAAGAAATTAAAGGCAAAGTAAAACGCTGCTCAAATTGTTTTAATATCTCCTTTAGTGATCCGTGTGAAATTTGCGCTGACACGCGCCGCAACCCAACATTAATTTGTGTAGTTGCTTCATCACAAGATATTTTACCCCTAGAAAAAACTAGTGAGTTTAAAGGTTTGTATCACATACTACAAGGCACTATTAATGCTCCAGATGGGTTTACACCAGACAAATTAAATATTAGGCCCTTAATTGGCAGAGTAAAAAAATTTGTTGATCAAAATAATAATGTAGAAGTTATTTTAGCGTTTAACCCTACAATAGAGGGTGAAACCACGTCTTTATTTTTAACAAAATTACTTAAACAAATTCCTGTAAAAGTTACGCGTTTAGCGCGTGGATTGCCACAAGGCAGTGATTTACAATATGCAGATGAAATAACACTGAGTAATGCCTTAAAAGACAGAAGAGAAATTTAATAGATACGAAAAAACCACCCTGTGTTAACTTGGTGGTTTTTGGTTATTCTTATATTTTTAAAATTTAAAGACGAATGTAGTGCAATTGAAAACTCTTATCTGCACAAGCAATTACCCCATTGCTCACATGTGACACATTGGAAAAACCAATCTTCTTGCAAGCTCTTAGCGCTACGTCGCAGTTTAGATCATCCTCACCACAACGAAATGAAATTTTAAAGAGAACTCCGGAATCAGTCTCACAATAAAAAGAATCAGCTTGAATCATTACTGCCCTACTAGGTATTTGTACTTCTTTATCACAAAGTATTTGCACCTTAGCTAACACTCCTTTTTTCCTCTCAACATACTTTTCTACCAAAACAGTCACTAAAATATTACCAAAAAAAACTATTATGATAGCTATTGCAATCTTATTGAAATGTTTTAAGGTGAAAGAAAGATAACGATCACGAAGTGACATTTTCATGGATTCCTCCGTTGGTGATGAAAGATTGTTATAGTTAATCTACCCGCTTAAGAAAGACAAGATCACCAATGGTTGTTGTACATGCGTACAAGTCTTCAATAGTATACATAACAGCATCATATCCCCTTTTCTTGCAAACCACTGAAGCCTTTGCGCAGTTAGCGCTAGGTATATCCTTACAATAAATAGCAATTGGCCGCAATGTGCCATAACCGTTATCACAGTAATTATTGCCATTAATAATCTTTGCAAAGCCACCGTATTGCGTCTTATTACAAGCAGCTTGTACTATTGGTAAGTTTTTATCCTCTACCTTTTTATTTTCTACGTAATTAATATACGACGCAAAACCACCCAAAAGAGTTATGAACGCTGATAAAGTCAAACATACAAACGCAAAAAAATCACGTATCTTTGGAAGTTTCATCCCTACCTCCTACTTGTGTGCTATAGGACGGTTTGTTGTAGATTGCAAGACCACGTGTTTATCATTGTAAA
>Ga0172369_10004918_pt1 | contig 16693 bp, 15 predicted proteins | sample LakKiv25m_FD_114539 | JGI IMG/M metagenome (GOLD analysis project Ga0172369, IMG submission 114539) | Freshwater microbial communities from Kabuno Bay, South-Kivu, Congo - kab_022012_11.25m | ecosystem: Environmental > Aquatic > Freshwater > Lake | place: Democratic Republic of the Congo...
CTTATTGGCAAAAGTCAGCTGATGTGTTAATATTACCCAATACTGCCAAGGAAAAGATTTCTTATTATTATACCTCACCAATGAAAATGTTTGAGTATATGGCTAGTGGTACACCGATTGTGGCAACAAATATTCAGTCTACTACAGAGATCTTAAATAATGATAATTCATTGTTAGTTGAGCCTGACAGTCCTATTAAATTAGCTGAAGTGATTCAACAAGCAGTGAGAGATACTGACTTAGCAAAAAAGATATCTAAAAAGGCTTATTTAGATGTGCAAAAACATACTTGGAATAAACGGGCTCAGAGGATCTATCAATTTATCACTTTATGAAAAGTTTGACTCGTGTTATTGGTGAAGGTACTATATTTTTTACTCTTAAGAATTGGTTAATGAAATTTGTCGGATTGGCAAATGTTTTTTTGATTTTGCGTTATTTATCAGTTTATGAGTATGGTTTAAATGAATTAGTACTGTCAATTATACCACTATTCAGCCTTTTTATGTTGCCGGGTTTAAATGCTACAGTAATTGCAGATTTAGGTATTGAAAAAAGTAAAGGTAATTTTGCTCAAATGAAGGCCATGCTTAGAAGTTATTTCTGGCTACGTGTTTGTTTGTCGTTGATTGTTTGGATAATAGTTTTTATTGGCGCAAGTTTAATTTCTTCTTTTTTCCACAAAGATATTATTTTGATGATTAAAATAGTTTCTTTTTCTTTTCTAGTTTCACCGATACGTGATTTATTTGCTATTATTTTTACTTTAAATTTAAATTTTTTGCAGCAAGCATTGTTATCTCTTTTTGGAGAATTAGGTAAGTTGTTTCTTTTAGTAGCTTTAGTTTTTTATGCTGATTTTGGTCTAGATGGAGTGGTTGCTGCCGCAGTTTTTGCTGATCTAATTGCTATTTTAGTTTTATTAGTATCTTTTATTAAGTCATATAATACGATTTTTCATAATATTAAGGCAATTAGTTTACCATTTTTTTATTGGCTAAAATCACATAGCCTTTGGGGTATTTCTAGTAATTATTTATCTAACTTTGGAGGAAATATAAACATTTGGTTGATTAAATTTTTTTTAGGTACCGAAGCTGTTGCCCTGTTTTCATTAGCTTCTGGATTAATATCTCATACAGTATCACTGTTGGCCTTAGGTGATGTAGTGAGCCCTATTCTATCTCAATTTGTGGAACAAAAAGATAAGTTTCTTAAATTAATAAACAAAAGTATTAAGTATCAGTTTTTGTTTTATTCAGTTTTGTTGGTTGTTGCTTTTGTAGTGTTCCCTCCGGTTATTGTTTGGCTTTTTCCTAAATATCAATCGGCCATATTTTTATTTAGAATAATGTTATTTTCATTATTAGTGATTGGTTTTGCTAATGTTTTCACTTCAATCTTTTTTATAAAAAAAGCACAAAAAAGTTTTTTTTATGCCACATTGTATAAGTATATTTTTATGATAGCTTGTTCGTTTATTTTGATTCCGTATTTAGGGATTGTTGGCGTAGGTTTAGTTTATGTATTAACAGTTTTTTTCTTTGTTTTAGAAAGATATAGAATAATAAAAAAGATACTACCAGAATTTACTTTATCTATTAAGAGTTTACTTTCTTTTGATGAATTAGACAAAATGTTGTTTGATAAATTTTTTGGTCGCATGAAAAGACTTTTTGAAAAAAATTAAGTATGAAAACAATTTTTGTTACAATAGGAGAGATTATCGCTGTAAGAAACATTCTAAGGACAAATTTTTGGTCAGAATTTATTAAATCTTTGGAAGAAACTAGGGTTATATTTTTGTGCATTTCAGAAAAAAAAGATGAGTATGAGAAAGAATTTTCTTCGGGTAATGTAATTTTAGAGTTGGTACAAAAAAATAAAATTTTTTTAAAAGAAAAAATCATTTCTTTTTTAGCTAGAAATGGTTTTCATAGTATAACTAATATTTATTGGCACCATCGTTCATTTTTAAATAATGAAACTAAAATTCCTCCTTTTTTAAAAACTGCCTTTGGTTTTTTAGTTGGTAACAGTCGTTTATTTAAAAAAATTGTCCGTTCTTTAGAATTAAAAATTGAAACTTCAAAACAGCTTAGTTTATTATTTGATAAGTATAATCCAAGTTTAGTTTTTTCTACTATTGTTAACAATGATGTTATTGATGTCCAGGTTCTTAGGGAAGCAAAAAAAAGATGTATACAAACAGTGGGGTTAATTAGGAGTTGGGATAATATTACTAGCTTTGGTTTTTTGCGTTGTTTGCCAGATAAGTTTTTAGTTCAAAACCAATATATAAGGGAAAAATTAATTAGCATGCAGGCGGTAAATGAAAAAAACATTGAACAGCCAATCGGTTTGCCGCATTATGATATTTATAAAGATCCAAAAGTTATTAAAGACAGGAATGTTTTTTTAAGTGAAACCGGGTTAGATAAACAAAAAAAAGTTATTTTATATGCCGCGGCTGGAGATTTTCTTTTTCCTCAAGAAAAAGACATTGCAGAGATGTTAAATGATTTTGTTAGTAGTGGAAAATTAGGCGAGGTGCAGATATTATTTCGTCCTCATCCTGTTTTTTCTAGTTCTTTGAAAGAAATAAAAAATTTTACTCATGTAATAATAGATGAAACAGCTCGTTATTCTTCTGGTTTGGTGTCTAATTGGGAGATGGATAAGGATAAGATGGAACATTTAACCAATGTTTTATTTTATTCAGATTTAGTAATTACAGCTGGTTCAACTATGATGATTGATGCCGCGGCTTTTGATAAACCAATAATTACTATTAATTTTGATGGATTAGATAGCGATGTTTCTTTTTGGTTGTCGATTGCTCGTTTTCATGATCATATGATTCATATTAAGGATTTGTTATCTTCTGGAGGTGTTAAAGTAGCTGATAATCAAGATCAGCTACTAGATTATGCTAAACAGTATTTAGACAATCCTGAAATTGATAAAGAGGGTAGAGTGGTTATTAGAAAAAGATTTATAGAACCGTTTGATGGGGATGCTGGTTTACGTTTAGCCAAACAAATAAAACATTTTTTAGTTTAAAATTTATTATTTTATGAAAATTTTAGGTTTAATTACAGCCAGAGGTGGTTCTAAACGTGTCCCTAAAAAAAATATTAAAGAGTTTTGTGGACGGCCGTTGATAGGTTGGAGTATTGAGGTAGGTAAAGAGAGTGGAGTGTTTGACCGTTTTATTTTGTCAACAGATGATCCAGAAATTTTGGAAATTTCTAAAAAATATAGTATTGATATTCCTTTTGTGCGTCCAGCTGAACTTGCTACAGACACAGCCACTTCATTTTCTGTGGTCAAACATGCATTGGAATGGTTGGAGGAAAAAGAAAATTTTAAACCTGATTGGATAATACTTTTAGAGCCTTCTTCTCCTGGGCGCCAAGTTTTTCATCTTCAAGAGGTGGCTAAAATAATTTCAACTTTAGATTTTAATTTAGATTCTTTGGTTGGAATTTCAGAAACACCCGGTCATTTTCATTATCAAAAACAAATGCAAATTATTGATGGTGGAGAGGTGGTTAGAGTTGGTGATGGGGAAAAAATGAAAAATTTAGTTCATCGAAACCAAGATTTAACAAAGACTTATTTTATTAATTCCGCTCTTTACGCTTTTAAAAGAGATAATTTATTTGAGGGTAATTCCAGTTTATGGGGTGAAAGCACTTATGGTTATGTAATGGATCAAAAATATGCTTTGGATATAGACACTCCTGAAGATTGGTTGGCTGCGGAGGTAAAAATGGAAGATTTGTTAAAAAACATTTAAAACAAGTCAAAAACTTGTCAAAGGATACAAATCCTGATAAGTTATTTGTATATTTTATTTTTATGAAAGAGATTAAATTTGGTAATATATCTATTGGAGAAAAAAGCCCTGTGGTGGTTGTCGCTGAGATTGCCGATTCTCACAATGGCAGTATTGAGATAGCTAAAAAAATGGTTGATGAAATTAAAAAAGCTGGGGTACAAGTAGCCAAGTTTCAGTTGCATTTGCCAGACTTGGAAATGGTCCCTGGATCAATTCAAATGTGGGATGGGCCTCTTTATGATATTTTAAAGAGAAATTTGTTTACTCCAGAAATGCACAAAGAAATGATGGACTATTGTGAAAAGATTGGCATCGAATACATGTGCACTCCATTTTGTCCGACAGCCGTTGATGTGTTGAATGATTTAGGGGTTAAAATTTTTAAAACTGGTTCTGGGGAATTAGCTAATTTGCCCCAGCATCGTAAGCTAGCTCAAATTTCTGCTAAGACGGGTAAGTCAGTGATTGTTTCTACAGGTATGAGTACTTGGGAAGAAATTGCTGATACAGTTAGCGTTTATGAGGAGGAAGGAGCAAAAGACAATTTGATTTTAATGAATTGTACTTCAGGTTATCCCCCGGAATATACTAGTTTGCATTTACAAACTATTGAGAAGTTGAGAAATGAATTTGATGTTTGGGTCGGGCAGTCCGACCATAGTATGGATAACTATAGCTGTTTTGCAGCAGTAGCTTTGGGTGCAAGAGTAGTTGAAAAACATTTTACTTTGTCTCGCAATCAAGATGGGCCAGATCATAAAATTTCACTTGAACCAGAAATGTTAAAGGATTTGGTAGATGGAATTAGAAAGATTGAGAAAGCTATGAGTCTTCCTAAAGAAATTTTTGCTGAAGAAAAACTAGTTAGAAGTTGGGCTTTTCATAGTGTGGTAAGTATTAGAGATATTAAAGCGGGTGAAATTTTGACATTAGAAAATCTTATTCCTAAACGTCCTGGTAGTGGTATCCCCGCTAAGTATTTAGATAAAAAATATTCTGGAAAACTTTTGGGTAAAAAAGCCAAAAAAGATTTATTAAAAGATACTATTTTACAATGGGAAGATGTGGAATAAATTAATATGATTAATGAAAAAAAGAAAAGAAAAATAGCGGTGATTGCTGGCTCACGAGGCGAATATGGGTATTTTCGTCCCGTACTTAGAGAGATTGAAAAACGGGAGGATTTGGACTATGGCATTATTGTTACTAATATGCATCTTTTGGATACCTTTGGTTTAACAGTTGAAGAAATTAAAAAAGATAATTTTAAAATCGAGGCGAATATTTATAACACTTTTGATGGTTACAATCATATAACCATGACCAAATCATTGAGCGTTTTTATGTTACAATTGCCTGAAATTTTACAACAAATGGGGGCAGATATGGTTTTGCTTTCTGGTGATAGGGGTGAGCAGTTGATGGCAGCAATTGTTGGTGCGCATATGTATTTGCCAGTAGCGCATATTCAAGCTGGAGAAGTGTCGGGAAACATTGATGGGGTTACTAGGCACGCTATCACAAAATTTGCTCATATTCATTTTGCAGCCAATGAAGAGGCTGCTGAAAGGATTTTAAAAATGGGAGAAGAAAAAAAAAGAGTCTTTAATGTTGGAGCCCCTATGTTGGATGAATTGATTAATGGTATTGCTACTTCTAGAGAAAAAATTTTTGAAAAGTATAATTTAGATAAAGAAAAACCGAATATTTTGTTTGTGTTTCATCCAGTAACTGAAGAATTTGGTAACATGGAAAAAAATATGGATGAAGTAATGGAAGCGGTTTCTTCTTTTGGTTACAATACAGTAGTGATTTTAAATAATTCTGATGCTGGTAGTAAAATTGTTCGTAAAAAGATCTTGGAACATAAAAAGGCTTTTATGTCTCTTTACTCAAATTTGCCTCGTGAAGACTATGCTGGGCTACTTCAAAGTGTTGATGTTATTATTGGCAATTCTTCTAGTGGCATAATAGAAGCACCAACTTTTAGTTTGCCGGCAGTTAATATTGGCAATAGAGAAAAAGGACGTATGCAGGGAATTAATGTGGTTAATGTTGACTATAATAAAGAAGAGATAAAGAAAGCAATCAATTTAGTTTTATCTCCAGAGTTTAAAAAGAAAATGGAAAAATGTATTAATCCATATGGTGATGGACAATCAGCTAAACGTATTGTGGAAGTTTTAGGAGAAGTTAAAATAGATGATAAATTATTAATTAAAAGTTTAACTTATTAATATGATTATCAACGATTTAGAAAATAGTAGTTTTGTTGTAAATAGTGGTGTTTCTTTTAAAGAAGCGATGTCCATTATTACCTCTAATCGTCGGGGTTGTGTTTTGGCGGTTGATGAGAATAATCATTTGATCGGGGTTCTTTCCGATGGGGATATCCGTCGAGCCTTAGTTAAAGGGGTAAGTATACTTTCTAGTATTGAAAATGCTATAAATCATAATCCAATTATTTTAAAAAAAGAGCATGGTAATATAGAAGAAGCTGAAAAAATTTTTACAGAAAAGATATTTATTAATTTAATTCCCGTTGTGGATTCTGATAATGTACTTGTTTATTTAATTGTTAGAGATTAAAAGTTTTATAATTTATGTTTGTTTCTTTTAAACATTGGTTGAAAAAAAATAGTTTTATAATATGTGCCAGTATTGTTTCTGTTTTTATTTTTGTTGGTGTTGTTTTTTCAATCCTTTTTTTAAATACTTGGTTTGATGAGGTTAATTATACTTATAAATCTTGGCTGACGGCTAATAACCTAGCTCAGCCTTTTTTAGATTATACTAATAAGTATCCAACTTTTTCTTTTTATAGTCAGGTTTTGTTGCAGGATTTATTTGGACCAAGTTTGTTAGCTTCGAGGGTATTGTCTGGTCTTTTGTTTGCTTTGTCTGTAGTTTTAATTTTTCTTTTGTTATCCAAATTTACAAATAAATGGTGGTCCCTATTTTCTGCCTCGATTCTTTTTTTTCATCCTTATTTACTAGGTTTTTTCATTTCCGGGGTGCCATACTCTTTAGCCATGTTTTTGTGCCTTTTGGGAATTTATTGTTTATTCTTTTTAAAAAATAAAACATTTTCGACTATACTATCTACTATTTTTTTTGTTTTGTTATTGTTAGTTAGGTACAACTTATTTCCACTGTTATTTGTTCTTTGGTTGATCATTTGGTTTAAAGATGGTTGGAAGTACACTTTGTGTTCTGTCTTAGGTAGTGTAGTTTTATTAATGGTATCTTTTATCCCTTTTTTGTTAGTTGATTGGCAGTACGCTATTTCCATGTTGGTTCTTATGTTTGGGCCATTAGCTAAGTTATTTTCTGCAATTTATCTCCCTCCTTCTGAAGTAGTGGTTAATCAATTTTGGGGAGTTAGATTGGATGTTATTAGGGAAGTGTTTACTTTGTATTATCCATTTTGGCTAATTTTTTCTTTGGGTACCGTTGGTTTGTTGGCTAAAAAGTTAAAGACTAAAATAAAATTTGAAAATGAAGATTTTTTCCTCTTATTTTTGATTTTAGCAGTTGGGGTTTTATTTATTACTCACTTTTTGTTTTTAGGTAATCCTACTTTTACAATTTATTCTCTTTACTTCGCTCCATTGCTAATTATGGCTGCAGTAGTTTTCTTTTATAAATTTTGTAGCCAGCAATTATTATTAAAAGAAATTTCTTTTAGAAATAAGTATTTAATTAGTTCATTTTTTATTATTTTAATGGCCTTATCTTTTTCTTCTCAAGATTTCCTTATTAATTTTTCTAATCCTCTACATTACCAAGATTCAGATTTGAATCGTTTAAAAAGAAGTAGTATTTATTTACAAAGTGTATCAACTATTGATGACACAATTTTGACTTTGGATGATCCGCATATAGTATTTTTAGCCGGCCGTAAAGAAATACCGGAATTGATAAACAAACATTTTACCTATCGAGATAATGTGGATACTAAAACATTAGAACGTTTCCATTTTTATAACACAGAAATGTTTTTTTCCTGGTTACAAGATAGAGCTACATTAGTAGTTTTTCAAGAGGAAGATTTACTGGATCGTTTACAGATGATTGGTGCTGCAGATCGTGAAGAAGAGTTTTATAATACTTTAAATAAAAATTACAGCCTTGTAGGAAAGACTATTAATGCCTACCCTCATAAATATCAAAAAGGAGAGGGGACTATGACTGTTTATAAAAGAAAATAAGTAAAATATATGACAGAAGTAAAAAAAATAAGTGTTGTTATTCCAACTTTCAATGAAGAAAAATCAGTTACTCAGTTATTTAGTGAAACAAAAACTGTTTTGGATAAAACAGGGCAGGGTTATGAAATTATTTTTGTGAATGATGGTTCAACTGATGATACTTTTGAAGTTTTAAATAACCTGTCTCCAATAAAAGTTATTCATTTAAGACGTAATTTTGGACAAACTGCGGCTTTGGATGCTGGGATAAAAGAAGCCCAAGGTGAATTGATTGTTACCATGGATGCAGATCTTCAAAACGATCCCAGTGACATACCACTGATGGTAGAAAAATTAGAAAAAGATGGGCTAGATGTAGTAGCTGGTTGGAGAAAAAAAAGACAGGATCCTGTATTGAAAAAAGTAATTTCTAGAGGAGCTAATTTATTGAGAAAAATTTTAATTAATGATGGAATTCATGATAGTGGCTGTACTTTAAAAGTTTTTAAAAGAGATTGTTTTGTGGGAGTTGATTTACATGGTGAAATGCATCGGTTTATTCCTGCGATCTTAAAAATCAAAGGTTACAAAATAGGAGAAATTGAAGTTAAACACCGACCCAGACAATTTGGTACTACTAAATATACTTGGTACAGAACAATTAAAGGTTTTTTGGATATGTTTTCCTTGTGGTTTTGGAAAAAGTACGCTAGTCGTCCTTTGCATTTTTTTGGATCTTTGGGTATTTTTTTAATAGCACTCGCTTTAGTATCCGATGTGTATCTTGTTTACATTAAGTTTTTTTTAAACCGAGATTTATCAAACACCGTTTTGACTACTTTGTCTCTATTTAGCTTTTTAATGGGAGTGCAGTTTGTTATTTTTGGTTTAGTAGCGGATATGATTTCTAAAATTTATTACGCGTCAGGGAAGGACAAGGCCTATGAAATTAAGGAAATTGTAAAAAAATAAATTATGTTTTCAGATAGAATATTAATTACTGAAAAAATTAGTTGGAAGGATTTGATACTCAAATATATTTTGCGTGATACTTTTTTAGGTCTGTTAGATTTATTCCCGGGAGCGATTGGTGTCGCTTTACGTTTGTTTTTTTACAAATTTTTTTTACAAAAGTGTGGTAAAGGTTTGACTATAAAAAATTATGTCACCTTTAAATTTCCCGAAAGAATTAAATTGGGTGATCATGTGGGGGTAGGCGAATATAGTTTGTTGGATGGTGATGGTGGTTTAGAAATTGGCAATTATGTTAGAATTGCTTCCCATGTTTCTATGATTACTTTTGAGCATGAATTTTCTGATTTAGACAAACCAATAAAGTTGCAAGGAAAAATCAAAAAGCCAGTGATTATTGAAGATGATTGTTGGCTTGGTACAGGGGTAAGAGTTTTAGGTGGTGTTAAAATTGGTAAAGGTAGTATAATTGGTGCTGGCAGTGTTGTAACTAAGGATATAGAACCTTACTCAATAGCAGTTGGAGTCCCAGCTAATGTAATTAGAAAAAGAATATGATTAAATTAAATTTGTGGGTTTTGTTTGGTTTTGCGGCTCAAGGAATGTTTTTTCTTAGATTTTTTATGCAGTGGTTAGTTTCGGAAAAACAAAAAAAGAGTGTAATCCCAGTTAGTTTTTGGTACTTAAGTATTGTGGGAGGGGTGATGATTTTAATTTACGCAATTCATCTTAAAGACCCAGTGTTTATTGTGGGTCAGGGTTGCGGTTTAATTATTTATATTAGAAATTTAGTTTTAGTTCATAATCATATAAAAAATGCTTCTCCAGAAAAAGACATCTGAAATTAGTCAAAATGTTTAAAGATTTGACTTTTAGTAGTTTATTAATTAATAAAAAATGTTTGTATTTTTTAAAAAAGATGTTAATATAGCTTTATATTTTATTATAAATAAACAGAAATATGAAAATTTTTTACCTTGGTGCGGGTTTTGTGGGTGCATGCAGCGCCGCAGTATCTGCTGATAGTGGGCACACCACGTTATCTTTTGACGTTGACGAGAATAAAGTGAAAATGCTTAATTCTGGTGACAGTGATACTATTCGAAATTGTTTATTTGAAGATGGTCTTGGCGAGCTAATTATCCGTAATTACGACCGTCTTCAATTTACCACAGATTACAGTAAGGTGGAAGAGTTTTTAAATTCCTGTGATGCAGTTTTTATGTGTTTACCAACACCGGAAATTGGGGAAACGGGGGAGAGTGATTTAAGCTTCTATTTTTCTGCGGCAGAAAAATTAGCCACGGCTTTAGTGCAAAGAAATAGTAAAGAGCAATCAAAATATATCGTGATTGTTAACAAAAGCACAGTACCAATAGACATGGTTGATCAAACAGAAAAAATTATGCAAGAAGCCGGCGTTATAAATTTTGGTGTTGTTTCTAATCCAGAATTTTTAGTAGAAGGCAAAGCTGTGCAAGGATCTATTAGGCCAGATAGAGTAGTAATAGGTGCCAATAATGAAAATGATTTTAAAATAATGCGTGAAATTTATCAGCGTTTTTATATTGCTCCAACAATTCAATATTTAGAAGTTAATCCTAAAGAAGCCGCGGCAGCAAAATTATTAGCCAATTTTGTTTTGTTTAATAGGTTAGCTGTTTGTTTTGATGTAATAGGCCGCACCTGTGAAGCCTTTGAAGGTTTGCAATTTGAAAATGTCAGAAAAATTATAACGGCTGATCCGCGTATTGGATCATGGGGTATGTATGATAGTTTGTATGCTGGTGGTAGTTGTTTTATTAAAGATGCTCGCTCTTTGTCTCACCAATTGCAAATCGCTGGACATAATGCCACTTTAGTAAATGAAACATATTTGGCCAATAAAAGACAATTAGAATTATTTATTAGCCGCGCAGAAAAAGAAGCTCAATTTGATTGGACTGATAAAATCGTATGTTTGTTGGGATTAGCTTTTAAACAAGATACCAATGATGTACGTAATTCCCCAAGTATTGATCTTGTTAATTTTATGTTAGAAAAATCTGTCAAAGAAATTAAAGTGTATGATCCTGCGGCTGTGGAGATGTTTAAAAAAACTTTTCCAAATGAAAAAAAACTTGTCTATTTTAATTCAGAATTAGAAGCTATGACTGAGGCTGATGCAATAATTATTGCTACTGATTGGGCGCAGTTTAGAAGCTTGGGTGATAAGATAATTACCTTACCAAAGAAACCACTTTTAATGGATGGTCGCCGGATGCTTTCGGCTAGCTTAAAAGATTTGCAGAATGCAGGTTTTGATATTATAGTAGTGGGAGGTCAATTTATTAAAGGTAAATAATAATTATGCTTACATTTGAAGATTTACAATCAAAAAAAGAAAAAATTGCTATTGTTGGTTTAGGTTATGTTGGTTTACCTTTAGCTGCTTTGTTATCTAAAAGATTTGCGGTTTTGGGTTTGGATATCAATAAGGAAAAAATTGCAGAATTAAAAAACAACATTGATAGAACTAATGAAATTGGCGCAGAGGGATTAAAACAATGCGCTATTGATTTTACGGATGATCAAAATCGCTTAAAAGAAGCCAAGTTTATTATCATGGCCATTCCTACACCAGTAGACGCTAATAATAAGCCAGATCTATTTTTGGTTGAGAAAGCCACAGAAATGGTTGGAAAAAATTTAGCGCCAGGATCCATTGTGGTTTATGAATCCACTGTTTACCCTGGTGTGACAGAAGATATTTGTCTGCCAATTTTAGAAAAAGAATCTGGTTTAAAAGGTGGTGTGGATTTTAAAATTGGTTATTCGCCAGAACGTGTTAATCCAGGGGATAAAGAGCACACAATTGATAGAATTGTAAAAGTAGTTTCCGGTATGGATGAAGAATCCTTAAATGTAATTGATCAAGTTTATGGCTCTATTACAACAGGAGGAACCTTTAGAGCTGCTTCTATTAAAGCCGCAGAGGCTGCTAAGGTAATTGAAAATACACAAAGAGATTTAAACATTGCCCTAATGAATGAATTAGCAGTGATTTTTAATAAAATGGATTTAAGTATTTATGATGTATTAGCAGCTGCTGGCACAAAATGGAATTTCTTAAAATTTACTCCTGGATTAGTTGGTGGTCATTGTATTGGAGTAGATCCATATTATTTAACATACATAGCTGAACGCTTAGGATATGACCCTCAGGTGATTGCCTCTGGCCGTCGCATGAATGATAATATGGCCGGTTACATGGCAAAAAACATTTTGCAAGTAATGGAACAAAACAATTCAGATTTTAAAAATAATAAAGTGGCAATTTTAGGAATGACATTTAAAGAAAATGTGCCTGATACTAGAAATTCAAAAGTTTTTGATTTGTATAAAACATTGCTTGAAGCAGGTATAAAATCACTAGTTTATGATCCAGAAGCAAATAAGCAAGAAGTAAAGCATGAGTATGGTATTGATTTGTGCGTGCTAGAAGAATTAAAGGATATAAATACTGTTATAGTTGCGGTATCACATAATGAATTTAAAAATATGTCAGCAGAGGATTGCAAAAAAATAATGGCTAATGAAAATTTATTAGTGGCTGATATTAAGCATATTTTAAATAAAAGTGAATTTGTAAAATTAGGAATTAATTATTGGAGTTTGTAAATATTTATTCAGGCGATTTCTGTTTATACTTTGACGATAATAGAGAGGTGTAATGGCCAGGTCTTCGTTTTAGACGAAGCATTACGCCGAACTTTAGCGAAGGAGCCGCTGGAAGCGACTGAGCGTGTCGGAAAAGTATAAACAGAAATCTAAATCTCTAAAATATGAAATACTTAGTTACTGGCGGTGCAGGGTTTATCGGCACAAATCTAGTTAAAAAATTACTAGCTGATAGTCACCAGGTTATTATCATTGATAATTATGCTGGTGGTAAAAAAGAAGAAAGATTTCAGCCAGGTGCCCAATACATAGAAGGGGATATTAGAAATGAAGCAGATTTAGACAAAGTTTGTTCAATGGGAATTGATGGTATTTTTCATTTAGCTGCTTTGCCAAGAGTAACTTTTTCTGTAGAGCAACCTTGGGAAACTCATGACGTAAATGTAAATGGCACATTAAAATTATTATTAGCTGCAAAAAAATATAACATAAAAAGATTGGTTTTTTCTTCTTCATCTTCAACTTATGGCGCTCAAGAAGCAGCCTTGCTTCAGGAAGATACTTTTTTAAAAAAGCCAGCTAGTCCCTATGCATTGCACAAATTAATTGGAGAACATTACTGCCGTCTTTTTTCTGAATTTTACAATGTAGAAACTGTCAGTCTTATTTATTTTAATGTTTATGGCCCATATTTTGATCCAGAGGGAGCCTATGCTTTGGTAATTGGTAAGTTTCTTAAACAATTAAAAAATAATGAACCTTTAACTGTTTGTGGTGATGGTGAATATTATCGTGATTATACTCATGTTGACGATGTGGTAGCTGCAAATATTTTAGCAATGAATAATCAAAAGGTGGGTAAGGGTGAAACTTTTAATATTGGTTTTGGCAATCCTCATACAGTAAATGAGTTAGTAAAAATTATTAACGCACCATCAATTAATGTATCAGAAAGACTTGGCGATGTTAGGTATTCGGCAGCTGATAATACAAAAGCCAAAGAAGTGTTGGGTTGGAATCCAACTATAAAATTAGAAGATGGTATTGCAGCTTTAAAAAAAGAAATTGGTTTATAAATTTTAGATAAGAAAAAAGATTGAAGGAGTGTTCCTTCAATCTTTTTTATTTATTTTATCTTCCTTTTTTACCCACAATTGCGTTAATTGTTTTAAGTAAGGTAATTAAGTCAAGTAAAAATGATTGATTTTTGATGTAAAAAAGATCGTATTGTAGTTTAATCAAGTTGCCTTCTAGGGAATCAGTATAAGAATAGTTAACTTGTGCCCAACCTGTTAACCCAGGCTTAATTAAGTGTCTAACGTCATAATAAGGCATTATTGCTTTTAATTTATCCACAAATTCTGGACGTTCTGGGCGTGGTCCAATAAAGCTCATTTCGTTGCATAAAATGTTTAAGGCCTGAGGTAGTTCATCTAATCTAAATAGGCGTAAAATTTTACCAATTTTTGTGACACGCTGATCACCAATGGTTGTGAATTGCGCTCCTTGCGTTTCAGCGTTTTCAATCATTGATCTAAATTTATAAATAGTAAATAAGTTACCATCTAAACCAACTCTGCTTTGTTTATAGAAAATAGCGCCCCTGTCTGTTGAATAGATCATTAAAGAAATTGGAATAAAAAATATTAAGAAAAAAATACCCATGATACCAGCTAAGATAATATCTGTAAATCGTTTTACAATCTCATAGGATTTTTTTTCTGGTTGACTTAAGTTATTTAAAAACCAACCCTCTGATAGTGCTGAAAGAGGAACGCGATGAGTAATGTTTTCAAAAAAGGAATCTAAATTTAAAACATTGATGCGTTTTAATAAGGCAGAGTAAAGTAATTTTTCAGTATTTTTTTCAATTTTAGAATCACTAACAATGATATTATCTATTTTATTAATTTTTAAATATTCTACTAATCCATCTGTTGTGTGGAGAACGGTAATGCCAATAGGCAGATCTTTTAGTAGAGTGTTATTTTGATTAGTGACTACTAAAAGTGTTTGATAGCCAATTTGTGGATTGTTATTAAAAGAATTGATCAGTTCTAGGGATTCTTCTGTCAGCCCTAAAAATACCAAACGAGATCTAAGAGTTGATAATCTAAAAAACCAGTGGCTAAATATTCTCCAAATTACAAAGAGTGGAATATAGACAGTAGATAAAATTAAAAGAATTGTTTTTGGGCTCAAATTTGATAAATTTACAATATAAAAATAACCAACTGTTAAGAGTAAATTTATTCCTAGTCCCATTAAAAAATTTTGAAAAAAAGAGTAATTATTTTTTGTTTGGTGTAGATCATAAAGTCCGTGTAAGTAAAAGACTAACATCCAAACGCAAAAAACAATTGTAAAAATTGCCCAATGGATTTCCCATACATCTGCTTGTGGAATTTGGCCAGTACGTAAAAATAAAGCTAAAAATAAAGCTAGATAGAGCAATGCCCAATCGCCAAGGAAAAGAAATATTTTCTTAAATTTAGTAGTCATAATATTTTGAATTATAGCTAAAAACAAGACAAAATGCAAGAAAAGTACTATAATTGGGATATGAATATTTTTTCTCATAAATATTGTGTTACTTGGCGCCAAGGTTTATTTGGAGTTTTTTTGTGTTTAAGTGTTGGTTTGGTTTTACCAGTTAATGCGCAAATACAGCCTAATGATCCGGAATTTTCCACTCAATGGTATTTAGATTCAATTAATGCTCCCTTGGCTTGGAATTCTACAACCGGAACTAGAAAAATAGTAGTAGCTGTATTAGACACTGGTATAGAGGTTATTCATCCGGATTTGCAAGAAAATATTTGGACAAATCTTTTGGAAACTTATAATGGCCTAGATGACGACAATAATGGCTATATTGATGATGTGCATGGCTGGAATTTTATTGATAATCAATCAAATCCTGGTCCTGACATGGAGGCCATATTTACAACAGTTGGAGGGTTAAATCACGGTACAATTGTTGCTGGTTTAATTGGGGAACTTGGTAATAACGCAACAGATGGGGTTGGTGTGAGTTGGCAGGTAAGTTTGATGTCTTTGCGTGTTTTAGATAATGAAGGGGTTGGGTTAGCAACTGATGTTGCTAAAGCAATTGATTATGCAATTGATAAACATGCTGACATAATTAATATGAGTTTTGTTGGTGTAAATCCAAGTGAAGAATTGCGAGACGCCATTTGGCGTGCGCACGCGGCTGGTATTGTAATAGTGGCAGCTGGTGGAAACGGCGCAGATAAAAAAAGTGTGGGTAATTTAAATGTTAATCCTCAATATCCAGTTTGTTATGTTGGGCCAAACGGAGAACACTCTAATGTAATAGGGGTAGCAGCGCTAGATAAATTTGATCAGAAGACAGATTTTTCTGATTATGGCAGTAGTTGCATTGATATCGCCGCCCCTGGTGATGAAATGCCTGGCGCGCTATTATATGCGCCAAATCGTCCAGATTTAATCAAAAGTTTTGGGGGTAATTGGTCTGGTACATCCTTAGCTGCTCCTTTAGTTACTGGATCAATAGTTTTATTAAAATCTCTTAAGCCAGATTTAACTCCTGGAGAAATCTATCAAATTTTAACTGATAGCGCTAAGACATTACCCAGCTATGGTTTATCTATGGGTGCGGGAAAATTAGATATTGGAGCGGCGGTTGAGCTTTTAAAAAAATCTTATTTACCTATTGAACCAAAAAAAGATGAACTTATTGTTTACCGTACCTCTAAGGTAAAACCAGTGAAATTTTTTAGTGTCCAAGGCGATGAAAAAGAATTTGTTGGTTTTGTAGAAAATTTAACGCGTAAGATCTTGCCTAAAAAGGTCATTTCAGCCTATAATAGATATACAGGTAAATTGGCAATTGTTCAGGCTGATCTTGATGGAGATGGGGAAAAAGAATTTATTACTGTAAAACCGGGTGTAAATCCAGTTGCCAAAGTTTGGACTTTAAATGGACTTAAAAAAAGTGAAATAAAAATTAATGGAATTACTATGTGCGAAAACCATGTTTAAA
>Ga0172369_10004919_pt1 | contig 16691 bp, 11 predicted proteins | sample LakKiv25m_FD_114539 | JGI IMG/M metagenome (GOLD analysis project Ga0172369, IMG submission 114539) | Freshwater microbial communities from Kabuno Bay, South-Kivu, Congo - kab_022012_11.25m | ecosystem: Environmental > Aquatic > Freshwater > Lake | place: Democratic Republic of the Congo...
GACGGCGAGCCGATGGCCCGCCAGGACCGCTAGTCCTCATGCGCGGATGGCTGCGTGTGCAAGAAGCCTTCCGTTTATATGGCCTGATGACGACGGAGGCTAAATGTGTATAAACGTGAGGGCAACGCCCCTGGGACTGGCCCTCAAAGGATAGCCTACGCTCTGTAAGAGCACAATCCCATTTCAAACGAGAGGAATTATGCCCCTGCAGGGCGCGGATGTTGCTTGGTCCCGGATTCCAGGGGCGTTGCCCCTGGCTATGGGATTAGGGATGCATGAGGAGGTATTCTGCAATTACCCCTTACCTGTGTCCCTGAATATTGACATTGAAGCAAGCGCCGGATATTCTGCTGTCATGCCACGTTTAGCTCGTATCGTCATCCCAGGCCTGCCGCACCATGTGACCCAGCGCGGGAATCACCGGCAGGACGTGTTTCTCCGCGAGGAGGATCGCACGATCTACCTGGAGCTGCTGCAGGCACAGGCCGCGCTCTACAGCCTGACGCGCGCGAGCAGTGGCAGGGGCACCTGTGGCAGAACCGGTTCTATTCCTGGATGAGGGTTACTGCTGGCGCGCTCTGCGCTATCTCGAGCTGAACCCATTCCGCGCCGGGATGGTGGAGGCGCCGGAAGCCTACCCCTGGTCGAGCGCCGCGGTCCACCTCGGCCTGCGCCTAACTCCGTCCTCCGGTTAATGAACTCAAAACTCAAAACTCAAAACTAAAACCTTCCAGCCGGACATTTTGGGACATTTTGGCTCCGGCGATGTCGTATTGAGCACGCGATGGCTATTCCATATAGGGCAGGATACGCCCGCCGGCATGCTCCTTGATCCAGCGGGCGGCTTGCTGCTCCAGCCAATCGACCGGACATTTCTTATAGCTCATTTCCGTTTTATCGTCAAAATACTGATCGTTGAAAAAGATATCGGGCTGCGAGATGGTATTCCCGACCAGTGCGAGCATATCGAGAGTGAGAAAGATCCTGCGCCAGGGTTGCTCCATGACCTTGGAGTAAATATAACTCCGCAATGCTTCCGCCAGCGACGGCGAGAAGCGCAGAATCGTCGCGACCAGCGCATGCTGGAAAAAGATGGCGATGGCCGCGGCGCCCGTGATGAGCGCCGTGACGGCCGCGTACAGCCGAACCATCTCTTCGGCCTCGCTCAGCATCACGTGATCGTCGTAGGCCTGGCGCCACCAGGGATCGATCATGCGCGTTTCATTTCCCAGGATGGGAGCTCCGCTGAGGTGGAAGCCGATGAATTCATGCACCAGGCGCAGGCAATATTCGCCGAATTCGATGCCGTTCATCCGCTGCGCCGTGTCGAAATTGTAGCGATGATGGCCATGGCGCCGCTCGTCCATCCACCCGATGATCCGTCCGGCAATGTCGCCGCAGGTATAATGCCGGTACGCTTTCGGCGTCTTCGCGGTGCCGAGTAAAACCTCCGCGGTATCCGAGAGCGCGCAGCGCGCGTTATACAGCGGCCCCAGCAAATGGTCCGGCCAGAGATAATCGGCGAAGGCGATGAAGGTGTTCGGATCGTGCTGAAACTCAAAATTGGTCAGCTCCAGCATGGTGGCGCAGGCGTTCAGCTCGGTGAGGAACTCGACTAGATTGCGCCCCACGTTGATATGGACCGTGGCCTCTTTGGCCATGCGGGCGAGCCGGACGCGGACGAGGAAGTCGGCGCCGGCCACGTTGTCCAGCGTCATCCCCGCGTAATTCAGTGTCCACTTGGCAAAGCCGTCCGACACCTCCACGGTGCTTTCCGTCATCGTCACCCCGTCGACCACACCCGGCGACAGCGTGGGCTCGCCCCCGGGATTCGTGACCAGCAGGTCGGCCTGCATGCGCTGTTTTGGGGTATACCAGGGTTCGCGCGGCAGGCGCACCCCGATGCAGGCGCCGGCGTCCGAGGTGCCGCGGCGTTTGCCGGGAACCACCCAGAGCTTGGCGTACAGGTAGCAGGGCTGCGCCAGCACCGTGTCCTTGCGCTTGAGGGGTTCCTTTTTCGGGGTTTTCGTCGATTCCAGCTCGGCGGTCGCGTTGACGTAAAGCGGAGAGGGGTGGCTGCTCACAAAGGCCAGCGCCTGGATGGAGCTCAGGAAATAGCGTTTTTCACCGGGCTGCTGGTATTCCGTGTCTTCCTCCAGATGAAACAAATTGTCGCTGTTATTCGTAAATTCGAAGGATAGCGTTTTAATGGTGTAATCCTTCATCACCTCCAGCGGGCTGCGCGCCATTTTGTTGTGCACGTAAAAAATGATGGCCAGCCGGTCCTCGCTGTCGGCGACGAATTCGTCGCGCCGCAGGGCAATGCCGTCATACGTCCGCGTGGCGTCCGCCGCCAGCTCAAACCGTGAAAACAGGGCGACGAGTTGCTCGGAAAAGCCCAGGGAGGCCTTCTGGACGATCATCGGTGATTCTGCCATCGCCGGTGTACTCCTTCTCGTTTCATCTGCGCCATCTGTCGGACATCGTTAGCCTGGATTATTCACGAAGCGTCTGTAGCCGCACCCCTTTACGGGTGCGCCGGCGTTTGGTGAATAATCCGGGTTAGCCGGCAAGACTGTTGCCGCACTTGCCGCAGTAACGCGAGCCCGGTTTGAGGGGGCGGCCGCATTTGTCGCAGCATCGTGCCGCGGGGGCAGCCGGCAGCAGGCCGGCGTCGGCTGCCGGCTGCCAGCCGGTGAGCGTCTTGTTCCAGACCAGCGTGTCCGGCGGCATGTCGCCCGCGGCGAACAGGCGCCGTATTTCCGCGTCCGCGACTGGCCCCTGCTGTTGCCCCTGCCGCGCGTAATACCAGTCGAGCGGCGGCTCCTCCGCGGGCAGCGGCGGCGGCTCCTCGGCTGGGAGCGGCGGCGGTTCCTCCGCGGGCAGCGGCGGCGGCGCCGGGGTGTTGATGAAATCGGGCGCGACGGCGCGGGCCGGCTGCCACCCGTCCAGGGCCTTGTGCCACAACAGTGTTTCCTCGGTCAGCGTGCCGTCGAGGAACAGCCCGCGCAAGACCTGCTCGTCGACCGGGCCGCACTGCCGATTCTCGTGGGCGTAGTACCAGGCGATGCCGGCGGACGCGGTTGCCGCGGGCGCGTCGCGGGGTGGCGTCTCCGCTTCAATCTGGCCGGCGTCCGGCGTGGCGGCCGGAGGTGCGGTGGCCGTCTTCTCCGGCGGCAGCTTCGCGGTCAGGTTGGCAAGGAATGATGAGAGGCCGCCGCCGGCAGGCTCGGGTTGCTCCTCCGGGGGAGCCGGCGCCCAGATCAGGTCGGGCACGTCGCCAAGCACCAGCTCTACCGGCTGTTTGGCGGCGCGCTGGCGCAGTACCCAGCCCGCGCCGGCGCGGACCACGGTGAAGTCCAGCATGCAGGGGGGCGTGCCGCTGTCGTCGTAAACCACACTGATAAGCCGGTTCTGCGCGTCCAGGTTGCAGAGCAGACCCTGCCGGAAATCGGCGCCGCGCTTCTCCAGCATCAGCAGGTGGGCCACGCCATACAACCGGTGCAGCCTGGCCTGCCAGGCGTCCTCCGGCGCATCGTCCGGCGCGCCGGCGTTCGACTGCGCGATTGCGCCCAGCGCGCGCAGTCCGCGCGCAATCGCTGGCAGCCGGTGCTGCATAGCGGGATCCTGCCGCGCTACGAGTCGCAACCCCTCGCACAGTGCATCCAGCACGGCGGCGTGTTCCGTGGAGATAGGTACCGCACCGCCGGTGACGGCGGGCAATGGTTGAGCGGCGGATGCCTGCGACATCGGCAGTGCTCCTCTCGAATCAGGTCAGTTCCCGGCGTTCGGCAGCGCGTGCATTTCAACCTGCACCTGGATGATGCCGTTGGAGCTCAGCCAGTCGTCATCGAAGACGATCCCCGGTTTGAGCCGCACGTCGGCCCGCCAGATCAGGCCGTCCGCATCCGGCACGGGAGGGTCGAAGTCCAGGTAATCCGGATTGGCGGTGATCTTCCAGGTTTGCGGTTGGAAGTCCGGTTTCACCGGCGTCGTGGGGGCGTCCGGCTTGACCCAATAGATCTTGATGTCGTCGAAGACCGGGGCGTCGAGTTCCTCCGCTTCATCATCCTGAAAAACCGCGTATTCGAAAGCGAACTCTTCGGCCACCTGCCATTCCTTCGCTTCCACCACCATTTTGGGGTGAACCGTCACCGTGAGCGTCACCGAAGCGCTGATCAGGCTCTGCCCGGCGGTGACGGTCAGCACCGCCGTGTCCGGCTGTGGCGTCAGCGGCAGCGGGGTGGGGACGTGCAGGCGCCAGCAGCGCCCGCTGGCGACCGGTTCCTCCGTGGCCCGCACCCAGTCGGCATTGAGCGTAGCCGTCAGCGTGATGGTCGGATCGCCGGCGGGGAAGGCACGACCCTCCTCCTGGCAGTGGGCAAATAAAAACAGCGGCAGCATCGGGTCTTCCGAAATCTTCAGGCTGATGAGGCCGTCGGCGTTTTTCGTTTCCACCATCACCACGAAGTTCTTGCGCTCCGCGGTTTCGCCGTCTTTGACGGGGTCCCGCGCCTGCAGCACCTGCTGCGCCACTTCGACGCCGTTGATCAGGATGGAGATCACCGCGGTGGAGATGCCGGCAAGAATGGGGGCAATGCCGTCGGTGCGCAGCCCGTCGTTGAGGTTGAAGGGGTCGCGCAGGAAGTCATCGGCGCCGGCCGGGGATGCCGCCAGTGCCCAGAGCGCCAGCAGGGCCAGCAGCAGCAGCGGCGCCACCGCGGCCAGGGTCGCGGGCGGCTGTTGCGCGCGCGTCCGCGGGGTGCGCACCACCAGATACGAGAGCACCGTGCCCAGCGCGACATTCGCGCGCAGCAGCGGATACTCCCGGATGCCCTGGTGATACAGAATAAAGGCGGTGAGGAACGGAATCGCCAGCCCGATCCCCAGGCGCAGGGAGGCGGGAATCCGTTGGAGCGGGCCGATCAGCGCCAGCAGGCGGTCGATGGGCCGGCGCAGCAGGATGAAGCCGATCGGCAGCGCCAGCATGAGCAGCGGGGTGACGAAATCCAACCCTTCGCCGGAATAACCTTGCAAAAAAGCGAGCCGCGCGAGAAATGGCGCGCGCGTCACCAACTCCGGCAGCCGCGGGAGGAAATAATACAGCGCGCCCAGCAGGGCGACGAGGATAAGCTTCCCGGCAAAACCCAGGCGGCTGAAGCGGTTCTGCACCGCGCAGAGCACCTGAAGGGACCGCTGCCGGTAACGGAACAGCAGGAACAGCGGAATGCCTAGCAGGGCCAGCGGAATCAGCAAGCGCGTGAAGCCGGCGAATGGGCTGCCGCTCAAAAAGGCGGGAGTCGGCAAACCGCTGACGCTGCCATACACGAACCACAGATACCCGCTGGCGGCGCCGCCGAAGATGGAAAGGGCATTCCACCAGCTTTCCGGGCGCTGCCCGAGCGGCACCTGGCGCGCGATAGTCAGGAAGGCGCTCGCGTCGACCATCTCCACCCGCGCGGTGGGAAGGGTGCTGTCCCCGGCGCCGGTCCCCGCGGCCGCCGGCTCCCCGGCAGGCGCGGCGTCCGGCGGCGCGGGCGATACGTCCGGCGGCGCGGCGGACTGCAGCTCCGGCGGCGTGCCGGCCTGCCAGGCCGTGCCGTCCCAGCAGACCCAGCCGTTCCCCGCCGGATCCGGTTGCCACCAGCGCTGCGCCGCGTCGAGCACGCGCAGGGCATTGGCGGCCTCGGCAAAGGCCTGTGGGGTCAGCGTGCCGGCCCGGCGCTGCCCCTGCAGCTCGGTGAGTTGTGCGTGCGCCTCACTAAAGGTCATGGCCGCAACCCTCCCCGGAGGCCCGGTAAGGTGTATCGACGAAAGGGGAATAAAAAGATGCTGTATATTAACATGCTGCGTACCCACTGTAAAGATGCCCTTTGTAATGCTATGATAGGAAGGAGGGTTAGTTTTGAGTTTTGAGTTTTGAATTTTGAGTTCATATAACCGCTAACTTCAGCCGTGTGAAATTACCGCGTGTGATCAACTCAAAACTCAAAACTAAAAACTCAAAACTCCAATCGGCGGAGGTGCGTGATGGCGAATCAAGTCTGTGCGTCCTGTGGCGTTGAGCTGGATCCCGAGGTCAGCTATTGCGAGAATTGCGGGACGGAAGTGCCGCGGCCGTCCGCGACGCCGCCTTCACCGGCAGAGGCGCCCCCGCCGCTGCCGGTTTCGTCAAGCCCGCCGGAGCCCCCGATCGCGTCAACCCCGCCGGACCCGCCGATACCGCCGATTCCGCCGGACCCGCCGCTGCCGCCGGTCGTGCCGGCGCAACGGCCCGCGTCCCCCCCGCGCCGGCGGTCCGTGGCCGTGCCGCTGGCGGGCGTCCTGTCGGTATTGCTCATCCTGGGCGGCGGGGCCTGGCGCATGCGCGCGCAGCTCGCCGGGGTGCTGCAGGGGGTGCAGCAGCGCATCGCTGCGTCGCATGCGCGGAAGCCCTCCACCCCCGGCACCCGCACGACAACCCCGCCCAAGGGATCGCCGCCGGCCACTCGCGATCCCCGCGCGGTCGAGCTGCCGGGCGGACAGATCGTACCGCGGGACGCCGGGATCGGGCGCGCGCCCGCGCCGGTCCGTACCGCGCCCACTATTGTCGGCGGTTCCGCGCCGCCCGCTTCCGGTCATGCCCCGGCGCCGAATTCGGCGCATCCGGCGGAACCGGGCCCCACCACGATCGGCGTATGGCCTTCCACGCCCGCCGACATCCCCGAGAATTCAGAACTGGTGCCGCCGGCAGGCATGACGCCTTCCACGCCGCCGGACGACAGGGTGACGGTGGTGACGATTGCCCCGGACATGATCGGAGGGCTGCCGCCCAGCCCGGACAAATCAGCCGGTTCGTCCTCGTCGGCCGCCGCCACTCCGATCACTGACGCGGCGGCGTATCTGCCCGCCCCCAATACCGTCTTTCAGTTCCAGGAGTGGCAGGACAATGGAGAGCAAGTCGAAGGGCTGCTCATCACGGCGTCACTGGGCGCGCCGCTGCTCGTGTCCACGACGCAAATCATCTTCAGCCACACCATCACGGCCGCGCCTGTCGCCAGCCATTACCTGCTGCGCGGCAACGGCCTCTATCGCGTGATGGATGCACAGCCGACCGTCGCCGAACCTTGCCTGCCGGCGCGCCTGGCGCCCGGCGCGAAGCTCTCCGTGGGTAACGAAACCGTCACCATCGTCAGTGTGGGCAAAACGTGCGAGCTCGACTTCGGAACCCTCACCAATTGCCTGATCGTCGATCACGTCTACCCGGCCAAAGGGTACCGCCTGCGCGAGTACTGGGCCCCCGGCTGCGGCATCGTGCGCACGGATTCGGCCGCCGGCAAGACGCTGCGCAAACTCGTGAGCACCGGGTCGATCAGCGCCCAGCAAGCGCTGGAGCAAGTCAAAGACGCCGCGCCCAACTACCGGTCCGTTCGCGTGAAATAACCCTTTCCGGGGACTGTCCCCGCCCCTAACACCCGTTCGTGAAAAACCAGTGCCGCCGCAGGGACTGTCCCCCCGCCTCCCGGGGACTGTCCCCGCCCCTAATGCCCGTTCGTTAAAACCAGTGCCGCTGCAGGGACTGTCCCCCTCGGAAAGCCTGTATAATATCCGCAGAGGTGATCAGATGAGCGACGAGCATCCGCATGGGTTCCGCTCCCGGTCGGGCAGCTTCATCCGGCTGGCGGAGGTAAGCCCGGAACGCTGGCCGGAACAGCGTTCCGGGGAGTGGTTTGCGCGGCGCCTCGGGCTGTCGCCGAACCCTCCGGAGCGTCTGAACCCGCAAACCCTTTCAGTGGAGGACGCCGGGGATCACCTGCGGAAAAAAGTGGTCCTGCTGCCCGATGATCCGGACCCGCTGTATACCTGCCTGCTGGTCCCGAAATACGGTGCTCGCCCGGCGCCCGCGGTGCTGTGCCTGCACTCCACGACGGAGGGCTCCGGCAAGGATGTCCCCGCCGGGGTGGCGGGGTACGCGCCCGGCAGCCCGCCGGTCGATAGCCGGGCATATGCGCTGCACCTGGTCCGGCGCGGCTACGTCGTCCTCGTCCCGGATATGCTGGGCGATGGCGAGCGCGTGGCGCCGGGGTACCGGCCATACGACGTGCGGGCGTTCTACCGTCCAGCCTCCCGGGACTGTCCCCGCCCCCAAAGCCCGTTCGTTAAAACTAGTGCCACCGCAGGGACTGTCCCCCTCCGCCTGCCCTACGGGCTCTTCACGGCGCTGTTCGATACGCGGATCAAGGCCGTCGTCTGCAACGGGGGTGTCCTCTACTGGAGCGGGGTGGATGATCCGTGCCACTGGGCGCGCGAGGCGCCCACCATGGTGCATCTGCCCGCGCTGCGCCCGTATTACGAAGAAGGCGTGTTCCCGTGCGCCTTCTGGGAATGCCTGGCGCCCATCGCCCCCCGCCGCCTGCTCTGCATGGATGGCGAAGCGGATGGAAATCACCCCCAGGTTCGCGCAACCGTCCACGCGCTGCACAGCGTCTACCGGGCGTTGGGCGGCGCAGACAACCTGGCCTGGCACACCTACCCCGGCGGTCACGCTTCCCCGCGGCGGCCCGCCGGCGCGCCTATGCCTGGCTCGATGAGAACCTGTAACCCGACCGGCACAGCGCGGCAATGAAGGACGGTTGAGCAAAGCCTGACCCGGGCGCGGTGGCTCTCCCCATCATCTAAGATCGGGCTGAAGAGGACTGCTCGTAATTAGATGAAGGATTCAGGGTATTGACCGCACTAGCTGTATGGCTTATACTTCCGTTTAGAACAGGCGGTCCTGATTTCTGTCGGGACGTAGCTGGGCCAGAGACGGCAGCGGGAGAAGTGAAGATACGATCCCGTGGGACTGATGTAACGTGAGGTTGCGGGGCAACTTCACACTACACCGTTCTGCGGGGAGATGAATGCCTCGCAGCGCGGACATGCACTGCGGGGTTTTTTATTTCCGCTTGCAGATATGTTTGAAAGGGTTGACGGCATGTTGCGGCAGGTAATGCGCCGACATCATCGAACATGGGGGCACATCATCATGCTCATCGCGCTCACCGCACTGTTGAGCCATGTCATGATGGAGAGCCAGTATGCCGTCGACACGGAATCAGCGCCGGTCTGCGTTCACCAGGGTGATCTCCTGGAGGAGTTCGTGCTGCATGAGTCAATACAGACCAGTTTACTGATCCTACCGGTCGTAGGCCATACCTGCCGTTTTGCTCACCGCGACCTTCCATCAGCTCGTCTTCTCGCCACGGCAATTTTTCATCCTCCCCAAACGGCCTAACCCACTCGCGCCAGGCGTATATATCTGGGCAGGCTGTCACTGCGCGTGATGCTTCGTGTCATCACTGCGTCTATCTCACGCTGTCGCCTCTCCGTGCCAATCGATGAAGATTGTGGATTGGTGCGTCTGTTCCCGTGTACAAAGGAATGCATCATGCAATGTCCCGTTTGCGGAGCACAGCTCCAGCCGATGCCACGATCCGGCATCGAAATTGATATCTGCCCCGGGTGCAAAGGGGTGTGGCTAGATCGCGGGGAGCTCGAGAAGCTGGTGGTGCTGGAGGGTGACCAGTCGCCCTCTTCCGCTGCACAGGCTATAGAGCGTTCTCCCTCCAGAAACAATCCTTGCTCTTCTTACCCGCATTCAGATCTTAATCATGATGACGAGCAACATCGCGGTGACGATGAGTATCGCGGGCATGACAATCGCTCTTCCGGAGGGCGACGGCGTGGGTCGTGGCTAGGTGACCTGTTGGGCGGATTGGGAGGAGATGATTGATAGCCACCACAACCTATCACATCAGGAGCATCCGATGAATGAACTACCGGATAACCCGACCCTTCGGACTTTCCCGCACAGCCATATCTCTGGCTTGACGTCCGGGGAGGCCGCGAACCGGCTCATACAAGATGGACCGAACGAACTGCCGTCAGCGAAACCGCGCAGTCTGTGGCAAATCGCGTTTGAGGTATTGCGCGAGCCGATGTTTCTCCTGCTGCTGGCCGGCGGCGGCATTTACCTGGTTTTAGGTGATCTGCAGGAAGCAGTGCTGCTACTGGCATTTGTGTTCGTGATCATCGGCATTACGCTCTATCAAGAACGGAAAACCGAAAATGCGCTGCAGGCCTTGAAGAATCTATCCAGTCCGCGGGCACGCGTCATCCGTGATGGCGATGCGCGGTATATTCCAGGATGCGAGGTGGTACGCGGCGATATCGTATTGGTCGCCGAGGGTGACCGCATACCCGCGGACAGCGCTGTGTTAGATGCGACCAATCTCTCTATCGATGAGTCGTTGCTAACGGGGGAGTCGGTGCCTGTGCGAAAAAGTTGCTGGGATGGCATGGCAGACGTGCATCAACCTGGCGGCGACGAGGCGCCATTTGTATATTCCGGCACATTGGTGGTGCAGGGGCAGGCGACGGTCGAAGTCTTATGCACGGGTTTGCACACGGAAATTGGGAAAATCGGCACATCGCTGCAGCAACTCTCGCCGGAACCGACCGCACTTCAGCGCCAGACTGGGCGCCTGGTCCGCAACCTGGCGTTCGTGGGGGTGTCGTTGAGTCTGGTCGTGTTGCTGGTCTATGGCCTTATGCATGGGGATTGGTTGCACGGCGTGCTGGCCGGGATCGCCCTGGCGATGGCTATGCTCCCGGAAGAATTCCCGGTCGTATTGACGATCTTTCTGGCGTTGGGCGCCTGGCGCATCTCCCGTCGCCAGGTGCTGGCTCGTCGGATGCATGCCGTGGAAATTCTGGGGTCAGCCACGGTGCTCTGTGTCGATAAGACCGGTACCTTGACGCTCAATCAGATGTCGGTCGGCGAGTTGCGCGCGGGGGAGACCACTTATCATGTGGCCCCCGGGGTGCGCATGCCGTTGTCCGATGCGTTGCATCCCCTGGTCGAGTTCAGTATCCTGGCCAGCCAGCGTGATCCTTTCGACCCGATGGAAAAAGCCTTTCATCGATTCGGACAGGATCACCTTGCCGAGACGAAGCACCTGCATACGGACTGGAGCGTCGTCCAGCAATACCCGCTGTCTTCGGAATTGTTGGCCATGTCTCAGGTTTGGCGATCTACCGTGTGTGAGACCCTGGTGATCGCCGCCAAGGGTGCGCCGGAAGCCATCGCTGATCTCTGCCACCTCGATGCTGCCCAATGCGCGCGCCTGGCGGATGATATTGACGCGATGGCGGAAGATGGACTGCGCGTGTTGGGAATCGCGTGTGCCGAAGTCTCTGACCAAGCCATCTTGCCGGAGAGACAACATGATTTTGACTTTCAATTTCTGGGCCTGATCGGCCTGATCGATCCCGTGCGCCCATCCGTGCCGGCAGCCATTGCGGAATGCGCGACCGCGGGTATTCGCGTCGTCATGATTACCGGCGATTACCCGGCAACGGCACGTACGATTGCCCGGCAAATCGGCTTGCGGTCACCGGAACGCATCATGACCGGTGAGGTGTTGATGGCCCTGGATGATGCGACATTGCGCGATCAGATTCGTAATATCAATGTCTTTGCTCGCGTGGTGCCGGAGCAAAAACTCCGCCTGGTGCAAGCGTTACAGGCCACGGGCGAAGTGGTGGCGATGACAGGCGACGGCGTCAATGACGCCCCGGCGCTGAAAGCCGCTGATATCGGGGTTGCGATGGGGGGACGCGGCACGGATGTGGCCCGTGAAGCCGCCGGTCTGGTGCTGTTGGAGGATGACTTCTCCTCTATCGTGGCCGCAGTGCGTCTGGGTCGTCGGATCTATGATAATCTGCGAAAAGCGATGGCATATATCTTTTCCATTCATGTGCCAATTGCCGGACTCTCCTTGATTCCGGTGGCAATGGGGTGGCCGCTCCTGCTGTTGCCCGTGCACATCGTGTTGATGGAGTTGATTATCGATCCCGCCTGTTCAACGGTCTTTGAGGCGGAACCTGAAGAACGGAATGTTATGCACCGTCCGCCTCGCAAACCCGACGAATCGATCTTCGATCGTGCGACATTGCTTATCAGTCTCCTGCAAGGCGCCAGCATCCTGGCCGTCAGTCTCGGCGTCTTTGTCGTCGCACGGCAAGCGATGTTGGGCGAGGGCGTCGCGCGCACCATGGCGTTTATGACCCTCATTGCGGCGAATCTGTGCCTGATTCTGACGAATGTCTCCTGGACGCGCAGCCTCTGGGCCACGTTGCGGTCATCCAATCAAGCAATGTGGTGGGTGGTCGGTGGGGCGGCAGCGTTGTTGATTATGTTGCTCAATATTCCGCTTTTTGCTCGATTGTTCCTATTCATGCCACTCCATGTTGGCCAGGTTGGTATCTGCGTGGCGGCAGGGCTTGGCAGTGTAGTCTGGTTTGAACTGGTGAAATTAGCGAGGGCACGCCGACACGTGTCAGCGTAAAACTGAAACCGAGGAGGTATTCATGCGAACATCCCTGTACCTGTCACTATTGCTTGGATTGACCTGTATGTTAGCAGGTTGCCCAATGCTCGGTACCCTCACGGGGGGTGGAAAATCCGGTGGTGGAGATACCGAGGGTGGTAAAGAAAATCGCCAGGAAGAACGTGAGGACGATGATAGCCGGGGACCACGCTTGCAGTGGTATGCGACGGAACCGGGGGAATACCTTATCCCCTGTAAAATCATCAACAATAGTATTGGTAGATGCCTTGTGTAAATATTTCCTTATTCGGGAGATAAGGTACGTGGCAAGTCCGAAATAAGGCGCTGGAGGCTTATCAGGGAATTATGCGGACGCAGATATGAACGGTCTGTGCACGAAGGAGGCAGTTGATGAATTACGTCAAAACGCTATTGCTACTGACGGCCTTAACGGTATTGTTTGTGTGGATCGGCAACCTTATTGGAGGGCAGATCGGCATGATCATCGCGCTGGTCCTGGCCATCGTGATGAATGGCGTCAGTTATTGGTTCAGCGATGCGCTGATATTGAAGATAAACCGGGCATGGCAGGTGGATGCCGACGAGGAACCGGCGTTGTTCCAAATGGTCGACGAGCTCTCGCGACGTGCCGGCTTGCCCATGCCGAAAATCTATCTGATGCAAGATCCCAACGCAAATGCCTTTGCCACGGGACGTGACCCACGGCATGCGGCGGTGGCCGTGACCACCGGATTGTTGGCACTCCTGAATCCGCGGGAGCTACGGGGTGTATTGGCGCATGAACTCGCGCATATTCAACACCGCGACATCCTCATCGCCACCATTGCCGCGGTGATTGCCGGCGCCGTCATGATGCTGGCAAATCTCGCGCAGATGGCGGCCTGGTTCGGGATCGGGCGGTCAAATGACGATGAAGAAGGCGGTGCGTCGATCATCGGATTCCTGTTGGCCATCATCGTGGCGCCTATCGCCGCGACGATTATTCAAATGGCCATCTCACGGGGGCGCGAGTATCAGGCGGATGCCTCTGGAGCACGCATCAGCTGCGATCCCCTCGCCCTTGCCTCCGCGCTACAACAGCTCGAACGAGGGGCAGACATGGCGACACCCAATATAAGTCCGAGTACGGCGCATTTGTATATTGTCAATCCATTACTGGGAGGAGGATTATTGTCTCTGTTCTCAACGCATCCGCCGATCCCGGAACGTGTAAAACGCTTGGAGGCGATGGCTGATTCACGGTAGCGTGAGCAGATCGGCGCTTGCGCCAGGAAAGGAAATGCAATAGGTCATCACGCTGGACGCTTTGCCGCCCACCGTGCGATAATAGCCGTCAATTATCCATGCGCCACCCGTGACTGAAGGAGAACCGCTCATGCACCGTATCCGTTTTCCGCGACCCTGGCGCCCTGGCGTCCTGGCGGCGTTCCCGGTCGGCGCCGTGTGCTGCCTGCTGCTGCTGGTGTGCCTGGCGCCGTGTGCGTCGCGGGCGGCGGAGTTCTATCTCACCCGGGATGGCAAGGCGGCGGTGGATATCATCTACCAGGATGATCCCTCGAACTACCCTATCCCGCCGGCGCAGCAGAAACAGCGCTTTGCCGACAGCCTGGCGGATTTCGTCCGCGTCATCCATGACATCAGCGGCGCCGACGTGAAGGTGTATCGCGCTTCCGAGGCCAAAGACCACCCGCTGGCGCATACCATCCAGATCGGCCCCACCCCCGCCGCCGCGCAGGCCGGCCTCGTGGACAAAGTCAGCGCGATGAAGCCGCATTCCCTGCTGGTGCACAGCGATGCGGACCGGCAGGTGCTCTATCTCCTCGGCTCAACCCTGGAAGGCACCGGGCATGCCATGTATGAGCTGCTGGAGTCCCTGGGCTGCCGCTGGTTCTACCCCGGCCCGGAAGGCGAAGAGCTGCCGTCGCTGCCGTCGATTACCCTGCAAACCTTCGAGACGGTCCGCGCGCCCGAGTTCGAATACCGGGATATGCAGCTCACCAATACCAGCCAGTTTGCGCGCGGGGACGTGGTCGAGCGGAAGGCGTATGCCGACTGGATGCGGCGCAATAAATTCGGCGGCTGGGCGCCGCCGCGCGGCCACTCGTTCCCCGCCATCGTCGGCAATCAATTCAAGGAGCACCCCGAATATTACGCGCTCCGCAACGGCGTGCGCGTCAATTCGCACCTCTGCCTGACCAATCCCGCGACGCTGGAAGCGGCCGTCAGCCACCTCACCGAGGTCTTTACCAAAGACCCGGCGGCCAAAGGCGTCTCCGTGGCCCTGGCGGATGGCGTGCAGTATTGCGAATGCCCGGAATGCACCCGGGTCTGCGGCGGCGATCCGACAAAGATCATGGACCTGTACCTGGATTTCACCCGGAAGCTCTTCGACCGCATCGATAAGCAGTTCCCCGGTCGCGAGTTCCAATACGGTTTCTACGTCTACTCGAACCTGATGGAGGCGCCCACCCGCGAGGCGCCGAAACAACTGGCGCCCTATATCGCCCCGCTGGGCTATGACCCCTTCCATTCGTTCCTGTACTCGACGGAGTATAAAAAGTTAAGCGTCTTCAATGATTTCTCGAAAGCAGACCAGGAGCTGATCCTGACCCAACCCCGGAACTATCTGCAGGATGCCGTGCTCACGGCCATCGAGGGCTGGGGCAAAGGATCCTCCAACCTCTATCTCCGCGATTATGACCCCTACATCACCTTCCAGCAGAATCTGCCGGTGTTCCGCCCCTACCAGTTGGCGATCGAAATCCCCTGGTACAAAAAGACGGGCGTGCGCGGCTTCGTGCCCGAGGCGTGCGGCCATTCCTGGTTCGCCGCGGGCTTGAATTTCTGGGTGCGCAGCCGCCTGTATTGGAACGTCAATCTGGATATCAAGGCGGAATTGACCGACATGTGCCGGCGGGAATTTGGGCCCGCGTGGGAGCCGATGTATGGCTTCTTCGATGCGCTCTCGCGGCAAACCATCGAAACCGGGGAATTCCATCACGGCGATGATGCGCTGCCCCGGCTCTACAGCATCGAGTTCGCCCGCGGGCTGGACCAGTACCTGCGGCGCGCCGAAGCGCTGGCCGACACCCCGAAACACCAGGCGCGGGTCCGCATGTGGCGGCTGTGCCAACAGCAGATGGTGCAATACCTGCAGGTGCGGGAAGCCGAAGCGAACGGCAATTTCGTCGAGGCGGCATCGCTCTGCGGCGATTACCTGAAATTCATCAATTCCGTCGAAGCGGTCAACCCCGTCTATCTCGATCATCGCTGGTACGACAGCCGCGAATTCAGCATGTTCACCAAGCAAAAGGACTATAACAACCTGGCCGCCCGCCAGAACGGCGCCGACGGCCTGCTGCTGACCATGCTGCCGCTCAACTGGTATTTGAAACACGATCCGCAAGCCGTGGGGGTGGAGGAAAAGTGGTACGACTTCCCGCCCGTGCCCGCGTATGTGGACGATCCCGCCGGCAAAGTGAACGGCGCGGATCCCGGCATGCCCGGCTGGCGGCGCTGGCGCACCGGCGAACCCTGGCAGCAGAGCAAAGCGGACTATGACGGCTTCAACTGGTACCGCGCCCAGGCGCCCATCGCGGAGAGCGCGCGCGGCAAAGCTGTGCGCATGGTGGTGACCGGCATCTTCGGCCACATGGATTTCTTCATCAACGGCAAGCGCGTCACCTGGCCCGGCCATTACCTGGCTGCGAACGGTCAGGATGCCGTCGGCCGAATTCAACACCTCGACCTGGGAACCGCGTGGAGCTGGAACTACAACGAGGAGTTCGATGTGGACGTGAGCGACTGGCTCGAACCCGGCAAAGTCAACACCTTCGCCTTCCGCACCAGGGACATGGAAAATCGCGGCGGCATCTTCAAAGCCGCCTTCCTCTACATCCCCACCCGGCAGCAAGACGTGACCTACTACACCCCGCAGTGGTGCAGTAACCTGGCAGCACTCCAGGCGCGCCCACGCTGCGACTGCAAGGACGGCAATACCTTCTGAATTGCGGGACAGTTACCCGTGTGAACCAGGAGAACGGCGAAAAAACCAGGTCAAGTTGCGATCACTTTATCCGTTCTTTTCCGCTCACCCCAGCTCCATCTCGTCCGCCCGTTCCAGCCACTGCTCGTCGCCGATGCGGGTGCTCGGGCCGTGGCCGGGATACACGGTGGTGTCCGGCGGCAGGGCGCGCAGGCGCTGCAGGCTGCGCACGATGGCGTCGGGATCGCCGCCGGGCAGATCGACGCGGCCGCAGGCGCCGGCAAAAAGGGTGTCGCCGCTGAACAAGGCGCGGTCCGCCGCCGCATACAGGC
>Ga0172369_10004920_pt1 | contig 16689 bp, 17 predicted proteins | sample LakKiv25m_FD_114539 | JGI IMG/M metagenome (GOLD analysis project Ga0172369, IMG submission 114539) | Freshwater microbial communities from Kabuno Bay, South-Kivu, Congo - kab_022012_11.25m | ecosystem: Environmental > Aquatic > Freshwater > Lake | place: Democratic Republic of the Congo...
TCGCCCTGACATGAGAGGGGTCTATTTTTGAAAAAGTTATGATTAATAAGATTATACCTGATTGTTTGATAGTTACAAGTGAACAAGAGGAGAATCAGGTTTTAGTCGGACAATAGTGATTAAATTTCATTGTCAAACAAAATAGAGACCAAGACCAGAACGTTCTCAAGATAATGATGTTATCAGAGGATTAATTTCCGTTTTTATGTTCCGTCAAGCGTTACTCTCTGTGATAATCTTATGGCTGGCAGTTATCAATTTGACTGCAACGGAACTGGTTCAGAAATCCCTTTCTCAGGCCAGGTCTGTCTCGCCTTGCAGGTCTCTTTCCGCCAGAGAGATCCAGGGCCTCCTCAGGCATGGGTATGAGCTCCGGGATGCGTTATCAGCCGTATCCGGTTCCAGGTGAATCAGTTCCTTTTTTAATAGGTTCCTCTTCATTGAAGGGAATTTTTTAACTTTGCCGGGACAAACCATCATTCAGGCAACCATTTTATCAACCACATCTTCCCAATGAATAAAATCATTTGTACTATTGTCTGTCTGGCTTTCTTTGCCTCCTTTGGAGTCATAAAAGCCCAGGATATCCCTGTAAATCCCACAGAAGTCGTCACAGGAACATATTATGGACTCAGCAAGCCACTGCGTGACCTGCCGCCTATGACAGCCGAAGAGTACAAGGCTATTGAAAAAAGAGCAGAGGAAAAGCAGTTCAATGAGAGCATGAAATCCAAAAGCTTCCCGTTTGAGTCTACCGCCCTTCCGAAAGGGAATGACCCTGTATGGCAGAATTTCATGGGCAATTCCAATGTAGGACGCACTACCATTGTCAATTTCGCCGGACAAAATTCACCATATTTCCCTCCGGACGACAATGGTGTTGCCGGCCCTGATCACTACATGCAAACCATCAACTGCGTTTATGCCATTTATGATAAGTCAGGAAACCTGGTGGCCGGACCCACAAACCTGAACCTGCTCTTTGGTAGCGTACCCGGAGCAAACAGGAACGATGGCGACCCTATAATTTTATATGACAAGGAAGCGGACAGGTGGCTGGTTACTGAATTTTCTATTCCATACTCCGGTCCGAATTATATGCTTATGGCCGTATCTGCTACGAACGATCCTACGGGTACCTGGCACCAGTATTCGTTCCAGGTTGCTGCGATGCCCGATTACCCGAAGTTTGGCATCTGGCAGGATGGCTATTACATGGGCGACAACAACGCCTCAGGGAACGACATCTATGTGATGGAACGCGAACAGATGCTTGTTGGCGGAACTGCCCATATGGTCGGTTTTAATAATCCGTACCGGCCCGGGTCGGCCAGCGGCTTCATGTGTGTGCCCCCGCTTGACAATGATGGAGTTTTTGCTCCCGCCGGGACCCCTGGAATGTATATTGCTTTCAGTGACGATGGTTTCGGTGGAGGAACCGATCAACTGTGGATATATGAACTGGATGTCAACTGGGATACCCTTTCAAATTCATCCTTTAACCGCGTGCAACAGATTGATGTGGAACCATTCAATGCCAACTTTGGCCCAACCTGGAATAACATTGTGCAACCGGGTACTTCCCAGAAGCTTGACGCGATTTGCGAGGTGATTATGAATGCCCCTCAATACAGGAACTTCGGCACCTATGAAGCCATCGTATGTTGTCACTCCGTGAAGGTCACCGTTGGTAACCAGGCCGGAATACGATGGTATGAGTTGCGAAGAACTACAGGTGACTGGACAATAAGGCAGCAGGGAACTTACGCTCCCGATGGCGAAAGCAGATGGCTTGGAAGTATCAGGCTGAACGGTTCCGGTAAAATCGGACTTGGCTATTCGGTGTCGAGTTCAACTGTATATCCTTGTATCCGTTATTGCGGACAATCGCCCACTGCCTACGCGAATGCAACCGGAATTATGGATATAACGGAGGACACTATATACAACAGCAGCAATTATCAGAGTTCAACCAACCGTTGGGGTGATTATTCGATGTTGGCTGTGGATCCGACTGACGATGAGACGTTCTGGTTCACATCTCAGTATCCCGGTCCGGGCGGAAGCAGGAGGACCAGGATTGCTTCATTCCAGTTTATCACCGGACCTTCGGTCGTAACCTTACCCGCCACAAACATAGGTATTGATTCTGCAACGCTGAATGGGACCATCAATCCGCATGGCGAAGCCACGACCTGTTACTTCAAATACGGAATTGATGCTTCCGCTCTCACCGATTCGACAGATGCAGTATCAGCAGGATCAGATACGCTTGATATAGAAGTTAGTGCGGATATTCTAGGTCTTACAGGCAGCCAGATGTACTATTTCAAACTCGTTGCCACCAATTCCTTTGGCACGACAAGTGGTTCAATCCTGGATTTTACTACAGGTGCCTTACCCTTCATGGCTGTGCTTCCCACAAACCAGGACGTGACTGCACCTGTCGGGTCAACTGAGTTTTATGTTTCATCGAACGTCGACTGGACTGCCGAAAGTGATGCACCCTGGTGTACCGTTACAGAGGCTGGCAGCGGGAATGATACTGTTCTGGCTACATTCACAGAAAATACGACCATGGCAGAGCGTATTGCGACCATCACGATCGAGGGGGCACTTGTTTTGCCACAGGTGGTCACAGTTACCCAGGCTCCGTATCCGGTCGGGCTTACTGAACCATTAACCAGTGTTCTTCGGATTTACCCCAATCCAAATACTGGATCATTTAAAATTGTCCCGGCTGATAAATACAACGGCAGGATGGACCTTGCAGTTCAGGATCTGAACGGCACCGTGATTTTCAGACAGGTCCTGGAGGGCAGAAATGAATACCAGGTCGATCTGCCTTCTGCCGCTCAGGGTCTTTACCATGTCATCATCAGAACCGACCAGGAAAGTATCGTGAGGAAGCTGGTGATTATCAGATGAAGACCCAAAACAGGCAAAGATATGTATCTTTCCTGCGCGGAATAAACGTCGGAGGCCATCATAAGGTACCAATGGCTGATCTGACAGGAGTATTTGAGAGAATGAATTTTGAACATGTTGTGACCCTCCTGAATTCCGGGAATATCGTATTTGATGCCACAATTTCTGATTCACTGGAACTTGAAGAAACGATCTCAGCGCAGTTGAAAGAATCTTTTGGCTTTCCCTGTCCGACCATTTTAAGAACTTCTGAAACGATTCAAAGGTTGCTTGACACAAATCCATTCAATGATGTGAAATTGACAGAAGACATCCGGCTTTATGTGACATTTTTACGAAAAAACAATCAAAACAGGTTGACGTTGCCTTGGAAAAGTCCTGATAACTCATTTAAGATTAACGATATACTTGATAATTCCGTTGTAAGTATTTTAGACGTTTCACGATTAAGAACACCGGAAGCAATGGGCGTTTTGGAGCGTTTTTTCGGGAAGGATATCACTACCCGGAACTGGAATACAATCGAACGCCTGGGAAAATTATTGTCCACCCTATAAAAAAAAACCGCCAAATCTCTTCTGGCGGCTTAACTTCTACCTCTGTACTTCGTACTTTACTGCCCGGGTAAATTTCATTTACTCACCATCGGCCAACTAGCTGATATAAAACCAGTCATCCTATGAAAAAAGCTAACACAACTCCCGATTTCGTCATGGAAAACGGCGAACATTACGAAAACCGAATCCCAATGCGCCTTTGGGCTAAAGATGATCTTACCAGCGAAAAGCTCCTGATGAAAGGTTCCGGCAGTCTTTCAGATTCAGAACTCCTAAGCATCATCATTGGCAACGGCATTCCCGGGGAAAACTCTCTGGAGATTGCCCGTAACCTGCTTTCCCGCTGTGGAAACAGTCTTTGCGAACTCTGGAAGGTCAGTGTATCCGATCTGCAGAAGATCAAAGGCATCGGACAGAAGCGGGCAGTGAAGATCGCAGCAATATTTGCACTGGCGCGCCGAAGGAATGAATCCGAAGTCATCTTAAAGACCAAAATTTCCCGCAGTCAGGACGCTTATGAAATCTTTCATTCCTTAATCGGCGATCTGCCCTATGAAGAGTTTTGGCTTCTGATGCTCAATCGTGCAAACCGGGTAATCCGCAAAGTAAAGATATCTGAAGGCGTAGTATCATGAACCGTCGTGGATCCGAAGAAGATATTCCAGATTTGCCTGGATAATCACGCGACTTCGGTCATTCTTGGACATAATCATCCCTCAGGCAATACCCAGCCCAGCGAAGCGGATCAGAAAATCACTAAAAAGATCAAGGAATGCGGCATTTTACTTGATATCGCTGTCCTGGATCACATAATCATAGGGGATGACCAATATTATTCTTTTACTGATGAAGGGGGCTTGTGACCCCTTTCATCAGTTCAGTCATTTGCATTCTTGAAAATGGTGGTGGTAAGGGGCTAATCTGTTTTCTCGACTCCTTTGACTGAGATTCATTAATTTTGAAAATTAATACTGTTTCTTTATGGACAAATCTATTGATCATTAACTTTGAGAACGTATGGAAGATACGCATAATCATGAGGTAAAAACCCTCTGGGTAGTCATATTGACAGCCATAACCATGGTAGTTGAAATTATTTTCGGTTTGACGACCCACTCAATGGCTCTTTTAGCAGATGGGATCCACATGGGTTCACATGTATTAGCTATTGGTCTTAGCTGGATTGCATATGTTATGGTCCGAAAAGTTTCTGCAGATGGTCAATATAAGGGCGATAAAAACAAGATTCTTTCTTTGTCGGGATATAGCAGCGGCTTGATGTTACTGATTTTTGCCTTCGTCATCCTCTACGAAGCCATAAACAGATTTTTAAACCCCTCCGCCATTCAGTACCGTGAGGCAATCCTGGTTGCAGTCGTAGGACTATTAGTAAATATTGTCAGCGGTTTTATTTTAAAACACGAGCATGAAGATACAGATCATAACATCCGTGCGGCTTACTTGCATGTTATCGCTGACGCCCTGACAAGCGTAACTGCTATTGTAGCATTGATCGGTGCAATGCTTTGGAAAGTTTCCTGGCTCGATGCGTTGGGTGCGATCATAAGTTCATTTGTTATTATTCGGTGGTCCGTAGGTTTACTGAAAGATTCAGGCAAGGTGCTTCTGGACATTGAGTACACTCACCTTGAAAATCATCACAAATGAAACTAATTCACTGTCCGGTTCAACAATAAATCACGTTCGTTCAACGGTTAAAAACTGAAATACAATGAAAAACACAAATCAATTCTCCCTTTTTCTGATTGCGTTGCCTTTGGCACTTATTGTCTTTGCAACAGGATGTAAAAAATCAAGTCAGAACGTTGCCCAGGATCCATCAGCACATTATTCGGCAATGCTGAAAAATTACCAGGATGCCTCGCTGAACGATTCACGGTTGGTTTCGTATCATACCCATGCCGGAACCGGAAGTCATGACAGTTGTTTTGTGTATCTTCATGGATACCATCAATGCGATAGCCTGTTTTCGTCACATTTCTATGAATACTGCCATACGATATATTCCAATCATTCCGGGAATGGTGAACATCATATGGGTGAGAATGGTGAAGGGAATCATGAATCGGGTGAATGCGGTCTTGACAGCATCCACTATGGCTCAGGACATCATAAATTCGGAGACGATGATTCACTCATTTACCAGAAAATGCAGCATTACAGCATGATGGGCAACTTGTCGGAAGATGCATTGAAATGCTATACGGATATGCAGAACCTTCGTTCAAATCACGATAAGAATCATAATTATCATTAATTGGCATAAGTAAAACAGGCCGTTAGTTAACAATGAAATCGCCTGGTTTATATCTTCAAATCAATAGAAAAAATTATCTTTGTCCGCAAATGAAGAAAAGAATCATCCCCGGATTTCTTTTTATGATCATGATGATCGTGGTGTTGCATAACGCGATACCTCACCATCATCATGAAGGGCACCTTATGCATCGTCATGACATGCATCAGGATGACCGGAATTCCGATCCCGGTGATGATCATCATCCTGAGAAATGCATCATTCAATCGATCGACATCAGTGTCCCAAGAGTTCATTCAGCCAAAAACCTGGCTTTGTCTTGTCCTACTGATAATATCGCCGCCCTTATCAATACGGATTCTTCATCCATCACTGGTTTTACGATCTCCTACATAAAACCTTCCTATTGGAACCCGCCTTCCAAAGGCATTTCCACTGGATTTCCATCAAGAGGGCCTCCCTCTTTCATCATTGCATAAACATTCTTTTCAGGCTGTTGCCTGATTTCCATTTATTATTTCAAAAAACTTATTTATGAGAAATATATTTTTATTTCTCCTGGGCCTGATTATAATGTCAATAGGCTGCAGGAACAATCAAAACCAGCCCGAAAGCGCAGAAAGCGGGCATTCACACGGGGCAGGCTCGGTGCCCTACACCGCATTTTCCGATTCCTGCGAGTACTTCGCAGAAATCAAACCAATGATTAAGGGAAGGCAAACCGATGCTTCAATCCATATCACAAAGTTGAGCGATTACCAGCCCTTTGCAGAAGGCATTATGACAATCAGGGTTTTCCAGGACGGTCTTCTTATCGGATCGGGTGATACCAACAAACCGAGGATCCCGGGAATATTCCCCTTGAAATTCACGGCTAACTCCGCGGGCAATGTCTCCCTTCAATTTGTCTTTAACGGTGGCGGACTGAAAGATTCTGTTGTGGTCCCGTCTGCTGTCGTATTTGAGAATGAGGAACAGGCAGGTAAGGCTGCCGCTGCCGAGGATCCTTCAGGCGTGATAAAATTCACCAAAGAAATGGCCTGGAAGATCGACTTCGGTGTTCTAAGGATCATCCCCAGGGAATATCTCAATACGTTCAAGGTAAGCGGTGAACTGACGATACCTCCTGCAGAAATGACAACGGTGAGCGCTAAAACCGATGGCATTCTCATATTCCGTCAGCCGGATCTCATTCCCGGGGCACAGGTCTCGCAGGGTTCTGTCCTGTTCACTCTTACCGGGCAGGGCCTTACCTCCCGGAACATGGATGCGAATTTTGCAGCTATCAAAAGCCGGTTCGAATCTTCTAAAGCTGCCTATGAACGGGAAAAAGGCCTGGTGAAAGACCAGATCGTTTCGCAGAAGCAGTTTGGCGAAACTTTGTCGAGATACAGGATCGACAGCACCCAATGTTTCACCTATCTCAACGGCTTTTCAGGCAACAGTATGAACATCGTTTCGCCTGCAGGCGGATATGTTCAGCAGGTTTATCAATCCAACGGCTCCTTTGTTAATGAAGGAATGCCCCTGATCGCCCTCGGAAACACAAATAAAATCCTGTTGAGAGCTGATCTGCCCCAACGCAACTGGCAGGAGATTCCCAAGATCCTTTCCGCTTCGTTCCGGCCTGCCGGAAGCAGCCAGGTTTACGACATCGATGCCCTGGGCGGCAAACTGGTAGCCAGGGGTTCCGCAGTAACGGCCGACAACCAGTTCATCCCGGTATCTTTCGAATTTCCGAACAAAGGTTCATTTGTTGCAGGGACTTTCGCCGATGTATTCCTCCATACCACACCTATACCCAATCAGCTTGTAATCCCTGTTTCTGCATTGATGGAAGAGCAGGGCAATTATTACGTGTACGTCCAGCTTGCCGGTGAGTCTTACGTCAAGAGGGCCGTTAAACTGGGTTTTAACGACGGTCTTTACACCAATGTTATTTCCGGGCTTGCCGCCGGCGACAGGGTCGTGACAAAAGGAGCGATCTTTATCAAAGCCTCGTCACAGATGACTGGAACACCTTCACATGGTCATGAACATTAAAATTCCTGAGCCATGTTGAAAAAGATAATTTCCTTTTCGCTTCAGAACCGGTTGATGGTTCTGATTTTATCGACACTTCTGGTGGTCGCGGGTCTCATGGTGACCTGGAACACCGATGTCGATGTCTTCCCTGATCTCACGGCGCCATCTGTCGCTATTATGACGGATGCGCATAACCTTGCTGCCGAAGAGGTAGAAAAGCTTGTCACCTTTCCCATAGAAACTGCTGTGAATGGCGCCACAGGTGTCCGCCGTGTGCGCTCTACTTCTATGGCCGGGTTTTCCATCGTTTGGGTGGATTTTGCCTGGGGTACTGATATATACAAAGCCCGCCAGATCGTTAATGAAAAGCTGGCGCCTATGCTCGACAATCTCCCCATAGGTGTTGCGGCACCTGTATTGGATCCGCAAAGTTCGATCATGGGCGAGATCATGCTTATTGGAGTGGTCTCCGATTCCCTTTCTCCATTCGATCTAAGAACCATTGCAGATCGTCAGATAAAGCAACGGTTGCTGTCGGTTTCAGGTGTTTCCCAGGTGCTGGTTATGGGAGGCTTACCAAAGGAATACCAGGTACTGGCCGATCCTGAGAAGATGAAGTATCATCAGGTTACACTTGACGAGCTGATCGGAGCCTGCCAGGATGTAAACAGCAACTCCTCCGGAGGTTTCATTCAGCAGTACGGCCAGGAATATGTCATCCGCGGGATGAACCGTACTACAAACATGAACGATATCGGGAGCGCATTGATTAAAATGAACAATGCTACCCCTGTCACCATCAGAGATGTTGCAACGGTTCAGACCGGTCATCCTCCGAAACTCGGTGATGCTTTCCTCAATGCGAAGCCGGCAGTGATCATGACGGTGCTCAAGCAACCCAATGTCAATACGATTCAGCTTACGGAAACCATCGACAGGGTCATTCATGAACTTGAGAAAACCCTACCGACCAGCGTTCAGATCAAACCTGAAATATTCAGACAATCAGACTTTATCACCACTTCCATCCGGAATGTGGAAAACGTGCTGCTCGAAGGCGGAATCTTCGTAGCGATCATCCTGTTCCTCTTCCTTCTCAATGTCCGGACAACTGTCATATCTCTGATCGCGATTCCTTTGTCCCTGCTGGTTTCGTTGATCACCCTGCGTATTCTCGGGCTGACCGTCAATACAATGTCTCTCGGAGGTATGGCCATTGCCATTGGTATCCTGGTGGATGATGCCATCGTCGAGGTAGAAAACGTGCTGAAACGGTTAAGGCAGAACTATAACCTGCCGCCAGAGCAGCGAAAGAAAACGCTCCCTGTGATCTTTGACGCTTCGGTTGAGATCCAGTCTTCGATCGTCCAGGCTACCCTCATCATTATCATTGCTTTTACCCCGCTGTTCTTCCTTTCGGGAATGGAAGGGCGCATGCTTCGCCCGCTTGGCATCACCTTCATCGTTTCGCTGTTCGCTTCACTGCTGGTCGCTATCACCCTGACCCCGGTCATGGCCAGCTATATGCTGACTAACCCGAAACAACTCAACCGACATGAAAAGGGGGATAACAGGCTTATTCAGAGATTGAATGTTTTGTATGAGCACATCCTTGACCGTGCCATCCATCACCGGAAGATTGTCATCGGTGCAAGCACCCTGCTTCTTATTTCAGCTTTCATTATCCTTGGCAGACTGGGGAGCGGATTCCTTCCTGAATTCAATGAGGGCACCCTGACGATAACAACTGTTACAATTCCCGGAATCTCGATCGACCAGAGTAATGAGATAGCTGACCAGGTGGATAAAGCCCTGATGACTGTTCCAGAAGTCAGGAATGTGAGCCGCCGTACCGGACGTTCTGAAGCAAACACCCATATTCACGGAGGTATCAACGGTTCCGAGATAGATGTTCCTTACAAACTTGATAAGCGAAGCCGCGAAGAGTTCATGGTCGAGGTCAGGGAGAAGCTCGGTGCAATCCAGGGAATATACGTCAGCATTGGTCAGCCCCTCGGGCACCGCATCGATCATATGCTCTCCGGGACCCGTGCAAGCATCGCCATCAAGCTCTTCGGTCCCGAACTTGGAACGCTATACTCCACCGCCAATGATATAAAGAATAAGATATCAAAGGTGGAAGGATTGGTTGATCTGAACGTCGATCAGCTGGTCGATGTTCCTCAGGTCCAAATCGTGCCCAGAAGGGAAATGCTGGCGCGTTACGGCATCCCCATAAACAAATTCAACGAATTTGTTGAAGTAGCCCTTGGCGGCGAAAAGATGTCGGATGTCTTTGAGAACCAGATGAGCTTTAATCTGGTATTGAGGTACGACGGACCTTACCGCAATACCCTGGAAGCATTGGGTAGCGCCTATATCGACACCTGGTACGGGAAAAAGATCCCCTTGAATTATGTTGCGGATATTGTCTCCACTACCGGTCCTTACACCATTAACCGCGAAAACGTACAGCGAAAGATCGTGATATCGGCCAATACCGCAGCTCGTGATGTAGGCAGCATAGTGAAGGATATCCAGCAGATCATCGATAAGGAGGTCAAGCTGCCAGAAAACTACCACATCGAATACGGCGGACAGTTCGAGAGTGCCCGCACGGCTTCACAAATGCTGTTGCTCACAAGCATCCTTGCCATCCTCATTATTTTCCTGATCCTTTACCGGGAATTCAGGAATATGAAGCTGGCCGGGATTGTTTTGATTAACCTTCCTCTTGCTCTTATCGGAGGTGTATTCGCTCTCTGGCTGACTACAGGAATGCTAAGCATACCTGCCATCATCGGGTTTATAACCCTGTTCGGTATCGCCACCCGAAACGGGATCCTGCTTGTATCCAGGTATCAAAACCTGATCTCTGATGGAAGGTCCGTCATGAAAGCTGTTGTGGCAGGTTCTTCAGACCGTCTGAACCCGATCCTGATGACCGCCCTGGCATCGGGTTTGGCATTGGTGCCGCTGATTATCTATGCCGATAAGCCGGGCAATGAAATCCAAAGCCCGATGGCCGTTGTCATTCTTGGAGGATTGCTGACATCAACTATTCTGAACCTGTTTGTGATCCCGATCGTCTATTCATGGATCTTTAAAAATCATCCCGATGAGAACAAGATATAAATTTCTGATACTATTTTCATTGCTTCCCCTGGCAGGGTTGTCGCAGGCATCGCTGGATTCGGTGATATCCGCTGTAAAGTTGGCGAATCCCTTGTTGATCGCTTCACGACTTCAAATGGAAGCTGAAATGAAAGCTGCCCGCACCGGCATTTACCTGCCGAATCCCGAGATCCAGTTCGATTACTTGTGGGGCGATCCTACTTCTTCCGGGAACAGGGTTGATTTCGGCGTCACGCAAAGCTTCGACTTCCCGACTGTTTATTTCCAGAAGTCAAATCAGTCCGGGTTGGTAAAATCGAACGCTTCGCTTTCGCATCTGCAAAAAGAAAGGGAGATCATTTACCAGGCAAAACTCAGGTGGATCAGCCTGGTCGGCGTAAACAAGCACCTGGCGCTCATCGATCACCGTATGCAGCTTGCTGATGAAATTGCAATGAAAGCGAAGACACAGCTTTCACGCGGCGAGATCAACGTGATCCGCTACCACCATGCTCAAATGGAGTTTGTGAACCTAAAAATGGAGAGGACTAAGCTGGATGTTGAACGGAATAACCTGATGAACCAGCTTGTCCAGTTGTGTGGCGGTAAAATGGTCCCTGTGCCGGATACAGCTTATCCGGGGATCTCTTCCTGGTCGATGAGTGATCTTACGGGTTCGCTAGCTGGTTCTCCTTCCATAAAATCACTCGAGAATGAGGTCAGCATCCGTAACCTGGACAAGAATATAGCCGTCAGTGAATGGCTGCCCAAGTTCAAGGCGGGATTCTACTCGGAAACGGTAACAGGTCTGAAATACCAGGGCGTTACAACCGGTATCAGCATCCCTCTTTTCCAGAACAGCAATACAGTAAAAACCGCTGAACTCCGGATGAAGACAGCCAATGCAGAGTTGGATCAGCTCCGTTCGCAACGGACTGTGGTAATTGTTTCGCTGCTTGATAAACGTGATAAACTGGCTGGCCAGGTCGGTGAAATCAAAACGGCCCTGCTTCCGGTAAACGATGTCAGCCTGCTGAAAAAGGCCTTGGATGCCGGGGAGATCAATATCTCTGAGTTTTACTACGAGTGTTTGGTTTTTTATGCAGCCTGGCTGAATCTTATCAGTAGCGAACAGGAACTGGCCGCAACAGAGGCCGAACTGCTGTTTGCGGCAGGGAAATAAATTGGGATCAATTTGGTAAGAAAGAGTACCCGTAATTTACACTTACGGGTGCTTTCCTTTTTCATCACTCTTGTTGGTATGACTTGGTTTTATTGGCTCGATTTTCCTTGTAGGTAATCATTTGTGGTTAATGACTCACATGTCAGATCTTTCTTGACCAAAATTATTCTTCCTCTTTAATTCCTTTGCCCCGATTAGTTTTACAAAGTTTCACGCCTTTGTTTCCCGGTCAATTCATCTGCTAAGCTAATATCCTCCTTCCTGGGTTCAGTTCCACTCATTCAAGGATTTTCCCGGCATATCCTGCAGGTGTTCGTGTTCATCAATTAGGTTTCCCGCAGAATTAAATGATAAATTTGTAGATTAGAACTTGAACTTGATCAATCATAGGAAAGGAAGTTAAATGAACAGGGAAACGGCTATTGAGTTATTCAACCAAAAGCAGGTACGATCCCATTGGGACATTGAAAAAGAGAAATGGTATTTCTCCATTGTGGATGTGGCGGTATTCTTTCTGATAGTGAAAATCCACAAATCTATTGGAGAGTATTGAAAAAGAGACTTTTAGCGGAGGGGAACGAAACCGTTACAAATTGTAACGGTTTGAAAATGCCAGCTGCAGACGGGAAAATGCGGATTACAGATGTTGCTGATACTGAGCAGCTCTTCAGGTTGATACAATCCGTGCCCTCACCCAAGGCTGAGCCTTTCAAAATTTGGCTGGCGCGTGTCGGAAGTGAAAGGATTGACGAACTTGAAGATCCTGAAAAAGGCATCGATCGTTTGATGGGGACTTATCTCCGAAAAGGCTATTCAAAAGAATGGATCAACCAGCGGCTTAAAAGTATCGAGGTTCGCAAGGAATTGACGGATGAATGGGAAAACAGGGGTGTGAAAAAAGGGAAGGAATTTGCTATCCTGACCGATGACATCACCAGGGCATGGAGTGGATTTACTACAAAACAGTATAAAGCATTCAAGGAACTTTAAAAAGAGAACCTTCGGGACCATATGTCAAACCTTGAGCTGGTTCTAACTATGTTGGCAGAAGCCACCACAACAGAAATTTCAAAAGAAAAGAAACCGGTAGGTTTTGAAAACAATAGAAAAGTTGCGAAACAGGGCGGAACTATTGCAGGAAATACACGCAAGGCGATTGAGGCTAAGTCCGGCAGGAAAATAGTGACCCGTCAAAATGCTAAACAATTGCCAGAAAGTAAAAATGAGACAATTGAAGACGGTACGTGATAATAATGGATCAAAGCATCATTCGGGCATAAAAAAAGAACCCACTTCTGAGTTCTTTTAAATATCTGTTATTCAATATTTATATTGATCCGCCCGGGGCTTGGACGGTTTCACGCTTTCGCCTATGTACGTAGCGTTTCCAGAGGGTCAATTTTTGTCGGTATCAGATTTCGAATATTCAAAGGGCTATAATCAAATTATGTAAAGAAAATCGATTTTTCTTAACATATATTACTAACTTTGCAAAGAAAATGACGAAATCTTTACATAAGACATTTCGTTTGTAAAGATTTATTAAAATCCTTATCAATGGAGAAGAATGTTGCAAATGTTCCATGGCTGCCCGGAATTCTTCCACCGGATATCGAACTTGAATCAAGAAAAGTCCTTAAAAAACTGCCACAGGCTCATCGTGCACTGGCTGAGTTGAAGGGAGTTGCCGGTACTATTCCCAACCAGGCAATTTTGCTGAATACTCTTGGACTTCAGGAAGCAAAAGACAGTTCAGCCGTCGAGAACATCATTACGACCCATGATGAATTATATAAGGCAGGGTTGAATGTAACCGGATGGCAGACAATTTCAGCAAAAGAAGTACAAAACTATGTCGCCGCACTGAATACAGGATTCGATCTTGTACGGAAGAACAACCTGATCACAGCCAATCATATCCTGAAAATCCAGTCAGTTCTCGAACAGAATAAAGCCGGATTCCGGAAGTTACCGGGAACTGTTTTGAAAAATGAACAGACCGGGGAAACCGTCTTTACGCCGCCCCAGGATTATGAAACAATCGTGAAGGCGGTGACCAACCTGGAAAAGTACATCAATGATGACTCCTTGAGCGAAGTGGATTTCCTGGTGAAGGTAGCTGTAATCCATTTCCAGTTCGAGAGCATTCACCCCTTCTTTGACGGCAACGGACGTACAGGAAGGATAATCAATATCCTTTATCTCGTTCAGAAGTCTATGTTAAATCTGCCCATCCTTTATTTAAGCCGATACATAAACAGCAATAAAGCTGAATACTACCATCACTTGCAACAGGTCAGGGAAAATGGAGCCTGGGAACCATGGATCCTTTTTATGCTTGATGGCATTGAAAAAACATCAATTGATACAATCTCCCTGATATTGGAGATTAAAAATCTGATGATGGATTATAAGCACCGGATACGGGATGACTACAAATTTTACAGCCAGGAACTGATCAATAATCTGTTCAGACATCCTTATACGAAAATAGAGTTCATTCAAAAGGATCTGAAGGTTTCCCGGATTACAGCTGCAAATTACCTCAACCAGCTATCCAACGATGGTTTCCTCACGAAAAAGAAGTTGGGGGTTGGGAATTATTATATTAACGATCCTCTGTTTGCTTTATTCTCAAGGGGATAAGCTTAACCAATGAACAAGCCTTCGATCCTTACTTTATAACTTCCATCGGGCAATTTCGTTACGGCTGTAAATCGTCAGCGAAATTTTTACCAGTAATGGGTTAATTTTAATGTGTGGTTTTTAAGGAAAAACAAGACCTAAAACCGCACAATTATGGAAGAAAACAAGAAGAAAAAACCGACCGCCACGGAAGTGGTAAAAGAGATCCACCGGCGCACCAAGCGTATTTTTACAGCTGAAGAGAAGATCCGTATTGTATTGGAGTGAGACGGTCCCAATGTTCTGGACGATTTAGAAGCTAACTTAAGATTAGATATATAATAAATATGATATATATGTTAATATTTCTCTTTTTTGCTTCTTTTTTCTCATTGTTGATAAGTGTTAATTTGTTAATAACTATGCTGCCTCCATATAATGATTCAGGTATCTTTTATACGGAACTCCCTTTATTGATTGGTGCGGACGCTCATGGTTATAGCGATAAAAATACTCGTCTAACCCATGATACAATTCAACACCATCTTCTGGTAAGTTCAGGTATAGGTATTCATATTTCACGCTTCGCCATAACCGTTCCACAAAAATGTTGTCCAGGAAGCGTCCTTTGCCATCCATGCTGATTTTGATTTCATTGTCCAGCAATACTTTGGTAATGGCATTTGCCGTAAACTGAGCTCCCTGATCGGTATTGAAGATTTCCGGCTTCCCATGCGTTTTAAGCGCTCTTTCGAGTGTTTCGACACAAAAACCCTACATCCATGGAATTTGAGATGCTCCAGGCTATCACAAATCGGCTGTACACATCAATAATGGCTACCAGGTACATGAATCCATGCTGCATCCTGAGGTATGTTATATCACTCTCCCAAACTTGATTTGGATGGTCAATGTTCAATCCCTTCAAAAGATAGGGGTAGATTTTATGCCCCTCACTTGGTTTACTGAGATTACGCTTAGGATAGATAGCAACCAGACCCATGAGCTTGTATAACACTCATTCAAGGATTTTCCCAGCATATCCTGCAGGTGTTCGTATCCATCAATTAGGTTTCCCGCAGAATTAAATGATATTTTTGTAGATTAGAACTTGAACTTGATCAAACAAAGGAAAGGAAGTTAAATGACCAGGGAAACGGCTATTAAGTTATTCAACCAAAAGCAGGTACGATCCCATTGGGACATTGAAAAAGAGAAATGGTATTTCTCGATTGTTGATGTGGTTGGAGTTCTTACAGATAGCATCGATGCCGGAGCATATTGGCGCAAGTTAAAAGAGAGGTTGAAAAGAAAGGAAATGAAACCGTGACAAAGTGTCACAGTTTGAAAATGCCCGCCGAAGATGGAAAAATGCGCCAGGCAGATGTAGCTGATACAGAACAACTATTCCGGTTGATAAAATCAATTCCTTCACCGAAAGCCGAACCATTTAAGATTTGGCTTGCAAAGGTTGGTTCTGATCGTATCGATGAGATTGAAGATCCCGAAATAGGAATTGATCGATTGATGGAAACTTATTTGAGAAAAGGATATTCCAAAGAATGGATCAACCAACGGCTTAAAAGTAGCGAGGTTCGCAAGGAATTGACGGATGAATGGGAAAACAGGGATGTGAAACAAGGGAAGGAATTTGCTATCCTGACCGATGACATCACCTGGGCATGGAGTGGATTTACTACAAAACAGTATAAAGCATTCAAGGAACTTAAAAAAGAGAACCTTCGGGGGACCATATGTCCAACCTTGAGCTGGTTCTAACTATGTTGGCAGAAGCCACCACAACAGAAATTTCAAAAGAAAAGAAACCGGTAGGTTTTGAAAACAATAGAAAGATTGCGAAACAGGGCGGAACTATTGCAGGAAATACACGCAAGGCAATTGAAGAAAAGTCCGGCAGGAAAATAGTAACCCGTCAAAATGCAAAACAATTGCCGGAAAGGAAAAATAAGGAAATTGAA
>Ga0172369_10004927_pt1 | contig 16675 bp, 10 predicted proteins | sample LakKiv25m_FD_114539 | JGI IMG/M metagenome (GOLD analysis project Ga0172369, IMG submission 114539) | Freshwater microbial communities from Kabuno Bay, South-Kivu, Congo - kab_022012_11.25m | ecosystem: Environmental > Aquatic > Freshwater > Lake | place: Democratic Republic of the Congo...
GTATTGTTTGCAAATGCTCCATGGGCCTTATTTCCGGTATTCCTCATCTGGAAAATGTGGAAAAATGAACATCCGTTTACCCGGCAATCATAAAATAACAAACATAACTGGATCAAAAAAAAATTCAAATATCTCCCGATGCCAACATTATTTTCAGATTATATATTAAAAGGACACCGGATCAGTAATCGAGTCGTAGTGCCACCGATGGTTTGTTTTGGATATCCTCTTGAAGAAGGAAAAGTAAGCGAAAAAAATATTCAGCATTACCTTGAATTCGGTCAGGGAGGAGCAGGTATAATAGTCACAGAGGCGACTGCCGTTAAAAAAGAAGGAAGACTGGCTCCTATCCAATTGGGTATCTGGGATGATTCTCATATAGCTGGTATGAAAAAGATTTCAGCAGCGACAAAGAGCTCAGGCGCTTTATCCCTTCTTCAGATCCATCACGCCGGACTTGTAACACCGGCCTCTGTGAGCCTGGAACCACCTGGACCTTCAAGTGACGAAAAAAATCCTCAATCAAGAGCTCTTACGTTAGAGGAAATAACCGAAATCCGTGATACCTTTATTGTCGCAGCACTCAGAGCTGAAAAGTCAGGATTTGATGGTGTTGAACTACATGGCGCGCATGGGTATCTGCTTAACCAGTTTGCTTCATCTTATTTCAACAAACGGGACGATGAATATGGGAAAGATATGACAGGAAGGTTAAAACTTGCAACAGAAATTATCCTGGGAATAAAAAAAGTCTGCAAGCCAGGTTTTATACTTAGTTACAGGTTGGGCGCCAATTCGCCTACTCTGGAGGAAGGTGTTAGAATAGCCCAATACCTGGAGAAATTGAAAATCGATCTCTTAAGCGTATCACATGGCGGTATGTTGCAAAACCTGCCAAGACCTCCCAAAGACTTTGATTATAACTGGATTGTATATAGCGGTACGGTCATAAAAACTCAGGTTAATTTGCCGGTTATTGTAGTCAACGAAATCAGAACACCGGAAAGAGCCTCATTCCTTGTTGAAAACAATTTAACCGATTTTGTCGCTCTTGGCCGGCCAAACCTTGCCGATCCTTCCTGGACCAATCATTTTAAGAATAACGAACCCATAAACACGTGTCAGAATTGTAAGCCAAGATGCAGGTGGTTTGAAAACAGTGATCTTTGTCTGGCAAGAAAGAGAACTCAAACTAATTAAAAGTAAGGTTTAATAGAACGATCTCGGGTGTATTGCCAAGTCTTACAGGCGGTCCCCAGGTTCCGAATCCGCTCGAGACGTAAAACTGCGTTTTACCGATTTTCTTGCTTCCCCAGCTGACATCATACATTACATTTGTTATATAATTTAACGGCCATATCTGGCCATGATGAGTATGTCCCGACAATTGAAGGTCCACACCCAGGTATGCAGCTTTATTAAGATTAAAGGGTTGGTGATCCAGAAGTATGATAGGAAAGGATTTATCGATACCCTTAAGAAGTTCGGTTAACTCCATTCGTTTTTTTCCTGTAAACCTGGTTTTATCCCGATCGTCACGGCCGACCAGATAAAAACTATTTTCCATGAATACCGAATTATCCCGTAACATAATGATTCCATTTTCAGTGAGATATTTAATCGCTGCTTCAACGCCTCCAATATATTCATGATTCCCTGGTATCGCGTATACGCCAAGCCTTGACTTGATTTTGGTGAGCGCTTCCCCAAGGTTGTTCTTTATGACCGGATCCAGATCTTCATCAACGAGATCTCCTGCAAAAACTACAATATCAGGTTTCAGTTCGTTAATCTCAGTCACCAGTCTTGCGGTTTTTCTCTTTGCGATTAAAGTCCCCATGTGAACATCAGAAACCATAACCATTCTTAAATTTTTATCACCATTGACTTTTTTAGGAATGACAAAGGATAGTTCCTTAATCCTGACGGTGCGGGCATTAATAAATCCTGCTAATACCGTTAAACTTACAATAGTCAAACAAATGTAGAAGATAATGATTTTTGTCTTCTCATAATCGGCGTAAAAAACTTGAGGCAGAAAATGGATAAAATGGTTAAGAAGCCTTATAAGATCAATGCAAATTAAAAGCAGGAAGAAATAAAGCATAAATGCAAGCCAGAACGAGCCAATCCAGGTAATTATCCCTGTCAACAAACACGGGTATGTCCGCTCAAGAAACCTTGCCAGAACAAAGGATGATGCAATAACCCAAAAACAAATCGTGAACCACATCCTGAAATTGCTATGGACCGGGATAGTCTGGAGACCTCTGACATAAATATATACATTTAATGCAGTATAAATTGCAAGAACGATCGTAATAAAAATAATGAGCTGTCCGATTTTCAAATTTATTTCCTCCTTGTTTTGATTTTGGAGTGCAAATATATGGATTCAGGATAAAAAAAAAGAAGCCGCCCTTTTGAGACAGCCTCTTTTTCTAAAATAATTTGAAATTAATATTTCATTATTTTCACGGTATAAGGGTTGCCCGATTTCGGATAGAATGTCACGAAATACAACCCTGTAGATAATTCTGATGTGTTTACATATGTTGTACCTGTACCTATGTTTTCCATTTTAACTACTTGCTGACCAATGGTAGAATTAATTATGACGTATTTCAGGTCTACAGAGGTTTTTATGGTCAAGGTGTTTTTAAAGGGAACAGGGTAAACGCTGACCTTTCCAGCCAATGTGGTTTCAATGATACCGGAAGGCTTTTGTCCCCAGATGAAGGTAGCAAAAGTAGTATCATTATTGATTACCACAACCCTATTGGGATCGCCGTCCCATTCACCAGTGCTCCAACCAATGCCATCGAAAAATTTAAACTGATATGTACCCACAGAATCAAGGGTCATGGTGATCGTATAAATGGAATCAGTAATCGGAGTTTCAGCAGTCATTTGATCATTAACATTTGATCCTGGTTCATTCCATGTTCCGTAAATTCCACCGAAATTCCCAACAATTGAGACGGGGCCTGTAGTTAATCCTGAGCCTTTCATATCAACTTTAAAGGTAGCGATGACAGGTTTGACACCCCATTTGTAAGTAAGAGAGGCATCACCCGTAATGGTTACTTTACGGTTAGGATCTCCGTCCCATTCACCGCCAGCCCACCCAGCGCCTTTAAAAAACTTAAATTGATAATTTCCTGCCGATAAAGTCATGAGAAGTGAATAAATAGAATCATTATTAGGATCTGTAAGTTCATTTTCCGGATTTGTACCAGGTTCATTCCATGTACCATAGATGCCTCCGAAATCACCTGACAAATATACAAGTTGTCCGGCTGTTAGCCCGGAGCCATGCATGTCAACATTCAGGGTAACTTGAGGAGGAAGAAACGGATTGGCATCGTTGTTCAAAATGATATCGTCGAAATACATCGTTATATTCTCAGTAAGGGTAAGAGGATCTTCAAAGTCAGGCATGAATGCAATAGTAGGATATGTTCCGGTTTTGGAAGAAAAATCGAAAACCATGTCTTCCCATGAACCCGTGGAGGTTTGTGGATTCATGGAAGCAATCTCCAGATTACCTGCACCGTCACCTTCAATTTTGAATTTAATAGGACTTATACGGGGTTTCCACACTTTTACATGCATATACTTGTTTGTGGTCACATCAATGGGGGTAGGTAAAGCTGACCAAAAGCCTTCCCAGGGGACGCCATCTTTATCACGTAAAAATTCAACGACATAGTTGCTGCTGTTGAGTCCGTCAGGAACAGGATTGGGGACTATCGTCATTTTACTTGAATCAATTCCCGGATCGCCTGTCATTAAGTTTAATGGAATGATTTCATAATCTTCAATTACATAAGCAGCGGCAGAATTGGGAGTCGGATCGTTGTTGACAATGATGTCGTCGAAATAAATTATAATATCTTCAGTAAGGGTGAGCGGATCCTCAAAGTCAGGCATGAACGCGATTATGGGATAAGTACCTGTTTTGGATGAAAAGTCAAATACCATATCTTCCCACGTACCGATACTTGTTTGTGGTGTCATTGAAGCAATTTCAAGAGTGCCGGCAGAGCCGCCTTCCAGTTTAAATTTTATAGGGCTGATACGGGGTTTCCATACCTTAACATGAACATACTTGTTAACGGTCACATCGACCAGTGTAGTTAAGGGTGACCAAAATCCCCCCCATGCAACGCCATTCTTATCACGGACAAACTTAACGACCCAATTGCTTGTGTTAATACCCGATTTATCAGGATTGGGAACAACAACCATGGAACTCGAATCATCGCTGCCTCCCACCATTACATTCATCTTGATGACTTCGAAGTTTTCTATGACCTGGGCTTGTAAGAAACCGGCCATTGCCATCAAGATCATGAAAATGAGTAGATTTTTTTTCATAGTTTTAAATTTTTAGTGAATAAAAAAATTAATTTTAACCAAAGATAAAATAATATTTAAATATTTTCACAGTTCGATGTAAATTTTTTAATTTAGTGTTGTAAAGATAATAAACTTTTTTTTCAATTATAGCCATAAAATTTTTAATAAAGAAATGCTTTCTTCCAAACTAAAAACATCCAGATTTATGCATAATAACATCGCTACCCGGAAAACTGTATCTGTAAGAAAGATAGGTTTAATTTTTCTCCTGTTATTTGGCATGGTATCTATTACCAATGCCCAGGTTAGAACAATTACTGGCGTAGTTGCTGCTTCCGACACTAAAGAATCACTTCCGGGTGCCACCATACTCATTAAAGGCACGACAACCGGAACTGTTACCGATATTGATGGTAAATATTCCCTTACCATAAAAACAGATAAACCCATACTGGTATTTTCCTATGTGGGTTATAACGCCAAAGAGGTTGATCCGGGAAATCAAACAGTGGTAGATGTGCAACTTGATCCTAAAAAAACAACGCTCGATGAAGTAGTGGTCATCGGTTATGGATCGGTAAGAAAAAGTGACTTATCAGGATCTGTCGGAAGTGTGAAATCTGAAGACATTACAAAATTTACAGCCCTGAATCCTGTCCAAAGTCTTCAGGGAAATGTAACCGGTGTGCAGGTAACCAGTACTTCCGGTATCCCTGGCGAGAATCCTTCCGTCAGGATCAGAGGAGTTGGTACTTTTAATAATTCGGACCCGATTTACGTTGTCGACGGTGTGATTGTTGACAATATTTCCTTTCTGAGTAGCAATGATATCATCTCGATGGAGGTTCTCAAAGATGCGTCGGCATCTGCCATTTATGGTTCAAGAGGAGCCAATGGTGTGATCATGGTAACCACAAAAATTGGAAAAGCCATAGACGAAAAAACAGCCTTCAGTTTTTCAGGGGAAGTCGGGATACAGAACCTTGCAAAAAAAATTAGTTTGTTGAATGGACGGGACTTTGCTATTATCTCGAACGAGATCAAACCCGGAAGTTTTAACAACGTTGATGCCGTACCTAACACCGATTGGCAGAACCTGGTATTTCATACTACTCCGATTTTTGATTTTCAACTGTCGGCATCAGGCTCTTCCAAAAATATTCAATATTATATTAGCGGAGGCTATTTCAAACAGGATGGAATAATCGATAAATCGAGTTATGAGCGTATTACGTTGAAAATAAATAACATTTATAACCTATCGAAATATGTAAAACTTGGGAACAATATAACTATCGCACCGTACACCCAACAGGTGGCACCCAATGTAACCTATGCCGCATACAGGGCAAAACCTACACTTGTCCCTTACTATCCTGATGGCAGCTTTGCAGTTGTACCAGGTGTCGGGAACCCTCTTGCTGATCTGGCTTATTCAAATAACTTCAACAGAGGTGTAAGGGGAGTCGGAAACATTTTCGGTGAAGTCAATTTCCTGAAAGCATTCACCTTCAAATCCAGTTTTGGAATAGATGCCGCTTATAATAAATCGGAAAATTTTACTCCGGCCTTTACCGTTTATAATCCTGACGGGACTATATCGCAACAACAAAATCTCATGAGCAGCCTGAGTAAAAACAACAACTATAATTTTACCTGGCTTTGGGAAAACACCCTGAATTTCAAGAAGGAATTCGGCAAACATTCCATTGATGCCGTTGCTGGATATACCATGCAAAATACGACATCTGACGGGTTTGATCTTTTCGGTAAAAACCTTATCCGCGATGCATCGAGTTTCTGGTATATCCAGCCTGCATATATCTATGATCCGGCCAATAACGTCAACACCATCAGCGATATAAATGAATCGGTCAACTTGATGCAATATTATTCGATGATCTCTTTTCTGATCCGTGTAAATTATGTTTTCAACAAAAAATATATTCTGACTGCGACCTTCAGGAGTGACGGATCATCCAAATTTGCCCAGAATAACCGGTATGCCAGTTTCCCCTCCTTTGCGCTGGGATGGAACGTTTCACAGGAAAAATTTATGCAAAACATAAAATGGTTGAATAAATTGAAAGTGAGAGCCAGTTGGGGCAAACTCGGGAATGATAAAATTGATTATTGGGATCGTTACGCACGGGTTGAATCAAACATCCTCGCTATATTTGGAACAAATAATGATCCCAATACCGGCGCCTCTTATGGAATAAACGGAAATCCCAACCTGAAATGGGAAGTTACAACACAGACAGACATCGGGCTTGAATTTGGCGTACTTGACAGCCGGCTTACCGCTGAATTTGATTATTACAATAAAAAAACTGACGATATCCTTGTCTTGTTGTCCACTCCGGGATATCTTGGCAACGGGGCAGGCGCCAAGGTAAGGTTCAATGCTGCTTCCGTTGTGAACAGGGGATTCGAACTTAATCTCAACTGGCGGGATCAGGTGGGGAAATTTAAATACAATGTCGGGATCCTTGGGACAACGTTACATAATGAAGTCCTGAGCATTGGCGGCAACAGTGGGGTGGATTCTGTTCTGATCGGAGGATATCTTGGGAACGGGATCCCTGTTACCCTGAGTAAGGCAGGTTTACCTATCGGGGCTTTCTACGGATATCAAACAGATGGCGTCTTCCAGTCCCAGGCCGAATTGGATGCTTACCCTCACAATAGTCAGGCCGGAGTGGGCGATCTCAGGTTTGTTGATATAAATGGCGATGGGAAAATTGATGGATTGGACAGGACCTATATTGGCAGTCCGATCCCTACATTTATTTTCGGTTTTAATTTTGGATTTGAAATTCTGGGCATTGATTTTTCAGTCAACATCCAAGGACAGACAGGGAATAAAATTTTCAATGGAAAGGAGGCGGTCAGGCCTGATCCTTATAATTTTGAAAGTCATGTACTCGATCGCTGGACAGGGCCTGGTACCAGTAACACAGAGCCCCGGCCGTCTTTCGGAGGTTACAATTACACTCCGTCAGATTATTTTATCCAGGATGGATCCTTCCTGAGAATACGTAATGTAACCCTGGGTTATACGCTGCCTTCTTCATGGAGTACTAAAATTTACATGCAAAAACTCAGGATTTATATAAAAGCTGATAACCTTTACACACTGACAAAATATACAGGGTATACTCCGGAAATTGGCAGTAATGATCCTTTATCACCGGGTATTGACAATGGCGCTTACCCAATCACGGCTGTTTATTCAATAGGTATCAATTTAAACTTTTAAGGATATGAGAACGCAAACTAAATTATACCTTTCAATCCTGGTAATTTTCACAACCTGTTCTTTAACCGGATGTAAAAAATTTCTTCAGAAAGACCTCCAGGGGGCTCTGACACAACAATCTTTCCCCGTCACCCCGTCCGATGCACTGCTGGCGACAAATGCCACCTATGAAGCAGTCCGGGAGTGGTATTATAACGCAGGTGGATTCCCGATCTTTGATATTATGTCGGATGATGCCCGTAAAGGAAGTAATCCCGATGACGCTGCTTCTACAGTTGGTCCATATGATACCTTTACACATACTACTACCCAGGATGGAATCGACCGTTACTGGAATGCCTTATATGTCGGGGTTAAAAGGGCCAATGTCGTAATTGAAAAAATTTCTTCGATCACTATGGATGAAAGTCTGAAAACCAGATATATTGCTGAAGCAAAATTTATCCGTGGTTTGATCTACTTTGACTTTGTCCGTTCATGGGGAGGGATTCCACTGGTTACAAGTACTGATCCTCCGTTAAAATTACAACGCGCTTCAGTTGATGAGGTCTTTACGCTTATTATAGGAGATCTGAATTTTGCACTTGACAATCTGCCGCTCAAATCGGGATACCAGGGCGCTGACCTGGGTAGGGCAACAAAAGGAGCTGCACAGGCGCTACTTGCCAGGGTCTATCTTTTCCGTAATGATTTTGTGAACGCTGAAAAATATGCCATAGAGGTTATCAATTCAAACCAGTATGGTCTGGAACCACTCTTTGTTGATGCCAATGGTGTTAATGGCAACAACGGCGTAGAATCGGTTTTTGAGGTAGGAGCTATCCAATCTGAAAATACCAATAGTGGTGGAAACCAGTATGCCAACACACAAGGTGTCAGGGGAACTCCCAACCGTGGTTGGGGATTCAACCGCCCCACCATCGACCTGCGGAATTTTTTCGAATCAGGCGATCCACGTTATAAAGGTACGGTGATCAACCTTGGCGATACCATAGATGGGGTGATAATTATTGGTGATGGCGCTACCCCTGATGTTACTTACGATGAACAGGGAAATATTATAGAAATAGAATGTTACACCCGTAAAGTATGGGTTCCTGGTGATAATGTGATAACCCAATGGGGCCATCATCGGCGATTAATAAGATATGCCGACGTATTATTAATGGCCGCCGAAGCGCTCAATGAAAATAATAAACCTGCAGAAGCGTTATTGTACCTTAACCAGGTAAGACAACGCGCCCGGCAAGGGAATAGCAACATTCTTCCGGATATCACTACCAACAATCAATCGGAACTAAGAGATATAATTTTTAATGAAAGACGTGTTGAACTGGCCATGGAAGGATGGAGATTCTGGGACCTGGTGCGGACCGGAAGGGCTGCCAGTGTTTTAGGTCCTCTTGGATTTATTGCAGGGAAGCATGAACTTCTGCCAATACCCCAGAGTGAAATCGACATTTCACAGGGATCACTTGTTCAAAACCCAAATTGGTAATTGTTATTACGATATTATTCAGGTCACTTTAATTTGTTAACCTAAAATGATTTATCCTATGAAAAAGCAAGTTGTTCTGTTTAGTTCATTATTCATCGCGATGGCTCTCATGTTGGGAGTAGCAAGCTGTAAAAAGAAAGATAATAAAAACACCTTCGCCTTATCGACGTTGGTTGCACAATTGATCGGGGGAAATATCGATTTGAATGGGGCTTTACCTTCCGATCAGGTACCATCGAATCCAACTATTGTTGCAACATTTACACTAGATGTCAATGCCGCCAGTGTAGATTCGAGCACCATTATCCTGTTAAGGGACTGGGATAAAAAGAATATCCCATTATCAGTAAAAACGTCGGGCACCACCATCACCATCATACCCAAAGAGGAATTGGGGAATGGTGCCATGTTTAAACTTACCTTCCCAAATGTCACATCAATCGACGGTGAGACATACGCTAGCTTCGTCCGCACATTTAAAACTATTGGAACCTTTGTTCCAGCCGGTCAGATCGCATATTGGAATTTTGAAAATAATGCCAACGACCAGGTTGGTACTTTTAATGCAGATAGTATAATAAACATAACCTATACTGCTTCCTATAAGACTGCTGCAGGATTAGCTGCAACATTTGACGGAACAACCAGCATTATCGAAATTCCAAACGGTGACCAGCTTTCTAACACATCCGAATTTTCGTTATGCTTCTGGTTAAAAACAAACTCAATCAATCATGTTGATGCCGATGGGAATCCCAAAGGTCATTTTGTTATTGGTCTTGGCGCTTTCTATGGCTTCCAGTTTGAAATACAGCCCACCTATGCAGAGTGTAAGCTTGGGGCTACTTATGACTGTGGCGCTCCTGCTACCAATCCTCATGACCTAATGTTCAACGGCGACGGGTTAACCAAAGATAATGGCGGATGGAAAGCTTGTACCTTTAGTAAACCATTAACACCAACACCTGCCGAAGGAATGGTGGCCCTTATTAAAGATAAATGGGTCCAGGTCGTATTCGTGTTTAACGGACCAACCAAAGTTGCAACAATGTATTTCAATGGCGAAAAGATGAAGGAGGAAGATTTCAACTTGGCTGATCCAACTTTAAATGCAGCTACGGGACTTAAATGGGCTGGTTTACCCCCAGATGTCTATCCCAGACTGGCTTTTGGTTTTATTAAATCAAGACAAGGTACCTTATGGGCCACACAACCTTGGGGAGGCTATACTCTCCCGACATCCAATCATTTCGGTGGACAGTTGGATGACGTAAGAATCTTTCATCGGGCATTAAACGCTACCGAAATCGATTTGATGTACGCATCAGAAAAACCATAATCTCTTGCAAATAATGTTCGGAGAGGGTTACGGGTTGTTTCCTTAACCCTCTCTTTTTTAATTTTTTAATGGAACATAAATGAAAAACATTCAAGCAGGATTTCTTATTATGCTTCTTTTTGGTTACTTGTTTGTCTCATCCTGCAAAAAAAAAGAACCAAACCCCACCGGCACAATTCAACTGGCACAGGTAAAAGCCGGGTCCGTTGTTCTCAATATCGGACAAACTACTGAAAACATTGCGGTAGACAGCTCATTTAATATCTACTTTAATAATATCATTGATCCGTCTTCGATTAATGGAAATGTTCTATTAAAGAAAAATGATAATACAGACATTCCCAGTAATTTTACCGTTTTCGATGAAAATAAAAGTATCAGGCTTACTCCCCAAAAACCTCTTGATTACTTATCAAACTATAAATTAAATATCACTTCAGGTTTAAAAGGATCCAATGGTGAAACATTTCCCGGGGTGGAGTTTCTTTTCATTACCATGGCAGGAAAACTTCGCATTGAAACAATTACTATAAATCAGCAGGTCTTTCAGATCCCCATTATCCCAAAAAATATTGACTGGAAAAAAGTCAATATCGAGATAACCTTTTCAGATTCGCTGGATGCCTCGAACATGAATTCCTATTTCAGCATTTCATCAGGCATGCCTCTTGCATTTTCACTTTCCGGAAACAATAAAAAATTATCGGTCTCAAACACCATACGCTTACAAGATTTTTCAAAATGTTTTTTCAATATCTCGAAGAATTTGACATCAAAAAACGGGTTCCCTTTTGATGGTTTTACTAATTATTTTTATACGGTAGTTGATTCAACGCCAAAATTTCCGGTGATCACAGATGACGAACTCCTCACACTGATCCAGGAGAAGACGTTCCGTTACTTTTACGACTTTGCCCATCCGTCATGTGGTCTAGCCAGGGAGCGAAATACTTCCGGAGATATAGTGACAATCGGGGGGTCAGGCTTTGGAGTAATGGCATTGATTGTTGGGATGGAAAGGGGATTTATCACTCACGATCAGGGATTGACCCGGTTAGATAAAATTCTGAACTTTCTTGAAACATGTGATCGTTTTCACGGCGCCTGGCCTCATTGGCTGAATGGGAGTACAGGGAAAACTCATCCTTTTTCAACAAATGATGATGGCGCCGACCTGGTCGAAACCTCTTACATGATAGAAGGCCTGATAACCATGAGGCAATATCTTGACTCTCTCAACACAACTGAAAAAAATCTCATTGACCGAATAGACCTGTTGACAAATTCTGTGGAATATGATTGGTTTACTCGGGGACAAAATGTTTTATTCTGGCACTGGTCGCCTGATTTAGGCTGGATCATGAATATGCCCATCCAGGGATATAATGAAACCCTGATCACCTATGTCGTGGCCGCCACATCGACCACACACCCTATCAATGCCGCAGTTTACCAGCAGGGATATGCAAAAAATGGGGGTATTAAAAACGGAAACAGTTACTATGGATACAAACTCCCTCTTGGTGAACCGTATGGCGGGCCTTTATTCTTCACACATTATTCTTTTCTTGGATTGGATCCCCGGAACCTTCATGACCAATATGCGAACTATTGGGAACAGAATGTAAACCAATCATTAATTAATTGGACGTATTGTTTTACAAATCCAAATATTTTTTTTGGATATAGCAAAGTTTGCTGGGGGCTCACTGCAAGTGACAATCCATGGGGGTATGATGCACAATCACCCACCAATGACCTTGGAGTCATAACTCCTACAGCTGCCATATCATCATTACCATATTCTCCGGAACAGTCGATGAATGCGATCAGGTTTTTCTATTATACAATAGGTGACCGGCTTTGGGGTGAATATGGATTCTACGATGCTTTTGACCCGACTTTAGGATGGTGGGCAAATTCATACCTTGCAATCGATCTGGGTCCGATTATTTGTATGATTGAAAATTACAGAACGCAGCTGTTATGGAATCGTTTCATGTCGTCACCTAAAGTCCAGGCAGGACTCACAAAACTTGGTTTTACCTATTAATTTTCTATTTCAAAAGTATGTTTTCGGATAACTTTCTTCCTTGTAAAATTATTGGATTATCTTTTGTCTTATTTGTTTATTGCAACTCTGTCATTTCTCAAAATATTGTCCGGCAAAACATTTCCTCGTCTGATAGTTTAAAGATTGAGGAATTGCTCAACAGTATGACTCTCGAAGAAAAGTTCGGCCAGATGTCACTGTTTGCATCAGAATGGGATGTCACTGGTCCAATACTGAACAGCAATAATAAAAAACTGATTGCGGAAGGAAAGATTGGCGCAATTTTAAATGGCTATACAGTTGATTATGTGCGTGAATTACAGAGATTGGCAGTGGAGGAGTCCCGTTTAAAAATCCCATTGCTTTTTGGTTACGATGTGATTCACGGTTACAGAACGATATTTCCGATACCATTAGGTCAGGCATGTACATGGGATTTAAAAATGATTGAGGGTGCTGAACGGGTTGCTGCCAGTGAAGCTTCTGCTGAGGGAATCAACTGGACATTTGCCCCAATGGTTGATATTGCGCGTGATCCACGCTGGGGAAGGGTTATGGAAGGATCGGGGGAAGATACCTGGCTGGGATGTAAAATAGCGGAAGCCAGAGTCAAAGGTTTTCAGGGAAACGATTTAAAAGCGAGCAATACGCTTTTGGCATGTGCAAAACATTTTGCAGCATACGGAGCCCCGCAGGCAGGACGCGATTATAATACTGTGGATATGTCACAACTTTCACTTTACGAATGGTACCTGCCACCTTACAAAGCCTGTATAGATGCGGGTGTAATCTCCTTTATGACTTCATTTAATGAAATTTCAGGAGTGCCATCAACTTGCAATAAATGGCTTCTGAGTGATCTTCTTAGAAAAGAGTGGGGATTTAAAGGATTTGTTGTGACTGACTGGACCGCCATTAATGAACTGGTCAATCATGGTATTGCTCAAGACAATAAGGATGCTACGAGGTTATCTCTGAATGCCGGTGTAGATATGGATATGGTGGGCAGTACATTTTTAGATCACCTGCAAGAGTTATTGAACGAAAAAAAGGTTAACCTGGCCAGGGTTGATGAGGCTGTTCGGTTAATTCTGGAGGCAAAAGCATTGCTGGGTCTTTTTGAGGATCCTTATCGTTACTGCGACAAATCGAGACAGGAAAGGGAGATCATGACACCTGATCAACTTGCCCTGGCACGAATAATGGTTTCCCATAGCTGTGTTTTGTTGAAGAATGACAGGCAAATCCTGCCAATCCCTGCAGGTGTTGGCCACATTGCAGTTATTGGTCCATTAGCTGATTCAAAAGAGGATATGCTTGGAAGCTGGTCTGCTGCCGGAGAATGGAAAAAATGTATCACCCTGCTTGAAGGGATCAGAAATCATGTCGGCAAAGACATTACCATTTTATATGAAAAAGGATGTAATACTAATGACAACGACAAGAGCGGATTTGATGCTGCATTGAAATTGGCCATGAATGCAGATTATGTTATCCTGGCGTTGGGAGAAAACAGTTGGATGAGCGGTGAAGCCTCAAGTCGCAGCAGCATTGACCTGCCCGGAGTACAGAATGAACTTGCTGAAACGATCGTCAAAACCGGGAAACCTGTTTCAGTGGTGTTGTTTAATGGAAGACCCATGGCAATCACTAAACTGACCAATCTGCCGGTTGCTATCCTGGAAACCTGGTTTGGCGGAACGCAGGCTGGAAATGGCGTCGCCGATGTACTTTATGGTGATATAAACCCCGCTGGAAAGCTCACCATGACATTCCCGAGAAATGAAGGACAGATACCCATTTTTTACAATGCAAAAAATACCGGAAGGCCATTTAATCCAGCTGATCCAAACGCCAAATATGTTTCACGGTACCTGGATTGTTCCAACGACCCACTTTTCCCGTTTGGATATGGACTTAGCTACACAACCTTCACCTATTCCGGCCTGGTAGTTGATACTACCGGGAACAAGATGACCATCAGGGTCAAAGTGACGAACACCGGTTATCGCGACGGAGAAGAGGTGGCACAACTTTATGTACAGGATAAGGTCGGTTCAATAACCCGCCCTGTAAAAGAACTGAAAGGATTCAAAAAGATCATGCTTAGAGCAGGTGAAACCACAGCGTTGACGTTTTTACTGGAAAAGGAAGACCTGGCATTTTATCATCCTGACCTGAAAAAATATTGGGAACCGGGAGAATTTATTATACACATCGGAACCAACTCAAAGGAAACCATTTCAAAATCTGTTTTCCTGAAGTGACACTCATTGTCGCCGTTTATGAAGTAAACGATTGAGAATTAATAATTAAAATAAGAAAATACATGAAGGTCAGGAAAGTTATTTTGTTTGTGGTTTTGACTTTTGCCATATCTGTTGCACAATCACAACAGCTTGTATTTAAATCTAAAGGTAAGGTTAATTATTCTTTGACACCCGACGAAAAATCAATGCTGGATTCAATTCAGTATAAAACTTTTCTTTTCTTTTTAAATGAACATAATCGCGAAAAAGGAATCGTAAAAGATCGAACAGCAATTTGGGCTCCTTCCAGTATTGCTGCAACAGGTTTTGGAATTCCATCATTCGCGATCGGTGCCGAAAGGAATTGGATAACCCGTAAACAAGCTGCGGAGATAACCCTCAAAATTCTTAAGTTCTTTAATAGTTCCGTGCAAAGTACCGCTAAAGATGTTACAGGTTATAAAGGATTTTATTACCATTTTCTGAAAATGAATTCTGGTACACGTGAATGGAATTGTGAACTTTCATCCATTGATACCGGATTATTGATGATGGGTATCATCTTTGCGCGGAACTATTATAACATAGACAATGAAGTTGAAAATCAAATCCGTTTACTCGCTGCAATACTGCTTGACAGAATTGACTGGAATTTTATGGCAATGCCCGGTACAGGTAGATTCGCTTATACGATTTCCATGGGCTGGACACCCGAAAAAGGAATGCACGATTATGGCTGGAGTGGTTATAATGAGGCGCAGTTCCTTTATGTTCTTGCTGCCGGTAGTGGAATGGAAAATGTTGAACAAAGTTATAAATCATGGTTAAAATCTTATAGATGGTACACTCCATATAAGGGACTTTCGCATGTGGCGTTTCCTCCATTATTTGGTCATCAGTTTTCACAAGCATTCATAGATTATCGTGGTTTAGTTGATGGATACATGAAGGAGAAAGGAATCGATTATTTTGAAAACTCCCGTCGTGCGACATATGTTCAACGACAATATGCAATAGATAATCCGAAAGGTTGGGTTGGGTATGATTCGCTTTGCTGGGGTGTTTCTGCAAGTGATGGACCTACAGAGAAATACAATTTTAATGATAAAAAGTTTTTGGGTTATGCAGGAAGAGGAACCAGTGGGCCTGAATACAACTATTATGACGATGGGACAATAGCCCCTTATGCATCACTTTCATCATTACCTTTTGCTCCTGAATTAGTGCTACCGACGATTAAATCCATGAATGAAAGGTATGGTAAAGAATTATGGGGTAAATATGGTTATTATGATTCTTTCAACCAGACGGCTAAATGGATCGACGATGATTTTTTAGGTATAGATGAGGGTCCAATGCTTATTATGATAGAGAATTTCAGAACAGGCTTGATTTGGAATTATGTAATGAAGGATCCGATTATACAGAGAGGCCTGAATAGGCTTGGCTTTGAGTATCTGAAATGAATAAATACTAATAGAAAAAACGTATTAGGATGAGAATTGCTTTATTCGTCGTATTTATTCTTTCAACCGCAATACTCAGTGCACAGATTAAGAATCTGGATGATTTTGAAAACAAAGATGGCTGGAATTTCATCAAATCCGACGCTGTTAATGTTGATTTATCTAATGAAAAAGGATTAAACGGGAATGCGATTCGTTTCGATTATGATTTCACTAAAGGCACTGGTTACGGTGGAATACAAAAACGGTTCACAATTGTCCTGCCCGATAATTATGAATTTTCTTTTTATATTAAAGCCGAATCCCCGGCGAACAATTTTGAAATAAAATTTATTGACAGCACTGGAAACAATGTTTGGTGGGTAAATAATCGCAACTATGATTTTCCTAAAGAATGGAAAAAAATCAGGATTAAGAAGAGACATGTTAAATTTGCCTGGGGACCA
>Ga0172369_10004930_pt1 | contig 16665 bp, 13 predicted proteins | sample LakKiv25m_FD_114539 | JGI IMG/M metagenome (GOLD analysis project Ga0172369, IMG submission 114539) | Freshwater microbial communities from Kabuno Bay, South-Kivu, Congo - kab_022012_11.25m | ecosystem: Environmental > Aquatic > Freshwater > Lake | place: Democratic Republic of the Congo...
AGATGATTTGCCTGTTTCAACAAAGTTTTTCTGACCCATTTTAATCTCCTGCTCTTCATGTGATTCCTATTGAATCACAATTCGTTTAATCAGTCAATTGTCACTTGTTTTTCAACACTCTCTCTTGACTAATTGCCGTCTCAATGATAGACTGACCATGTAAGACAAGATCAAACCGAAAGGAGGTATGCAAATTATGTTAAACAATGGAACTGTCCTGGCTCAAGTATTCTGCGCGCCTCCTGGGAACGCTGGCATGTGACCCTGACCGATCAGGTCGGTCAACCTGCCGCAGGCGCGCTGCCTGCGGTTTTTGATTCTTTAAGAGCCACGGGCGAATATCGTTTCCGTGGTTTTTTGTTGAGAGATCAATAATGGATGAAAGCAAGAACTTAAAATATTACGATGCGTTGGATGACGAAGGGCGATTTGAAAACACGGGGGAGCGCCGGAAGGCTTCCAGAACGCTGAAGAAGAAAAAAGCCTCCCTGGCTGTCCAGCAGTTCGTTCAGAAACAGGATGACAAACAGGCTTCCATTTCGATTACTTATAAAGCAGCCCGTTTTGAAGAGGGTTGGCTTCTGAAGACCCTGGGCTATTTTTTCGAGCACCAGTGGATCTCGGATGTGCTCAGCAAGGTCAAGGTGGGCAAGGAAGCCTCGGTCTACTTGTGCCGCCCGGGGGAACAGGTCCAGGCGCCGCTGCTGGCTGCCAAGGTCTACCGCCCAAAGATGTTGCGCAGCCTGAAGAACAACCAGGTCTATCGGCAGGGTCGGGCAGTGCTGGATGAAAGCGGCCACGAAGTGGTCGATATGGGCATGCTCAAAGCCCTGCACAACCGCACCATATACGGCGAGCAGATCACCCTGCAATCCTGGATCGCCTATGAGATGCAAACGATCAAGACCCTGTACGAAGCGGGTGCGGATGTGCCACAACCGATCGAGATGGGTGAGAATGCCATCCTGATGGGTTATATCGGTGACGAAGCCTCACCTGCCCCCACCCTCAATACGGTCAGCCTGAGCCCGGAAGAGGTCAGACCGCTTTTCGAGCGCTGCCTGGGAAATATCGAGGTCATGCTGAACAACGATATCGTGCATGGCGATCTTTCTGCCTATAACATCCTGTACTGGCAGGGTCAGATAACTTTGATCGACTTCCCACAGGTGGTCTCAGCCCACCACCACTCCGGGTCCTGGCAGATCTTCAGCCGGGATGTGCGCCGGGTGTGCGAGTACTTCACACGCCAGGGGTTGCAGACCGACCCGGTCGGGCTGGCTGCCAGGCTCTGGAAGAGATGTGGTTTGCGCATTCAGGCTGAAGTGCATCCTGCCCTGCTGGATGCGGATGACCCGCTCGACCGCCAGGTGTGGCAGAAGAGCCGGGAGTCTGAGTAACCAGTCCTTGCGAAGGTTCCAAACCTTCGCAAGGTTCTTTTATGCCATGTCAACACTTTAATGGGATCGATGACATATTCCTTATAACGAATATGTTTTGTAGTATTATTTACAAGATGAGCATAAGGACCAAGCCAATTTCGATAGGAAGATCAGCCAGGTCTCAGGCGCTGCCCTCGGCATTGGGCTGGCTTTCATGATGTCGGTCGTGGTGCTCAGACTGCCGGAGATGGTCATCCTGCGCCAGGTGCTCAAACCGCAATGGATCGGGATGTTCCTGGGGTCCATTGCGCTGGCGACAATCACCGGTTACCTGTTCAACCTGGTATTGTGACTTTGAATGGACGACTCACAATACTCGTATAATCAATAATCCGATCAAATTCTTCAAGAGGAGATAGATCAAATGAACATCAAGATCGCTGCCGTCTCTGATGATGGACAGACCATCAGCCAGCATTTCGGACGGGCTAAATATTACATCGTACTCACCATTGAAAACGGTCAGATCATCGCTCGCGAACAACGCGAAAAAATGGGGCACGATCACTTCTCCGGGCAAGTCCATGGCGAGGATAAAAATGCCGACCCGCGCGGGCATGGCTTTTCGCCTTATGAGCAGGACCGTCATGCCAGAATGCTGCAAGCCATTCAGGATTGTCAGGTATTGCTGGCGCGCGGCATGGGTTCTGGGGCTTATTTCAGCATGGAAAAGGCAGGCATCCGCCCGATCCTGACCTTAATATCAAATATTGACGAAGCCGCCCTCGAAGCCGCAGCCGGCACGATCGTTGATCACAAGGAAAAGCTGCACTAGCAGTTGGCTGGCATGCTGATCAAGACCATTGAACTGGATGTTTATACACCAGCCTGCCATCCGGATTCGGATAGCTTTGCGGCGCGAGCGATATTGCCGGTTGATATCCGGGCGGTGTTGCCTTACCTCAATGCCAGCCTGAAGGGAGCTGTCTATTATCCGGCAGCAAACGCTCTCACCTGGAAGAAGGATGGGCGCAGTGTTGCCTTCCATCCACTTGAGATCCTGGTCAGCAACCTGGAAGATCGCATATGCGCCGGGCTGGTGCTCAGGGAACTGGTTGACCTGGTCAACCAGACCTGGGAGCGCCGGGAGGAGATCACACCGGACATAGCCATGCACCAGCGCCCTACCCCCATGGCAATTTACCGGCTGCTTCCAAACAACCATTGCAAAAAATGCGGCGAAGCCACCTGTTATTCTTTTGCATTAAAACTTGCAGCAGGCCAAAAAGAACTGGCAGATTGCCCGATGTTGTTCGAACCAAATTATGCGGATAACCTTGCGCAGTTGGAAGGGATCGTGCTGTAACGCCTGGAGAGTTTCTTTATGACAACGTCAATGCCATGATCCGGTAATATGGGAATGTGTCATCCTCCCGAAGGACACTGGCAAAGCCTCCGAATTGTAGGGCAAAGGGGGGAAGGAGTGAGGAGCGAAGCCTCGAAGGACCTGCCCGGAACCCCGTCGCCGGGAGTGGGGAGGAAACCGGTTAGCTGCGCTTGCGGCTGTGAGCCAGGTAGAAGCGCTCAGGGTCGCGGCGGAAGGCTTCCAGGCAGAACTCGGTGCAGAAGTAGATGGTGCGTCCCTGAAAAGTGGCGCTGAGGTGACCTTCCAAGTTACTGGTGATGCGACGGTTGCAAACGGTGATCGGACCCTCCCAAGGCTCCTCCTTCGGGTCCGGGATGCGGCCGCGCAGGATGACCTTGTCCCCGAATTTCTCTTGCAGGGCATCCAGGGTGGCTTCCAGTTTGCGGGCTTTTTCCGAGCCGGTATCCCACAACATAAGCTGCCGCAATGGTTCCCCCAAGCCACTGACACCCACGCCGATCAGGCGCACCGATCTGCCGGAAGCCCGCACCTTGCCCAGCAGGGTCAGGGCCGCGCTGGCGATCTCATCGTCACCATTGGTTGGATACTCCAGGCGCACCTGGCGCGTCAGGCTGGAAAAATCCGGCCAGCGCAGTTTGATGCGCACGGTGTTGCCCGCCAGACCGCGCTTGCGCAATCGCCGCCCGACCTGTGCTGAAAGTTCGCGCACTCTCCTGGTCAGCATATTGTCATCGCTCACATCTCTTGCGAAGGTGGTCTCCTGGCTGACGGATTTGATCTCGTGGCTGTTGTGGACCGGGCGGTCATCCTGTCCGCGGGCATGGCGTGCAAGGTCCAGCCCGCTCTCACCAAAGCGCTGCACCAGGTCATCTTCGGGCCAGTTCGCCAGTGCGCCAATGGTGTGAATACCCAGCTCAGCCAGGCGGGCGCCGGTCTTGGGACCCACACCCCACAGCATTTCGGTCGGCAGGGGTGCCATAAAGGTTGCTTCCTGACCGGGTGGAACAATAGTGATGGCCATGGGAGAGGTGTTTCCCCTGGCAGCTTTTTTGCCAACATCATTGGCGATCTTGGCTACCAGTTTGTTCGTAGCCACCCCCAGCGAGGTGGGTAATTTCAATTCGTCCAGGATCCGGGTCTGCAGCCGGCGGGCAATGCTTTCCCCCGTTTCGGGGAGGTCGCTGACATCGATGAAAGCCTCATCAATGGAAATGAGCTCCACCAGTCCGCTGATGCCTTCCAGCCGCTCCATGACTTGCCGGGAGGCTTCACCATAGGCTCGATGGTGCCCGGGGACGATAACAAGCTCCGGACACAGCCGGATGGCGCGTGACATGGGCATGGCGGAATGAATGCCCAGTCTGCGGGCAGCATAGGAACATGAGGACACCACGCCGCGCTGGTCCGGCTTTCCGCCGACCGCGAAAGGTTTCCCCCGCAAGCCGGGGTTGCTCAACTCTTCAACAGAGCAGAAAAAGGCATCCAGGTCCAGATGCAGGATCTTTCGTGGCATGTGTCAATCCTGTTGGAAGTTGGGGTTATTGATCCCGGCGTGGCTTGGCAACGATCTGGATCGGCGTGCCCAGGAAACCAAATTCCTCCCGCAGGCAGTTTTCCAGGTAGCGTTTATAAGAGAAGTGCATCAGCTTGGTGTCGTTGACATACAGCATGAAGGTGGGCGGATCGCTGCGGACCTGGGTGCCGTAGTAGATCTTCAAACTTCTACCGGCATGCGAGGGGGCATGGTGCTTGTCCTGGGCTGTGCGCAAGGTCTTGTTCAAGCTGGAGGTGGAGATGCGCCGGACGCGCTCCTCCTGGACCCGCAATGCCATCGGCAGCACCTGGTCCACACGCTGCCCGGTCAGGGCAGAAATGAACAGGATGGGCACATAATCCAGGAACTGCAATTCCTGGCGGACATGCCGGGTATAGGCTTCGAAGGTATAGCTGTCTTTTTCGAGGGCATCCCACTTGTTGACCAGCACCACGGTGCTTTTCCAGGCGTCCAGCACAAATCCAGCAATATGGGTATCCTGGGCGGTGATCCCGGCTTCCGCATCGATCATAAGCAATGCCACATCGGCGCGCTCGATGGCTTTAAGAGCGCGTAGCACGCTGTATCTTTCAATACCCGGGTCGATCTTGCCGCGTCGCCGGATGCCTGCCGTGTCAATTAATGTGACCGGGATGCCATCCACCTCGATATGGGTGTCAATTGCATCTCGGGTCGTGCCGGCGATCGGGCTGACGATGGAGCGCTCACTACCCACCAGGCGGTTCAGCAGGCTGGATTTTCCAGCATTGGGTTTTCCGACGATGGCGATCTTTACAGATTCATCCTCCTCCTGCTCCGGTTGTACCGGGAAGGCAGCCACGAGCGCGTCCAGCAGATCGCCGGTACCGATGCCTTGCGAGGCAGAAATTGGATACGGCTCCCCCATGCCAAGCTCATAGAATTGGGAGGCTTCAGCCCGGCGGTTGGCACTCTCGCACTTGTTCACCACCAGCAGGACGGGGGGTCTGAGCTGACCGTCGACCATTTTCTGGTGACGCCGCAGGATTTCCACCACTTCCCGGTCCGGGGCTGTCACGCCTGACGAGCCATCCGTCAGGAGCAGGACAGCATCCGAATCCAGGATGGCCAGTTCAGCCTGGGTGCGGATCTGGTCGATGAAATCGGATGAACCGGTGGAAAGGGGTGTTCTTCCGCCTTGCTGCGGGTCGATGCCGCCGGTGTCGATGATATCGAAGGAGATGCCGTTCCAGTCTGATTCGGCAAAGATGCGATCCCGGGTCGTCCCGGGGGTATCATCCACGATCGCCAGGCGTTCACCTGCCAGGCGGTTAAATAAGGTGCTTTTACCCACATTCGGGCGGCCGACCAGGGCAACGATTGGTTTCGCCATGCTTATTTTTCCTGAAATACGAGCAGGTCTTCTCGCCGGATTATTTCTCCACGGGCAGGTCGGGTTGGGCAGTCCGGGAGCGGATGGATCGCTCGATCATTGGAGCCAGATCCAACAGGTACTTTTGCGAGTTGACCTTGAATGAACAACCAATATATCCTGATGATATTTTGGAGGTGATCTGTTTACCTGGGTCCTTTACCCGGTTGCCGGGATTGCAGCATGCCCGCTCATAAATGTCTATGGGCGGTTGACCAGACCGGTATCCTATGGCCTCGGAGTTGCGACCCTTTTGCTGATCACAACTTCCACGGTGCCCGGCTGGATGGTTTCAACCCGAATCCCGGTCAGCGTGATGGTCACGATCGGTGTCAACTGGTAGGTTCCAGCCACCAGGCCGCTGGCATCCACGCTGATGATCACATCGGTGATAAGCAGGGTGTCCAGGACAGGCAGCGGACCGGAAAGGTACAGGTCCACCTCAAGGGGAGACACGGTTGCGATCAAGCCTGCGTCCAGCCCGTTCACGGTTACCGGAAGCCCGGTCAGGGTCTGGCTGCCTTCAATTGCAGAGATGCCAATCTGCACCAGGACGTTCTGATCTCCCAGCAGGGAGACGCCATCGGGCAGGTCCAGGGTCAGGTGGGTTTCCACGTCTGCACTCACACCGGTCAGGTCCAACTGGCTGGTTTCCACATAACCGGGCAGCGAGTTGATAAGATCGATATCTGAAGAGAACACGGTCACGATCGGGGGATTGATCAGGATGCTGGTCAAGCGGTAACCACTGGCAACCCGTCCACTGACCACGACCTTTACAGCCAGGTCGCGGTAGCCGCCTTTTTGAATGACCGGTACGGTCACCTTTATCTTGGCAGGTGAAAGGCTGAGTCCGACCACCGGCTGGTTGTTCTCATCCAGGGCTTGCAGTTGCACTTCGGATTTCACATCCTGCCGTGTTCCGGAGATGTCCACCGCTGCCCCGATCTTCTTGACACGCTGGACGTTGGATTCCGGTCCGGAAATGACCACATCGTCCGAACTTAGGACGGTCTTTTGGGCTTCGTATCCGATGGCGGGTGTGCCGTTGATGTCGATCTCCACCGGTCTTGTCTCGGTCAGCAATTTTTCAATGACCAGTTCCAACGCCTCGAGCGATTTGGACATGATGCGGACCGGCTGGGTGGCAACCTGGACCTGGATCGGTACCTGGTGCGTGCCAATGCTCAGATTCGAAATATCCACCACGGCGCGCACCGTATTGCCTCCCGAAGTAAGCTGGGTCCACACGGATTGCGGAGCCTGCAATACCACCTCGATCTGCTTGGTGTAGGTATTGGTGATGACGAGGCCGGGGTCCTGTCCGATGATCTCGATGGGCACAGGGGTCGGGAAAGGATGGGTCTCATCCGGATCCGCTGCAAGGACAGCCGAAACCCAGACAGACACCGCCAGAACGAATGCCAGTAGAAAGATGCCCGTGTTCTTCTTTAACCAGTCAAGCATTGTGGCTCACTCTTCCTTCCGTGGGAACAGGTAAGGGAAAAAACGCTTGATCAGATTCTTTTCGCGGCGGACAGAATCTGTTCCAAAAAAAGCTGTCAGGATGTTTTCCAGCCGGTCTGCATCCAACCTGCGGATCATGCGTCCGGAGTGGGCGATCGAGATGGCGCCCGTTTCTTCCGAGACGACGACAGCGATCGCATCACTGACCTCAGAGATGCCCAGGGCAGCCCGGTGGCGTAAACCCATCTGGCGGTCAGGGGAATGTGCCAGGATCCCGCTGGCGGACAGGGGCATGACGCAAGCCGCGGCCAGCATGCGGGTGTCGTCAATGATCACGGCGCCATCATGCAGGGGTGTGTTGGGATAAAAGATCTGCAGGAACATCTCCGGGGTGACCTTGCTTTCCAACTGAACACCGGTTCGAATATATTCTTCCAGGTTGTCCATGCGCTGCAGGACGATCAGGGCTCCATGCTGCCGGGCGGATAAACGGGCTGAAGCAGCCACAATGGCCTGGATGGTTTGCGCCATCTCTTCTTCGGAGGATTGGGGACGGGTCGCCATAAGGGTTCCTGCCCGGCCGATCCGCTCCAGAGCCCGGCGAATTTCGGGGGCAAAGATGACCGGTATGGAAAATAACAGGGCTGGCAGAGCTGAGCGGACCAGGAAAGAAAATGCCGGCAGGCTGACCAGGCTGGTGAGCAGGGCGGTCAGCACGAACAATACCATTACACCCCGCAACAGGACCATGGCCTTTGTGTCTCTCAGAAGGCTGAGCAAACCAAAGAAGATCAGGGTCACCAACAGGATGTCGATGATCCCCAGCCAGTTGAGGCGTTGGAAGATGAAGATCAGGTTGCTAAAGAATTCAGGCACGGTATTCTTCTTAAATAGGTCTTAGAATGCGGTCATGACGGAGCTGCTTGAAGAACAGAGCAGAGTTGAAAGGCATGGATTCTTTTACAGCATCCTGCCAGGCCTGGATGCCCAAAGAATCGGAAGTGCGCATCTCATACCCGAGTTCCTTCCAGATGGAAGCCTGCCCTGCCAGCGCAGGCGTCAGGAACAGCAGGGAAGCCTCACATTGCAGGTCCTGCGAGGCCCTTTCCAATTCGTCCATGAGCGCCTTTAACGCCTTTGGAAGATCGATTTCGGTATCGACATGGATGTCGGTGGTGCGGGCGACCAGGTTTTCCACCTGCCAGGCAGCCAGCCCGACCAGGGTCTTATCCATTTCCAACAGCATGAATGCTTTTTCACCAAAAGCCGCCATGACATCATCCACGGTCTGGGTGTTTGACCCATTGCTCAAACGTGTGATGAGCGCCGAGATGGATTGTGAATCTCCTGGACGACCTCGCCGGACAACAAACTCGCTTTGAGAGGCTTTTGGGACCCGGACCGGTCTTGTGTCGGTGATGGGGGAGATCACTTTCCAGGCAGCCTGGACCTGCTTCCAGGTATCTTCATAAGAACCGACATTATGAATGATGACCGTAGCCTGGTCCAGCTTATCCTGCTGGGGTGCCTGGGAGCGAATGCGGGTGAGGGCATCGGCTTTCGTCATGGCGCGTTTGCTCATCAGGCGTGCCAACTGGGTCTTTTCGGGGGAAAACGTGGCCCAGATGGTATCGCAGTCTTTTGCCAGCCTGGATTCAAGCAACTTTATGGCTTCGATGACAATGGTTCGCTGGCTTGCCCGCTGCACGATCAGATCGATGGCCTGATCTACGAACGGGTGGATGATCGCTTCCAGTTCTTTCAAAGCGTCCGGGTCGCTAAAGACCAGGCGCCCCAGTTTTTGGCGGTCGATCTCGCCATTATCGCTCAGGATCCACTTTCCAAAGGTGCTGATGACCGGGCGGTAACCGGGCGCTCCTTTGGCGATTACTCGGTGAGCCAGTGCGTCTGCATCTATGCCATAGGCGCCCAAATGCTCCAGCATCTTCCTCACTACGCTCTTGCCCGTAGCGATGTTGCCGGTCAGACCTATCACATATTTACCAGACCACTTGCTCACTTCTTCTCCACAAGATCACCAGGGTATTAAATAGATGTAACCCCATCATTTATGAGGGCTCTTTCCATTTTAGCCTTTGAAAGCCGGATTGTCAAAGGAAATCGCCCTTTGGGTTGGTGCGGGTTCATTCCCCTGGGAGGGCTGCAGAGACGAAGGATGTGAGCTTCGATCATGAGAACCTCACCCGGGCTTGCATCCCGTCTGGAGAATGCGGGACTGAATGCAGGAAGTAGGATCGCTACACTCCCAATGACGATCAAATTATCCCCCTAAATGCTGGCTTGACCTTTTAGAAAGGTTGTGCTAGTATCGCAATGAGTAAATAATCCCTCGTTTCAGAGGGTTTAGGAGGAAGAGAATGTCAAAGAAAACGATCCTATACGTCCTGCTTATACTCATCCTTTCGCTGGCGCTATCCGCTTGTGAAAGGTCTGCATCCACAGCCCCGGTATCCTCAGCGACAGAACCCCAGGTGACGGGTGAGGCAACCAGCTCAGACCCTATGGAGATGTTGCGCAGCTTCGCCACCCAGACAGCCCAGGCAATGAGCGGTACATCCCAGCCTGTTGCCACCACGGAAGGCACCGTTCAACCTGGCGTACCTGTAACCACGCCATTGACCCTGCCAACTGTTGAAGTGGCAACCCAAACCCCTGTGGTCGGCACAGCCGTGCCAGCTACGAACGCAAGGCCAGCCACCTATACCCTCCAGGAAGGCGAATTCCCGTACTGCATCGCCCGGCGCTTTGACGTGAACCCGGATGAATTGATCAGTCTCAATGGTTTGGGGTCAGGCGGTCAATATGTACCCGGTCTGGTCCTCAAGATCCCTCAAAGTGGCAATCCCTTCCCACCCCCCCGTAGTCTTCTTACCCGCCCGGTGGCAGCCTACACAGTCGCCAGTGGTGAAAACATTTACAAGATCGCCTGCAAATTTGGCGACATCGACCCAATCACCATTGCAACTGCCAACAACCTGGTAGCGCCTTACACCCTGAAAACCGGGCAGATCATCATCATACCCTGATCCCTGGATGAATTGTCACACCCGGGTGGAGCAGCGATGCTCTCCGGGTGTGGTCTGTGAATGAACGATCTTGGATCCAGGCAACAGGGCGTTGCAAGGAGACATTCTCTCCTCGCAACGCCCTGTCCTTAAATATCGGAGAGAGTTATGGAATTTGAATTGATCAGCTCTGAAATTGTTTACCCCGGACGGGCTTTTACCATCCGCCGCGACCAGGTGCGCCTGCCTGATGGGCGAACCACCAGGCTTGATATTGTCGAACACCACGGTTCCGTGGTCCTGATCCCGATCGACGATCGGGGCAACCTGCTGTTCGTGCGCCAGTACCGCCATGCCGCCAGGCTGGATATGCTTGAATTACCAGCCGGGACCCTGGACGAAGGCGAACTGCCCGATGTCTGCGCAGCCCGTGAGCTGCGCGAAGAAACTGGTCAGGCAGCCAACCGGCTCGAACCCCTGGGCGGGTTTTACCTGGCGCCGGGTTATTCAACTGAATACATGTACGTTTACCTGGCAAGCGGATTGTTCCATTCTCCCCTCTCAGCCGATGATGATGAATTCCTGCAAGTGGTACCTGTTCCGCTGCCGGAAGCCCTGGGAATGGGGGGGAAAGGTCTGCTTCCGGATGCCAAATCGCTGGCTGCCCTGTGGCTGGCTCGCTCAGAGTTGGAAAAACGAATAGGTAAGTAGACAAAGCGAAATCCAACACACCGTAAATGTTGGGTTTCGTGAATGTTGGGTTTCGGGCTTGAGGTTTGTTTCCATGGTTGTTTGGGGGAACTGCCCTTTACCCAACCTTGCTGGATCCTTTCCTAATTTGCCAGGCTTGCGGGCATGAATTTCAAATATGACAAGTTGCAATTTAATAGGTGTGTTATATAACTATACCTGCCAGCAAGGCGGGAATACACTTATATCTGGTTTAAACCAGGAACTTTCCCGCCAGGATCTGTATGGTGAGAAAGGATGAAAGCTTACTGCATTTATAAATCCGAACCCAACCGATACCCTGGATCCCGGAAATAACCTGTAACTGTACACAGAGATTTCTCTGTATTATTGTCAAATAAGGAGCAACAATGAAACGTGAAATCGTGACGATCGATGGGACGGAAGCAACCGCTTCGGTGGCGCATCGATTAAATGAAGTGATCGCAATTTATCCGATCACGCCATCCTCGGGCATGGGAGAGCTGGCAGACGAATGGTCTGCGAAAAAGCAGAAGAATATCTGGGGCACCATCCCGCTGGTCGCAGAATTGCAGTCCGAAGGCGGGGCGGCTGGGGCATTGCATGGCGCATTGCAGGCCGGGTCGCTGGCGACCACCTTTACCGCCAGCCAGGGTCTCCTGCTCATGATCCCCAACATGTACAAGATCGCCGGGGAATTGATCTCCACCGTGTTCCATGTTTCAGCCCGCTCCCTGGCAGCTCAGGCGCTTTCCATCTTCGGTGACCATTCCGATGTTATGGCTGTCCGCCAGACCGGCTGGGGCATGCTTGCCTCGGGATCGGTGCAGGAAGCGCATGACTTTGCCCTGATCTCCACGGCAGCCTCCCTGGAATCCCGCCTGCCCTTCATCCACTTCTTCGATGGGTTCCGCACCTCGCACGAAGTGGACAAGATCGAGAAGTTGAACGATGATGACCTGCGCGCCATGATCGATGACAGGTTGGTCCATGCCCACCGTGCCCGCGGCCTGACACCCGAACATCCTGTCATCCGTGGGACGGCTCAAAACCCGGACGTGTATTTCCAGGGACGTGAGACGGTCAATCCGTATTATCAGGCTTGCCCCGCCATCGTGCAAAAAACGATGGATAACTTTGCAAAACTGACCGGGCGTCATTACCACCTGTTCGATTATTATGGCGCGCCGGATGCCGAGCGTGTTATTGTCATCATGGCCTCTGGTGGGGAAACTGTGGAAGCCACCGCCCGATACCTGGTGGAGAAAGGCGAGAAGATCGGTGTCCTGCGGGTGCGGTTGTATCGTCCGTTCGCCATCAAACATTTCGTGGCTGCCCTGCCCGCCTCTGTCAAAAAGATCGCCGTGCTCGACCGCACCAAGGAACCGGGAAGCGGTGGCGAACCGCTCTACATGGATGTCATCCAGGCTCTGAGCGAGACCAACCGCCAGGCCCAGGTGATCGGCGGAAGGTATGGGTTGTCCTCCAAGGAATTCACGCCCGCCATGGTCAAGAGCGTTTTCGACGAATTGCTGAAACCCGAGCCTAAGAATCACTTCACAGTCGGTATCAATGATGATGTCACCCACTCCAGCCTGGACTTTGACCCGGGCTTTTCCATCGAACATCCGGAAACCGTGCGTTGTGTCTTCTTCGGTCTGGGTGCGGATGGCACCGTGGGCGCCAACAAGAACTCGATCAAGATCATCGGAGAAGAGACCGAAAACTTTGCACGTGGCTATTTTGTGTACGATTCAAAAAAATCCGGCTCGTTAACGATCAGCCACCTGCGTTTTGGTCCCAAGCCGATCCTGGCGCCCTACCTGATCGCCCCCAACACCGCCAATTTCGTGGCCTGCCACCAATTCAGCTTTTTGGAGCGTTTCGACATTCTCAAATATGCCCAGCCGAACGGTGTTTTCCTCCTGAACAGCATTTATGAGCCCCAGGAGATCTGGGATCACCTGCCGCGTGAGACCCAGGCTGCCATCATCGATAAAAAGCTGCAATTCTTTACCATCAATGCCTATGATGTCGCTGAAAAGACCGGAATGGGAAACCGCATCAACACCATCATGCAGACCTGCTTCTTCGCCATCTCGGGCGTTCTGCCACGCGAAGATGCCATTGCCCAGATCAAATATGCCATTAAGAAGACGTACGGCAAGCGTGGTGAGACGGTGGTCAATAAGAACTATGAAGCTGTAGACCAGTCTCTGGCAAACCTGCACCAGGTGAAAGTGCCGGCGGCTGTTACCAGCAAGATCTCTCGCCGGGCTGCCGTTCCGGAAAAAGCCCCGCAATTTGTCCGGGATGTGCTCGGCAAGATGATCTCCTTTAATGGAGATGACGTGCCAGTTTCCGGCATGCCGGTGGACGGCACCTTCCCGACCGGCACCACGCGCTGGGAGAAACGGAATATAACGCTCGAAATCCCGGTCTGGGAACCGGACCTGTGCATCCAGTGCGGCAAGTGCGTCTTTGTCTGTCCGCATGCGGTCATTCGCCATAAAGTCTATGACAGCGCTTTGCTCAAGGATGCACCAGCTACCTATAAATCCATGGATTCCAAGTTTAAGGAATTCCCGGGCATGAAGTACACCGTGCAGGTTGCCCCTGAAGACTGCACGGGCTGCACCCTGTGCGTGGAAACCTGCCCGGTCAAGGATAAGTCCCAGGTAGGCCGCAAGGCGATCAACATGGCGCCCCAGCCCGAGTTGCGCGAGAGTGAAGCCGTTAATTGGGATTTCTTCCTCTCCCTGCCGGAAGTCGATCGCACCATGATCAACCCCACCACCATCAAGAATTCGCAGTTGCTCGAGCCCCTGTTCGAATTTTCTGGCGCATGTGCCGGTTGCGGCGAGACGCCTTACATCAAGCTGCTCTCCCAGTTGTTCGGTGACCGGGCTCTGATCGCAAATGCGACCGGCTGCTCGTCCATCTATGGTGGCAACCTGCCAACCACACCCTATACATTTAATAAAAATGGCCGCGGCCCGGCCTGGTCCAATTCCCTGTTCGAAGACAATGCGGAATTTGGTCTGGGGATGCGCCTGACCGTCGACAAGCAGCTCGAATTTGCAAGGGAGCTGGTCGTCCTGTTCACGAAAGAACTGGGTCAGGATCTCGTCAACGACCTGCTGAATGCCGACATGACCACGGAGACCGGAATAGGAGAACAACGCCAGCGGGTTGCAAAACTGAGAACAAAGCTCGCCAAATCCACCGACCCTCGTGCCAGGGACCTGCTCAGCCTGGCAGATCTGCTGATCAAGCGCAGTGTCTGGATCCTGGGTGGAGATGGCTGGGCTTATGACATCGGCTACGGCGGTCTCGATCATGTCCTGGCTTCCGGGCGAAATGTCAACATCCTTGTGCTGGATACCGAAGTGTATTCCAACACCGGTGGACAGGCTTCCAAGTCCACACCGATGGCTGCCATTGCCAAATTTGCAGCCGAAGGTAAGAACCTGCCCAAGAAGGACCTGGGTCTGATCGCCATGTCTTACGGGTATGTCTACGTGGCCCGGGTTGCCATGGGCGCCAGTGATACCCAGACCCTTAAAGCCTTTATCGAAGCCGAATCCTACCCCGGACCTTCGCTGATCATCGCCTACAGCCATTGCATCGCCCACGGCATTGACATGACCCAGGGACTTAACCAGCAAAAACTGGCGGTCCAATCCGGTTTGTGGCCTTTGTTGCGCTATGATCCGCGCCTGATTGAACTGGGCCAGAACCCTCTCACCCTCGATTCCAAAGATCCGACCATCCAACCCCAGGAATACATGTATAACGAGACTCGTTACCGCATGCTGGTTCAAAGTAACGAAGCCCGGGCTGAGATGCTCTTGAAGGAAGTAAAGAAGGATAACAAGAAACGGCTGAATTTCTATCGCCAGATGGCTGCCATGCATTACAACAATGAAGAAGGCAGTTCTGATTGATCGTCTGAGAGATGGGGGGTGGAACGATTGATTCCACCCTCTTTTTCAATCTTCAAACCCGTCATTCGATTTATCGAGAAGGGAGTTTTAATAATATGGATCTGAGCACAACCTACCTGGGCTTGAAACTAAAAAATCCGCTGGTAGCTTCAGCTTCTCCGCTCTCCGAGAAAGTGGAAACTGCGAAGAAACTTGAAGAGGCGGGCATCGCAGCCATCGTCATGTATTCTCTGTTTGAAGAACAGATCATTCATGAATCGCTGGAACTTGATCATTACCTGGACTACGGCACGGATTCCTATTCCGAAGCCCTGACCTACCTTCCGGATGTCGGTCGCTACAGCATCGGACCTGATAAATACATCGAGCACCTCAACCAGATCAAGAAAGCGGTGAATATTCCTGTCATTGGCAGCCTGAACGGGGTTTCCGGCGGAAGCTGGATCGACTACGCCCGCAAGATCGAGGCAGCCGGGGCAGACGCCCTGGAATTGAACATCTATTACCTGCCTTTTGAGACCGATATCACCAGTGAAGACCTTGAAAACACCTATGTAAACTTTATCAGCAAGGTCCGCTCAAAGATCAACATCCCTCTGGCTGTCAAGATTGGTCCCTATTTCACCGGTGTGGGGAATGTCTGCAGCAAACTGGTGGAAGCCGGGGCGGATGGGCTGGTCCTGTTCAACCGTTTCTATCAGCCAGATTTTGACCTGGAAGAACTGGAAACCTACCCCAACCTGGTGCTGAGCTCCTCTCAGGAACTGCGCCTTCCGCTGCGCTGGATCGCCCTGCTGTATGGGCGCATCAATACGGATTTTGCACTGACCACCGGGGTTCACACCGCCGAAGATGTCCTTAAAGCCATGATGGCGGGGGCACGGGTAGCCATGCTGGCCTCAGCCCTGCTTCAGCATGGACCCTCCCGGGCGACGACGATCCTTGCAGACATGGAAAAGTGGATGATGGAGCACGATTACAAGTCCATCCAGCAGATGCAGGGCAGCATGAGCGAGCAAGCCACCCACAACCCGCATGCTCTGCGGCGCTCGAACTACATCAAAGTCCTGAATTCGTACAAGGGTCTGCCGTAATAAGAATAATTCGCAGGTTCAACAGGATAAAGCGCTCTCCATTTTGGAGAGCGCTTTTTGATTCGCATCAGCATCTATTATCAATCCAGCGGGCTCCGTACTGCCTTTGACCCCCGGTTGAGCATGACAAGAATTGGATCAGTTAATTCGATGTGCAAAACATTTCGATAAAGTAAAAGTAAGGCATTGTAGGTATGATTTTGGGTGGAAGCCGACACATTGCCTTCCCCGACCAGGTGAGAAAGAAAGGCTTCGATCTCAGGCGCACCCATTTTGGATGGATGGCGTTTATTGTGGAAGATGATGGTGGGTTTTGCCAATGCACATGTGCTTTTTCGGTGGAATACGAAAAGTACTTGATGTGGATGGTCTCGCATAATAGATCCAGAAGTCTTTTTGGCTAGGGAGAGGTTGGCTCAGACATAAGGAAATCGCCTTATGGCATTGATGTATAATATTGACAGGTGGTGCACCGATCGGTTTATTAAGATTGAAATAACCAGGCTATTATGCAGTAAATTACGCCAAAATTACCATACTATACTGCAAATTTACAGTATAGTTGAAATCCGTTTAATTAAAAGTTAGGCGGGTAAGTCATAACCGCAAAAATAAGAATGAATAATCAAAAGTTCCTCAAAGATTTAGAGAAAAGCATGGCGCAATACACGGCGGTAGGCGATATTATTAACCGTCAAAGTGCTAT
>Ga0172369_10004933_pt1 | contig 16657 bp, 17 predicted proteins | sample LakKiv25m_FD_114539 | JGI IMG/M metagenome (GOLD analysis project Ga0172369, IMG submission 114539) | Freshwater microbial communities from Kabuno Bay, South-Kivu, Congo - kab_022012_11.25m | ecosystem: Environmental > Aquatic > Freshwater > Lake | place: Democratic Republic of the Congo...
ATCTCTCCCCCTGCACTATATTCCTGCTTCTAAGCAAAATGAAAAACAGGAAAAAAAGAAACTGAAAACAAAAAATGAAAGCTACTCGCGCTTGCCGAGGCGGTGGTCAAGATGCATTAGCGCGCCCTTGGACTCGCCGCACATCTTCACCTGCTCGATGTTCTGCGTAGCGTTGTTCTCCTCTTCCACCTGCTCGTCGATGAACCACTTGAGCATCATCATGCTGGCGTGGTCCTTTTCCGCAACCGCAAGATCATAAAGCGCATTTATCTTCTTCGTAGTGCCAAGCTCGAAAGCATATGCAGCCTCGAATGCAGCAAGCGGCGACTTGAAGGAGGAGACTGGTTTGGGAAGCGTGTCAAGCGAGACTGTGCCCTGACGCTCGCAGACATACTTGAAGAACTTCATGGCGTGTATGTGCTCCTCGGCCGCCTGCTTGTACATCCAGTGCGCAAATCCGGGCATGGAAAGCGTCTCGAAATATGCCGCAATCCCAAGATAGGTGTGCTCCGCCTCGAATTCGTGCGTTATCTGCGCGTTTATTGCGTCTTCCATTTTTTTCCCGATTTTCATTTTATCACCTTATAGTTTTTGCATGCGTAAGCCTTTTCTCTGTTTCTACCAGTTAATGGCGTTCCGCCAGACATATACAGTTGCGGCTCATTTTTTCTGGTAATTCGAGTAATATAGTTATAAATATTCATACCCACAATAAGACAGGATGAACATATGCTGCGAGAGAAGATTTCTGGCATTAGGACGAACCACACCATTAGATTGAAGGCTTTTGACCTGCTTGTAAAACTGAAAAATGGGAATGTTTCCAGGCACGAAATTGTTCAAAGGATTCATAATGAATTCGGCATACCGATCGGAAGTGCTTATGATTGGTATAAAGGCAAATGTGTCCCGTATGGACGCAGAGGAACCATCGAAATAAAACCGGAACTCTTTTATGTTCTGGGCGCACTACTCGGAGATGGCTGCATTTACAACTGGAAAACTACCAATTATTATGTCATACTTGTAGGAGATAAAAAATTCACTAAAAAATACGCGAAACTGCTGGGCACATGCATTGCTCAAAAAGTCAAGCCGTACATCATTCGCAGTAAAAACGTGTGGTTTGTAAGGTCCAATAATTTCGAATTATATTCTTTTTTCAAGAAGGCTCGTGAACACCCGAGTTATCTTGCAGATTTGATTGCGAAACAAAATAGCCGCTCAAAGGTATTGTTCGTAGAAGGATTTTTTGACGCGGAGGGATGTGTTAAGGCCATAAAAGAGAAAGTCAGAAAAACCCCAAAGATATGTCTTGATATGACCAACACCAACCTTTCATTTTTGGAATTGATGAAGGAACTTCTGACAGAACAGTTAGGCATAGAATCTAGATTTAACATTCAAAGATACAAAAACAAGAATAAAAAGACAACGTATCATCTGAGAATTTACAAAAAAGAGTACGTGAAGCGATTCTTCGACAATATCACTACCACAAAATTAAAGAAGAAAAAGATCGTTTACCTGCAAAATTGGCTTAAGGCGAAAACACATGCTATCTGATGGCTTTTTGGTAGTTTTCCTCAACTTTCTGCCAATTTACTATATTCCACCAATTTTCAATATATTTGGCTCTGTCCGATTTATACAGGATGTAGTACGCATGCTCCCACACGTCAAGCACAAGAAGAGGCACGCTCCCCTGCACCGTGAGCTTTTGGTGGTTCTCTGCCTGCAGCACCAGGAGCCGCTTGCCAATGGGCTCATAGGCAAGCACAGCCCAGCCACTGCCCTCAACAGCCTTGGCAGCCTCGGAAAAATGCTTCTTGAATGCATCAAGCGAGCCAAAGTCGCGTACGACGGCATCGTATAGCGAGCCAGATGCCGGGGCCTTGCTCTGTGCAGCAGGGCACATCACTTGCCAGAAAAGCGCGTGCAGGGTGTGCCCGCTTCCGTGGAATGCAGCTGCTTTTGAGAGCGCCTGAACCGCAGATAAATCGCCTTTTGCGCGCGCCTCTTCGAGCTTCTTTAGCGCGGTATTGAAGCCGGCGACATAGGCAGCATGGTGCTTGTCGTGGTGCAGCTTCATGGTGGCCTCATCGATGTAAGGCTCCAGCGCGTTGTATGCGTAAGGTAGGTCGGGCAGTTTGTATTCTTCCATTTCATCACTCTCCTAGAAGTTAGTGATTTCATTGCTGCTGCAGTGAATTTAAACGAATCTTACGCAGCTGCGAGTAGCTAGCCGTACATCGTGCCCAGGCTGCCCTCACTCTCCACTTTTTTGTAGGCTGCATGCGCGTTCTTGGCCTTGCCCACGATTTCCTTCACCTTGTTGTCTATCTTTGCAGCCTCGTGCTCCAAGGTGGTTGTGTCAACGTCTATTTTTATGAGCTCCTTGAGGATCTCCAGCACCATTGCCGCGGCCTTGGGGTCCATATAGCCCTGCTGCGACTCGGCCAGAAGCGAGATGACAGGATACTTGTCCACTGCGCCTCGCGCGAGAAGGATGCCTGTGACTCCGGTTGTGGCGCCTTCCTTGATGAGTTCCACACCCTTCATTTTCTCAAGCTCGGCTGAAAGCGCAGGCATGGAGGTGATGCAATAAACCGTGTCCTGCTCGCCTTTTATCGCAATCCCGCCCAGCGAGATTATCCTCTCCACCTTGCTCTTGTGGGCGAAATCGTAGATTTTGTCTGATAGCTCGTTCACCGCGCTTATCGGAATGACAAACTCGGAAATGAAGACAATGAGGTTGTGCTTCTGCGAGTAGTACATGCGCGCGGGGAAAAGGGGGCGCTTGTTGTGCACTGCGGCAAGCGGAGGGAACTGCTCGCCCGTGATGTAGCCCAGCGGCTCCATGCCAAGCTTTTCCACCAAGTAGCTTGCGGAAATGGTGCCCACGAGGCCCAGCCCAGGAAAGCCCTCTATCAGCACCGGCGCGCGCAGCTTGGGGGAAGCGGACATGTGGAATTCGATTGCCATGGGAACGACCTCGCAGCAGCTACGAGCTGAACATTCTTAAAGCTGAGGGAGAGGGAAAAAATGAAAAGGAGGAAGAAATTAAGCGCTGGCGGATAAGGCCAGCGCAATTGCAGGCGCTAATTTAGCAGGTGAGCGTTGCGCCACCGTTTATCGAGCCGAGCACCGCAGGTGCAATCACCACTATCAGGATTGCAATCAGCGCGCCGGTCAGGCATGCTGTTGCCCAGACATTGGCGCGTGCGCGGGTTTCTGCGCCCATCATCTGCCCTGCAGCGTAGATGACGCCTGCAAGGATAATCATGAGCATTGCTGCGACTGGAAGCATGGTCTTAAGGCCAGTGCAAAGGTCAGACATCGAATTCTGCACCCCCTGTAGAACAGAGGTAGCGAACACGGCCGATGCCAGCGCTGCCAAAACAACCAATACACCTATTTTTCTCATACAACGACCTCCTTTATTCTTAGCACTGGACAGTGCCGTTTGCCCCGTAGATTGACTGCAGCACAGTAGGCGCAATCACGGCTATCAGTATTGCAATCAGGGCGCCTGTGAGGCATGCTGTTGCCCAGACATTGCTGCGTGCGCGCGTCTCTGCACCCATCATCTGCCCTGCTGCGTAGAGAACGCCTGCGAGGATGATCATGAGCATTGCTGCAACAGGAAGCATCTGGTTGAGCCCCTTGCAGAGGTCAGACACCGAACTTATCAAGCCCGTCAACATTGACGTTGAGAATGCGAGCGAGAGCATCGCTGCAAGTGCAACCGCAAAAATACCTAATTTCTTCATACAACTACCTCCTTTATTCTTAGCACTGGACAGTGCCGTTTGCCCCGTAGATTGACTGTAGCACAGTAGGTGCAATCACGGCGATCAGTATTGCAATCAGGGCGCCTGTGAGCGCCGCTGTTGCCCAGACATTGCTGCGTGCGCGCGTCTCCGCACCCATCATCTGCCCTGCTGCGTAGAGAACGCCTGCGAGGATGATCATGAGCATTGCTGCGATAGGAAGCATCTGGTTGAGCCCCTTGCAGAGGTCAGACACCGAACTTATCAAGCCCGTCAACATTGACGTTGAGAATGCGAGCGAGAGCATCGCCGCAAGTGCAAACGCGAAAATACCTAATTTTTTCATACAAATACCTCCTTTATCTTTAGCATTGGATTGTGCCTCTAGACGCATAAATCGACTGCAGCACGGCAGGCGCGATTACAGCGATCAGTATTGCGATCAGGGCGCCTGTGAGCGCCGCTGTTGCCCAGACATTGCTGCGTGCGCGCGTCTCCGCACCCATCATCTGCCCTGCTGCGTAGAGAACGCCTGCGAGGATGATCATGAGCATTCCTGCAATAGGGAGCATCTGGTTGAGCCCCTTGCAGAGGTCGGATAATGCACTGGTCAGGCCAGTGAGCAGCGATGTGGAAAATGCAAGTGATAGCATCACTGCAAGTGCAAACGCGAAAATGCCCAATTTCCTCATAATATCACTCTTTCAAGCGCCTTGCTGTGATAAATGCAGTCAATATTTTTAAACTCTTGGGAGAAGGCACGCCTAAACCCTCCCGATTTCCCTGTTCATGCGCGCGATTTCGGAAAGCGCGGCACCCACGAAATCATCCGTGCCTTTCTTCCTGTGCGCGTAAGCTATGGCGCTTGAGCTGTTTATCCTGTGCAGGGAAAACGCCTCGGGCCACACGCTTCTGAGCACCTTTGCAGTCTCTGCCGCCGACGCGCCCTGCGCGCCAACTCCCGGCACCAAAAGAGGCATCTGCTTTTTTGCGTCGTAGAAAACCCACATGGCAGCCTCAAGCTCGTCAAGCGCGGTTGCGCCAAGCACCATGCCAACGCCAGCAGTGTGCCACTTCTCCATCTTGCGCGCCACCTCGGAGAAAAGCTGCTTTCCGTTTTCAAGGTGCAGCGACTGGAAGTCCGCTGCGCCTGCATTGGAGGTCCTGCAAAGAACATAGATGCCCTTGCCTGACTTGCAGCGCTCGAAGAACGGCGAGAGGCTATCATAGCCCATATATGGAGAAACTGTGAGCGCATCTGAACCCCAGAAATCGAATGCCTCTGCTGCGTAGGCTGCGCTTGACTTGCCGATATCCCCGCGCTTTGCGTCCAGTATTATAGGGAGCTTGCCGCTGTAGCGCTTGATTATGGATTTGAGCGCGCGCAGGCCCTCAAAGCCGTATTGCGCAAAGTAGGCATAGTTGGGCTTGAGCGCGGATATTGATTTGCTCTCAGCAAGCGAGGCGTCGATTACCTGCGAAAAGAACAAGGTGATTTTCCCCTCATTATCCTGCGCGGGAAGGGCGGGGAATTGTGACAGGTCTGGGTCCAGCCCGAAGCATACGATGCTTTGGCGCTCCTCTGCAGAAGATGCAAGCAAATCAAGGTAGCCCATTCAAACACCAAGGCACTTTGCGCCTAAACCCCGTATTCCTTCTTGTACAACTTGTACTGCGCGAGAATTTCAGGCGTGACCTGCAGCTGGCCGTTCACCTTGTTTTTGGAGAGATAGTCAAAAACCTCGTCTGCAGTTGCAATCGCATGCACTTTTGCCTTGTGCTTGGCCTCGAAAGCCGCAATGGCGTTCTTGCCTTCCTTGTCCTTTTCCTGCCTGTCAAGCAAAATGAACACTCCTGCAATCGATACCTTCGCGGCAGAGGAGAGCTGCGCAATCGCCTCTTCCTTTGCCCCGCCGGTTGTGAAAACGTCGTCGAGCATTATGAGGCGCATGCCGTCCTTTATTGGCGCGCCCACGAATGAGCCCGAATCCCCATGGTCCTTTGCCTCCTTCCTGTTGAAGCACCAGGGCTTGTCCACGCCGGATTCGGCAAGCGACATGCTTGCGGAAACCGCCAGCGGGATGCCCTTGTAGGCGGGCGCAAAAATTGCGTCGTACTTCTCTGGCTTGATGGAGCGGCTGATTGCCTGTGAGAATATTTTCGCAAGCGCGCGGGAAAGCTCTCCGGTGTAAAACAGCCCGGAGTTGAAAAAGTAAGGGGACTGCCTGCCGGATTTCAGCGTGAAATTGCCGAAACGCAGCGCTCCTGCATAGATTGCCAGCTCGATGAAGTCGGATTGATATTTCTGCATGATATTATTTTGCGCGTGGGATTTTTAATCAGAGGCGTCGGCCATCATGCGCGCGGCAATAAGAGGCAGGAGCAGCTGCCCTGTTTTTGGGCTGGCTGCATCGCGCTATGCTGAAGAGTCGATTTTCGCGCCCTCGCTTGCAAGCGACAATGTATGGCAGGCAAAGCCTGTTGCATCCGAAATCTCCTGCGAGATTTTCTGGCAGCGCGCAGAATCGCAAAGCGCAATCGCCGCCCCGCCCTCGCCGCCCCCGCCTGTGAGCTTGGCGCCATATGCGCCCGATGACAGCGCTGAAGAGACTGCGGAATCTATGCCTTGGGAGGAGACGCGGCGCATGCGCAGCAGGATATGGTTGTCGTCCATTGCCTTGCCAAGCTCCTGGGGCGTTTTTGCGGCAATGGCTGCTTTCAGGATTGGCGCAAACTCGGCGCGCACCTCCTTCCTTTTTTCCTCAGGTGTGGAAGCAGGCAGTGTGGAAATGCCAAACGACAGGGCAAAGGCAGCAAGCATTGCGGCAGTGTTGTCCTTTTTCACCTTGAAGGTATCTATTAGAAGCAGCGAGCAGCCTTGCGGAAGAGAGAACTTTGCAGAGCGGGCCAAGAACTTCGGCGGCAAGAACTTGCGCTGGAAGATTATGGGCTTGCCATATGCCACTGAGCGCGCGTCAATGCCTGACGCCTTGCCCTCGTGCGCCACCAAGTCCCCAGCCTGGGCTGCGAGGAATATCTTGCGCGGGCTTTGCTTTTTTTTCATGATTTCAAGCAGGCCGGAAGCAAATGCAGCGCCAAGCGAGGACGAGGTGCCCACGCCCTTGATGGCAACGCCTGGCAGGAATTCAACACTGCAGGATGGCACCGTCTTTTTGCCGCATATTTCCCTTGCCACGGCTGCGAATTGGGAGAGGCGCGTCTCGCCTGAAAATGAAAAGTCCGGCGCGATTTGCGCATTGCCAAGGGAGGAGCATAGCGCTGCGCCCGGCTGGCTGGAATCAGAGAACTTCGCCCTGTTCCTAGGCTCGATAGGAACGGCAAGCGCCGAGGCGCCATAGACAACATAGTGCTCGCCGAACAGTATTGCCTTGCAGGGGGCGGACGCGAAAATCTCCATGGAGCCCTTGAGCATTGTTATTTAATATTTGTTAGTGCTGACTGGCGCATGGACGATGTATTGCTCCTTGCCGCAGCCGCCTGTGTTGTGCTTGCCGCGCTTGTCTACCTGATGTGGCGCGACGCAACTGCGCAATCCTGGGGCGACTTTGCAAAGGCCGAGAAGACGAAATGGAGGGTGGACGAGGAAAAGCGGAAAGACAGCCAGGCGTGATATTGATGGACAAGCATAAAAAATCAAAGAAGGAAGGGATTATGGGGATGCTTTCCTCAGCCTACCAGAAGGTGCCTGAATTCCCTTACCTTGACCGCGCCACCACGCTCATACTCATTTTGTGCGTGGTTGGCTACCTTGGCTTCACGGCGTACATATTTTTCTCCGAGCCTCCAATGGAAATAGAGATGAAGCTTTTGGAAGGCTCGCTTTCCAAGAATTCGCAGGTGGCGCTTGCAGCAGGCGAGCATTATTCCTACATTGCCCAAACGCCAGAGGGCGACCAGAAGATTGAATATTTCGTGAGCTCCTCCCCATCCTGCCAAGGCGTGGTGGTGCAGGAGCAATCAGCCCAGTCAAGCCAGTCGCTGTGCATATTGCCAAGCGGGCTGCTATCAGGCGAAAGCGTGAATTTGAACTATGGCAACCGCTCCATACTCCTCTTCTCCCCCTGGATGCTGGCTGCATCGGAGAATTTCAGCTGGAAGGTGGACACCACCTACTCGGCAAAGGGGCTATCAATGACCATTCCAACGTACTTTGCCTCAAAAGGCAAGCAGCAGATAGCCGGCAGGGAAGCCTACGAGATAGACATCAGCGACGAGCTTGACAGCGGGTCCCCGACTCGCTTTTTCGTGGACAGCGAGAAGCGCGTGCTGCTCTTGGCTGATTTGGGCAACCTCACGCTGAGGATGACTATCGCGCCTTTTGCGCTGAACTGGACAGAATAGAATTAGCTACTTCTTCCCCTTCAAGCACGCATCCACAAATGCTACAAACAGCGGCGCAGGGCGCTCCAGGCGGCTTTTCAATTCAGGGTGCGCCTGCGTGCCCACGCCAAACCCTTCTGGCCACTCAATAACCTCGACAATGTTGCCGTCAGGCGAGGTGCCCGAGATTACAAGCCCGCTCTTGGCAAGGGCGTCGCGAAAATCATTGTTCACTTCGTAGCGGTGGCGGTGCCTCTCCGAGATGCTTTCAGTGTCATATGCCGCGTATGCGCGCGTGCCCTTTGACAGCTTACAGGGCCAGGCGCCAAGCCTCTGGTTTGCACCCTTATCCTTCACCCCTCGCTGCTCAGGAAGGAAGTCAATCACTGGGTATTTTGTCTTGTCGTCGATTTCTGTTGAATTTGCACCCTCCATGTTGCACTTGTGGCGCGCCCACTCGATGACTGCCATCTGCAAGCCATAGCACAAGCCCAGGAATGACAGCCCGTGCTCGCGCGCATATTTTATGCACGCGATTTTCCCTTCTGTGCCTCGGCTCCCGTAGCCGCCAGGCACGATGATGCCGTCGCAGCCGTGCAGCAATTCCTTGGCTGTGGCCTTGCCAGAGTCAATGTCAGATGTCTCCACCCACTTCACGTTCACGCGCGCATTGTGCTTTGCGCCTGCATGAACAAGCGCTTCCTTCACGCTCACATATGCGTCCTTCACCGCAGTGTACTTGCCCGTGATTGCAACTGTGATTTCGCCCTTGGGGCTCTTGATTTTCTCAACGGCGGCGCGCCACTCCTTCATGTCCTCGCCCTTCTCGTCAATGCCAAGCTCGGAAAGCAAAAGCTCAGTCATTTTCTGGCGCTCAAGAATCATGGGAAGCTCGTAAATCGTGTCAATGTCAGGGTCGTCAAACACGTTGTCAATCGGCACGTTGCAGAACATCGCGATTTTCTCCTTTGCCTCCCGCGTGAGAAGCTCGTCCTGCCTGCACACTATGATATTGGGCTTGATGCCCATGGAAAGTATGAGCTTGTTCGCGTGCTGCGTTGGTTTTGTTTTCAGCTCGCCCTCTGAAAGCGAAGGCACGTAGGTGAGCTGCAGGAAGACCGTTTTCTCCTCGTTGGCGAACTGGCGCATTGCCTCCAGGAAATAGCCGTTCTCCAGGTCGCCGACCGTGCCGCCCACTTCCACAATCACAACATCGGCATCCTGCTCGTCGCCTGTGCGGCGCACCCATGCCTTGATTTCGTCGGTGAGGTGCGGCACTATCTGCACATCCCTGCCCAGGAAGCCGCCCTTCCGCTCCTTCTCAATGATGCTTCGGAAAAGCTTGCCCCCAGTGATGCTGTTGTTGCCATTGAGGTCGACGTTGAGGAAGCGCTCGTAGGTGCCAAAATCCATGTCGCATTCCGTGCCGTCGTCCAGCACAAACACCTCGCCGTGGCGGAACGGGTTCATGGTGCCGCAGTCCACATTCAAGTAGCCGTCGAATTTTATGGGCGAGACTTTCAAGCCCTTGGTCTGCAGCAGCTTGCCTATCGAAGATGTGACTATCCCCTTGCCAAGGCCAGACATGAGCGAGCCTAATACAACAATATACCTTCGTGATTTGAGACGCATACGGGAAAAAGCTACAGAGCTAAAGTATTTATACCTGCATTTTTTCCTCGAAGCGATTTTTACGGCGTGAAATCGGCGTTGGCAGCAGGCTTTTTTCCGCGCGCGTGGCCCACCGCAATGTTATTATATTGTTGCATGCACCATCCTCTTACAGAATAAACTGACATCTTGGCTAATTTTGGACCGCATCCCTGGCTTTCGGCTTTGGGGTGCAAGCCCTGTGGGCTTTGACTGCCAAGTGAAAGTGGAAAAAGGGTGAGAGAATGGGATTTAGCAAGCTTGGCTTAAGCCACAATATACTTAGCGCGCTGACCGAGATGGGCTTCAAGTCTCCCACGCCGATACAGCAGCAGGGCATACCGCTCCTGCTTCAAGGTGAGGACTTGATCGGCCAGGCGCAGACAGGCACGGGCAAAACCGCTGCATTCGGCGTATGCATACTTGAGAAGCTGGCGCTAACGCCTGCAAAGAAGGGCAAGGTGCGCGCGCTCATACTTGCGCCCACGCGCGAGCTTGCGGTGCAGATTTCAGGGGAAATCGGGAATATCGGGGCGCACACGCAGGCAAGGATACTGTCCATTTACGGAGGGCAGGACATTGAAAGGCAAATAGGCCCGCTGAATTCCGGCGTTGACATTGTGGTTGGCACGCCTGGGCGGCTTCTGGACCACATTGAGCGCGGCACCATCAAGCTTGACGCTGTTGAAGTCGTGGTGCTGGACGAGGCTGACAGGATGCTAGACATGGGCTTCATTGACGACATCGAGAAGATCCTTGGGAAGACCCCCAAGAACAGGCAGACTTTGATGTTCTCCGCAACCATGCCCCCGGCAATACTGGAGCTTTCCAAGAAGTACATGCACGCGCCGCAGGAAGTGCGCGTCTCGGAAGACTCGCTTTCGGTCAAGGCGATAAAGCAGTACTATGTCGAGACCTCCAAGTTCGACAGGCTCAACATGCTGCTTGCCTTGCTTGTCGAGAAAAAGCCCACACTTGCCTTGATATTTGCAAGGACAAAGCGCGGGGCTGACAGGCTGAACGAGATACTGGTAGACCGGGGATTTAGGTCCAAGGCATTCCATGGCGACTTGAGCCAAGGCCAGCGCGACAGGTCGATGGAGGCATTCAGGAAAAGCCACATCAACCTCCTTGTCGCTACCGACTTGGCAAGCAGAGGATTGGACGTCACCGGCGTCACGCACGTGATAAACTACGACACCACCGACGATCCCATGACATACGTGCACAGGATTGGCAGGACTGGGAGGATGGGCAAGGACGGCGAGGCAATCTCCTTTGTCTTTTTCGACCAGACCAGCATGATTTCAATCATTGAGAAGGTGACTGACAGCAAGATTGAGCAGCTCAAGATTGAGGTAAAGCCTGGCCTATTGCCGCGGCGCGTGAACTTCACCTCGCATGAAGGCGAAGGCGGGCAGAGGCATGGTGGGGACCGCAGGGGCGGCTACGGGCGCAGGGAAGGAGGGTACCCACACTCGAGTGGCGGATACGGCTCGCGAAGGGAAGGCGGGCGCGGCGGCTCTTATTCGCGCGAAGGCGGAAGGGGCGGCTTTGGCTCGCGCGATTCCCGCGGCGGAAGGGACAGCGCCCCGCGCGAGGCAAAGGAATACGAATCCGGCCGCGGGCACAAGTTCTTCGGAAGAAGGAACTGAACGCCTTCTGCAGGCGCTTTTATTAATTTTCCATGCGACCCTACTGCGAGGTGTGGAAATGGGATTTGTAGACGAATTCATGGCTTTCTTGAACAAGCACAAGGTGATTGGGCTTGCGGTTGCATTCATCATAGGCGCGGCTGCGGCAAAGCTGGTGAGCGCGCTTGTCAACGACATCATAATGCCATTGATTGCGGTGTTCATACCTGGAGGGGATTGGAGGACTTTTGTGCTCCAGCTCGGGCCGGTGAAGCTTTTGATTGGCGACTTTGCAGGCGCTGTCATTGACTTTGTGATAGTTGCATTCGTTATCTTCCTGATAGTCAAGTACATGGTCAAGGAAGACGCCAAGTAAGCGAACGAAAAACGCACTCTTTTAAACCACCGGCGCAATACAAGAAAACATGCGTTTTGCGCCAGTTTTTCTTGCATTTTTTCTTTTTCTTTCCCCAGCATTGGCAGTAGCTGAAAATGTTTCATCTGCCGAGAGCACGGCTCCCCCGTCAGTTCCGCAAGGAGAGGGGCCAGTGAGCGTCAAGGCAGTGCTGGCAAATGGCACGCCGGCGCAGGCAGGCATGCCAATCACCATATTGGCAACATCTGGGAGCACTGCTGCAACCTACCGGCTCATAACAGGCAGGGAAGGCAATTTCCTGCTGCAGCTTGGCAGTGGAAATTACCAGATAAGCGCAACCCTAGATGACATGGCAACCTCAGGAGTGGATTATGCGTCCTCTGCTTCCCTGTCAGTGCCAGAAGAGCGCAACCTCACAATGGCGTTCTACCCTGCAGGAAGCGTGGCGGCATCAGTGCTTGAAGGGGGCATGGTGGTGCCAGGGGCAGAAGTGCATGTTTCTTGCTCGTCTGATTGGTTTGATTATTCTGCAATAAACGGCGAAAGCCAGCGCTCCGGCGAGGCAGGGGATTTCCTTTTCCGCGCCCTCCCCACAGGCACCTGCGTGATATCGGCATCCACGCAATCATCGGCAGGCTCAACGCAAGTGGCAGTGGAGCACGGGAAGCTCTCAAGCACGCAGATTGAAATAAAGCCCAAGGCATTTGCGCTTCCGGACGCTGTGCTCTTGCTTGCTGCGCTTGCAATCATCGCAGTCATCATATACATTGCCTTCATGGGAATGAAGCCGGCGGCTGCGCGCGCAGAGGGGAAAGCGCCGGCTGCAAAGAAGGGGAAGCGAAATGCGCGGGCAGCCGCACAACCTGAAAAGGCGAGTTCGCGTCCCAAGCGCGCAGAGGCGAGCGCGAAATCATTGGCGCATGCCACAGAAGCGCCCAAGCAGGCGCCCCTTTTTGACGCCAACGGGGAAAAAGCGCGCGCAGTGCTTTCCACTCTTTCGGAGCGCGAGGCAGACATAGTGCGTTTCCTCATGGCAGCAGGGGGCAAGTCCAAGCGCTCCACCATGCAGCACAAGCTTCTCATTCCGAAAACTTCGCTGCTGCGCAACCTGCGCTCGCTTGAGCGCAAGAACGTTGTGTTGCTCATCCCGTTTGGAAGGAATTTGGTGGCTGAATTGCAGCGCAGCCTGTTTGAGTAGCTTCTTCGAGGTAAAAATCTCATCGGACCGCGAAAGCTTTATAAAGCGGGACCGGGTCTGCCCCGCCAATCCTTTTTAAGCAAAAACCGGCGCAGCAGTGTCACAAGCAAGTACGCACATGATGCGCGCTTGCATGGAAAAGAAAAAATATTTGGAAAATGTGGAAGGTGAGAATGATGGAAAGGAATATTGGGAATGTATTGTTCGCCCTGTTTGCGGTGATGCTGAGCATCGGCTCGGTGTTCGCAGACTCTGTTAACGGAAGCGGAACCATGACTGTAAACTCCCCGCCAGTGATTAGCGGCATGGGGGGGCCGACCTCGCTCAATGCGGGAGAGGCGGGCGCCTGGTCGATATCGGCATATGACCCCAATGGCAATTACCTATCATATTCTGTGAATTGGGGCGATGGCCTTGGGCAGGCGCAGCAGGGGCAGACAGAAAGCGGCTCCACTGCGATTTTCCAGCACACCTATTCATCTGCAGGAACATATACTATTACATTTACAGTGACTGACAGCATGGGCGCGCAGACGCAATCAAGCGTCACCGCGAACGTGCAGGGGACTGCCCCTGCCGACCAGCCGCCAGTCATAAACACTTTCAAGGGGCCTTCCACGCTCCTGGCAGGCTCGATCGGCTTTTGGAGCCTGAAGGTGACTGACAGCGACGACACCGGTGCGCTTTACACAATAGCATGGGGGGATGGAACTTCCACGCCCGTGGCACGCCTCCTTTCCGGGATAAATTATGACCAGAGCTTCAGCCACGTTTATTCCGTCGCAGGCACCTACACCGCCACGCTGAGCGTGACTGATGACCATGGCACTGCCGTTGCAGCGCAGGCAGCAACAAAGACAGTGGTTTCATTGGCGCAGGCAAACCAGGCGCCAATAATCACAGGCGTGAAAGCGCCGGTTTCCCTCAACGTGAACGAGCAGGGAACCTGGTACGTGAGCGCGTACGACCCTGACGGCACCTACCTTTCCTACAGCGTAAGTTGGGGTGACGAAAAGGAAGCCCCAGTATACAAGAACGTTGGGACGGGCAGCTCGGCAAGCTTCCAGCACACCTACAGCAAGGCAGGCACCTACACAATAACATTCGTGGTGACCGACAGCCTTGGCGCAAGCGCCAAGACCTCCTCCAAGATAGTGGTGGGCGGCTCTGGGGCTGGCCTGCAGGTCGGAAAGATTTGGATGGAGCCTGACCCGCTCAATGAGGGCAATATGGTGCTGCTTGCCAAGGTGACCTACAATGGCCAGCCTGCTGATTCCCAGCAGACCACAGTGGCATTTGCACTGACCGACACGCGCGGCATCCCCTCAGTATCCACCGTTGGCTACAACTGCCAGATACAGGAATACTGCCAGTACAATTACTATGGCATGGGAATCGGGACTTCGGGAATGCCATGCGGCACCATGAAGCTTTCCGTGAAAGCCGAGGGCTATGGGCAGGCTGCATCAGGCGAGGAGAAGCTCGCCTTGTCATACCCATACTGCTCGCAGAGCACCAACCTCCCGCCGGTGATTAACGGCGTGAGCGGACCTGCCGAAATCTCGGCAGGCTCAAGCGGCACCTGGTCCATCAAGGCATACGACCCTGACGGCACTTACCTTTCCTACAGCGTGAACTGGGGCGAGAGCAATGTGCGTGTGGCGCATGGAATGGATGAAGACATGGGCTCCACAGGCACTTTCCAGCACACATATACGCAGACAGGCACTTATACCATAACATTCACGGTGCTTGATGATAAGGGAGCAAGCACGCAGTCCACGCTTTCCGTGAAGGTGACGGGCAGCTCCTCGACAAGCGAAGTGTATGCATCAGTGGGCGCAATCCCAACAGAAGTGTACCAGTATGACAGCGTTTATGTGACAGGCAAGATAAGCAGGGGCGAAGGAGTTTCAGGCGAAGGCGCGCAGACTTACAGGGTGGTGATTTCGCTTGACAACGGAAACGAAATCCCGAAGACTGCCACTGCCTCATCAGGCAGCGTGGCATCTGCAAGCGCTGAGGGCAGTGTGGTCTCATCGGCAGTTGCAGCAAGCGGGCAGGGCAGGGAGGAGGAGGTAATCCTTTACCCGGGCGAAAGCCGCGAGGTGTCTGCGTACTTCACCGCAAGCAAGCTTGGCACGAACTTTGCCAAGGTGATGGTATACCAAAAGATGACAAGCGGTGTTTACAAGCTCGTGGCATCAGACTCCACCAAGGTGTATGTGAAGGAAAGCGGCATACCGCAGCCCCCGAACGAGGGCGTGACCATTACGCTTTCGAAGGGCTGGAACCAGATATCGGTGCCTGCAAAGGAGCTTTCAGTCTCCGAGCTTGCAGCAAAGTGCGACATCTCGGAAAATGTGTGGTACTACAATGCAGCAAGCAAGCAGTACGAGAAGGCAACCACGCTTGGAGGCGCACATGTGGGCTACTGGGTGAAGGCAAACTCCGAGTGCAAGTACACCATAGAAAACACCTACATCACGCCTGCGCCATATGCATTCAACCTCAAGGCAGGCTGGAACATGATTGGCGCGCCGCTATCTGCAACTGCAATAAGCAACATGGCAGGCAGCTGCAAGATAACATCAGGCCCGTGGAACTACTCGCCAGCGGCGAGCCAGTACGCGTACAGCGAGAAGCTGGAGCCTGGCAAGGGCTACTGGGTGAAGGTGGCAGCCGACTGCGTGCTTGGAAGCGCAAGCGACATGCCGCCTGCCGTGCCAGTGTATGAGGTGCAGGGCGAGGCTGCAAACTAAGGTGCTTGGATGAAATATGCCACAATGGCAGCCGCCTTTGCAGTGGCTGCCTTGCTTTTCTTTTCGCTTGGCTGCGTCTCGCAGCCAGCCCCGCCTGGAGGGGGCACTCCGTCACCGTCGCCACCATCAGACATACCGCCGCCCCCTCCTGACGGCCCAACAAATTCGAGCGCGCCTGTGCAACCGCCAGCGCCTCCGGCTGGAGGAGATGCCCCGCCACCCGCGCCAGTATGACGTGATTTGCATGGATGACGACGAAGAAAACAGCGAAAGCCTTGTGCCAGCGCGCCCAAGGGTCACGCTTGCAGAGATACTGATAGCCTCGTTATTGTAATGCGCGCCCATAGGAGCTTTTTTAACCCCTTTGCGGGCTAAACTTCCTCGAGCTCCCATCCAGGGGATTCGCCCCTGTCTGGAAGCGCTAAAGCGCTCCCATAGTCTAGCCCGGTAAGGACGCGGGCCTTTCAAGCCTGTAACACGGGTTCAAACGCTCGCCTGGCGGCGAAACGTTGCCAGCAAGCTGACAATCCCGTTGGGAGCGTTTTTTTTTCATGAAGCTTAATAGGAATGAGGCAAGGTGAAGAAATGCTCAATGTTGCTTTCATAATGCAGATGTTCGCGCTTTTGAACCCGCTTTCGTCTTTCCCAGTGCTCATGTCGGCATACAAAAAGAAGCTTGACGTGCGCGGCATTGCAATAAAGGCGTCACTGGTGGCTTACCTTGTCGCCATGTTCTGCCTGTTCCTGGGCCCGCAGTTCTTCGAGCTTTATGGCGTCAGCATTGATGCCTTCAGGCTTGCAGGCGGCGTTATACTTTTCCTGCTTGGCATTGAGACCGTGCGCCCCAAGCCAGTGAAGGAGGACGTCGGCGAGATGGACTCGCTCATTGCAATCATTGCCACCCCGCTTCTGACCGGCCCAGC
>Ga0172369_10004936_pt1 | contig 16651 bp, 12 predicted proteins | sample LakKiv25m_FD_114539 | JGI IMG/M metagenome (GOLD analysis project Ga0172369, IMG submission 114539) | Freshwater microbial communities from Kabuno Bay, South-Kivu, Congo - kab_022012_11.25m | ecosystem: Environmental > Aquatic > Freshwater > Lake | place: Democratic Republic of the Congo...
AATGGGAACCCGCAGCCGCGGCTTCCCTAGGAGTCTGTCGAGTCTGGCGCCGACACGTAGTTTCAATGAGTTATCCATCGCTGTTGGAGGTTCTCCGACAGACTCCTAGCGCCGCATCCCACTGATCCGGATCGGCAGGCAGCCGCCGTGCGACGCGCCGACATCAGCCCCAGGCATGCTCGCTCTTGATCACGAAGAACGAGCCGCGAATCACGCCCGCCAACTTGGACTTCTGTCTGGCGAACTTGAACCGCGTCGCCAGTTCCTCTGGCACATCCATGCCTTCGGACAGCTTGAAACCCACGGCGCGCTTCCTGGGATCGTCGAGCGGATAGAGCACGTTGATCGCGAGGCCGCTTTGGTAAAAGACGAATGTCCACTCGATGTTCTCGACCAGCAGCCGCGAAACCTCCAGTGCCGGTGACGCGATCTCGATGCCTCGCTCCAGCCTGAGCACCCGCTGCAGGTACGCCAAGGCCGCCGGGTTTTCCGCTGGCGTTTGCGTGACGAAGGTGTGGCCGTACTTGTTCTTGAAGTAACGCGCCTCGTTCGCTCGCAGCCCGGCCAGCGCAGGCGCGACTGGAGAGGACTCTAGACCGATGATAGAAACATGTTCGAAATCAACCGTATAGGACATGGACGACTCCCGTCTCGCAGGCGCGATGCGCCATCACACACCTGCCTCGACCACCTCGTCAGGCTAGAGCGCCCGCACGGGCACCGTCCTGTGTCATTTGTCTTCTGGTTCTAGCTCAACCAGTTCCGCTCCACCCTCGACCTGACGCCCGGGCGCGCAAGCCAGGCGCAGCACGACCCCGGCACGGGGCGAGCGGATCACATGCTCCATCTTCATGGCCTCGACGACCAACAGCGGTTGACCCTGCGCAACATGATCGCCCGGCGCGACATGCACGACAACGACGCGGCCCGTCATCGGCGAACGCAAGTGCTCGTGCGGAAAGGCGTGTCCGTGATTGGCACGGGGCGGTTCCACGCGGGACAAGCGCACGGTGTGGCTGCGCGGGTCGCGGGCTCGCAGCGCAGTCAGCCAACACTCGGTCTGGTCCGCACTGAGGTAGACCGTTCTCGTGATGCCGCCAACTTCCAGCAACCATGCGCCGTCCGGCGCGCGCCGCACCCGCACTTCCTCGCGCGTCAGCGCGCCATCGCGCAGAACATCGACGCTCTGCGCGCCGCCGAGCGCTGGACGAGCGCTGACCTCGATGCGGTTGCCTTGCGCGTCTTCGAACAGGCGCCTCATGGCCGGCCTCCGCCCACGCGCAGGCCGGCCAGCACATCCCAGGGATCCCGCAAAGCCGCGCCATCGGCGCCGATCGCGACGTGCGCAGTCTGACGCCCGGGTCCGCCGACGGCCAGCGCAAGCAGCGACTCGGGTTGCACTGCGCTGCCAGGACCGGGCCCGGCCACGCCGTACACGTCATCCAGCCAACCCGTGTGAACCACGCAAGCATCGAAGCCAGGCTGCTGCAGCACGTCCATCAGCAACGGGATATTGGTCGTCACGCCGTGCACGACAGTCTCGCGCAGGGCTGCCAGCAGCCTCCCTTTGGCTTCCTCGCGATCGCGCCCCCATGCGATGATCTTCGCCAGCAGCGGATCGTAGTGCTCCGGCACGGCATCGCCGGTCTCGAAGCCGGCATCCACGCGCACCATCGGCGCATCGGGCCAGATGACCCGTCGAAGCATGCCCGCCTGAGGCACATACGCCTGTGCAGGATCCTCTGCATAGACGCGCGCTTCCATGGCATGACCGCGCTGGCCCAGCGACAGCCCCGCCAAGATGTCGGCAAGCAGCGCGCCTTGCGCGATACGCAACTGCGCGACAACGAGATCGATCCCCAGCACCTGTTCGGTGACCGCGTGCTCCACCTGCAGCCGCGCGTTCATCTCCAGGAAATAGTGGGCGCGCGTGCGCGGGTCGAAGAGAAACTCCACGGTGCCCGCACCTATATAACCGACATGCTTTGCAAATGTCAGACCACTGGCGCAGATCGCCGCGCGCTCATCTGGCGTCAGGATGGAACACGGCGACTCTTCGAGCACCTTCTGGTGACGGCGCTGGATGCTGCAATCGCGCTCGAAGAGGTGGGCAACTTCACCATGTTGGTCGCCGAGCACCTGCACCTCGACATGGCGCGCACCATCGATGCAGCGCTCGAGCAGCAGGCGATCCGAGCCAAAGGCAGAGGCGGCGGTACGCTGCGAGGCCTCGACGGCGCACCATAAATCATCCAAACAATCAACTCGTTGCATCCCCTTGCCACCGCCACCGTCCTCGGGCTTGACGAGAAGGGGAAAGCCGACTTGCGCGGCCGCCGCTCTCAAACCGGCCGGCGACAGATCCTCAAGCGCAACCGATGCGGCGGTCGGGACGCCGGCCGCTCGTGCCATCTGCTTTGCGGCGGATTTTGAGTGGATCGGCGCCATGACAGCTGCAGGTGGCCCGATCCAGGTCAGGCCGGCAGCCGCAACCGCCTCTGCAAACTCTGCGTTTTCGCTAAGAAATCCGTAGCATGGATGCACGGCATCCGCACCCGTGCATCTTGCCGCGGCCAGAATCGCTGCGATGTCCAGGTAGGACGCCGCGGCCGGCGCCGATCCCACGCGCACCGCCTCGTCAGCCTTGCGCACATGACGGGCCGTCTCGTCCGCATCCGAGTAGATGGCGACCGAACCAAGCCCAAGAACGCGGCACGCGCGGGCAACGCGGACGGCGATCTCGCCACGACCAGCGATGAGCACTTTCTTCATCTGCACCATGACATCGCCGTGGTCCGGCGGCGAGGCGGCCCACTACTTGGGGCTTGGAATCCATGACGCAGGCCGACGTTCGAGAAAGGCCATCATGCCTTCCTGTGCTTCTGGCGAGGCACGGCGCTGCGAGATGGCGTCGACGGTCAACTCGAACACTTCTTTGGGGTTGCGAAAGGCGACTTCGGCGACCAGACGCTTGCAGGCAAGCAGCGCCTCGGGACCACCAGCAACCAGGGACTGCGCGACTTCCGCGACTTTGGCATCGAGATCCGCAGGCGCAACAAGGTGGTGCGCAAGGCCCAGGCGATAGGCTTCGGCGCCGCTGATCGCATCGCCGGTCATGAACAGGGCGCGCGCCTGACTCGGACCCAAGCGTTCGACGACGAACGGCGAGATGACGGCCGGCAAGAGGCCGAGACGCACCTCAGTCAACGCGAAGGAAGCGTCAGTCGAAGCGATGCAAATGTCGCAGGCCGCGGCGAGCCCAACGCCACCGCCGCGGGCCGCGCCTTGGATGCGGCCGACCACGGGCTTGCGCGATCCAGCGATGGCGTGGAACACGGCGCCCAACGCGCGCGCGCCGTCGCGGTTGGCGTCGGGACCACCCATCGCTTGCTCGGCCATCCAGCCGATGTCCGCGCCCGCACAGAACATCGGGCCGTCAGCGCCGAGGACGATGACGCGGCAGGTGGGCTCGTCCGCCCAATCCGCGACGGCCTGCCCAATGGCGGCGAGCATGGCACCGTCAAAGGCGTTGCGCTTTTCGGGGCGCGCGATCGTGATGCGGCCGATGCCGGCGGAAAGTTCGAGTCGAATCACAGCAACTCCCTTCGCTTCAAAACGGTTGCAGACTCACGCAAGCGGCTGACTCTACATGCGAATGACTCCAGGCCGCCAATCCCCGATCGGTGCGTTGCAGCAGGCTGAGAGCGCCAGCCCCACGACATCGCGCGTCTGTGTCATCTCGATGATGCCATCATCCCACAGCCGGGCAGTCGCATAGTACGGATTCCCCTCGGCTTCGTACTTTGCCAGGATCGGCGCGCGGATGGCCTCCTCATCTGCCGGCGAAAGATTTCTCCCTTCTTTTTCCAACTGTTCACGCTTGACCGTCGTCATCACCACGGCAGCCTGTTCAGCTCCCATGACCGAGATGCGCGCATTCGGCCACGTGAACAAGAAGCGCGGCTCGTAGGCGCGCCCACACATGCCGTAGTTGCCCGCGCCGTAGCTTCCACCAATGATCACCGTTATTTTCGGGACGCTTGCCACCGCGACGGCGTGCACCATCTTGGCACCGTCCTTGGCGATGCCACCATGCTCGGCCTTGGATCCGACCATGAAACCGGTCACGTTTTGCAGGAACAAAAGCGGCACCTTGCGCGCACACGCCAGTTCGATGAAATGCGCAGCCTTGAGCGCGGACTCCGAGAACAGCACGCCGTTGTTCGCCAGGATGGCCACGGGCATGCCGTGGATGTGCGCGAAACCGGTGACGATGGTCGTGCCGTAGCGCGGCTTGAACTCGTGAAAGCGCGAGCCATCGACGACGCGCGCGATGACCTCGCGCACATCGTACGGAGTGCGCAGATCCGCGGGAACGATCGACAGCAACTCTTCTGGATCATAGCGAGGCGGCTCGGGGTCCTGATACACGCCCTGTGCGGCCTTGTGCGTGTTCAGCGTGCCCACGATGGTCCGGGCGATCTGCAGCGCGTGCGCGTCATCCTCGGCGAGGTGATCCGCAACACCGGAAATGCGAGTGTGCACATCGCCGCCGCCCAGCGCTTCTGCGGAAATCACTTCTCCTGTGGCGGCTTTGACCAGCGGTGGCCCGGCCAGGTAGATCGTGCCGCGGTTCTGGACGATGACGGCTTCGTCCGACATCGCGGGCAGGTACGCGCCACCCGCCGTACACATGCCCATCACGACAGCGATTTGCGGAATGCCGGCCGCCGACATGCGCGCCTGGTTGTAGAAGATGTGTCCGAAGTGGTCGCGATCGGGAAAGACGTCGGCCTGCAAAGGCAGGAACGCACCACCCGAGTCGACCAGATAGACGCACGGCAAGCGGTTCTGGGCGGCGATGTCCTGCGCCCGCAAATGTTTCTTCACGGTCATCGGCAAGTACGAACCGCCCTTCACGGTCGCGTCGTTGCAGAGGATCATGACCTCACGGCCCGCCACGCGGCCGATACCGGTGACGATACCGGCTGAATTCGCGGCATTGTCGTACATGCCCCATGCGCACAGCGGAGCCAGTTCCAGAAACGGACTGCCGGGATCGAGCAAGAGGTCGATGCGATCGCGGGCGAGCAGCGCGCCGCGCTCGACGTGCCGCGCGCGCGCCACAGCCGAGCCGCCCGCGCGCACGGTCGCGAGATTGGCGCGCAGAATCTCAGCCAACTGCTGGTGATGTGCGCAGTTCTGCGCGGCTTCGTCCGTGTGCAGCTCAGCAAGCGTGTCCAGGATGTCCATGGGCACGCGTTCTAGAGCACCGATCAGCAATTGTCGAGCATCCGTCCAGCAGACACGGCGCGTCTCTGTCCCGTCTCGATCGGCCCCGCTTGACGCCGCGGCACCGCTGCGGTCCAGTTCGTGGCGACCGCGTGCGACTGCGGTCCATGTGGGCTTGCCGTGCACATCGCCACCGAACCAATCCTTTCTGACGAATGCCCCATTCCGGTGCAGTTGTGGACGTTGCCCTCGCCTTTCGGCCCCCTGACCGTTGCCTGCTCGCCCAAAGGCGTGTGCTTCCTAGCCGCGCAAGGCGATCGCGATCCACTTGCCGAGTTGCGACGCCGCTTTCCCACAGCGATGGCCACGCAAACCGGCAACGCCGAGGCCGCCGCCGCGGCACTGACCGACTACTTCTCGGGTGCCGACAGGACCTTGCGCCCCGACATCGACCTGCGCGGCTTGCCCACCTTCCAACAGCGCGTCCTCGTAGCACTATGCGGCGTGCGCCTCGGGCAGTGGTGCAGCTATGCCGGTCTCGCGGCCAAGGTCGGCAGCCCTCGCGGTGCGCGCGCCGTCGGCAACGCCATCGGCCGCAACCCCATTCCCATCTTCGTTCCTTGTCATCGCGTTTTGGCAGCCGACGGCAGCCTGGGCGGCTTTTCCTGGGGCCTTGACCGCAAACGCTTTCTCCTCGAACTGGAGCAGCCAGAGCAAGCCAAGTGGCAAGGCAAGGCGACCCATCGCTGATTCAGCATATCCTTCACGCAATTAGACGAGGAGCAGCGAAAACTGGCGCAAGCAACAGCTGCCGAGATCGCGGCACATGACAGGGGAAGGGCCATCGCCGCATCTTTTGTCTCCCTGTATGCGCCGCGCGGCCCGCCATTCGTGCGCCCGGTGCGCCGCGCCAGTTGCGCCTTGGCCGCCGTTCTGACAGGTTTCCCGCGCAGCGGCGCTGGCGGCCAAGGGACCGCGGCAGCCGACCCTTCCAAACCAAGGAAAAGCCATGAACATTTCAAGCGTGATTGCCCTGGTCACCGGTGGTGCCTCAGGTCTCGGACGTGCAACGGCATTGCGTCTCGGCAAGTTGGGGGCGCGTGTCATCGTATGCGATCTGCCTTCCAGCGCGGGCGCGACCGTAGCGGCCGAAATCGGCGGCAATGCAATCTTTTCTCCATGTGACGTCACGTCGGAATCAGATGTGTTGGCAGCGTTGGATGCCGCCAAAGCCAAGTGGGGCGTCGTCAACGTCGTCGTGAATTGCGCGGGCATTGCGATCGCACAACGCACGATCTCAAAAAAGGGCGCCCACGACTGGGCTTCCTTCATGAAGGTGCTCACCGTCAACGTCGGCGGCAGCTTCAATACCATGCGCCTGGCGGCAGTGCGGCTCGCCGAGACGGAAGCCGGCGCCGACGGCGAGCGCGGCGTCTTCATCAACACGGCCAGCGTCGCCGCCTTCGAAGGCCAGATCGGCCAGGCAGCCTACGCCGCGTCCAAGGGCGCCATCCGCGCGCTGACCTTGCCGGTGGCCCGCGATCTCTCCAACGTCGGCATTCGCGTATGCACGATCGCGCCCGGCCTGTTCAAGACACCGATGCTCGCCAGCCTGCCAGAGCAAGTGCAGACGGTGCTCGCGCAGACCGTCCCGTTTCCGCAGCGTTTGGGCGATCCGGACGAGTACGCGCGCCTGGCCGTGCAGATCATCGAAAACGTCATGCTCAATGGCGAGACGATCCGATTGGACGGCGCGCTGCGCATGGCGCCGAAGTGACGGACGGGTGAGCGCGCAGCGCTCGGGACCCGTCCGTCACCCTGAGCGAGCACGCCGAAGGCCGTGCGAGTCGAAGGGTCTGTCAGCCTGAGCCAGCATGCCGAAGGCCCTGCGAGTCGAAGGGTCTGAGCCCCCGAGCGCTGTGCCATTGCCCAAGACAGCAATCGTTGAGGCTTTTCTTACGGTGCCCCCCTGTGGACCGTCGGCGCCACACAATTGCGCGCTCCTGTCAACAAGCCCCTTTCAACTCAGTCTACCTCATGGTAGTCTTGGCTACCCTCGCTGCAAATCGGTTGTATGCGTGGGGGCACAGGGCTGTCAGTAGACACGTAAAGAAAGAGAGAAGTTTCAATGGGAAAGAAATTGTTTGTCGGTGGCTTGAGTTGGAACACGGTCGACGCGTCGCTCCGCGCTGCGTTCGAGCGCTTCGGTGAGGTGGTCGACGCCAAGGTGATCACGGATCGCGAGACGGGTCGTTCGCGCGGCTTCGGTTTCGTCACGATGGCGGACGACGCCGCGGCGGGCCAGGCCGTGACGGAAATGGACGGCAAGGCCATCGACGGCCGCACGATCAAGGTCAGCGAGGCGCTCGAGCGCGCGCCGCGTCGTGAAGGCGGCGGCGGCTTCGGCGGCGGACGCGGCGGTGACTACGGCGGCGGTGGTGGCGGCGGCTACGGCGGCGGCGGTGGTGGCGAATACGGCGGCGGCGGCGGCGGACGCGGCGGCTACGGCGGGCGCGGCGGACGAGACGGCGGGCGCGGCACCGGCGGCGGCGGCGGCGGACGCGACTGGTAAGCATCTCGCAAGAATGACTTGCAGCATCGCTCGGTTGCCCATTTTGTCTGGTCGCAACCTACGACTGTAGCCATGCATCGCGAGCACCCGAGGCGGGGCAACCCTACTCGGGTGTTTGCGTTTTGGCCGCCGCAATGCCCCAAACAAAAGGCAGCGACGGAGCGATGGCGGACGATAGTGTGACGGACTCCTAGTCCCGAGAACTGCTACGGTGTGGACCACGAGCGATGTGCCGAGGTCGCGAGCAGGTCCAGCTTCAGGTCGCCGTCTTCGCGCACCAGCACCCAATCGCGCTGGACGCCGCCAGATTCGACGGTGACGGTCAGGGCACCTTCCCCGGTTTGCACGCCAAGTACGCGCGCGGAACGCTTGGGTGCCGCAGCATCGAACGCGCGCAGCGGCGCCAGAGAAGTGGCCGCCATTGCCGCATACAACGGCCGGGAAGCGCGCGACAGGAGCCGCCCCACCTGGGCCGTATCGCCCGAGGCAAGCGCAGCCTCCAGTCGGGCAGGAAAACGAGCCGGATCAGGCTGGCAACCCAGCAACATCGCCACCAGCAACGGCAGACTCAGGAAGGATCGCATGGGCAAGTTTCGAGACCGAGTGCCTCGGCAGCCGCGGCGTCGCATCGCTGGCAATCGGTCGATTCTGAGGGAATTCAGTGCGAGAAGCGGGACTTGAACCCGCATGCCCTTAACGGGCGCCAGCACCTCAAGCTGGTGCGTCTACCAATTTCGCCATCCTCGCAACATGCGCGACCCCGGGTGCCGGCAACGCGGCGCAGAATCACCGCGCGCGGCCGCCGTGTCAAGGGGCCTTGCCGTCATCTGGCGCGGGAACGTGCTCAACCAGAGGGCCGCGCGCACGCAGCGGGATGCACCCGTCCGCCGGATGCGGCGTCACGAGTTGGCGCAGACTCTCCTGGTGCGCCAGCCACGCATCGCGCACGTGCGTCGGAACACCGTGATCGTCGCATGTCTCCTTCAGAATCTGCATGCGCCGCGCAAACTGACCGCCGTTGATCTTCAGGCGCGCGTGCACGGACGCCACCGGGCGGCCCTGATAGGCGACATCGGCGCCCAAGGCTTTGGCGGAAAACTGGTACTCCATCAGCTTGAGCGTGTCTTGATCCGCCTCGCGAAAGAAGAAGCCAATCATGGCGTCCGTTCGGCACCGCGCCACGAAATCGTCGGTGACGGCACGCAGTGCGGCGGCGCCCCCCATCTGTTCGAACAAGCTTTTGCCGGGAACCGCGGACATCGTTGCCTCCATCTGGCTCGCAGGCTACGCTTTTTTGCGTGGGCGGCAAGCCCTGGAGGCCAAGATGACCGACCAAGTGACCGCCATGCCGGACGACGCGCTGACCGATCTGCCGCCGCTTGCTGCGCTGTCGATTGCGCGAACACGGGCGATCTGGCGCAATTTGGCCTGGCAACTGCTGCCCGAGACCTTTGTCGGCGCAGTGGGTCAGCCTTCTCAAGACGCTCTGCCTGACGCGGCAAATGCAGCGCTTCTGGCGATGGTGCGCGGTCTGCACGCGACAGCGGTGCACGCGGATGCGCAGGCACAGCGCGAGGCAAGTTTCCATCACCTGAACGAGTTGCTGTCTGCGGGATCGACCCCAGTGCTGCACCGCGCGCCGGACGAGACTCGGCTGCCTTCGCGACTCGATCTCGCGGGCGAGTTGCTGCAGTGTGATGCGCTCGAACGCCTGACGCTCGAACTGCTCACGGTCGGCGAACTCGATCCGGTCACGTCGCACGCGGTGCGGGTGCTCGCCGGGCGCCTCGGTCGCGGCGAATCGACCCACCTGGAACTGTTGGACGACGCCCTGGCTCTCGCTGGCCTGGGTGTGGGCGTCGCGCGACGCCTGTGCGGGCCGCGCGGCTCGCTGCGGTTGCTGGGCGCAGTGTCGTTGGCGGGCCGCCCCAGTGAAGCGCTGCTCGCGTTCTTGGACGGTGCGGCGGCGCTCGACTCCCCCTTGCGCGACCATGAAGGCGCGGATTCGCTGCCCGACCTGGCCGTGCGCAGCCTCGCCACTGCGCGGGCGCCGTGGCTGGACCTGATTGACCGGGCGCTGGCGTCGCGGCGGCCGCTGCTGCTCTCGGGCGCGCCGGGATTTGGCGCCCCTGCCCTTGTCGGCCTGGTGGCACAGCGCCGGAACCTGCCTTGGCGTGCTGTGCAGTCAGCCGCGCTGTGCGACATCACTCGGCAACAACCTTCAGATATGATGCCTGTTTTTCATGCGGAGGCGCGCCTCGGCAACGCCATCTGGCTGGTGCACCACGTCGAGAAACTGGAGGCGCATTTTCGCGCCGCTCCCGACAGCCTGCACCGCTGGCTGCACGCGCTCGTGCGCGTCGATCGACCGCTGATTCTGGCCCACGAAGGTCCAGTCGCGCCGGAGCTTGCCGCACAACTCGCGATCGAGGCAGGCATTTTGCACATCGAGGTGCCAGGTCTGACCATCCCACAGCGCGAGGATCTGCTGCGCGCGACGCTGCAGGCGGCAGGTGTGGTCGACGAAACCGCGACGAGCCTGGCCGCAGAGGGCGGCCCCTACAGCCTGGGACCCGAGCGCGCGGTCGCCGCCGTCGCCCATGCCCAACAACGCGCCCAACTGCGCGCAGCGCAAAGTCTTGCTCGCGGCGCACCGCTCAGCGAAGTGGCGCCGACCGCCGCGGAACTGCGCCTGGCATGCACGAGCGCCATGACGACCGAACTGCGCGCCTACGGCTCGCGCGTGCACACGACCGCGACTTGGGACGATCTCGTCCTGGACGCAGTGACCCTCGACGCCGTGCGCAACCTCTCCCGCTTCGCCAAGGTGCGCGACAAGCTCTTCAGCGAGTGGGGGTTTGGCCGGGCGATGCCGAATGGGCGCGCATTGTCCGCGATGTTCAGCGGGCCCTCCGGTACTGGGAAAACAATGGTGGCAGGCCTGATTGCCAAGGACCTCGGTGTCGAACTCTACCGCGTCGATCTCTCGCGCGTCGTGTCGAAGTACATCGGCGAGACGGAGGAACGGCTCGGGGCGCTTTTCTCGGAAGCCGCGCAGGTCGGCGCCGCCCTGCTCTTCGACGAGGCCGATTCGCTGTTTTCGCAGCGCACGGAAGTCAAGTCCTCCAATGACCGCTATGCCAATCTGGAAGTGAACTACCTGCTTCAAAGACTGGAGGAATTCGACGGTGTTGTCATTTTGACAACAAACTTCGCTACCAGCATCGACGAGGCATTCGTGCGCCGCGTTCGCTTCCGCGTGCCCTTCCCCTTCCCTGGCCCGGAAGAACGCGAGCGCCTGTGGGAAGTCATGTTGCCACCGGAACTGCCACAAGACGAAGAAGGTATTGATTTCGCGTGGATGGCTCAGGGTTTCGAGTTGTCGGGCGGCCATGTCCGCAACGCCGTGCTACGCGCTGCGATGTATGCCGCCACCGCCGGCAAGCCACTGACGATGCGAATGCTCTACGATGCCGCGGCAGCCGAGTACCGGGAGCTGGGCAAGCTGGCGCCGCACTACTCGTTTGATGAATAAGGCGCTTAGGCGCCGTCGAAAAACAAGTCGATCGACTTGATCGACGGCCGTCGCCGGGAATCCGCATCGGTGAGCTTGGCGACCAGACAAGAAGCAAACGGAGTTCGTCGCAGCTATTCTGCGACAGCTCCTTACGCGCGGCGCCGACGGACAAGGACAGCGGCGCACAGCGCGCCGAACACGACGAACAGGCCCGCACGCGGCGCGGCCGAAGTGCCTGCCGTGCAGCCGGTCTTGGCGGGCGCATTGGCGAAGACGAGTTGGCCGCCGCCGGCATCGGCACCACCCGCGACATCGGCGCCAGGCACCCCGCCGCCTGCGTCAGCAGCCGGCGCCGGGCCACCCAAGCAGAGCCCGGCGTTGTCGCACACGGCGCCCGCGCCGCACACACCGCAGGTCTTGCCGCAGCCGTCCGGGCCGCACTTCTTGCCAGCGCACTTGGGTACGCAAGGTCCCGTGCCGCCCTTGCCGCAGGTGGTTTCGTAGTCGGCGCAGCAGTCCTTGGATTGAGCGCAGGTGCTGTCGCAATAGCACTTGACCGGAGCGCCGTTCTTGTCGACGCCCTGGCTGTCTTTGGCGCAATCGCTCTGGGCGCAGCTGCCAGCGGGGACCGGCTCCGGCGGGCAGGCCGTCGCCAAGTCCGCACAGCAATCGCCGATCTTCTGGCACTCCGTGTCGCAGTTGCACGGCCAGCTCTTGCTGTACTTGCCGCATTTGCCGACGCACGAGCCTTTGGTGGGATCATTGCAGTTCTTCCAACCGCAGTTGGCCAACTCGCCGTAGAGTTTGTTGCCCTGGAAGTCGTCCTTGGCGGCCGCGGCGACGCAGGCGGCATCCGCCTTACATGCGTCTGTTTCTTTTGGACATTTCAAGTCCCAGCAAGGATTGGGACTGAAGCTGGTCGTACCCGTGGTGTCGGCGGGCGGGGCCACGTCGGAGGGCGGCACGGCCGCGTCGCTCGGGCCCGCATCGGGTGGCGGTGCTTGGACGTCGACGGGCGCAGGATCGGTGGAAGCAGCATCCTCGACAGCGAAACCTGCGAGCGGGGCAAGGGTGAGGCAAAGGGCTGAGGTGACGAATGCGAAACGCTTGAACATGGCGAAACTCCTGCAGCTTCTATGCTCTGGAGCTGGCGCAGACTCCAGGATGGCGGGCGGCACAGCCGCGAAGCCTGCCGCGCCGAGCAGACACCCTAGCTGAACGCACGACCGCAACGCAAGCGACCCGGGCGGCTCAAGGGCATGACCAACTGACGGCGACATTGTCGAACCACGCGCCCTGGCCCGCATTATTCGTGGTGTTTTCGATGAACGACAGCACGAGGGCCAACGTCTTGCCGGCCTGGGCCGTCAAATCGACGCTGATCGTGGTAAACCCGCCCGTGGGCTTGCAGATCGCCAGCAACTGCTGACTTCCAGACAACACGCTGACCATGTCGACAAAGCCGGTGCAGAGCGGGCTTTCGCTGGGGTCGCGATCGTAGAACAAGTCGAAGCTCAGCTTGGCGGCCGACACCCCGGTGGGAATGGTCACGGACGGCAGCGTCGCGGTCGCCGCGCCTGGACCGACGTTGTAGGTGTGGGTGCCGATCGCCGTCATGTAGCCCACATACAGCGACACCGGTGCCGAACTGGATTTCGATTTGTCGAGTTGCCAACTGATCTGCGGATTGACCGATTGGAAGGTCAAACCGCCGAAGCTGCCGTCGTCGAACGCCGCCTTGAACCCGGGTGCGACTTTGTGCACGCACAGGCCGCTGACTGCGTCGCAACTATCGGTATTGCAAGACAGCCCGTCGCTGCAGTTGACCTTCGCGCCAGCGATGCACTTGCCAGCCGCGCAGACATCGCCCAGCGTGCAGGCGTCCCCGTCGCTGCAAGCCGCGCCGCTGCTCACTGCGTGAACACAACTACCTGTTACATCGCATGAATCTGCCGTGCAGCTGTTGGCGTCATCGCAGTTGGTGTTGGTGCCGGTGCATGCGTAGTCGGCCTGGCACTTGTCGCTGGTCGTGCAGGCCTGGCCATCGTTGCATGGCTGACCGGCGTTGAAGTTGTAGAAACTGCACATCCCCGCTTCGCATTTCATGTCCCAGCATTGCGGACTTGCTTGCGGCGTCAGGACCACGGCCGGCAGTGGGCAGTCGGAGGCGGTGGCGCACCCACCGCCGCCATTGGCGACGCACTGCCCCTGGCTGCACGACTTTGCGATGCCGCAGGGAGCACCCTCCGAAGTCGGCGTATGCACGCAGGAACCACCTGCGCAGGAATCGCTCGTGCACGGATTGTTGTCCTGGCAAGTGATGGCCACGCCCTTGCAGACACCGCCCACGCAGCCATCGGCGCTGGTGCAGCCGTCGCCATCGTCACACACCCCGGAGACGAGCGACTGGTGCAAGCACCCACCGATTGCATCGCATGTGTCTGTCGTGCAAGCATTCTTGTCATCGCAGTCGGCCCCGTTGGGCACCGAGGCGCAACCCGAGACCGGCGTGCACTGATCCAATGTGCAAGCCACGGCATCGTCACAATCGAGCGGAACGCCGATGCATTTGCCCAGCGAGCACACGTCGCCGACGGTGCAGGCGCTGTTGTCGCTGCACACGGCGCCCGCGGCAACCGGCTGCTGCACGCAACTACCTGTTGCTGCGAGGCAAGTCGCCTTCGAGCAGGTCGTGTCCTTGCTGGCATCGCACGTGATGGGGCTGCCTGCCTTCAACTTGCACGTGCCGCCCTGGCACGTCGGGTAGCCGTTGCAGAGGTTGCCGTCGTCCTTGCAGCCCGCGTCGTTCTGGCAGCCGCATGTATTCAAAATTCCTTGGCATTTTCCGGCCTGACAGATGCTGATCGGCGTACATGGATCCAAATCGTCGCAGGTCGTCGGAGGGAATCCGCCGATGGCCGCGTGAGTACAACCCTTTGTCGCGCTGCAAGAATCCGTGGTGCACGGGTTCTTGTCGTCGCAATTGACTGGCCCGACCAGGCAGGCTCCGCCGAAACACTGGCCGGCCGTCGTGCAGGCGTTGGCGTCGTCGCAGGCCGTGCCATTCGGCGCGCTGTCGATGATGCACTGTCCGAGGGCTGGGTTGCACGCGCTGGTCTGGCAGGCGTCGCCGACGGCGGGGCAGGTCACGGCGCTGTTCGGTTTGGCCACGCAGCCGCCACCTTGGCACTGCAGCACGCCATTGCACAGGTTGCCGTCGTCGAAAGGTATGCAATCCTTATCGATTTTGCAGACGCACAGGTTCTTGCCTCCTTGGCAGGCGCCCGCCTGGCAGGCGTCGCCGGAGGTGCACGCATTGCCATCATTGCACGAGCCCGGTGCCGGCTGCTGGCTGCAAGTCCCCTTGCCGTCGCAGCTTGCCGCCGTGCACACGTTGCCATCGTCCGCGCAGCCGTTGGCGCCGACGCATATGCCGCTGGCGCATTGGCCGCTGCCGCCGCACAGTTCCGCGCCGCCGCAGGGCTGGCCGTCGGGGTTGGGCTTCTGCAAGCACTTTCCGGTCTTTGCGTCGCATGCCGCAGTCACGCAGCCCAGGCCTGTGGCGCCGCACGTGACGACGGTCTTCGCGTCAACGACACACTGATTTCCCTGGCAGATCAGCGTTCCATTGCAGGCATCGCCGTCCTCCAACCCTGCGCAATCGGCCGTTACCTGACATGGACACTTGTTGGCGCCAGGTTGGCACGTGCCGCCCTTGCAGAGGTCAGAGGCCGTGCAAGCGTTGCCGTCCGAGCAAGCCGTGCCGTCCGCTGCGGAATGCACGCAACCCGCGCTGGGACTGCAAGAATCCAGCGTGCACACGTTGCTGTCGTCGCAGCCGAGCGCTTTGCCCGCACACACGCCACCGTTGCACGCATCGCCGATGGTGCACGAACTCTTGTCGTCGCAAGACGTGCCATTGGGGCTGCTGACCGCGGCGCAAACGCCGGTCTTTGGCGCACAAGTATTCTTGCTGCAAGCGTTATCCTTGGCCGTATCGCAGGTCACGACCGATCCCGGCTTGGTCACGCATTGGTTGCCGCTGCAGACGAGAACGCCATTACAGAGATTGCCATCATCCTCTGCGACACAGTCAGCGTCCGCGATGCAAGCGCACTGGTTGATGCCGCCGCTGCAAGTGCCCGCGGCGCTGCACAACTCGCCGATGGTGCACGGGTTGCCATCGTCGCAGGGACCTGCAACGCCTTTGTGCTGACAACCCGCCTTCGCGTCGCAACTATCTGTCGTGCAAGCATTCTTGTCGTCGCAGTTGAGCAGCGCAGCACCGACGCAGGTCGCACCGAAGCACGCAGAGGTCGCCGAACAAACTGATCCGTCGTCGCACGGCGTGCCGTCGGCTTTGGGTGTCAGTTGGCACGCACCTGTCGCCGGCACGCACGCGGCCGTCTTGCATGGGTCGGTCGACGCGCACGCCACGACGCTGCCTGGCACGCATTGACCGCCCGTGCATGTGGGCACGCCATTGCACTTGTTGCCGTCGTCGGGGCAGTCCCCGTTGACCTTGCAGACGCCGCACACGTTCGTGCCCGGCAGGCAGGTTCCGGCCGCAGTGCAGACATCGCCTTGGGTGCAGGCGTTGCCGTCATCGCAAGCCTTGAAATTCGGCGTGATCGCGCAACCTTTCTTCGCGTCACAGGCATCGTCCGTGCAGGGATTCTTGTCGTCGCAGCTCACGAGCGTTCCTGTGCAGGCGCCGCCGACACACTGGTCCTTGGATGTGCAGACCGAACCGTCACTGCATGCCGTGCCATCGGGAAACGGCGTCATGGCGCACTTGCCCGACTTTGGCTCGCACAGATTGGCGGAACACGGTCCATCGCCACTGCTGTTGCACGTCACGATGGTCGCCGGATCCAGGACGCATTGCCCGGTCTTGCAGATCAACAGGCCATTGCACAGGTTGCCTTGCTTGGCCGCGCAATCGGCAGTGACCGTGCACTCGCAGTTGCCGGTGCCGGAAGTGCATTGTCCGTTCAAGCACTTGTCGCCAACGGTGCACACGTTGCCGTCGTCGCACACCTTGCTGTTGTTGAGGTGGTAGCAACCGCTGACCGGGTTGCAGCCGTCGTCCGTGCAGACGCTGCTGTCCGCGCAATTCAGGGTCGTGCCGGCCTTGCACGTACCCACCTGACATGTATCGCCATTGGTGCACGCGTCGCCGTCCGTGCACGCCGTGCCAGCCGGCACCAGGACATAACTGCAGACACCTGCTTTGGGATCACACGTATTGGTCTGGCAAGCGTTGTCCTGGCTGGGGTTGCAGACGATGACGGAGCCCACCTTGGGCTGGCACGTGCCGCCGCCGCAGA
>Ga0172369_10004944_pt1 | contig 16636 bp, 8 predicted proteins | sample LakKiv25m_FD_114539 | JGI IMG/M metagenome (GOLD analysis project Ga0172369, IMG submission 114539) | Freshwater microbial communities from Kabuno Bay, South-Kivu, Congo - kab_022012_11.25m | ecosystem: Environmental > Aquatic > Freshwater > Lake | place: Democratic Republic of the Congo...
CCTGTAATTAATGAAATTGTTATAGCAAGAATAACTGAATCATATTGAATACTGGTTGGGATTACTTGATTGAGAGCCATGCTTGCAAGAATTGCGAGAATTAGTCCGACAAATCCACCGAATAAACAAATAAAAGAAGATTCAAGGATAAACTGTCCAAGAATAGTTCTTCGTTTTGCTCCGATGGCCTTTCTCACACCAATTTCCTTTGTCCTTTCTTTTACGGAAACGAACATAATATTCATAATGCCGATAGCACCGACAAACAACGACAAGCCGGTTATGAACAGCCCCGCAATTTGAATTACACCGACCACTTGATCGATGTTAGCCTTCAAACCTTCTTGTTGATTGATCGAAAAATCGTTCGGTTCATTATAACTTAATCCTCTAACCTTTCTCATCGCACTTTCTACTTCATCCTTTGTTTCTTCAATCATTGTAGGACTTGGGGCTTTAACATTAAAAGTAATTGAGCCGAATGAGTGAGACATGAAATGCTTAAATATTGTTCCGATAGGGATGAAAACTTGTCTATCCGGATTAAAACTTCCGAGGATAAAGCTTCCCTGTTCTTCCAGCACACCAACAACTTTAAAATTCTGTCCGCCGATTTTGATCATCTTATCTAAAGCGTCTCCGTTGGGGAACAGACTTTTAGCAATCTCACTTCCTAAAACTGCAACGTATCGAGAGCCTTTGCTTTCGATATCGGAATAAAACCTTCCTTCGGCAAAAGTGAAGTTAGTTGTCTTTACATAATCCGCGGTGGAGCCATTAACAAAAATATTGTCTGTTTTTCTATTCTGATATTTAACAATTTGGCGGGTGGTGGTGGTTGGGGCAGTTGCCGAAGGCAGCTTAACCAATTGTTTGAACTTATCGTAATCTTCCATAGTCATATTCCGGCGATTCCTCATCTTCCACCAATCATCATTGGTAAACCACGCCCACTTATCAACGTAAAGAATATCCGAACCGAGTGCACTCATTCCCTTTTGAAATGAATTATCTATACCCTTAATTGCGGTAGTCATTAACACCACCGAGGTAACTCCGATAACAATACCAAGCATCGTTAACAGCGAGCGAATCTTATTCGCACGAATTGCGCGCATCGCAATAATCATCGCTTCTTTTACTTCTAAGATGAGTGTTTCCATATCGTCATCCGTTCTTACTTATTACCATCATAATTGTTTTAGTTATTTGGAACCATTCGGGATATAACGTTTTTCTACATTCGCATCTGATTCAATCAAACCGTCTTTAATACGTATTACACGGGCAGCATGTTCGGCAATGTATTCTTCATGAGTTACAAGGATAATGGTGTTTCCCGATTCATAAATTTGATTGAAGAGATACATAATCTCCTCTCCGGTTTTGGAGTCGAGATTACCTGTAGGTTCATCAGCCAAAATAATTGATGGGTTTGTCACTAATGCTCTTGCAATGGCAACACGCTGACGCTGCCCACCCGATAACTCATTTGGTTTGTGATGAACTCTATCTTTTAAACCCACGTTTTCCAACGCTAACCGGGCTCTATCTTTTCTTTCCGACGAATGCACACCCGCATAAATCAGAGGAAGTTCAACGTTGTGAAGGGCATCCGATCTGGGAAGCAGGTTAAACGTTTGGAAAACGAATCCAATTTCTTGATTTCTAATTTTCGCAAGTTCATTGTCACTCATGTTGCTCACATTCTTTCCGGTAAATTCATATTTTCCGGTGGAAGGTGTATCGAGACATCCCAACATATTCATTAACGTTGACTTTCCCGATCCGGACGGGCCCATGATAGCTACGTACTCGTTCTTATTAATTTGTAAAGAGACATCGCGGAGTGCATGCACCTCTTCCGAACCTACTTTATAAATTTTCGCAATGTGTTCTATATTAATGATGTTCATTGTGCTTCCGAATTAATTTTTCTTTTCAGTGAACGATTTGCGTTTACCTTCAACTTTAACTAATGAACCATTTTTTAATTCACGGGATATTGCACGATAACTTCCGCTAACAACTTCTTCTCCGCCTTTTAATCCTTCCGCAATTTCAATGTAGTTATCGTCGCTTAATCCGGTCTTAACTTTTTGCGATTTAGCTTTTCCGTTCGCAACGATGAATACTATTTCTTCGGGCCTGTTATTATTAGCTTTCTTCTCAACTTTAGCCATGCTTTCTTCTTCACCACCGGCCTCTTGTGGCATGTTGAAATCACCGCGTGCCGTTACAGATTGCAAAGGAACGGAAATAACGTTTTGTACGGTTTCAGTGCGGATATCAGCGTTACAAGACATTCCAGGACGTAAATTATTTTCTAAATTCATCACTCTAATTCTAACTTCAAAATTCACAACCTGCTCTTGCGTCCCAAGTCCACTTGTTTTAGCGCTGTTTCCAATTTGAGTAACAATACCTTTAAAGTCTTTGTCACCAAATGCGTCAACTTTAATGTACGCTGTATCGCCTACTGAAATAAGTACAACATCATTTTCATCAACGTCAACGCGTGCTTCCATACTGCCAAGGTCAGAGACGGTCATGATATCCGTTCCTTGACTAAATCCGCTGCCCAAAACACGTTCGCCAAGTTCAACATTCAACTGGGTAATAACTCCGGCCATGGGCGAATAAATAGTTGTTTTATTTAGTGACTCAATCGTCTCTTTTAACGATGCTTCGCTCTGTTGTACATTTGCTTTAGAAGCCTCATAACCGGCGGCGGTTGAAAGATAAGTACTCTTCGCTGTTTCTAAATCAGCGTCACTCGCAAGTTTCTTCGCGTGTAATTCTTTCATACGATTATAATCAGAAGTAATTTTATCAAGTTCTGCTTTGCGCTGTGCCAGTGCGGATTTTGCAGCAGAAAGTGTTGCTTCAGATCTTTGTTTCTGAGCGACGTACGCGTCAGCTTTAATCTTTATAAGCAAATCGCCTTTCTTTACGGCTTGACCTTCCTTTACGGGAAGTTGCACTATTTCTCCGGTTACTTCAGGAGTAATAACAACTTTGAATTCCGGGTTGATTTTACCGGTAGCCGAAACTGTTTGTGTTATGGTTCGTTTCTCAACTTTTTCAGTCTGGACGTTTATAATTTCTTCTTTATTGCCCTGAAAGATTACAAGGAGGACAATAACAATACCTAAAAGTCCTAATCCGCCAAAGATGAAAAGTTTCTTCTTAGATTTTTTTTGTTTACCATTTGCCATGTGTGGTTCTCCTGAGATAAATATTATTCAAATTTTTTGTAATCAAGAACACCAAGCGAATACTCGAGTTCTTGTTTTAGTTTAACATATTCAAACTGTGCGTTCACATAATTGGTGAGAGCATTCATATAGTCTGAGTTTGCAATTAATACGTTTAACAACATTGTTGCGCCCAGTGTATATTTTTCCTGCTCAATCTTTCTGTTTTCCTCAGCGGCAGTTACATTTTTCTTGCTAACTTCAAGGCGTTTTTCACTTGCTTGAAGATCAAGATATGTCTTTTGCATTTCCTTTTTAATCTGCTTCTCCAGGTCAAGTACATCCAACTCTTTATTTTTGGCATCAACCTCAGCTTGCTGCACTCTATTTTCAACCGAGAATCCGGAAAAAATTGGAATATTTAAACTTAAGCCGACAGAAGTAGCATAGCTCTTAAAGAGTCCGTTTAGAGAAGTTGCGCGCGAGCTATAATCGTAATAGTTTGAAAGCGTAGGTAAATGTCCGGCTTTTGCCATCGTGATTCCATCAAGTGAACTTTCGTAATTCAATTTGGCGCTTTTAAAGTCGGCTCTGTACTTCAAAGCCTTTTCAACCAGCCCTTTTAAATTTGGATCGAGGGTGATGATATCTATGCTTAAGTCTGACGGATTAATGGTCGGGTCATCAAATTTATAATCATCAAGTACGTCGAGTCCGAGATAGTAGAGATATTCCGACCGAGTAGTCTCATAGCTGTTTTTTGCACGGATCAAATCAAGTTCGGCATTTCCTACTTTAACCTGTTGAGAGTAAACATCAGCAACGGTAACATTTCCCAGTTTATTTCTTTCGAGGATAATCTCCAAATTCTTCTGATTCCATTTCAAGTCTTCTTCTTTTACATCCATCAATTTCTTGGCATTAATTACATCGTAGAAACCGCTGATTGCCTGAAAAGCTAAATTCTGCTTCGCTCTTTCGAGAGAATATTTTGCGGCTTCAAGATTGTTTTCGTTGCGAGAAATATTCGCAAAATTTGAGAGACCGTCGAACAACATAATATTGGCCTGAGCGCCGGCTGAGTAGCTTCTGCTCTGAACAATTTTTTTAGGCGCGGTAAAAGTGAAGCCGTTAAAGATATAGTCGCCCCCTTCTTCAACGGAACGGGACCAATTCCAACCGCCGCTTGCGGAAAGCGTAGGAAGCAGATTACCGTATGCTGATTTAACGTTTGACTGATATCCTTTAATTCCCTCTTCCATCTTCAGGAGGTTGGTATTTTTCTGCAAAGCAATCTTTACCACCTCGTTCAGAGAAAGTGTTTTTTGCGGAAAGACCGACGTAGAACAAAAGATGATCAATCCTAAAAGAATAATTTTGCGCATAAGTTTCTCCATTACCATTACAATAAATTGTATTGAATTTAAATCACAACGAACTTTTTTTCTGGTTCAAAAATAGAAAAAATACCTGCGCTAATGGTGTATTGATTATAAGCGGTAAGATAAAATGATTGGCGGCTGATGGGAAGGCAACAAAAAAAGCTGCCCCCATGGAACTGAGGGCAGCTTTGAGACATAATTATTTCAAGAACATTACTTCATGAGCATCATTTTCTTGGTAACAACTTGATCCGGTGTCTGTAAACGATAAATGTAGGTACCGCTTGCAAGAGCACTTGCATCAAATTTTACTTGTTGATTGCCGGCTTTTAGCATTTGATTTGCAATAAGCACAGCAACTTCTTGACCTAAAATATTGTAAACTCTCAAATCAACAATACTTTCTTTATGCAATCCGAAAGAAATTGTTGTTGTTGGGTTAAACGGATTAGGATAATTTTGTTTGACATAAAATTCATTTGGAATCGTATTGTCGTTAACGCCGTTAACAATTTTTCTCACAAAAGTAACGGTAAAGGTGTCAACACTTGAAACCAATGATGCTTCTTTTCCTTTTACTTTAACGGTCCATTTTGCTGTTAAAGTATCTGCAGTACCCAACCATCCAAGTGCTTGCGTACCCTTAAATGAAAATACGGTATCATTTAAAGCGGAGCTTGAATAGGTAGGAGTTTTTAAGAGAACAAATTGATAAATTAAAGCGTCATTGTTAAAATCAACAGCTTTATTCCATGTTGCGCTATAGGTTGCGTTAGAATCCGTAATCTCAACAACCGTATTATTTGCAGGTGTAGCTAAATGGAAATTAGGCAGTGGAGGAACCGCAACATTTTGTGTGAAATCAGAATAGAAATTCGGAATTATTTGGTATCCGTCTGAATAAGGCGCAGCTGAAGTAAATTGAGAAGCAACACCTTTTACATTAACCGGCCAAACAACTTCTGCGCTGTCATCAATTTGAGTATCTTTATCAATACGAAGAAGGACTTCATTTTTTCCGTCCCAGATGGTGAGATTCTGGTTGTTTCCGGGAGCAGGCCAAGCAAGTGAATTAGCTGTTTTGGTAACGCCATTCAATTGGATAAGCATACTTTCATATTTTTCTCCGTTTGCGAGGTATTCGCCAACAGTCATAACAACGGGGTCAATAGTTTTATTTGAATCAAGCTTCATAACTCCGGTGGTAATATCGGCAGGAGTTAATTCATCCAATCCATTATAAAATGAAACGGTGCCGGTAACTTGCAGAACATCTCCAACATTGTAGGAAACCACTGTTCCGCCTTTATACAAAGCAATACCGCCGGTTGCATCTTGAATAGTATATTGCGTTCCGGTAGTTTGGGTATTGACGGAGTTTACAGTTCCAACTACCGTTACAACTTCATTTAATTTATCCGGTTTACCATCAGCGTTCGCATCAACTTTTGCATCAGCAATAGAAATTGGAGGAGTAACCACGCCCGAACTTGTTATTGTTATCGGGTCAAGTCCCGGATTAGTGTACGTTAAATTTGACGTAGGTGGTTCAATAAGAAATATTTGTTCATTTGAATTTTCGAAATAAATCAGATTTCCACCTTGATCGACACCGACTTCCCCGCGGGAAGAAGTAGTATTGTTATCAGGGTCGGCAAAAATTAATTTCAACGATGGAGTTGCTGCATCTAAGTTGCCGATTTCGTAAATACCGCTAACATCTGTGCCGGCTCCAGCTTTATCTACAGTTAAATAAAGCAAGTCAGCATTTTGACTATGGGTAAGTGATACTGCGTCACCGTCCACAAAATGAACACCCCAGAGAGTATCTGCAAAAGTTTTTGTTGTGATACCGCTATCAAAATTAAATTTAAAAACCGCATCATCGATACCGACAATAGCCGAACGAACAACTACAAAAATATTTTTCCCGGTTCCACCGGTTTCAACGCTCCAGAAGGTCATACCTGCTTCTGCAGATAATACTTTTTGATAGTCACCATGAATAGCGGCACTATCACCTATTTGGGTATAAAAAATATCAGTCGTGGTTGCTATCAACATTCCTTTTGTAGCTCCCTGATCAACGATATTTACATCCAAAACTGTTCCGAGTGTTGGGATAGTATCTAAGGTAAACCATTGAACATCCAATGTATCCGGGTGGAATCTAAAGATTTTTTTGTTTGAAAAAGCTACGCCATATATATATCCATCTGAAGCATAAGTCGGCGAATATCGCATGTTACTTGACCCGATAGTTAAACCGGTAGTGTTTACGTGAATGGAGTCTTTAACGTCGCCCCAAAGTTCACCGGTCATTGCTACTCTTGACAAACCGACAGGCTGCCAAGGTGTTCCGGTTGTTCCACCACCGTTGATACCGTATGCAAAACCGTTATTTCTTGAGTCAGGATTATTAACAACGGTAACACCGCGTGTCGATAATCCGGCAGCAAGAGCTCCATCATCGTAGGAAGTATAAGCAGTTGCGGCAGCATTTTGTGTTGTTGTAACCTCAACGGTATAACTTCCGTTTGCGGCAGCAGTATTATCGTCCTTACTTCCATCCCATAAAACGAAATTATCTGTACCGCTTAAATTATCTTTCATAATAGTTTTAATTAATGTATTTCCACTGTAAATTTTTACTGTGGCGGCAAAAGTCACCGTAGAGAAAGGAGTAAAGAACCGAATGGCGGCTCCCGTTCCATCATTAAAACTACCATCAAAAGGAGTTTCGTTTGTCGGTTGCGTAACCCTTATGTAAAAAGGATACACATCTGCTTTTGTCACTTCATTCAGCGAAAGAATAAGAGCAACAAAGAGAATGATCATTGTTTTGATTTTTTTCATCGAACCGTTCCTTATTTTATTTTAAGAAAGTCATTTTTTTAGAGATACTTGTTGTGCCGTTGCTAATTGTATAAATGTATGTTCCGGAAGCAAGCAGTGAAGCATTAAAATCAATTTTATAAGTTCCACGCTCGAATGCTTTATTACGAACAAGTGTCGTAACCAATTCACCCGTAATATTATATACCGCAATACTAATTTGAGAATTCTCCTGTACACTAAATTCGATTGTTGTATTGGGATTAAACGGATTAGGATAATTTTGTTTCAACGCAAAAGAGGTTGGATTAATGCCGTCTGTCCGTTCAACTCCAAGCACGGTGATTGGGATTACCGGTAATTGCCCTGTAAAAAACCATTTTTCAATTGTCCATCCGTTATAACTTGGTGTATAGACATTCCCGGAAGCGTCAACATCAATTCCATACACTGATGTGTATCCGGAACCAGTTGGAAATTTCCCGTCCAGAGTTCTGTTGTTTGTAACACCGAATGTCTCCAAATTCCACTGAGCGATATCACACGTATCTAACTTTTCGCCTGTGTTGGGATTAACGATATAAAACATTCCCATATCATAAGTACCGCTCCCGTAAGAATCAACACTGACGAGAAGCAGGTTATTATTTTTTAGAAAAGCTAAACCCGTGGGACCTGCTTTTGTTCCGTCCGCCGGTAAAGTATCCGTCACAGTAAAATTAAAACCGTTGTATAATGAGTAACCTGCAGAAGGACTTCCTGTATACAGATATACTTTTCTTGCTGTATAATTTGCAACGTAGAGCAGCGAGGCATCCCCGTTCACCGCAATATCTAAAGCTCTTCCTACATCAGGTAGTGTAAATTTTTGTATTGGTGTGGATGCATGGGAATCACTCCATTGGGGATCGTCTTTAATTCCTTTATAGATAATGACGGAAGCATTTTCGTTATCAGCACCATAGGTTGTTATAAAGACGTCTCCTTTATCGTCGAGAGTTATACCGTGGATCCGGTCGTTGCCTGTTTCCAAACGATAAGGGGACGAATAAACACTATCAGCTCCCATTTGAAATACAAGAATATTGTGGTAATCATCATTGCTTGTAATGTATGCGAATGAATCGGGTGTAGCTGCTACACAAAGCGTCCGCTTTGAGTAGATATTATCAAATCCGTTATCGGGATTTGTCCAATAGACTTCTAAACTATCGGGTTGATAGGGAAAAACGCCCAATCTGCCGGTAGAGTCTGTTGCGTCTCTGTAACCAATTGGGTAAGCTACCGGTCTTGATAAAGAACCGATCAAAGCGACGAAAGTATTCTCTCGAACCACTCCAACATTTACCGTATTAGTTCCGGTTGCGTTAGCGTCGCGACTATCCCACGTTGCATATGCGCATTTCCATTGTCCGTCAAACGATTGAGCTGAAATATTCCAGGCTGTTGAGAGAAAAGATAAAAATAGGAACAAAACGAAGTAATTTTTTTTCATAAATCTTACTTTCTTATGTTTTTTGAGATAGGACATCTAATTTTATTAAAATATGCTATTAATGTCAAGTTTTCTATCACTTTTAAAGAGAATAATGCAATCACTAACTTTTTCATTTTATAAAAATCATTTTCCTTGTTTGACGGTTTCCACCAAGGTTGGAGTGATAAAAGTACACACCTGTGGAAATATTTTTTGGAGAAAACGATACGGTATACGTTCCCGGCTGCCTGAATTCATTCAACAAAGTTTCAATTTCATTACCAAGAAAATCATATACTTTGATAATTACCATCTGCTCTTGTGCAACGGTAAACTTAATTTTTGTTTCAGGATTAAATGGATTTGGGAAATTCTGTTCCAGTGAAAAACTTTGTGCACTATTTATTTCTTCAGATGTAATTGAGGAGATAGACTGGAAAAACTGCACAGCTTTTTTGATAACTTTATTGAACGCGGAATCGTCGGCAATGGTCTCCAAAGGAAAACTTAAATAAATCAATTTTGCATCAATTGAAGAAGCTCCAAAAACACCGGCGTACTGGTTCCCCGCCCCTTTTCCATTGGCATACTGCATGCATTGGATACTGCCATTGGTGGGAAGAATTTCATCAGGATAATCTTCTTCATACGTTTGCCCGAAATAAAACTCACAATCGCTCAGTGCGCAGTTTGAAATTCCTTGTGCACGATTGGAGCCCGCATCGTCAGATACAAAAACAGATTTAAGATAATTCTTGTAAAAATCTTTATCAATTGCGTCACCTTTATAGGATAAGTCCCATCCAATCTCACTACCGGAAACAAAAAGTTTACCGCCGGTTTCTAAATATTTTTTTACAAGAACTTGCTCTTGGTGACTAAATGTTTCATCAGCAGTACTTTCATCACCGGAAATCCAAAAGACCATGTCATAATTATTTAGGGCTACGGAGGAATCAAGGAGCTTTGTATTACTTACGGTTTCGAAAGCTTTAGAAACAGCTGTTAACGCTTTTCCATATTTAATGGAAAAGGTATGTCCCGGACCTTCCCAACTCCCTGAAAGAGTGTTTCTGTTAAATCCATCAACGATTAAACATTTCTTGTCGTTTGATTTGGAAAGTCCCATCGCGTTTGACCAATTGCCTTCAACGGATTGATCCCCTACCTTCATCACACTTGCGACTCTGAAAAATTCAATATTGCTCTCGGTTGCAATGGTAAAAGAAGTGGACTTACAAATACTTTCATCCGCTAATAGATTCCAAGTTGAACCGTTAACCGAATGATAGACTCTATAACCAATAATATTTGCCGTATCACAAGTCCAGGTTAAAGAAGCATTGTTTTCTGGTGATGCTATTGCCTGCAATAAGTTTGGCTGGAGAGCGTTTGAGTTAGTCTCCATATTATTATAAAATCTTGGCGTATACGATGCTAAACTTGAAGCAGAATATGACCAGTACGATACATCCCAACCACGTGCAGAAGCTTCAACAACTCTAAAATATCCGTTCGGTGTTCTGTTAACAAATAATCTAACATGACCCGGAATCAGAATTGCGTCCCCCGGTTTTAACATATCCCAGTTAGCATATTGTGTAGTAATATCCGGCATCATGCTGGTTGAAGAGTGATAACTCATTTGCCAGCACCTACTCACAAAACCAGAGCAATCAACCCCGACTGCATACGATGAAACTCCCGCAGTATTGATATCACCACAATATCGTCCGTTTCTTATTCCAGCATCAAAATCAGAAACTGTATTAAAACCGCCCCATTTGTAAGGAATGCGGGCATTCGTCCCTGTAACCAACCAAGCGGGTGTACGAACAACATCACCATCCGGTGCGGTAACATTTGTTGGAGCGAGATTTTGAGAACTACACGAATATTGATGAAGAGCATAGCTTTCCCCTATCTTTAAAGCTGCCAACCTGCTCGCAGGTGTATTGATACCAACCGGACTTTTATATTGAGGTGCTTCTTCTTTTACAATTCTATTTTTGCTAAAATCTTTCAAGAATTTGTTTGGATAGGTTATTTCATTTGCATTAACTTTCTGCAGTCCACTCCATTTGAAGATTTTTATTCCAACTTCGTCGGAATACAGATGATACAAATTCCCTTCAGCGTCTATCTGAAGATCTTTCAAAGTATAAATAAAATTCGATTCAGGAAGTTCTAAACGAGAAAGTATTACTCCTTCCTTTGAAAGCGAATAAACTTCTCTTTTAATCCGCAAAGGGATTTGCTGTACATAAGTCTCAATCACTAAATAAGAGTTGCCTACTCTATCTATTCCAACTAAATCGGCGCATGCTAAATTCGAAGGAAATGTTAGCTGTATCTCTTGTTGCAAGCCGGAAAGATTGTTTTCGATAAGAAGTTTGTCTTTATTTTCTACAAGTACTTTGAGTACCTCGCCCGATTCCCCGCTTACAATTCCGCCAACATCCTTTAAAAGACGGCACTGATTAAAAAATATTTTCTTCCATAAAAAATCTTGTTCGCCATCGGAAGTCTCAAGCAGACTTTTAGATGCAGTTACTTCACCGACAATATCAAGACCCATCCTTTTGGAGGCAGATTGGACTTCAACTTTTGCATCACTGAGAATATAGCTTTTGGAATCATTAAAATTTGTACAGTATACTGCGTCACCAACAATGTCAAAGGAGGCTATTGAATAATTCCCGGAGTTTTCCATTCTCATACCGAAAGGCAGCTCGCCGTATTTTTTTTCAAGACAAATCTTGTATGCAGCTTGCCCAAATGCGTTACCGCCTATGACGAAAACCAAGATGACTATAATTAATTTTTTCATATTACAATATTTACCAACTTAGCATGAATCACTTACGGAAGATATTGTTCCGCAACCTGTGTAACCACGTTGTTCTTAAAAGTTAACACAAAGGGTATTTTTTTGAACCGTTGATATTTAGCGTCATTAAATAATTTTAAAAATTTGGCTACGGGAAGTTTCTCGTTGAATTTATAATTTCCCGTTGAGTCGAAGCTGAATGTTTGCATAGTAATCGCAACGGCTTGACTCAGTAAAAATTTATCTGGAATAGTAGCGCGGGTTAGGATGATATACTTATCTGGTAGTTCGAGAATCTCAAGAGAATCGGATAGTCCCTTCTTCTCCTTTATATTTAATCCTTCCGCTGAATTTTTAGCATAATGCTCTGCGACTTTAGCAATCGCAAAATAACTTTCCCCTTCGTGAATAATTCCCGAAAGGTAAGCATATTTTTCTCCGGTGAATTCCGCCGGTTTTGCTGTAACTATTGGCTCCGGTTCGTGAGTATGTAATTGTGGTTTATCGTTTTGACATCCTAAAAAAGTCGCAACGAAGAAAGAAAAAAAGTATGCTAAAGACACTTCACGAAATTGTATCATTACTTCGATAACAAAAACTCTCTATTTATCACGGTTAACTAAACAACAAACTATGATCATTAAGAAATCTTAGAAGCAGCGACTGAAATGGTCAGCCGAATCCTGCTTTACTCACTATTTACCTTTTTTGTAAGAGACAGTAATTAGCGGATAACCATCTCCGTCACAAAAGACAAGGAACAATTACCTTTCCTTTACAGCTTGAGATTAAAAAATCACACCAACATCAAAGTATTGAATGTTTTTTAATCTGCCGTAATCGCCGTAACCATAATTTACATTGAGGTTAAGTCCGGCGGTCATTTCATATTTTAATCCTGCTCCAAGCGTAAAGCTTTGTTCACTATCAGTTAAAAAGAGCGATTTGTATCCGCCTCTGATAAACAACAATTCATCATAAGCAAATTCAACACCAACGTTAGCATACTCAACGTTATCATTCGGATGTGTCGCATCGAATGCGGCTTTAACTCGTATATATCTCGTCTTAAGGACATCCATCGAGAATCCAATCCGAAAGGTAAGGGGAAGATCATACTTGTCCATTTCATACTTAGCGGGAACATTATTCGGACCAGTAAGCGGATCACCATTTGGATCATAATTGATTCTAATATCTCTGCCGTCTAATTCCATTTTAGTTCCGAAATTGCTTATGCTGGCACCGATAACAAGATCGTTAAACGGTGTTACATAATACGTACCGACATCTAAAGCAAATCCTTTTGCTGAAGAACTCCAAATCGATTCCTGAATATATTTAGCGTGAAATCCGATCGAAAATCTATCGGTAAGACTACGCGCAAACCCAAATCCGAAAGAAAATGACGAAGCATCCCATATCTGTCCATTCCCTTCGGGGAATTCAAACGTTCTTACTTTTTCTTCGGGTACTCGCAAAGAAGTAATTGTAACGAACATTGTACCGATTGATTCGACATTAAGAGAAGCCGCGGCAAAGTCATAACTAATATCAGCCAACCATTGCGTATGACTGAATGCCGCCTGCCCGTTTCCTTGACTGATGGCTACACCGGCGGGATTATAATAAACAGCATAAATGTCATCACTTACACCTACATAAGCTCCCCCCATGGCAAGTGCCCGGGCTCCGGGTCCAATTTTCAAAAACTGACCGGCAGTTGTTCCGACTTTGGTAATATCTCTAAACAACTGGGCATGTAACTCTGAGTTACTCAATAAGATTAAAACGCTTATTGTAAAAAGTATAAAAAATTTTCTCATACTCGGTTTTCTCCGTAAAAATTCTTTTTCAAAAAAGTGAGGGACAGAGGAAAATTTCTGTCCCAATAATCAACAACTTTTATTTTATGACCGCAAATCTTCCAATCTTTTCGCCGATGCCCGGGATATCTACATGGAAGAGATATACTCCATACGCAATTCTCATACCTTCGGAACTCAAGAGATCCCAGCTTGCCATGCTGGTAAAATCATCCTTTTCAATTGTGTCAACCAGTTCGCCTGTTATGGTGTAAATTCTGATGGTACACTTTTGAGGAAGATTTCTAAATTGAATTTCCCGGTCGCCTCGTTTGGTGAATGTCCTCCCCGGATTTTCATACAAACTGTATGCTACGTAAGGATTCGGGACAACGTAGATATCATTAATACTTTGCTGAACGAGATCATTTTTTATTTCACCCTTTTTCGATTCGAAGATATACGTATCATTCTTTTCAAACGGTTTTCTCGTTTTAATCTGATAAACATCACCACTCTTTGGAAGTTTTTGCACCGGTGCGTTTTTGTCCAACGATAACACTACTTCATAACTTGTAGCGGCTGTGGTTGCTCCTTGCGGTTGTAACACAATTCCTTCTCCCCAATCCCAGCGTTTATTTCCTTTTTTACCTGGAACCAGTTCATCGATTACAAAAGTTGCAGGGGCGTTTGCGGTTATATTGAAAATTTTGAACGGCATGGAAAAGTTGCCAGAAAGTGTTTTAACCGTGTCTGCATATTTCCAGCTTCCATCGGCTAAGGTATCGGTATCGTTCCACCTTACTTCCCAATCCGCGCTAATTTTTGTCCGCAGACTTATAACGCCGATCAACGCGGGATAAAAGATTGTGTCATGAACTGTTACATCAGCGTTGTGAATGAATTTAGAGTTTTCCGCGTCAAAGTTTAAGATATCATTCATGACAAAAATTCTCATACCGTCAAACGTCGGATTTGCGTCTTCATTATTAAGTAGTTTGCTTTGGTAAACCGGGAAGTAACGATACGATGCTTTGTACATTTCACCACTGGTAAAATCGCCTCCCTTTTTCCCGGCAATTTGTCCCGAATGATAATTGATTACATATTTTGAAGGGTCAACTAAAATATTCGAAGCATCATAAACTTGAAGGCTTCCCTCTTCAATTTCTTTGTTCGGTAAAGCAACTAATACGGTATCTTTTGATTTAAACGAAGCTTCTTTACCGGTTGAGTCAAGAACACTGTAGGTTGAAGCATCATCAAAATAAATCTCATACAATTTGTTGTTGACGGCTAAATTTTCTAACACTTTTATCTTAATATCGCCGGTCGCATCAGAATTTATTGAAGTCGGCGTTCCCGCTAAACCAACATCCGCCGGAGTCATTCCCTTCGATACCGGTCCCGGAGTAACTTCAAGCGTATTAACATCGAAAATTAATTTACCGGTTAACGGATCTTGTTGAATTACCGATTGTGTTTCTGTCGGAGGCAAATCAGGAGAACCATGGTCATACGCAACAACAGCATAATAGTAAGTTATACCGTTTTGAACTGTTGAATCCACATACTCATGCTTCAATCCGGAGTTTTCGCCTAAATAATATTTAACACCACGGCCGTCATACTCCCGTTGCGCTAAGCCGGAATAAGAGTCATTCAAATCAAACTGAGCTCTTTTTCCGGTGTTCGGATCAAGCAAAGCTTGTCCTAAAAACGGAACACCGTTCGCGTCGGTTATCGTATAAACGTCCGAGAAATTGAAATTTCTACTTCTGTAAATTTTATATCCCTCAAAATCTTTGTCCTGTGTTAAAGGATCAACAGAATCTTCGGATTTAGCATCCCAGTATAGTCTTACTCTACCATCTTCAGGAACAGCTTTTACGATTGGTTTTGCAGGGGGCTGCGCAAAACGGTAGTCGGCTTCAAGAATTCGGACTGAAGTAATAGAGTTAAGAATAAGGTCATCTTTGTTTTCTCCCATGATGATCGCCATGGAAAATCTTTGAGTTTCGCCAATTTTAAGCGAAACAGGTCCGGTAGAAAAGCAGAAAATATTATCACCTTCTTGTTTAAGCAACGGTTGGTCAGGGTCAATATACCCTTTATTAACCCACTGCCAAAGGAGTTCATCTTCTTTAGGATAATTAGGAGCACCATAGCGTGCAGCGGTAAAACCGGTTAAACCGAGCATATCGGATTCCGAAATATCTCTGTATCCAAAGTTTGGTTCGGAACCTGCCCATTTATAGCCCGGCAGTTGAACATCACTTAATGTCCCTGCTTCTTCTCGATCATAGACGCCATTATTGTTAAGGTCCTTGTAGAATGCTTGTGAAGGAACTCCGTCTCCTTCTCCGTAATCAGGCCCAGGATAATTTGCGGATTCAGGACCGATTCCATCAATTCCGACATCGCATTTTTCGGCAACCCAGTCTCCGTCTTCATCTCCCGACCATCTCGGTTTAGGTGCACCATAGACTTCGGTGTATTTGGCAAGATCAGAAATGCCGTAAGTCAACGGTGTAGCAACTCCATCAATATAAAAACCTTTATCGTTGAACGGACTTTCATCCGTAATTCCATCGTCATCATCGTCTATACCATTTTTATCAAATGAAGGCGACTCAAGAAATTTCCAACCGAAGTAGCCGGGAACTTTTCCTCCCATACCTTTGAAATCAGCATCCCAAGCATACACCATACTTCTCGCTCTCTGATCATAATCATCGGCGAGAACGCCTTTCGGCGGAATGAAAAATGCACGGTCGTCGGCATGATCAGACGACCCACCAACGTGCGGATCACCAAACATACCAACATAAACTTTGTTGAGTTCTTTTTCGGAGGCGTTGGTGATTTGATAAACCATAAAGATGATATCTTCCGCCATCGGGTTATTGAATTGGAGGATTCTCACCGTTGCATCTAATCCTAAACCTCCTTTTGTTAAATCACTCGGGAAGGGTTGATACCGATCAATAAATTCATAATTGGTATAATCGTCAATTCCGTAGTAAACTTCTTCATCGGGAGCTGTAGCCATATCACCAAGAAACGCAGGCCACAAATATTTTCCGGCTCCGGGGGAATACCAATTCTCC
>Ga0172369_10004945_pt1 | contig 16634 bp, 14 predicted proteins | sample LakKiv25m_FD_114539 | JGI IMG/M metagenome (GOLD analysis project Ga0172369, IMG submission 114539) | Freshwater microbial communities from Kabuno Bay, South-Kivu, Congo - kab_022012_11.25m | ecosystem: Environmental > Aquatic > Freshwater > Lake | place: Democratic Republic of the Congo...
GGAAGAAATTTTGGAAAAAATAAAAGAGACTATTGGCCGACATTTTTACTCTAAAAATGTGTTATTTTCTTCTTTTGCGATGGCTTCTTTTGCTGTAGCTCGAGATATGTTTGTACACCAAGAAAATTTCCTTTTAATAGATATTGGAGGGGAGGTTACAGATATTTCAATGGTTAAGAAGGATATTTTACGAGCCTCTATTTCTTTTCCTTTGGGGAGAAATTTTCTAGTTCGAGGCATTGCCTCAATACTCGATTGTACTCTTGATGAAGCACTTTCTTATGTGTCTTTGTATAAAGAGGGGCATATCACGGACGCTGCTCTTAAAAAAGTTGAACCCGTAATCAATAAATTAAAAAACGAATGGTTAGTGAAGTTTCAAGAATCTTTGGTCAATCTTTCAAATGACATTTCGATTCCGGCTACTATCTTTTTAACTATCGATCAGGAGTTAGCTGATTTTTTTACAGAAACAATCAAATCCGAACAATTCAATCAATACACTCTGACAGAATCAAAATTCAAAGTAGTTTTCTTGGGAACTCAAGCTCTACACGGGGTGGCTCTTTTTGAAGAGAATGTATCACGGGATTCCTTTCTAATAATAGAAGCAATTTATATTAATCGTTTTTTACATCAACAACATGTCTAAAAACATATTACAAGATATCAAGAGAACTAAAACCAATCCAATCAAGGTGAATCTTGAAGAAAAATTCGAGAGGGCGACGGAGATTGTTCGAAAAGAAAATCCAGGACGTTCTCGTGTGGTCAACCCAAAGTTCGCTTCGGTGTATGATAGTTTTGAAAAAGAAGGAAGAAAAAACCCCTTTTATACTCTTTGGGTTGTGGCCTTAATTTCCGTTGTTTTCTTGTTTTTTGCTTTGTCTTTTCTGTTTTCCAGCGCGGAAGTAATGATTAATCCAAAAACAAAAGATTTTGTTTTTAATAAAAACTTTTTAGCGACTAAAGGGGCCAATACTGACAGTATTTCTTACAGTTCCATTGTGCTTTCCGGAGAAGAATCAAAAAAAGTTTTAGCTGGGGAAGAAAAGGAATATTTAGAATATGCCAAAGGGTCTGTTTTGATTTACAATTTAAGTTCGGCAGTTCAAACCTTGGCAATTAATACCAAACTAGAAGGATCTAATGGAAAAATTTATAAAACCAAAACAAAGGTTACTGTTCCTAAAACATCTACTGGTGGTATTCCTGGAAAGGTTAGTGTTGAGATATATGGAGCAGAGCCGGGGGTAGAGTACAATAGTTCTCCACTTGATTTTAAAATCTTAGGGTTCAAGGGTACTCCTAAGTATGGTAAATTTTACGCTCGATCAGTTGGGGAAATTGCCGGAGGACTGAAGGGAAAGGCGCGCCAAGTGAATGCCTCTGACAAAGAAAAAGCAATTATTGAATTGAAAACAGCTTTAGCGGAAAAGCTTTTTAAAAAAGCAAAAGATCAAACACCTAAGGATTTTATTTTATTTCCTGATGCTAGTTTTTTAAATTTAGATGAAGAAAAAGTAGATTCTGCTTCAAGTGAAGGCGAAGTACTTTTGAGTATTAAGGGTACTTTTTACGGTCTTCTCTTTAAAGAAAAAGAGATATCAAAAAAAATAACTAGCTTACTCTTAGAAGAAGGAGACAAGAGTGATGTTTTTCTCTATAATATTTCTAACTTAAAATTTTCTTTAGAAAATAAAGATCTAATTGCTTTTACTGATGCCAATGAAATTAACTTTAATTTAAGTGGTGATTTGAAGATGGTCTGGAGAGTGGATCAGAACAAGATATTAAGTGAGATTTTAGGTAAAAATAAAAAGGATTTTAATAAAATTCTATCAGAATATCCCGACATTGAATCGGCCAATTTATCTATCAAGCCAATTTGGAAAACTACTATCCCAGAAAATAATAAAAAAATAAAAATACTTGTTAATTATCCAAAATAATTTACCGATATGGAACAGAGAACACATTCGATAAGCTCCACGTCTGTGACTTGTCAAAATTGTAGAGAGGTATTCATTATTGAACCGGAGGATTTTAAATTTTATGAAAAAATAAAAGTTCCACCACCAACGTTTTGTCCGGACTGCAGGTTTCAGAGAAGAATGGCTTGGCGGAATGAACGCTCACTTTATAAACGTGCTTGTGATTTGTGTAATAAAAACTTTATTTCCATGTATCCTACCGGTGTCTCGTTCCCAGTTTTTTGCAAAGATTGTTGGTATGGAGATAAATGGGATGCAACAAATTATGGTAGGGAATATGATTTTTCTAAGCCGTTTTTTAAACAATGGGATGAACTTGCTGAAATTGTCCCGAGAGTTGGAATTTGGCAAAGAAATGTGATTAATTCCCCATATTCAAATATGGTAGGAGAGTGTAAAAATGCTTACCTTTCTATTTCCGTAGTGCTCGGATCCGAGAATGTTTTTTATTCCAAGGCAATCGATAAATCTTTTAATATTTTTGACAGCTATAACTTAAAAGAGTCTGATAGTTGTTATGAAAATATTGAAGGAGAAAAAAATTATAATTGCCAAGAGGTAAAACTATCAAGAAATTGTATTGATTCTTATTTTTTGATAGATTGTGTCAATTGTAGTAATTGTGCATTTTCGTATAATTTACGAAATAAGGAATTTTATTTTAAAAATAAACAACTTACAAAAGAAGAATATGAAAATAAAATCAGAAAACTAAATTTGGGAAGTAGAAAGTTTCGAGAAAAAGCCAGGTCTGAATTTGAAGAGATTAATTTAAAAGCTATTTTTAAATATGCTAATATTATTCGTTCCGTAAATTCTACAGGGAATAACTTAGTAAACACCAAAAATTGTCAGAAGTGTTTTGATGGTTACAATACCGAAAATCAAAAGTATTGTTATCGACTTTTAAACAATAAAGATTGTATGGATATGGATTTTGCCGGGAAAGCAGAGTTGATGTACGAATATAATACGGGGGCATTAAATGATTATAACGTTAGATTTTCATATTCTGCAGTCGATGCGGTCCAGGATGCTGAGTATACGGAATCTTGTTTTTCTAGTAAAAATATTTTCGGGTGTATCGGTATTAAAAACAAAGAAAATGTTATTTTGAATAAAATTTATTCTAAAAAAGAATATGAAGTTTTGCGTGAAAAAATAATCAAACACATGTATGAGATGCCTTACAAAGACAATCAAGGAAGGATTTACAAGTATGGAGAATTTTTTCCGATAGAGTTGTCACGTTTTGCCTATAACGAGACGGTTGCACAAGACTTTGTACCACTTACTAAAGAACAAATAATAAAAAATGGTTATCGTTATTTTGAACCTGAAGAAAAAAATTTTGAAATAACTATTTTGGGGAAAGATATTCCAGATGATATTTCCAATGTTGAGGATAAAATCTTGGAAGAGGTTTTGGGTTGTATACATGAAAAGAAATGCAATCACAAGTGTCTTGTTGCATTTCGTCTGACAAAAGATGAACTTAATTTTTATCGGAAACATAATATCCCAATTCCCGATAGGTGTTCTAATTGTCGTTATTATGAAAGATTTCAAAAAATACTTCCCCCAAAACTCTGGTATAGAAAATGCATGAAAGAAGGATGCACTAATGAATTTGAAACTTCCTATGCACCCGAAAGACCGGAAATTATTTATTGTGAAAAATGCTATCAACAAGAGGTTTATTAACAGAAATCTATTGACCTATTGGCAGTAATTTGTTAATATTAACACCACCTAAATGAGCGATACAAAAAATGATAAAATATTAACGGCACGAGGCACGATTACCGAGGCTCTGCCTAGTACTTTGTTTAGGGTAATTATAGAAGACAGGTCTTCCCAAGGTGGCGAAAGAGAAATCCTCGCTTATCTTGGAGGAAAAATGAGAATGCATCGCATTAAAGTTTTGATAGGAGACTCGGTGGAAGTTGTTTTGGATCCCTATGGCGGGAAAGGAAGAATCATAAAAAGATTATAAATTTAAAAGACACGTTCCACACTTTATATAAAAATTTGGCTGTGGGGTTGTAATTTTTTTAAGAATAGTGTATCATATTAAGTACAGAAGTTAAAAAGAGAAAAACATTGAAAAATAAGGGTCTTTTCCCTTATTTTTAAGTCGTTATATATAAAAATGAAAATTAGATCAACGGTAAAAAAAATTTGTGATAATTGTAAAATGGTAAAACGTAAAAGACATTTACGGGTAATTTGTTCGAACCCGAAACATAAACAAAAGCAATAATTTATATGAGAATTCTTGGAATCACTGTGCCAAATGAAAAGAGATTAGAAATTGGACTAACTTGTGTCTATGGGGTTGGTATTTCTTCTGCCCGAAAGATTTTAGACCAAGTAGGGATCGATCGAGGCAAAAGAGCAAAAGATTTAACTCCTGACGAAGAAAATAAAATCAGAGCGATTATCGAGGGTATGAAGATAGAAGGAAATTTAAAGAGAGAAGTTTCAGCCAATATTAAGAGATTAAAAGACATTAAAACTTATCGAGGAGTTCGACATCTAAAAAGGCTCCCAGTACGAGGACAGAGAACCAAGACTAATTCGCGAACGGTTCGAGGCAATGTCCGAAGAACAATGGCTTCTGGAAAGAGAAAGGAAAGTAAAACTTAGTCTGACGAAATAAATAAATTTAATTAAAATGGGAAAAACAAAAATAACAACTGAATCAAACGAAGAAGTTTCTAACGAAAAGAAGATGACTGAAGAAACAAAAGTAGCTGGGTCAAAAACACCTAAGAAGAAAATAACTTCTGGAATTTTTTTTGTGGAGGCCACTTTTAATAATACAAAAGTTCTTTTTGGAGACAAGATAGGAAATACTTTATTTTGGTCCAGTTCTGGTTCACTTGGATTTCGAGGAGCAAAAAAGGGAACACCTTTTGCTGCTTCGAAGGTTGGCGATATTATAGGTGGAAAAGCAGCTACTTTGGGAGTAAAAGATGCTGAGGTTGTGGTAAAAGGAGTTGGTTCCGGCCGAGAGCCTGCTATCCGAGCCTTTATGGCTCATGGGATTGAGATAACTTCTATTAAAGACGCTACTCCAGTTCCACACAATGGTCCAAAACCGAAAAAACCGAGAAGAGTTTAGTTGGAAAGTTATAAAATTTTAAAAATAAAAATATGATCACAAAACCAAAATTTAAAATTTGCCGAAGACTAGGTCCGGGAGTATATGATAAATGTCAGACGACTAAGTTTTCGACTACTTCTGGTAAATTTGGTGGCATGAGTGGGAAACGTCCGAAAGCCCTTTCAGAATATGGTACTCAATTGATTGAAAAACAAAAAATTCGATTTTCTTATGGTATTAGCGAACGTCAACTTTCAAATTATGTTAAAAAAGCTTCGCAAATCAAAGGAGCGGGTACTGCTGTTAAATTTTACGAAGATCTAGAATCTCGCTTGGATAATATTATTTACCGAATGGGATTGGCTAGGAGTCGCAGGGCTGCAAGGCAAATGGTTTCCCATGGTCATTTTATTGTGAACGACAAGAAAGTAACCATCCCTTCTTTTGAAGTAAGACCGGGAGATCTTGTAAAAGTTCGAGAGGGTTCCAAAATAAAGAAAATTTTCGATAATTTAGCAGAAAAACTAAAAGATTATACTGCTCCTGCTTGGGTTTCTTTTGATCCTGTCAAGATGGAAGGTAAAGTTTTAGCAAAACCCAAAAATACAGAAACATTTCTTGACTTGAACGCAGTGCTTGAATTTTATAGTCGTTAAGTTAATTTAAATTTGTATTTATTATTAAATTAAAATTAAAAATTTTTCCGCTTTAAGCGGATAAGATAAAAAAATATGCCCGAATATAAAATAATCATGCCTTCCAAGCCAAAAGTAGTCTTAGAGGAAGGGAATAAAGGAGTATTTGAAATAGACGGTCTTTATCCTGGCTACGGTCATACTTTGGGAAACAGTCTAAGAAGAATTATTCTTTCTTCCTTGCCAGGGGCTAGTGTTACTTCAATAAAAATTGAAGGTATTTCTCATGAATTTTCAACGATTGAAGGAATCAAAGAAGATGTGATCGTAATGATTTTGAATATTAAAAAAATTCGTTTTAAAATGGCTTCTGACGAACCTCAGATGGTTACTATCTCCGTGAAAGGACCCAAAGTATTAACTGCGGGAGATATTAAAACAACTGGACAGGTAGAAGTTTTGAATCCTGATTTATACTTAGCTGAAGTAACCGGAAAAATTAATTTAAATATAGAAATAAAAGTTGAAAAAGGATTGGGATTTATTCCAAAAGAAATTTTGCAAAAAGAGAAGGTTGATATTGGTACGATTGCCGTAGATGCAATCTTTACTCCGATTCGTAGGGTTGCTTATGAAGTTGAAAATATGCGCGTAGGTGACAAAACGAATCATAATCGCTTGAGAATTTCAATTGAAACAGATGGAACTCTGACTCCTCGCGAAGCGTTAGCTCGTTCAATCGAGATTATGATCATGCAACTCAAGGCGATTGTTGATTTTAAAGAACCGGAAGAGATAAAAATCGAAGAAAAGAAAAATGAAGAAAAAGAGACAGAAGAAGTAAAGAAAGAAGACGATTTTACAGACGTTTTGAAAACCAGGACGGATAATTTGGATCTTTCTACTAGAACCTTGAATGCTCTTGCTGCTGCCAATATCAGGACATTAGGGGGTTTGGCTAGGAAGAGAAAAGAAGATCTTTTGGAGATTGAAGGGATAGGTGAAAAGGGAATTACAGAAATTAAAAAAGTGCTTGGGAAGTATGGGTTTAATTTGAAAGAATAATATAATTATATGCGACATCACAATAACAAAAGAAAATTTGGCCGAGAAAAAAACCAGAGGAAAGCCTTGGAGAAGTCTTTGGTTTTGAATTTAATTATTCGAGAAAAAATAAAGACGACTGAACCAAAGGCAAGGGAGCTAAGGCCAGCAATTGAAAAATTAGTTACTCGAGCTAAAAAAGACAATTTAGCAAACCGAAAAACAATTCTCTCTAAACTCTACAATCGAAAAAGTGAAGTAAAAAAACTTTTTGAAAAAATAGCACCAAAATATGCCGATAAAAAAGGAGGCTATACCAGAATTTTAAAATTAGGAGTCAGAAAATCAGACGGAGCAAAAATGGCGATTATTGAATTTGTTTAATAAAAAATATGAAAAAAGAAAATAAAAAAATTGAAGAAAAGATAATTGATGCCAGTGCCAGAACTCTTGGACGAGTGGCCAGTGAGGTGGCAATGTCTCTTATGGGGAAAACGAAAACAAGTTTTGAACGGAATGTTTATTCTGGAATTCCAGTAAAGGTTGTGAATGCTTCAAAAATAAAAATTACAGTCAAGAAACTAGACGAGATTGTGCACAAAAGATATTCTGGAATGCGAGGAGGACTTCGAATCTTAAAAGGAACAGAAACTGTGGAGAAAAAGGGCTTTGGTGAATTATTAAAACTCTCGGTTTATCAAATGCTTCCAGACAATAAATTAAGAAGAGAAATGATGAAGAAATTAACAATCGTAGATTAATAAATACAATGGAGAAAAAAACAACCAAAGAAAAATACATTGAAGCAATTGGCAGAAGAAAAACTTCCACGGCTCGAGTTCGAATTACCCCGAGCACCAAGGCAAGTTTTTTGGTTAACGGTAAAGATTCCAAAGACTATTTCCAAACAGAAGACCAGCGTCGTTTAGTTCAAGACCCTATGGTTAAAGGAAAACCCGGCAGTAAATGGAGCGTGGAAGTAAAAGTTTCTGGTGGAGGAATTCATTCTCAGGCAGAGGCAGTACGCCATGGATTGGCTCGAGCGTTAGTAATTTCGGAACAAGAACTTCGCGGAAAGTTAAAAATTTTAGGTTATTTAAAACGAGATCCACGAGCCAAAGAACGTAGAAAATTTGGCTTGAAGAAGGCGCGTAAAGCACCACAGTGGAGTAAAAGATAAAAAACAAAAATTTCCAAGATGTCTTGGAAATTTTTGTTTTTATGCTAAGATAGAACCATGCAAGATGAAGAAAAAGAAATAAAGACTAAAGAAAGCGAAGCTTTCTCGCCCGACGCTTCAGTAGAAGCGTTTAGGGAAGAAAAAGAGATCCCAGATGATTCGGAGGTGCTTGAATTTGAGTTTAACGAAGACGGGGAAGAAGATCTAAAAAAAACCATTAAGAAATTACGAGCCGATTTAAAACATTGTAAAAAAGAAAAGGAAGAATATTTAACCGGTTGGCAAAAAGAACGAGCGGATTTTGTTAATTACAAAAAACAAGAAGACGATCGAAAAGCGAGTTTTTCGGAGAGCTTGCGAGAACGAATTTTGACGAGATTTTTGACGGTGGCAGATAGTTTCAATATGGCCTTTGCCAATCGTGAGTCTTGGGAAAAAGTAGATGAGAATTGGCGCAAAGGGGTAGAATACATTTATTCTCAAATGAACACTATTTTTGAAGAATACGGAGTGCGTCCGATTGGAGAAGTGGGAGAGAGTTTTGATCACAATTTACATCATTCTATTGAGATGGTTCCAACCGACAAAAAAGATTTTGACCATAAAATTGCGGAAGTAATTCAAAAAGGATATCAATTAGGAGATCGAGTAATCCGCGCCGCCCGGGTCAATGTTTTTGAATATCATGAACCCACAAAATAAAATCTGCCAGAATTGTAAAGGTGACTTCGTAATTGAATCTGAGGATTTTAATTTTTATGAAAAGATAAATGTACCTCCACCTACGTGGTGTCCGGAATGCCGACAACAACGCCGTTATGCTTGGCGTAATGAGAGAACATTTTACAGACGAAATTGTGATTTGTGTGGTAAAAGCATTATTACTTTTTATTCTCCCAACAAACCATATAAAGTATATTGTATTTCATGTTGGTGGGGAGATGCCTGGGATCCGTCTTCTTATGCAAGGGATTTTGATTTTTCGAAATCATTTTTTGAACAGTTTAGAGAACTCCAATTAACAGTTCCAAGGATTGCTGTCTATAATAAAAATAATATAAACTCTGATTATACTAATCACTCAGGGGATTGCAAAAATACTTATCTATCTTCCTGTTGTTTTTACGATGAAGATGTTTTATATTCCAATTGGATTATGAAATCCAGGAATTGTATAGATAGTAGTTATATTTATGACAGCGGAGAAAAACTTTTTGAGTGTATCGATTCGCGAAAATCATATCAATGTCAGTATGGGATTTTACTTGAGAATTGTGTAAATTGTTATTATTCTTACGATTTACATAATTGTACTGATTGTTTCCTGTCTTCTAATATAAGAAATAAAAAATATGTATTCAAAAATACTCAATATCCCCGGGATGCTTATTTTGAAAAAATAACTGAATATGATTTAAATTCACATCAATCTCGAGAAAAATTATATCAGGAATTTTTAGATTTATTAAAAAATGGCTCGATCCATCGATATGTGACTAGTGAGAGAAATACAAAATGTACCGGTGGTATGCTTTTTAATAGTAAAAACGCCAAAAATTCCTTTGATTCTGATCAAGTGGAAGATGTGAAATATGTTTATTCTACACTTTCTATCAAATCATCAATGGATATGTATCACATTGGTTGGGGTACAGAATTGGCTTATGAAATTCATGGATCCAAGGGCTATTACAATTGCCAATTTTGCCATCATAGTGGGAATAATCGGGATATGATGTATTCTGATTCTTGCCAGGACTGTGCCAACATCTTTGGATGTATTTCTGTAAGAAATGGAGAGTATATGATTCTGAATAAAAAATACAGCAAAGAAGAATATTTGGAATTGAAAGAAAAAATAATTGAATATATGAAAAAGACAGGAGAATTTGGAGAATTTTTTCCTCCGTCAATTTCTCCAGTTTGCTATAACGAAACACAAGGGAATTATTATATGCCACTTACAAAAGAAGAAGTACTGAAACGTGGTTGGCAGTGGGAAGACACAGTTCCCGGAATATTTGGCAAAGAAACAATTTTACCAGACAACATAAAGGACTCCATAAATGAGGTAGAAGATGAAATAACCCAAGCAATTTTACGTTGTGAAAACTGCAATAGAAATTATAATATTGTTCCCAACGAACTTGCTTTTTATCGACGAGAACAAATTCCTATTCCTCGCAAATGTCCAGAGTGTCGTCATAAAAGACGTTTTGCTCTTCGTCCGCCACGTAAACTCTGGTATCGAAAATGTATGTGTGAAAAAGAAAATCACGATCATGGGGAAAAATGTGAAATAGAATTTGAAACAAGTTATGCACCGGGCAGGGAAGAAATAGTTTATTGCGAGAGTTGTTACAACAAAGAAATCTATTAAAAACTTAAAAATAAAAAACTGACAAAATTGTCAGTTTTTTTGATTTTCTAATCAGACATGTGGATAACTTTTAATTTGTAGAATTTTGGCTTTTCAGATTCCACTATTTTTTTCTCTTTTTTGGGACGAATTGGCTTCTCTCCAGACTCAATTTTTTGGATAATTTTGTCCAAATCTTCCTTCAGATATACCCGATAATTGTTTATAGGATGCCTCTTTGCGACAAGTTTTCCATCTCGATCCCAGTTGCGAAGGGTGAGTTTTGATACTCCAAGTATACTTGCAGCATCTTTAATATTGATATATTTATTCTCCATAAGAATAGTATACCTTACTCAACATTGATAGACAACTGTTGATAATTTTAATCTTTAGTAATGTTTCTAAGTTATTTCTAATTTTTATTTTTAACTGATTTACTAGGTATGAAAATTACATTTTGACGGATTTTAAATATTTAGTGGTTTAAAACAAGACACATCATTTTTATAAAAAGGGACACATTTTAGTATTGCTTTAATATTTTTTAAGACAGTTTAAATATTGATTTTATGTTTTTTGTACCCCTTCGGATTCTCTGTTTAAGAATCGTAAAATTATGAGTTTTTTTATTGTAAAAGAATATTCCATAGCTTATAATTATAAGTATATTTAAGCATCAAGAAATTTTAATGATAAAAAATTTGAAGAAAATTTTACTAAGAAAACTTCCAGATAAAATTCCACCCGATAATTGGATGTTTTTAAGTGGAGGCAGATTAAAAAGCAAAACATTATTATTAAAAAGAGAAGTAGCAATCAAAAAGATGATCAAAAAAAATAAAAACAAAATAAAGTTATTCAAAAAAAATTTATTTCTTAAATTTTTTAAGAGTGTTGCCTGCTCTTTTTTGTTGTTGGTAATTATTTCAGGTCAATTAATTTCTCCACAAGTGGCAAATGCCGCTACTTTTACTTTTAATCAAACCAGCTGGACCGGTGGAGCAACAGAGAATGTTGCAACACATGCGAGTAACCAAACAGGCTGGAACGAATTTTCAAGTAAGAATGGACTCGACACTTCTACTACTGTTTCTCTAACTCCAGTCACGTCTTCAATAACTCATACTTCTAACACTGATTTTAATACCGGAACAAATTCCCAAACAACCATAACTGGTACAGGTTCAAATTCTTCAATTGCAATTAATAAAGCAAATTTTACAACACCAAAAGTAAAAATGACAGTTTATACTTCTGCTGGATTTGTTTCTGTTTTAAAATCTGATGGTACGGTTTGGAATTCAGGCCTTAATTCTTCTGGTCAACTCGGGGACAATACGACAATTCAAAAATTTTCTCCTGTTCAAGTACATGGTCCTGGTGATGTAGGATTTTTAACTGATATTGTAGACATAGCAACACAGATACAATCTTCTTTTGCTCTCAAATCTGATGGCACTGTTTGGAGTTGGGGGTATAATGCTTTTGGTCAGCTTGGAGATAATACTACTACCCAACGTAATACTCCTGTCCAAGTACATGGCCCAGATAATATGGGATTTCTAACTGGCATAACAGCAATAGCATCATCAAATTCTACTACTTATGCTCTAAAATCTGATGGCACTGTCTGGAGTTGGGGACATAATGGTTATGGTCAACTTGGGGACAATACGACAATTCAAAAGAGTACTCCCGTCCAAGTACATGGTCCTGGTGATGTGGGATTTCTAACTGGCATAACAGCAATTTCAGCGTCAATTAATTCTGCTTATGCTTTAAAATCTGATGGCACTGTTTGGTCTTGGGGAGAAAATACTAATGCTTCTATGCTTGGAGATGGCACAACAACTCAAAGAAATACTCCCGTTCAAGTGCATGGTCCCGGTGATGTTGGTTTTTTAACTAACGTTGTAGCTTTAACATCAGGAAATACTTCTGCTTATGCTTTAAAATCTGATGGCACTGTCTGGAGTTGGGGAGCCAACACTTATGGTCAACTTGGAGATAATACTACTATCCAACGTCTTACTCCCGTCCAAGCGCATGGTCCTGACAACGTAGGATTTTTAAATAATATAACAGCCATTTCAGCAGGAACTAATTCTCTATATGCTCTAAAATCTGATGGCACTGTCTGGAGTTGGGGAAGAAATACTTATGGCCAACTTGGAAATAATTCAACATCCAGTAGTTACACTCCAATACAAGTTCATGGGTTAAATGATTCAGGGTTTTTAACTGACATTATTGGAATTGCAGGAGGGGCTTACTCAGGGTATGTAATTAATTCTAATGGAAATGTTTTTTCTTGGGGGCAAAACACAAATGGAAATATCGGAGATGAAACAACCACAGAGAGACGTTATCCTGTTTCAATGCTCTTTAAAGGAATAGAAAACCTAAATTTAGGGACAACTGGAAATATTCAAATCAAAGGTGCCTATAATACTGCTTACGCTCTAAAATCTGATGGTTCAGTTTATTCTTGGGGACAAAATAGTTTCGGTCAACTTGGGAACAATACCACTATGACGGGTTATGTTGCCACAAACATTCCAACTTTAACTAGTATTACACAGATAACTGCATCTTCTCAATCTGCTTACGCTCTAAAATCTGATGGGACTGTTTGGGGATGGGGAGTTAACACTTATGGCCAACTTGGAGATAATTCAACCACTCAACGGAATGCCCCCGTTCAAGTACATGGCCCTCTTGATTCTGGATTTTTAACTGATGTTATAGATATAGGATCATCCGCACACTCTACTTATGCCGTAAAGTCTGATGGAACTGTCTGGGCTTGGGGACGTAATAATGTTGGCCAACTTGGGGACAATACTACTAACAATAGTTCCGTGCCTATTCAAGTACATGGTCCAGGTGATGTGGGTTTTTTGACGGGGGTCTCATCAATTTCAGCAATAGGGGATTCTGCCACAAATACTTCGGTTTTTGCTCTAAAATCTGATGGTACTGTCTGGAGTTGGGGATATAATGCTTTTGGCCAACTTGGAGACAATACAACAACCCAAAGGAGCACCCCTGTTCAAGTAAAAGGAGTAGGTGGTTCGGGGTATTTAACAGGAGTTTCTGCTCTTTCAGAATCTAATAGCTCTAATACTATGTATGCTCTAAAATCTGATGGGACTATGTATGCATGGGGACTTGGTAATTCAGGTCAAAGAGGAGATAATACAACAACTCAAAATGCTACTGCTCCTGTTCAAGTAAAAGGAGTAGGTGGTTCAGGATTTTTGACAAATATTACAAAAATTGGAGCAGGATACACTGCAGGCTACGCTCTAAAATCTGATGGTTCAGTTTATTCTTGGGGACAAAATACTTATGGCCAACTCGGAGACAATACTACTACTCAACGGAATGCCCCCGTTCAAATACATGGCCCTGGCGATATAGGATTTTTGACTGATATAGTAAATGTGGGAGGAGGAACTGATTTTGGTAATGTAATTAAATCTGATGGTACAGTTTATTCCTGGGGAAGAAATGATTGGTTTCAATTAGCTAATAATACTTATAATAACAGCTATACCCCAGTCCAATCTTTAGCTTTTCTTCCTTTGGTTAACTTTAGCGCTGGAACCGACACATATTATTCATCTGGGAATTTTACTTCAGGAGTATTGGATTTAAGTTCGATTGTAAGTTTTTCTACAATTGCATATGACACGACACTCAACAGCCAAACAATTACTGTCGATGTCCGGGCAGGAGATAATGCGACAGTAGATGGCACTTGGACCAGTTGGAGTACCGGAATTGCAAGTGGTGGAAGTATCTCAGGACTAGGAGCTCATCGGTATTTCCAATACCGAGTAAATCTTTCAACCTCAAATAATTTAGTTACACCTACTTTTGATTCTATAACTGTTAATTATAATACATATACTTCTGGCGATCTTACTTCGTCTCCATATGATAGCATCGATGCAACTAATTTGATAAGTAAATTAGCATGGACGGAAAGTAATACTTCAGAAACTGAGACGATAAAATTCCAAGTACGTTCATCAGCTGATAATAATACTTGGTCTGCCTGGTGTGGTTATGCAGATTGTTCTGGTTCAACGTATTTTAACTCTACTGATAATAATGTATCACTAGCTACCAATCATCCGCTTCGTAATGGAGGGAATGATAGATATTTAGAATACAAGGTGTATCTTGCTTCAGCTGGAGTGATTACCCCTACTCTTTCTGGAGTAAGTCTTACTTATGTAGTGAATGTGGCACCAACATTTGATATTGATTATCCAACCACAGGAGCAGGTGGAGTAAGTGTTTTACAAAATGCAAATCCTCTGAGTTCAGATTTTGCTAAAATAAATATTTCTTACAGTGTAAAAGATATAGATACTGCCTCGGGCACTGCAAATCCAAACCAAATATTGCCATCATTTGAATACAGCATTGACGGTGGAGATAATTGGGCTCCGATCCCATCAGATGATTTAGCTAATGGAGATGTTTCTCTTCAAAATATTTTAAGCACCTTTTCTACTCTTAATGCAACTTGGGATGCCAAGACTACTATTCCGGATACATCAGTTAACAATGCACGTGTTCGAGTGACGGTTAATGACAATGAAGCAGCAAATAATTCGGCAGTAGCGACAAGTGCCGATTTCTCATTAGATACCAAGGCTCCAGTTGGTACAATTACTTTTGATGCTGGAATAGCAGGAGAAACAAATAGTGCGACCATTACTATTCCAATGCCAACCGATCAATTTACAGTAGAATATAAAATCAGCGATGACGCTCTTGTTCAAACCAATCCGATAGATACTGGATGGGTGAGCCTTTCTGGTAGTACTACTATTCCATGGACTTTTGATTCTGATATTGAAGTAAAAAATTTAAAATATCAATTTAGAGATGCTTATGGCAACACTACAAGTGAAACAACTATTTCTACTCAAACTCCAATTCCTACTACCTCTTTTATTGTTCAAGATACTTCAAATATTTCTATTCCTTCCTATGATATGTATTTAGGATGGCAAGCAGCTAGTGCTACTGGTTTTTCATCTTACAAATTAGAATATGCTACATCTAGTGACAACATAAATTATACTGGATATGGCACAATCTCCGATTCGAGTTTTTCTAGTTATGGTTCCAATTATTATGTTTATAGAAATTTGAATCCAGATAAGTTTTATAGATTTCGTTTAGGTGTGATTGGTAGTAATGGTAATACAAGTGTTCGATCGGGTTCTTTTATTACAGTTAAACCTGATGGAGTCCAAAATTATGATGAAGGGGGAGGGGGGAGTGTCGCGACTGCGTCAAAAGTTGAAAATGTTGTGCCAGAGCAATCATTAAATAAAAATGTGACAATTGGTTATAAGTTGACGGATGAATCGATTCTTAAAAAACTGAATCCATTATACGAAGGATATGTTTTCTATAATATCGGGATTACATTACCAGCAAATTCCTATACTGGAGGCAATCTTTTATTGTCTGATGCTTCTAAACTGGGATCTTCCGGATTATATTCAAATTAATAATGAAGTTATAAAATATACCGGCAAGACAGGGAATACTTTAACTGGGCTAACTCGTGGGACTTGGCCCAATTTATATTCAGCTGGAAGAACGACTAGAACCAATGTTTCCTTTCTGGAAGGTACTCCTGTTTGGATAAATGCCAATGATACGACTCCAATTAATATAAACAATACATCAATTGATGAAGGCCAGAGTGGTTCAATTATTTGGGACACTTCAGGTGAGGTTGGTTTAACGGGAGATACTTATAGTGATGTCGGTATTAAGGTTTTAGTTCATGACAACCAAGATTCTCTTTCTGGTCCACTGTCCAGCCAGAATGATTTTTCTGAAAATGGAATTTTAAATATTCTTGATTTAAGTGATTCTGGAACTGGCTCTAGTACTATAAAATCTACCAGTGCAATAATTTCTTGGACAACCACTGATTATGCTGATTCAGTAGTAGAATATTCTACAACTGTACCAGGGCAAGCCGGTGAATATAATTTAAGTAAATCGAACTCCGATAAAGTTTTAAATCATCGTATTTATTTAAATAATCTCACTCCATCTACTTTATATTATTTAAGGACTAAATCTACTAACTTAAATGGAGAGACTGTTGTGTCGACGTCAGAATTTACCACAACCCCCGGTCCGATTTTATCATCAGTTGTTTCTGGAAGTGTTTCTGACGTTTCGGGAACTATTTCTTGGAATACTGATATTGCTTCTACATCTTATGTTGTTTATTCAATTAATTCAGATCTTAGTTCTTCTGTTA
>Ga0172369_10004947_pt1 | contig 16633 bp, 14 predicted proteins | sample LakKiv25m_FD_114539 | JGI IMG/M metagenome (GOLD analysis project Ga0172369, IMG submission 114539) | Freshwater microbial communities from Kabuno Bay, South-Kivu, Congo - kab_022012_11.25m | ecosystem: Environmental > Aquatic > Freshwater > Lake | place: Democratic Republic of the Congo...
GCCGGCATCGCCGTAATCGTAAGTTCCTATGTCGGATTTATGGGTGATGTTGCCATTGGTAGCAAATGTGGTATTAAATTGAGCACCATTCACAACATTTTCATTTGTTAAACGGTTGAGGTTATCGTAGGTAAAATTCTCGGTTCTTTGGGTTAAATGATTGTTTCGGGATAAAAGGTTGCCCTTTATTTCATCAAAATCGTACGAATTGTAAGCATACGTACCCACACCAGATGCCGACGTTAAATCACCGGTTTGAAAACCATAACCATCATAATACTTTTGCGTTACCAGGTTGGTTCCCCGCAAATAGTTGGTAATCTGTCCATGAACGTTGTAAGCATTGGGTTGCCAGATGAGTTGCTCGTCCTGCGTTTTCACCTGGCTAAGACAACTATTTTGGTTGTACTGGTACTTAATTCCGAATCCAGTCAAACTCTTCCTTTCTATTTTAAATTAAAAAAGGACTTGTCACAACTCACAACATATTCCAGACAAGTCTCGGTTTTGCTAATTATAGTGAAAATAGGGTGGACAATTACATATTCTCAATCCATTTTTAGTAATGAATTCCACATATGTACTGCCTGATAATCCATCCGATTCTGAATACTGATACATGTAAACTGTATCGATAAATCGACCTTTTTCCTTTATAGCTAAATCACCTTTTTCAAGCATTTGACAAAAAATGTCATTAAAATACAGCCTAAATCCGATTTCTGCATTTTCTTCCATCAGCAAAGACATTTCATATAAATCATATTTATTAAGAGAATCTATTTGCGAAATGCTAACTATCTCATAATATTCATGCTCTAATAACAATCTCTTCATTGAAGAGTACTTTTTAAGCATCATGTTATTACGAATTGGCATAACACCTGAATCAATATTTAGTTGAAACGTATCAAGATACATATCAAATAATTTTAAAACAGTTGATTTAGGGAAATACACAACCAGACTGTCTTCTTTCAATTCCAAACTGAATTTTTGCTGTTTAAGTGGGATCTTTTTGAGAAGGTCAGTTTGTGTCGATATTTCAAGCAACTTCGAATCTTTTAACAAAGTGCAACTTCCTAAAATACATATTAAAATAGCAATATAATTTCTAAAGTACATATTACTTACCAGCCAAACGATTTTGTTGAACGTATTGGTACTAAATTTTTCCATATTAAATCATTTTTAGGTGTCCAAAATTGTTTATATTTATTAAAAGAAGTCCGAGCTGAGCCAGCCATATAAAATTTCTTAGCTTGTTCAAGTTCCCATTTATATATTGAGCCGTGCTCTTCAGAGGGCAAAGTAAATAATCCTGAATATGCGTAGTTGACGTGTAAAAATTCATGTCCGAGGGTTAAATACAATCGTTGATTGGACACAAATGCCGCTTTAGAAATCCATATACCATAACCTTCATTCAATCCTAAACATCTGCAATATCCCCAGGCTTTTTCTCCAGCGTTTGGACCATTAGTGATATCAAAGAACCCATCTTCAGTAAATGTAGCGTTGGTGCCACAATCTGCTGATAGAGAACTAACATGCATTGTTAATCTTCCGGTATTTCTGAAATTTTTATTAGTAAATTCGTCTAAATAATCATCGGTATAGTTATCAGGAGTACCCTTTACTCCTTGTTCATTCCCGGAAGCTATACTATAATAGGTAGCCCCTTCCCCTGTGAAAAATTTTCCACCATGTGTTATAGAATTAAATCCTCCATCTAACCCTCCCAAAACTCCAGCTATCCCTATATTCATTCCCAAACCCTGCCAATTAAAAGGTTGGCCAGTGGCAATGGATGTTATTCCATAAGTAACAGTGCCAACCGCAGCTGCTGGTACCATAGGATTAACAGCACCAGGCAAGAATCCAGTTCCACTCATGATAGGCCTAATAAGAGGGCCTACGCCCATAGAAATAGCTGCTGTTCCAGCACCAAGGGCAAACCCTCCCCAAAACCCCATCTCGGAATCTTTGGCCATATCACCGGAAATTATTCCCTGCATGGCTACATAGGCTAATACTGCTAAAATTGGAATTTCTCCACTTGGATCTGTAAATAACAAAGGATTATTCAAAGCATAGCTATACCTGTTAAAATTCTGTGTGTAATCGGGCATTTGAACATACGGATCGGGACTTAAGAAGCGGCAAACCGCTGCATCGTACATCCTACCATTCATATTAATAAGGCCGAACCACTTTAAATGTTCATGCCCGGTGTACCCTCTATCGAATGGGAAATCGGGTATATTAGTGTAAGACCAGGTTTGGGGATTTCTCTTTCTTCCCCAGGCATCGAAGTTTTGTTTAAAAATTGTTCCGGTAGTCGAATTAATCGCTCCTACAATACTGCCTAAATGATCTGTCGTAATGAAATACAACGAATCCGGCGCATTACTATATTTTACATAAATGGCAGCCAACCCATCGCCACCAGAAATGTAGTGCAGATGGCGGGTGCCGGTGGGTGTTACTTCTTTTTCGTAATCGCCAAAGGCATAGTATTTTGTTAAAAGCACATCGTCCCCAATTCCGCTTTGTAGCACAGTTTTGCGTCGTTGCTGGTTAGGACCGTAAGTAATAACGTAATCGTAATTGCCCTGGCTGTTTTGAAACCAGTTTGCATTTGAATTGTAAATTTTATTGCTGTCGAACATACTGGATAAATTGAAACAAATTTAGCATCTTTCATTGTAAACAAAAACGTTTTTTCGTTCACGGATTATAATTCCCCACGAACCGGGGCCCATAAAAAAATGAATTTGTTAAAAATCATACGTTGACCCTGATTTTCAGATTCCACTATGCATTCCTTCAGAATTAATGATTTAATTTTGCAGGATGAGATTAAGTGTTTTTTACTTTATTTTATTTGCCTTCATTCCAAATCCACTGTTTGGACAGATTAAACCGGATACATCTTTACGGGTCAATCATGAACCTGATACCCTGGTGGTGCCTTTTGAAGAAATCGAATTTAAATGCTTGTGCATACCAAAAAACAAATATCTTATTATCGATACTTATACCTTTTTAAATGCGCTGTTATTACAATCGGATGATCCTGAGTGTAAAAACTTTCCGGATAATGAAATTGATTTTGATAAGGAGGCAATTATTGGATTTTTTGTTCTTGCAGCAAATTATCCCCATTATCCTTTTGTTGAAATTACAATGTTTAAGGTTGTTTCTCAGAAAAAATATGTGTGCAGGATAAAGATCAAAGAAAATAGAAATCCCATGTTAGGGGCGGCTGCGAAAAAAGTTCTGATATTTTCGAAACCTGAAAAGGATTATGAGATTGAAATTATCGATTCATTGAACCGCTTAGGTAAAACCTACCAAAGCTGTTGGGAACACGACTAAGAATCAATTTTGTTTTAATAATGCTTTACGCGTTTTGTGCGTTTTTGCAAGCAGTTTAATATTGTAACTAAAGGATAAATTAGGAAATAATGTGATGCAAACGAAAATCAACATCATCGGTGCCGGCGTAGCCGGATTATGCGCCGGAAGCTATTTGCAGATGAATGGTTATGATACCGAAATTTTTGAACTTCACAATGTTCCCGGAGGATTATGCACAGCCTGGGATCGCGGCGATTATCGCTTCGACGGTTGCGTGCACTGGCTCATGGGCGCAACACCTGCCAATTCGATGTACCGGATGTGGAACGAACTGATGGAAATGAAAAAACTTGAAATGGTTTTTGCAGAAGATTATTTCGTGATAGAGGACAAAATGGGTAAGCGGTTAACCATTTACAGGGATGTTGATAAACTCGAAAAGGAATTGCTCGAAAAGGCACCTGAGGACAGGATTGAAATTCTTCGTTTCACCAGGGCGATCAGGCATCTGGCTAAACTTGATTTCGCAAACGATAAAGCCCCCGAACTGATGACGCTGTCCGATGCAATGCGAATGATTTGGACTATTCTCCCTTACATCAGAACTTACCGTTCTTTTGGATCGGTATCTTTAAAGGAGTATTCCGAAAGGTTTAAAAATCCCCTGCTTAAAAAAGCTATCCGTGAAGGTTTTGTACCTGAGATGTCGGCTGTTTTTCTTGTTTTTTCGCTGGCCGATATGACCCGCAGGGGAAGCGCTTATCCGCTGGGCGGATCGCTTAATTTTGCCCGGCTGCTTGAAACAAGATACCTTGGTCTTGGCGGAAAAATTCATTATCATGCAAGGGTGAAGAAAATACTTACCGGCCAAAAATCAGGCAAAGAAGTTGCAACCGGTGTTGAACTTCAAAACGGTGAAGTTTTTCCTGCCGGTATCGTTATTTCGGCTGCCGACGGACATGATACGGTTTTCGACATGCTCGGCGGTCGCTTTATCAATAAGACCATCAACAATTATTTCGAAAATTACCTTGTTTTCGATTCTTATCTCCAGGTTTCGCTGGGTGTGGCACGAACTTTCGAAAACGAGCCTACGATGCTGAGTTTGCCTTTAAAGGAGCCTTTGGTTATTGATGATAAAACGACTACCGATACGGTGGGTTTCAGGATTTTTAATTTTGATAATACCCTTGCCCCCAAAGGAAAAACTGCCCTTGTGGCTACCCTGGGGACAAAAAATTATCAGTACTGGATCGATCTGCGAAAGCATGATAAAGTAAAATATTCAACCGAAAAGCAACGGATTGCCAAAACACTTATTCAATTATTGGAATCGCGTTTTGGTAATGTAGCCGAAAATGTGGAGGAAATTGACGTTTCAAGCCCGGCAACCGTGATCCGCTACACCAATAACTGGAAAGGAAGTTTCGAAGGCTGGGTCCTGACACCAAAAGTTGGTCTGAAACAGATGAAAAAGGAATTACCCGGATTGAAAAATTTTTACATGATTGGCCAGTGGGTTTCCCCGGGAGGAGGGCTTCCGGCAGGTTTAATGACCGGGCGGCATGTTGCACAGATTATCTGTAAAAAGGATAAGAAAAGATTCGAAACCCAATCGTTTTGATTGGGAATTGGATTGAAATTCCGGGGAGTAAATTACTCCGGTTTCAATAAAAAAAACCGGCTTTAGTGCAATTTGCCAAAGCCGGTTTTATACATTAATGTCACAACGGTGATCCCGATTTAATTCAAATCATGGTTCATAACCCTTATCCGGTTTAAGTTCGTTTCTTTTGTATGCCTATTCTTCATCATCTTCTACAAACTTCCAGCCACCAATCATCGAAGAGGTTATGCCATTGCGTTCGATATAATCGTGGTAAAATACCAGGTAAACATGGATCATGGCAAAAAGGATGAAAAACCACATCAGGATATGATGGATTTGCCGGGTCATAAAATCGCCGCCTAATATGGGCACTATCCACGAAAACAAATGAGGGAACCAGGAAGTACTCATGGCAGCATAAAGCCCAAAACCGGTAAGGCTTTGAAGCAGAAAGGCTATAAATGTCAGGAAATAAGTAAACGACGCCAGGCTGTTGTGACCAACTGCGGATATCGGTTTAGTGGTCAACTGCAAAATGTCAACTTTCAACACATCCACCATCGATTTCCATTGCGATTTTTTGAACGGAATAAAATTATACCAGCTTGCATATTTGTTTCCGGCAAAACCCCAGTAAATCCTGAAAACAAAATTGAAAAAGAATACAAACGCAGCAACAAAATGGATGAAACGTACAGTCCCAAACCAATAACTGAAGGAGGCTTCGGCAGCACTCTGAATAGCAAGCGGTCTGCCGATCAGGTAACCGGTAACCGAGAGTACTACAATACAAAGTGCGTTTATCCAGTGGTAAAACCTCACCGGCAACTGCCACACGTATTTCTCACGAATCGTTGTTTTTTTAGCTGAATTTTTCATAGCGTCAGGCTAAGAGGTTTGAACTTGATGAACATACTTACCCTTTTTGTCGTACAGGTGGACTGCACAGGCTATGCAGGGGTCGAAGGAATGGATGGTACGAAGGATTTCGAGTGGACTTTCCGGATCGGCTATTGGTGTGCCGATTAAAGCGGCTTCATATGCCGAATGATTTCCATTCTGGTCGCGTGGTGAGGCATTCCATGTACTAGGAACAACCAACTGGTAATTGTCGATAAGCTTATCTTTAATTTTGATCCAATGAGCAAGTGCCCCGCGGGGTGCTTCTGACATTCCAACACCCTTTGCTTCGGCCGGCCATGTTTCGGGGGCCCATTTATCGGCAACAAATGTACGGCTGTCGCCATTTTTGATGTTCGCAAGCAGTTGGTTGTAAAACTCCATGGCCCATCCTGCAACGAGTTTGGATTCCAGACCACGGGCAGCGGTCCGTCCGAGTGTCGAAAACAATGCAGTAACAGGAACATCCAGCTTTTCAAGAGCATAGTGAATCACTTCTTTAAACTCATCTTTACCGGAAGCATAACCAACCAGCATCCGCGATAAAGGCCCGACTTCCATTGCGCTTCCTTTCCATCTCGGCGTCTTGAGCCAACTGTATTTTTGGCTAATATCAAGGCTTTCATACGGTGGTTTTGGCCCTGTATAGTTAAGTTTGGTTTCGCCGTCCCATGGATGCCTGGCGGCAGCATCTCCATCAGAATATGTGTACCATGAGTGTGTAATTTGTTCCTGAATCTGGTCAGGATCAGTACCATCAACCGGAATTACTTCATTGAGATTGCGCCCCATGATAATCCCCCGTGGAAACTTAAAACTGCCCACATCGCCGTATCCGTTAGTCGGGAGGTCGCCATAGGCCAGGTAATTGGTTAATCCGCCACCAATTGCCCCCCAGTCGCTCTTATAAAATGAAGCTACAGCCAGGAGATCCGGGATATAAACCTGTTCGATAAATTGTTGTGCCTGCTGTAAGAGTGTACCAACATAACCCAGGCGTTCTGCATTCAGGGCATTGCTGTCATCGATATTGATGGCGCAGGGAACACCGCCAACCAGGTAATTTGGATGCGGATTCTTACCACCAAAAATGGTATGTACTTTCACAATCTCCTTTTGCCATTCGAGTGCTTCGAGGTAGTGTGCGACGGCCATCAGGTTTGCCTCCGGTGGCAGTTTGTAGGCAGGATGCCCCCAGTAGCCATTGGCAAAAATGCCAAGTTGTCCGCTCTCGACAAATTTAGTGATCCGTTTTTGAAGATCGGAAAAATATCCTGCCGAGCTTTTTGGCCAGTTTGAAATGCTCTGTGCCAAAGCAGAGGTTGCAGCAGGATCGGCTTTTAGTGCCGAAACCACATCAACCCAGTCCAAAGCATGGAGATGATAAAAATGAACCACATGGTCCTGCATGTATTGGGTGCAAAACATCAGGTTCCGGATGAGTTCGGCATTGGGTGGAATGGTTATTTTTAATGCATTTTCGACAGTTCTTACCGAAGCCAAAGCATGCACGGTTGTGCAAACACCGCATACACGTTCTGTAAAAGCCCATGCATCGCGCGGATCGCGGCCTTTTAAGATGAGTTCGATTCCACGTACCATTGTACCGGAGCTGAAAGCGTCAACAATTTTACCGTCTTTTATTTCAGCTTCTATTCTGAGATGTCCTTCAATTCTTGTGATCGGATCTACTACAATTCGTTGTCCCATGGTTTACTATGTATTTAAATGTTTTCACTGTTATTTTCATCTACACCTTTATTAATCTGCTTGTGTTTGCGGATGTTGGTCGCAACTGCATGTGCTGCAATCCCGACTCCGGCGCCAATACCCAGGCCAACACCAATTTTATCGGCAGTGGCTTCAATTCCAAATCCCGGGAAGCTTTGTAAATGTTGATAAAATGGGCCGTTGTCCCAGAAGTTGGCTTCGCTGCAGCCGATGCAGGGATGTCCAGACTGGATGGGATAACTTACCCCATTATTCCATCGGATAACCCCGCAGGAATTGTAGGTGTTCGGTCCGCGACAGCCCATTTTATACAGGCAATAACCGCGTTTTGCATTTTCATCGTCGAAACTTTCAACAAATAAACCGGCATCGTAATTCGGGCGGCGATAGCAGGTGTCGTGAACCCGGCGGGAATAGAAGGCTTTTGGACGACCCAGGCCATCGAGTTGCGGGATGCGGTCGAAAGTAAGCAGGTGTACGATAACTCCGGCCATGACTTCGGCAATGGGAGGGCATCCCTGAACATTGATAATTGGTTTCCCTTTGATCACTTTGTGAATGGGTTTAGCCCCGGTTGGGTTTGGAGATGCAGCCTGTACACAGCCGGCAGATGCACAATTGCCCCAGGCAACAATGGCTTTGGCTCCTTCGGCAACTTCATTTGCAATATCATAGGCGCTGCGGCCCCCAATGCAACAATAGGCTTCATTTTCGGTAGGTATCGAGCCTTCGACCAACATCAGATACTGTCCTTTGTATTTTTCCATGGTGTCGTGCAGCGATTTTTCGGCCTGATGTCCGGCTGCTGCCATCAAAGTTTCGGTATAATCCAGCGAAATTTTGTCGAGCAGAATATCCGCAACGATCGGATGGGATGAACGGATAAATGATTCGCTGCAACAGGTACATTCCTGGAAGTGCATCCAGAGTACGGGAATTCTCGAATACGTTTCGAGTGCTTTTGCGATCTGGGCCACACCACTGGCCTCAAGGCCAAGCATAGCAGCCATGGTTCCGCAAAATTTCAAAAAATCACGGCGCGAATATCCGGCAGCCCTGACTTCTTCATAAATCGTAGGTTTTTTCATACTCATAAAATTGATGGATTTAATGATACTTATTCTGCTTGTATTAATGAAATTTAAAGCGATGACCGGATTACTCCGTGCAACAACAATATTTAAACTAAACAGTCAGAAAATAACAAACAGCCGGTTCATTAACCAACCAGTTCGTCTTCTGCTAACCGCTTGTCCATTTCTTTAAAGATCAGTAGTGTTTCTTCGGCAGCATCTTTGTCGATTTTGGTAATGGCCATTCCTGCATGAACCAGCACAAAATCACCCAAACCGGCTTCGGGAAGCCATTCCACACAAGCATTAATCAGAGCGCCGCCAATACTTACCTGAGCCATCCTTAATTCAGGGATGCTTTGGTCGATTGAGACGATTTCACCTGGAACTGCCAAACACATTTTTAATAAGTTTTATACTCGAAACATCTATGTATTTAGATGTTTTGGAGCGTGTAAAACTACAAACATTAAATAAAAAAACAAATTTATTTTCTTACTTTCTTAAAATGTCTCTGTTTAGCAGTGAAATCAATTATAAATTCTTTAAAATTCCAAGAATAGTCTGATGAATTTTGGGTACGATTTTGTGGATTTCCCGGGAGAGTTCCAGCGAAATATCCTGAATTTCTTTTACCGACACGGTGATCAGATAAATTTTGGGCAGGTGATTGAGCAGGGCTGCCGATTCGATAAGATCCTTTAAACCGATGTCGTGCGACGACAATGCATTTGGAAAATCAGAAGCAAATTCCGGCTCGATGATGTTCACCGTCCCTGCCGGAAAATCATCAAGGGTAGCGTCGATCATGATGATGGTTTGGTAGGTTTCTAAAACCGAAAGAATATAAAATCCTCCGGTACCGCCATCGAGTAAATCGACCTGCCCGGGAAGTTGCTGTTGTTCGAGGTACCGGATTACATGAACCCCAACGCCTTCATCACCCAACAGTACATTGCCAATCCCAAGAACCAATATTTTTTCGGTTTCATTCATCTTTTTAAAACTTTAATGCGTAAAATTTAGTTATTCCATCCGCAGAAGTTTCGGAATTTAGTTCGATAAGCCGAAATTCCAAAGCGGAGTTAAAAGTAAAAAAGTTTTGGAACAAAAGGCCGGTATTAAGTTTTTGAATGCCGGAATCAATTCCCGGAAAGATAAATTTTCCTGGTCGATTCTTTTCAAAGTCGAAACCTTCAGCAGCAAATTGTGTTTATTGATTGATTAATTTTTTTTTAACATTATCGTAAATGGCATACCACAGGACGGAAACAGCAGGCCCGGAGCCAGAAAAGAAAAAGATAACCAAAGATGCACTGAAAAGGCTGCTTCGTCTTTTCAGGTTTGTTAAACCTCAGAAATACACATTTATCCTTGGATTGTTTATCCTCACGCTTACAAGCCTGACATCCCTGGTTTTCCCGATGTTGATCGGAAACATGGTGGATATGGCAAAAAACAAGTCGCTTGACGACATCAATAAAATCGGGTTTATTCTGGTCGGATTGTTCCTGGTGAATGCCGTTTTATCGTATTTCCGGATTTACCTTTTTGCTGTTGTAACTCAAAAAACATTGGCCTTACTCAGGCAAACTACCTATAACCAACTTATTAAATTGCCGATGGCATTTTTTTCGGGGCGCAGGGTTGGCGAACTGAACAGCAGGATTTCGGCCGACATTTCGATGTTGCAGGAAACATTCACCGATACGATAGCCCAGTTTATCCGGCAGGTCATTATCATTATTGGTGGGGTCGCCATTTTATCCGTTATTTCTCCACATCTTACCCTGTTTATGCTGGCCATTGTTCCGGTTGTTGCCATCATCGCACGCTTTTTCGGGACCTATATCCGGAAGATGTCAAAAGAAGCACAGACTACTGTGGCTGATTCCAATACGATAGTTGAAGAAACGCTCCAGGCCATCACAAATGTTAAATCTTTTGCGAACGAAGCTTTTGAGATGCTTCGGTACAAACGCAAAACCGATGAAGTGATCGAAATTTCGCTAAGAGGTGCCCGGTGGAGAGGTCTTTTTATATCGTTTATTTTCATGGCGATGTTTGGCTCGGTGGTTGGTGTGATCTGGTATGGCGTTTACCTTGTAAACATTGGCGAAGGCATTACTGTTGGGGATCTTTTTAAATTTGTGCTTTACACCGTATTTATTGCGGGCTCCATAAGTGGCATGGCCGATTTTTATTCCCAGATTCAAAAAGCCATAGGCGCCACCGAAAACCTGTTGGATATCCTCGAAGAAACACCTGAACCGCTGACAACAGATAAACCGGATATAACAAAGCTATTGCTGGGAGATGTTGTCTTTAAAGAGGTAAGTTTTAGTTATCCTTCGCGGAAAGATGTGGAGGTTTTGAACAAAATAAGCTTTAAGGTTAAAAAGGGACAGAAGATCGCGCTGGTAGGACCTTCGGGAGCTGGTAAATCAACGATCGGGGCTTTAATGTTCCGGTTTTATGAACCTGCCGGCGGACAGATCCTGATCGACGGAAAACCAGCTTCCTCTTACAGTCTGACTGCTTACCGCAACCGCATGGCGTTAGTTCCACAGGAAGTCATCCTTTTTGGAGGCTCCATCCGCGAAAATATCGAATACGGTAAACCCGGGGCTTCCGAAGAGGAAATAATCCAGGCGGCAATGCAAGCCAATGCGTATCACTTTATCGATGGGTTTCCTGAAAAATTTGATACTGTGGTTGGTGACCGTGGTGTGCAACTTTCGGGAGGCCAAAGGCAGCGGATTGCCATTGCCCGTGCAATTTTAAAAAACCCGGATATTCTTATCCTCGATGAAGCAACCAGTTCATTGGACACCGAATCGGAAAGGTTGGTGCAGGAAGCCCTCGAAACCTTGATGAAAAACCGGACCTCCATTATAATCGCACATCGGCTTACTACCATCAGGAATGCCGATAAAATTATCGTAATTGATGGGGGCGAGGTAAAAGAAACTGGTACCCATGACGAATTGATGACTTTGGAAAATGGTATTTATAAAAATCTTAATTCCAGGCAGGTGGAGGTTATAAATCAGTGAGACATTAATTTCAGTATCCGTCAATTGACGGATAACTGAAATTATTTAGTGTCTATCTATAATTTCTCGTAAAAAAAGTATTTTACCTCAACTATCGTCATATTTCCAGTACCAATGCTTTATTTTGCTATGACTTTAGCTTTTATCCTCGATTTTGAATAGAATCCTGAGAACATGATGAAATTATAACCATCTAACAAAACCGGATAAACCAGATGAAATTATCCAGTCCAACATCAAACCCCCAGAAAACACAAGCTCAAATTTATTTTAGAAAAAAACCTTGTCATTATTGGAAAGTAATTTCTAACTTTATGCGCACTTTCAATTTGTTCACTAAACTCTTTCGATTATACTATTAAAATCCAAGGCATTTGGCAACCGGAACCCACTGGGACCCTGCTTTTCTGAAAAATCTTTTAATTCATGATTTGAGGGTTGACAAAAAAATGAAGAAAGCATCAATTTAGAAATAATAATCATAAATGGAATTTTACAGACTTCATTAGTAATTAATCAAATTCATAATAAACTAGAGAAAAGGTAAAAACAATGAGACTTACCATCTCAAACAAATTATGAGAAATGGATTTGCCTCTGCCAAGTAAAATATTTGAGGTTTTGTACCTAATATTTAATTTCTATAAAAATGAAACGTAAACATTTTTTCATCTATTTCGGTTTGGTTGTAGTAATTTCTTCAAGTTTGATTATTTATTCCTGCCAAAAAGAGAAAATCAGGAATGACAGACCAGAAAATAAAGCCGAACAATCACTAAAGGACGCCCAAATTGAAAAAAGGATTATTGCTTTTCGGGATAAAATAGAACTTATCAGCAAAAATCTTACATTGAAATCTGGTAGCGAACCTATGGAAATTGACAGTGCTATTTGGTATATTGAAGCTACTGCAAACTTTACCTATGGGGATGCATCTACTAAACTGAAAGAATATGTAGTAGATTCTTCCTTCATTGAGGTGCCACTTACTAATGGAGCAATCCTTTGGGTCGATGTGCAAGCAGCGTACAATCAGGTTATCGACAGCCTGTCAGTACGCTATGCATCTATTACGGCAAATGAAAAACAACTCATTGTTGCCGACATTTCTCTAAAAGAAACCACTGATAATACTGCAAATTTTGAAGTAATTTCTGATTTCGGAACTGATGGCACGCCTGGTTTTGGAAACAACTACCCCTGGTATTGGGGAGGGGAGCTCGGTAGGTGCGATGGCTCAGGGTTAGGTGTTGGTTTAGATGCTGCCGACATAATTGCTCAATTGGCTAATTCCACAATTAGTGTCCCTTCTGGAAATTCATATTATACAGATGTCGAAACCATAGACGTTAATCCATGTGATTTTACTATTAATGGACAATGCGTGCCTTTTTATGATTTTCAAGAATATACTTATATTCCCAAGTGCCTTTCACCTACTGATATAACTTTTTTTGAAAATAGTATAATTTATATTGGAAACCAATTAATGCCAGCCCGTAAAAGCATTATTTCTTTTCATATACATGATGATACTGCTTTTGCTCTATGTGGTTTTGATGAACATGATTGCTGGTATATGGGGCATTTTGCGACAATAAAGTACGCTGTTTGGCATACAAGTACAAACCCGCCCAATGGGCTTTAAAAATTCATTAACCAACCAGTGAGGTCATTTTGACCTCACTGGTTCTAATTTGAGACTATGAAAAAAATAGTAATTATTGCATCTTTGTTGCTAATTTCTTTTAGCTGTACACTTTTTGCACAATCCACTTTTCAAAAAATATTATCAAATCCCGATGATCAGATAATAAATTGTGTAACGGAAGATGATGAAGGAAATTTCATATTAGTTGGGCGTAAACATTCCGATGAAAAAAGCATTACACATGGTTACCTTATAAGGCTTAACCCGATGGGTGAGGTGCTCAACGAAATTGTGTTTGAGAATACTCCAAGTTCTTCACAATTTTTTAATGTTTATTTTGTAAATGAAGGTTATTTGCTTTTAGGTTCAGTATTGTTTGATTATCCTTTGTCAACTAGATTATGGTATTTAAAGCTTGATAAAAATCTTGTGAAAATCGAAGAAAAGTTTTCCGGAATACCTTCAAGCAGGTGGTTTTCTTATATGAACTCTATCATCGATTCTGACAGTAATTTTGTGCTTACAGGTTATACATCTCGCTTTGATACTGTATCACCTTACAATAATGATCCTTTCTATTATAAATTATCATTTGATGGTGATTCGTTAATCTCAAAATTTGATACTTCAACAAGTATTTGGCAATTAGCATTTGATTTAATCGAAAGTTATGATTACACAAAATATCTTGTTTTTGTCAGTCATTTTAATCCATCCTCATCAGGTCAAATTTTAACCCTTGATAAAAATTTCGATATACTTACCATGGATTCAATCCCTTTACGGATATATGATTTTTATTCCCCGATCAGGCTTAATAACTCTGAAATTTTAATTTGTGGTAAACGGTATAGAGAACAACCTAATGAAGAATATGCATTAAATGTTATGTCAATTACAAATTCATTTGATATTGTTGATTTTAATGTTTTCAAAAAGGAATTATACCTGGAGCAGCCTGCAATGTATAATGGTGTTAGTAAAAATGAAGATAACATTTATGTGGGAGGGACTTCTAATTTCGATATTTACGATCCATTTTTCAGCTCATTTGAATCATGGTTTCACCTGGTCAAGATCAATTCCGATATAACTCCAATCTGGGAATATTGGTATGGTGGCGATGCCTATTATCATTTGTACAGTATTTTGGCTACTGATGATGGCGGCTGCTTAATGGTCGGCAATCGTTATGACGATTTGACTCAAAATCTGGAAAGGGATATTTATGTCGTCAAAGTGAACACTGATGGCTTAATTGTATGGACACAAGAAATATCAGTTGATAATATTCATACATTGGTTTATCCAAATCCGGGTTCAAACCAGGTAAATATTAAAACCTACAATAAGGAATTGAATTTTGAACTAATAAACATAAGTGGGAAAATGTTAATAAAACAACAGGTTAAGGGTGCAGACAATTCGATTAATACAGAGCAATTATCACTGGGGATGTATTTTTACAGATTAATTGACCAAGATAATAATGTCATTGAAACCGGAAAATGGATAAAGAAATAGCTTGGACAATTTATCTCAATTCTAATAATTTGAATGCAATTGATTTGCCGATTCATTTAAAAATTTTCCGATGTCCCTTTGGGTTTTACTTACGACTTCGGTAAATTTTCAAGAATTATTTAGTTTCCCATCGTTTGCTCAAGGGATTCTATCTATTGCATAGAGTATTCATTAATGGCAAATTCATGAAATTATTTCTTGTTTATCTGCTGTAAATTTCAATTGCAAACGTTAAACTATCGTTAAAATGGAAAAATGTTTTGCTTTTAGGTAAATAGTTTTTACATTTGGTTGCTGTAAATTATGAGTTTAAAACCTTTATTTATTTTTTAAAATGGAAGAAAACACACCTGCCTCAAGTTCCGATTTAAGTTTATCTGCCGCAATGCTTGCCCCGCTGAATGCCATTTTTGAAGCGCAGGTGCATGCTGCAAGATCGTTCCTGAGTTTTATCCTTCAAATGGGCTTCAGGCATAAATATTCCAAAGATGAAATTGAAAAGCTCAAAAAAGATGAATCGGCCAACAAGGATATTTTAAACAGTATTGCCGAAGAAGAAGCCGACAGGCAGCGGATTAACGAACTAAAACTGATGCAGAATGGAGGTAATATTACCGAAGAACAACTTCATGAGCTGAAATATCTCGTCAACAAATGGGACGACCTTTACTCGCAGGATTTTAATTATATCGACGATCAGGGAAAAGAAAATCTGGTAACCATCCCAAACCTTGCCCTCATCCCGGTTAAGCCACTATCGATCGATACTGCCAGTTTTAAGTTCGAAATGGCCGTAAACAATACCTATGAAAAGTACGACACAATCAGAAGTTCGACAAAAGCCGATTATGAGCGGCCCTGGTTCCTGATCAAACCAAAACGGCTCACCGGAACCATCGTCCCGAAAAACGAAGCGGGCAGCCAGGCAGCCATTTCAATTGAGATCAGTATCAAGAGTTCCGAAATGCCTTATGGGCTGAGTAAATTGCTTACAACAATGACCGAAAGCAGCCGGATTTTACCCAAAGATTTTCATCCAGTTAAATAAAGTATAAACTTTTCACTTAATATTTATAGCAATGCCAAAAGACGACAACACGCCAAAAGCTGAGGAAAAAATGACAATTTCACCAGCCGAATTTGAGAAAATACCTCTCGAATTCATCATTGCAACGCCTTTGTTGACCACCATTCAGGCACACAAAGTTGCAGCATTAACTACACTCGAATTCATTCAGCAGCTGAAAGATTCGGAAAACGCAGAGTTTTCGGTAAAGGTTAAAAGAGTAAATGCCGATGGAACCGAAAGCCTCGAAGACAGGAAAATATCGGTCCCGCTGCTTTCGATGGTCAAAGTACCCAGCCTTAACTTCGATTCGCTGAGTGTTAGTTTTAATTACAGCATTCAGCAGGTTCACAAAGCAACTTCTTCGACCAGTGGTAATCTTCAGGGTAAACTCGAAACCACCGGGTTGCTGAGCAAGTTTGTTGGCGCAAGTTTCAGCGGTTCATTGGAGAAAAAAACCAATGAGGAACTTTCAAGCAGCAGGAGCGGGAACCTCGAGATTAAGATTCATGTAAGCGAATCGCCCCTGCCACCTGGCCTTCAGAAAATTATCGACGCCATGGTTTCGGGAATCAACAACCAGTCAGCACCTTAATTGCGGGTTAAATAATTTTAAATGGATGCTTCAGAAAGGAAGTACGATCTCGAATCGTTTTTAAC
>Ga0172369_10004948_pt1 | contig 16632 bp, 11 predicted proteins | sample LakKiv25m_FD_114539 | JGI IMG/M metagenome (GOLD analysis project Ga0172369, IMG submission 114539) | Freshwater microbial communities from Kabuno Bay, South-Kivu, Congo - kab_022012_11.25m | ecosystem: Environmental > Aquatic > Freshwater > Lake | place: Democratic Republic of the Congo...
AAAATGCTGAAGGGTGTCCATCAAACTTATTGGGAACCACATCTCGATTATATCAGTGATAAAATGGAACAACTGACTTTTATCACTACCGACGAGCGATTCGTGTTCCAGGATGATGACTTTTGTTTGATCCGGGAGCACCATTTCAAATCATTTAATAATTGCAGGTTGTGTGGCCCTGGCCAGGAGGAACTGAATATTTTCGGCCATTACATCCGTTTTAAAGCAGTAAGATTCGCAGAAGTATGGATCGACGTGATATATAGTGCCATCGACCGTCTTGATCTTATCCATAAACTTTTACTAAAATCCATCGCTGTTTCATCTCCTCTACAAGATGACAAGTCAACAACCAATAAGTCAGATTATAAAATAAAATCCGACCTCACGGTCTCACACATGGGCTTTTTATTCAGATTACTTGTCAAATCGGGACTGATCATCGTCCCGGGACGACAAAACATGAATCTCATTAACTGGATAACCAACAATTTTCAGTCAAAGAACCAGGAATCTATCCGCCTGACATCTCTTCGTAACAAATATTTCACACCCGATCTGCAGGCCCTTGACTTTTGGGAACAAAAGATCAAAGACTGGCAAACCATGATCCAGAATGAAAGGGACAACCTATTACAATAATCCCGTAATCATTGGATTTATCAAGGGGGTTACTGAAGGGTTACTGATAAATATCGAATTTTTTCATGGGGGTTACTGATAGAGAGTAACTACCGCAAGGGCATTCCGCCGTGGTATTTTTGCTTCCATAAACTTTAAAATTCATTCATTATATGGAAACCATCGACATCATTACCACCTCTTTTCAAAAAATGGCCGAACGGCTCGATAATCTCGATCGCAAACTTGAGAACCAAAAGCCAAAGAATCCTCTTTCTGTAACCTGGCTCGACATTCAGGAGACCTGCCAGCTGTTAAAAATTTCCAAACGTACGCTCCAGGCATATCGCGATAATGGTATTCTACCCTTCAGTCAGATCGGGGGTAAGATCTATTTCCGGGCCGATGATATCGAATCACATCTGAACCGGCATTATAACAAGGCGTTTAAAGAAAGAAAGTAAACGCCATGTTGGTCTCCATGTTCAGGGACTTCAACCAGGTTGAAGCGAATCTCGATATCTCAGTAATTCTCGAACAGATCCGGTCGGGAAAATACAAGGCAAAAGTCAAAGCATTACGTGAACTCATTCGACAGGGCAGGACCGACGATTACAATGCCTCCAAGCGGTCACTTCCTGCCTTTACCCCCTCAGGCCGGTTTGAGGGAGGCCGGAAACTTGAATTTCTCAAGGAGTACTCGGGACTCATCGTCCTGGATCTGGATAAACTGTCACAGGATGAGCTCTCCTGGGCCGTGGATAAAGTTAGAGACATCCACCATACCTATGCTGCTTTTATCAGTCCCAGCGGACAGGGTCTGAAAGTCCTTGTTAAGGTATTCAGCCGGCCGGTATTTCATAAGAGTACCTTCGAACAGGTCAGGGAACTTTATGAGAGAACATTGAATTTGCAGGTGGATCCTTCCGGCAAGGACATTACCCGCCTCTGTTTTGTCTCGTGGGATGAACAACTGTACCTGAATCCTTCGGCTGTTATCTTTAAACCGCTTGTCAACAGTGTCGAAGATGATATCGAAAAGGTTGTCAGGAAAATTGAATCCTGCCAAACTGATATCACGGCCGATTATCACGACTGGGTCCGTATTGCCTTTGCGCTGATCGATGCGATCGGGGAGGAGGGTAGGGAGTATTTTCACCGGATCAGCCGGTACTATCCTAAATATGATCCTGCTGAAACCAATGCCCAGTTCGATAAATGTCTGAAATCGGATGGCTCAGGGGTGACCGCTGCCACTTTCTTTTACTTCGCCAGAGATAAAGGGATCGATATTTCAAAAGTGGCCACACTTCCCGTCCGGCCAGCTCCGGAAAACCCTAAAAAGATCAACCCCAGCCCCACGGAGGAAATCAATAAACCAAATGAAAAAATTTCCCCCACACCAGATCCAATCCCAGGCGAAGTCACCAACGAATCCCAAATTAGGAAAAAGAAGCGCAAAAACCAGATCGACACCATCGAAGCCTACCTCTCCAGCCATTACCAATTACGCTACAACACCGTCACCTCCAAACTCGAAATCCGCAAACTTTCAAATGTAACCGTTAACCCTGATTTATCCAACATCCAGCATCCAGCATCCAGTATCCAGCATTTCTCGTCTGATTTTCATCCATTGACTGATTACACCGAAAACTCCCTCCTCCGCGAAATCCTGAAAAGCAACCTCAAATGCTCGGCAGCCCTCCTTCGCAGTATCCTCTATTCCGATTTCAGTAATTTTTACGATCCCTTTCGTGATTATTTCCTTCACCTGCCCTTATGGGATGGACAAACGGATTACATCCAGCAAATGGCCGAGACTGTTATCACCACCTCCCAGGATTTATGGTGCAAGTGTTTTAAGAAATGGTTAGTGGCTGCCGTAGCGACTGTCCTCGATAGTAAAACCGTCAACCACACGGCCATCATTCTATCCGGAGCCCAGGGAATCGGCAAAACCACTTGGATGCTTAATCTCTGTCCACCGGAGTTGAATGACTATATTTTCTCAGGGACCATTAATCCCAATAACAAGGATACCCTTATTCACCTCGCCGAATGTATGTTCATTAATATGGATGAGCTCGAAAACATGAACCGGTCCGAGATTGGTGCTTTCAAAGAAATCATTACTAAGTCAGCCATCCGGATGCGCCGGGCTTATGGGCACCATATCGAAGCTTTTACCCGTCGTGCTTCCTTCATGGGATCAGTCAATTCCAGTCAGTTCCTCACCGATTCAACCGGATCCCGCAGGTTCCTTTGTTTTGAAATCCTTTCAATCAATTACCAGCATTCAATAGATCTCAGGATGGTTTATGCTCAGGCCTACGATCTTTTTCAGCAGGGTTTTAAATTTTATTTTGATAAGGATGAAATTGATGCCATTACCCAATCCAATGAGCAGTTTCAAATAAACACGGTCGAAGAAGAACTGCTCCTCACTTACTTCCAGAAGGTTCCATTATCCGAGGCAACCAGTTTTCTCTCTGCGGCGCAGATCCTCAACCGTATCACCGAACGAACCCATGTAAACATCGCCACCTCCCCAGGCGCTGTCATCCGTCTTGGGAAAGCCCTGAAAAAGTTCGGTTTCGAAAAGCGTAAATCCGACGGCCTTTACATCTGGGCCATCCAGGAAAAATCCTCCATTCCATCTCTTTCCTGAAAAACTTCATTTTCGACTGACATTACTATCTTCATCTTCAAATTTTCACATCTTCAAATCAATTCCTAATTCCTAATTCTTCATTCTTAATTTATCTAAATAACCCTCCCTACCTTCCCTAATCTCTCAAACTATCAATAAAATCAACCTTTTCCTCAGGGAGGGTTAGTCAAAAACACCTTCCCTGAACCCTCCCTACTTTCCCTGACATTGTGACATATAGCACCAACCCTCCCTGTTTATTACCTTTTCTCAATCAACCCTCCCTGATAAACTACCAGTAAAATCAATGGTTTTCGGAGTTCAGTGAGGGTAGGGAGGGTAAAATGGCCAAAATGATAAAATATTCTACTTTTCCTTTTTCATATGCAATTATTAGGATTGGTTGATCAGAATAACCTCAGATATTGACATTGTTTAATCAGGACTTTGTCAATCACCTAAAAATGAATAATGTAAGGAGTGCGCAGAAAGGGAGGGGATTTATACCTGGATGGCAGAATGTGGAGACGTGATAGTCTCAACAATCAATGAGGTAATTCAGGTCCCGGTTCGATTCCCGATTCTGGACCGAACCTGTTCAGTTGTGCTAAATTTGAATGTGAGTTAAGATTTTGGACCTGATAATTAATGGGTGTGAGAACATACCCTGACCTCTTAATCAATATGTCCTAAGTTCGAATCCTGGCGAGGAGGTTACAAAATACATTTAATCCACTGTAAACCATTCTGATAATAGTGGGTTTGTTGTAAATTGTCTCGGAATTGTCTCATAAACAATCAAAGGTACCCAATTTCATTCAGTTGAATGAGAATTAGTGAATTGAAAGATTCGGTTGAACTATGTGAACCCTCCTTTATATTGAAAGAAACCCTTTATATATATTAGGCGTATAAGTTCTAAATACTATATTTGCATTCTCCAGAGAACTAAACTGTACTGTTTTATGTATTCATGGTTTGAGGAACTTCCTGAACAATGTCCCCCAAAGGAGTCGAATCCCCCTGAAGGAAAGTTTTTTAGACTTATTCATGGCGAAATTCCTGCCAGTGAAGATTTTTTCTCAAAGAGATTCGAAAATCCTGAAATGGAATTCCCAAACATTCCCGAATGTATTGCAAGGGCTGTTTCCACTTTTGATGATGTTAAAGAGTGTTTAAAACTAAAGAAACTACCCCGTCATAAGAATAAGTTTGTGGCAGAATTATCGTTAACTCCTGCGGATGGATTAGTCTTAAAAACATTTTCGAAAAACCATTATTCTTGGTGGAGAAGTGATGATTTTATTCCAGAAGATGTTACCGTATTGAAATGAAATGATGAAGTCATTAGAAATAACGCAAATCTTGGTATACTATGACCTACCCGAACTTTTCTTAGGAAAGGATAAGGTTGGGACAAAGTATATATGTCTATTGCTTGACTTTATCGAAAGTAAACCATTCTACATTTCTTGTTCAATTTCAAGTACGAGAGTTTCCAGTTTCATAAGTGGTAAGATTGAGTTAAGAGAAATTTTTGTAGAGCCGGAAATCCCTCATTGGTATACAGTTAAAGAAATTGATAAGGAAAATGTATTAATTGACGATTATTCTTTTGGGGAAAATAATAGTATTCCAGATAAGTACCTTCCAAATGAAGGGTATTTTCTTCCTCAACAGGTTATCAACGATGATATAACAAAAGAAGTAGTGGATTTAGATAATGCCATTATTCATATAGCACTATCGGATAATAATAACCACAACAGCATTGGCATTGATTCACTTGGTGATACATTAAGAATTTATCAGCAACTTGTTCACTATTCTTATATTAAGACTTTAAAAGAAAGGAAGATAAAAGACAGAAAGGAATTTATCACTCCCCAGAACTATGAGTTGAGAGCTTTCGCTAGTTCATCATCCTCATTTAATATTCACCTATTTTCTCAATCCAATAGAGATTTATTTGGAAATTGTTCAATTGAATTTGCTCTATCGAAAATTGATGAAATCATGTCTGATTTTGATGATGAAAATCAATTTATTGAAATTCTTCGTACAGTTAAGGGACATACTATTAATAGTTATAAGAGATTCCTTAGAAAAGTAATTGATGAAAAGTTGACAATAAAATACAAGTGGTTCGCCCCAAAGTTGGAGTTCGTTCATCATAGGATACTGACTACTAACTATGCTCAAAAGGTCTATGATTTATTGAATCGTAGTGAAGAATTAGCAGAAGAAACAAAGGAATTTATTGGATTTATTAAACAGGCGGATGTTGAAAAGGGTAACTGGAGAATTTTAAATGAGGCAGATAGTAAGGAATATAATGGTGAATCACTAACTGGAAAAATTTTAGATGGTATTACTCTTGAGACCGTGAAATACAAGTTATTCTGTCAAGAAATTATTGAAGAACTTACTGTTTCTGAAAAAGAGAAAATAAAATATTTCCTAAAATCAATCGAGAAGGTCAAATAGATTTGCCCCCCCCCGTACTCAAATGACCTTTACTATACAAATTATTTCACTATGTTTTTTTGGTCAGCTATTAGTTCTCATTATCTTACCAATATGATTACAGAGAAAAAGTATTTCTATAGCTTTTAAGAATTTAAATCCAATTCCAGTTCCTTTTTCTTTCTCCATTTTATATCCTGTTTCAATCTATTTTCTTAATTTTAATGCTGTTATGATATTCATTGATTTTCATAATGATGAAAACCATTCCTGCTAATTCTGAAACCTCTGATGGATATAGAATAACCTCCTACCATGCTAAATACTATGCTTATGAGCTGACTTTACGCAGCCCTTCTGATAGTATTCAAAAATTAGCATCAACATTGTTGGATGCCCAAGTCGACCTGAACCCCCACCAGGTCGAGGCAGCCTTATTCGCTTTTCGTTCACCGTTATCAAATGGCGCCATCCTTGCCGATGAGGTTGGACTGGGAAAAACCATTGAAGCTGGTCTTGTCATCGCCCAAAAATGGGCAGAGCGTAAAAAAAGAATTTTGATTATTGTTCCATCAAACTTGAGAAAACAATGGAACCAGGAGCTATTAGAGAAGTTTTTCCTCCCCTCAACCATCATGGAAATGGCTTCTTTCAATGATGAGATAAAGAAAGGCCATTTCAACCCATTCGATCAGGAAGCCATATTTATTACATCATATCACTTTGCAAAAGGGAAGGACATCTATATTCAAAAACCATCCTGGGATCTCGTAATAATAGATGAAGCTCATCGGCTGAGAAATGTCTATAAGCCGGGCAACAAGATAGCCAATGCGATTAAAAATGCCCTGATCGACAAACCCAAAATATTATTAACCGCCACTCCTTTGCAGAATTCACTGCTTGAGCTGTATGGTTTGGTAAGTATAATTGACGATTATGCTTTCGGGGATCTGAAAAGTTTTAAAAACCAATATGCAAGAATCACCCAGGAAGATAGTTATACAGACCTTAAGGAACGTCTTCTTCCAATATGTAAAAGGACACTCAGGCGCCAGGTTCAGGAATACATAAGCTTTACATACCGGGTAGCAATTGTCCAGGAATTTTATCCTACGCAGGATGAACAACGACTTTATGAATTAGTTTCAGGATATCTTCAAACCCCCGTTCTATATGCCTTGCCTGCAAGTCAACGGCAGTTAATGACCCTTATTCTCCGCAAACTTCTTGCATCTTCCACCTATGCCATTTCTGGTACACTGCAGGTACTATCTACAAAGTTGGATGGAATGCTTAAGAACCAAGAACAACCGCAAGATCTGGAACAGCTTGAGGCCTCTTTATCCATAGACTTTGAAACTTTCGGCGAAACGAAAGATGAATGGATTGATACTGACGAAGATGCTGCAGAGGAAGGGGATATTATTGAGAAAAAGAGTTTCACTGCCGAAGAAAAGAAAGAGATTCAAAATGAAATCGGGCAACTGAAAGAATTTGCCCGCTTATCCCGATCGATAATCAAGAACTCGAAAGGGGAAGCATTATTACAGGCTTTAAAAAGTGGTTTTTCCTCTCTTGCCGAAAAGGGGGCTTCCAGGAAGGCCATCGTTTTTACAGAATCAGTCAGAACTCAAAAGTATCTTTTCGGTCTTCTTGAACGATCAGATTACAAAGGCCAACTCGTTCTGTTCAATGGCACAAATACCGATCCTTTTTCTAACAAGATTTATAAATCATGGTTTGATCAACATCACGGAACAGATAAAATTACCGGATCAAAAACAGCAGATAAGCGGGCTGCAATTATAGATTATTTTAGAAATCATGCATCGATCATGATTGCTACCGAAGCTGCAGCCGAAGGTATTAATCTTCAATTCTGTTCTTTGGTAATAAACTATGACCTTCCATGGAATCCCCAAAGAATAGAGCAGCGGATTGGACGATGTCACAGGTATAGCCAGAAACATGATGTTGTCGTAGTCAATTTCTTAAACAAGGCCAATGCGGCCGACATTCGGGTGTATCAATTACTTGCTGAAAAATTTAAACTTTTCGACGGCGTATTCGGTGTAAGTGATGAAGTTCTCGGAAGTATCGAATCGGGAGTGGATTTTGAGAAAAGAATCGCAATGATCTATCAGAATTGCCGCACGGAGGAAGAAATTCAAAAAGCCTTCGATGATTTGCAGCTTCAGCTTGAAGAGGAAATTGATGACAAGATGCAATTCACCCGAAAATCGCTTCTTGAGAATTTTGATGAAGAGGTTCATGAAAAGCTCCGGCTTAACCTCGCAACGAGCAAGGATTATCTAAGTCGATACGAGAACTTGCTTTGGAATTTAGCCCGTTTTTATCTGGATGAGGATGCTGTGTTTTCAGAAAAAGAGTATTCATTTTTCCTGAAGAGAAATCCGCTACCTGGCCAGAATGTGAATCCCGGTCCTTATCGGATTGGGAAAAATATTGAAGATGCGAATGTGTTCCGTATTGGGCACCCACTGGCACAGCATATCATTGAAAAATGTAAAAACGTTAAACTGCCGGTAACCGAAATTATATTTGATTATGATGGTTCTTTAAAAAAAATCTCAATCCTTGAGTCTCTGATTGGTCAGTCCGGTTGGCTTTCTATGAATGTGTTGACCATTGAATCCCTGGAGACAGAAGATCATTTTGTATTAAATGGCGTTGCAGATAATGGGACAGTCCTTGACCAGGACCATTGCCACCGGCTTTTTTCATTGAATGGTGAGATTGGCAAACCGGGGGAACAAGTGATCGTCCCTTATGAAATCAGAACACTACTTGCAAGATCTGCTGAGAAAGATACTGAACAGGTTCTTTTACGAAACTCCCAGCGTAACGCAGGTTTTTTCGATGAGGAACTGATCAAACTTGAAAAATGGGCAGAAGATAAAAAATCAAGCCTTGAAATAGAGTTAAAGCAATTGGATATCGAAATTAAAACGTTAAAAGCCGAAGCCCGCAAACTTTCCAGGCTTGAGGAAAAAGTAAAAGCACAGCGTCACATCAAGGAAATGGAAAAACACCGGAATGAAATGCGCAAGAACCTTTTCCAACACCAGGACGAGGTGGATCAACGAAAGGAAAACCTTATCGCTGGCATTGAAGCCAGGTTGAAGCAACTGATCTCAATCAATGAGCTGTTTACAATACGTTGGACAATAATTTAGTGTCATGGACTTTAAACTATTAGTAGAATACATTCAGAAAACCAGCGATCTTTTCCTGGGAAATGCTGCCAGCAGGTTTGTTTTACCTTTCCTCAAATTCGGCGGATGCTTTCTGCCGAATTATTCATAATCACAAAATAATTGCAATTATGCTTATAGAATATAACATATACTGCGATGAAAGTTGTCACCTTGAAAACGACGGCATAAAACCGATGGTTCTTGGTTCAATTTGGTGTCCAACAGCAAAAAAAGATGAAATCTATTCTAGGTTAAGGGAAATCAAATTGAAGTACCATCTCAGTCATGATTTTGAACTTAAATGGAATAAAGTTTCTCCCGGAAAACTTGAATTCTATAAGGATGTTATTGATTATTTTTTTGATGATGACGATTTGCATTTCAGAGTGTTAGTGGTACCAGATAAATCAGTTTTGGACCATGAAGGTTTTGGTCAGAGTCATGATGATTTTTATTTTAAAATGTATTTCGATTTATTGAAAGTAATTCTCGATCCAAAAAATGGGTACAACATCTATCTTGATATAAAAGATACTCGTAGTCAAAAGAAAATAAGTCATTTGAAAGATGTGCTTCGAAGTAGCCATTATGATTATGAACATAATATTATTCGCAGAATTCAGCAAGTAAGGTCACATGAAGTCGAATTAGTCCAACTTGCTGATTTACTTACCGGGGCGATATCTTATGTTCACAGGGGGTTGTCATCAAGCCATGCTAAGCTGACCTTGATTGACAAGATTCAGAAACGATCAGGGTATTCATTGAAATTTTCAACACTGTATAAAGAAGACAAGGTTAATATATTCATTTGGAGATCAACATCCTCAAGAAATGTCAGATAACTATTTTACTTTGCCCGCTATTCTCACATTACCTGAATTTGGTGGTGATGCAACCTCATTTCTTGAAGCTGTTTATTCCATTTTCAAGAAGGATTTTGTGGATTCCAGGCCGGTTTTTGAAGGAAAACGTCTGGGATTGAAGAAATATCCTTTAATAGAAGGGAAAGAATATACATTCTATCATTTCACTCATGATGGGAATTTTGAAAACGAACGATTGCCGAATCTGAGAAGAATGGAGAGAATACCCTGGCCCCGGCCAATGATTGATGAAAGTGCTCATCCATATTTAAAGGTATGGAGAAATACCAGGGGGCATGATGAAAGGGTACTAATATTCCATGAACATGAAAATTATTTGGTAGTGTTGGCTGACAGGGGTGAATATATTTTACCATGGACCTCTTATCTTGTTGATATACCAAGTAGAAAGAGAAAACTCCTGAAGGAATATGAAGCCTTTAAAAATGCCAATGCCGCCCAGAAAAACTGAACGGCATCTTTACTCTTTTAACACTGACATGCTTTCGCACTGGTTAATGAGATAGGACAAAGGTAATACAAAATTTAACAAAGTCAATAGCTAATAGTAATATTTTCTAAGTGAGTTTCCGAGTAAAGAGGAATTGAAAAACTATATTCAGAACGAAATACAATAAATTATATATCATTCATGAAGCCATTTTGCGGATATTTTAAAAACTCAGAAGGAAAACCTGATTGGTATTGCATTACGCTTTTTGCAATCGGTGTGTTCGCTATAATAGTATTTTTTGCAGAATTAACAGGCTTTTTCATTTGTTTTGAATTGAAACGATTCTTCATCTCTCTTGCCGGTTCGGCTGCTCCATCAAGTTCAAATGGCTTCTTTAATAGTCTTTTAACTTTTGAACCTTCAGAAGATTTTTTCGCTGCAATAATTGGTCTTCTTGCAACTCTTATAAGTATTGCCATTCCAATAACAATTGCAAATATGGCTGATAGTCTTAAGCCATATAAAGATAAGGATATTCAACAAATGTTTCTTGGTGAGAGAACATTTAAACAAATGCTTATTGTGATTATTCTTCTTGCATTTTCTCTATTCACTTGGTTCTTTGCGACAAAGAACATTATCACTGGTTTTTTATTGCTTTTTTTGGGGATTCTTTCTCTTCTTTTCTTTTATCAGTTTATTCGTAGGGTAATTGAATATATCACTGCTACCGATGATGTTGTGCTTGATAAACTATGGTCGAATCTTGAAAATATTCTCAATGATGAATAAAATGAACTTTCTTGATACTGTTGAAAAAGTCTATAAAGTTGCAAGTGAAAAAATTGACAAGCAACTTGAGGAGGACGTTCAAGAGATTATTAGTAAACTGTCAGATTACTTTATTAAGATTTTGGATTTAAAGAATGAAAAGCCAGAAAAATATAAATCGCTATTAGTTCGTACTCGATATACTGAGAAGAAAAACCCACAAAATGTTCCTTTCTTGATTCATGAATACTATGAACCCTCTCATGAAGGTATTCAGGTTTATTGTAATGTGTTTTTTAAAATTTGGAAAAAATCGTTTGACAATGAACTAGAGAACACTATATACTTTACGGTTTCTAAGATTGTAGATATTCTTCAAGATTTGCTTAAACGGGGTAAAGACTATATGACAGTATCAAATTACTTCATAGGATTACTTCAAAATATTAATCTGGAAATGAGTAAAATCCCTAACAGGTTTTCCAATTCTACAGCCAGGGCATCATATAATTGGTTTTTCGAGATTGTTTTCGCTGACGATTTCAATTTAGAGTTGCTTTCTGATCTGCAGATTGCATTGTTCATTTCGATTCGTATATCCTTGGCAAATGATAATGAAAAAGTCTTCCATTCATTTATTGTCCATATTATTAGTGGGTCATATTATCCTTCTTATGGTATGCTTCCGGATATTGATCTAAGTACGAAATATTCCCATAAGGAAATTTTCAAAGAGTATGAAAAAGCAAAAGATAATTTGTTCTTATTAAGTCGGCAATCACTTACTTTTCAAGATTATCAAAATGTAATTGTTGCGTTTGAAGTTTTTAAATCTGCAATTACTAAATATACTAGTGTTGAAGAAGAAATAATACAAAAGATTCTCATTGAATATAAGCGCTTTATCGAACAACAGTTTAAGTATAACATCTTGCAACAGACGGTTATTTGGCTTGGCTCATATTGTCTATACATTAAGCAGTACAAGTATATTGATTTTTTGTTGAATTATAATCAACCTAAGGACAGCTCTGCTTATTGGGTAAACCAGGACATAAACCCACTAAATACAGAAGAGATCCTTACTTTATTTTACCGAAGACATGATCTGGAAAGAAATATTACTTTTTTATGGGAAGGGCATCATGATTTTCTGTCATACTATGATACTTTTATTGCCATTCTATTAATTAATGCAATAAATCTAAATAAACGAAAAGGTGAGTCATGGCGTAGTGAATACAAGCCCAATTTTAAGAACTCCGAGAAAACAGTACAAGAAATTGATAGCATAGGTTACTCCCTCGTTAATTTGCTAAACATAATAAATTTTTTAAAAAACGATAAAACTATAATTGAGGCTTGTGGATTGACGGAATCAATGGCTTTTGCCGCAAATACATTGCTGGAAAATATAAAGTCAAATATTGGAAGGCAGAAGCAGGAAATAGAAATGGAAGCAAAAGTTGATGAGGGAATAGCAAGTAATTTTATAGATATTGTGATTGAAACATACTCAAAAACAGCATGTGTCAGAAATATTATCAATTACTACAATCCCATTTCTAGTAAAATTTTAAAATATCCTAAGGGTAAATATCTCTCTTTCGGTATTAATGAAATAATGACTAAAGGATTGTTTTCAAATAAGGATAAAGGTATATATGTGAGCTTTCCAGAGGGTGTTGCTCGTAGATTTATTTTCGATGAAAATATGACTTTAAGAAGGATTATAGTTGAGTCAAGTAATAAAACTGATATGAAAGTTGATCAGTCAATGGTCGTTCAACTACTTAACGATATTGATAAGACTGAATCACTTAAAGATAAAGTTCTTATTTTCTCAAACCTTAATCCTTCGTATGAAATTTTTAATTCAAAATCCGATTTTATTCCGGTTGAAAAAATAACAGATAAAAAGCCATTAATAAATGAATTTGTCGGTAGATATAAAGGCGCAGATGTATTTACCCTTTATGACGAGACTAGATGGAAAAACCTGTTGGTATTGAAAAAAACACCAAAATATGGCATCGGTATTATTAAGTACTATGAGCCGACGAAAAAGGAGGATTTTAGTATCAAAGAGCATTTTTACTGGAAAATTCATGATTTAAACGATAAACAACAAATCGTTGATGATCTGCTTAAACAACAACCGTACTGGCTTTTGCAGCAAGCATCGGATTTATCCTCACAGAAAGAATATTTACAAAAACAAGTGAATGTAATAATCTTGTATAAAATGAACTTTGTCCTACCAAAGGGATTTAAGGGCTGGACTTTCGGCCTATAATAATGGTATAAATATGACTTATAATAACAAACAAAAACTCGAACTTACCTGGATTGGCAAAGACCAGCAACCGCAATTGGAACCTCGGATATTGATAGAAGACCGGGAAAAATCCTTCGGAGACCGGAATTGCCAGAATATGCTTATTCATGGTGATAACCTTCTTGCATTAAAAGCGTTGGAACAGGAATTTACCGGGAAAATAAAGTGTATTTATATTGACCCTCCCTATAACACTGGCAATGCATTCGATCATTATGACGATAGCCTTGAACACTCAATTTGGCTCAATTTAATAAAACCTCGTATTGAACTTTTACATCGCTTATTGAGTGATGAAGGCAGTTTGTGGATTTCGATTGATGACGATGAAAGTCATTACCTAAAGATTTTATGTGATGAAATTTTTGGCAGGAAAAATTTTATTTGTAACGTGATCTGGGAAAAGAAATTTTCTCCTCAGAATGATGCAAAATGGTTATCCGATAGTCATGACCATATTCTTGTTTATGCAAAATCCAAAGATATTTGGAGACCCAATCTTCTTCCCCGAACAGAATCAATGGATATTCGATATAAAAATCCTGACAACGATGTGCGTGGCGTCTGGACATCTTCTGACTTGACAGTGAAAACCTATTCCGCCTCAACTGATTATCCAATAAAATTACCTTCCGGAAGGATTGTTAATCCTACTGGATCACGTTGTTGGTCAGTCTCAAAAGATACGTTCGAAGCATTGGTTAGTGAAAACCGGATTTGGTTTGGAGAGACAGGTAACAATATGCCAAGGTTAAAACGATTTTTAACCGATGTACAAGATGGTTCAGTTAGCAAAACTATTTGGTATCGAAATGAAGTAGGAGATAACCAAGAGGCAAAAAAAGAAGTTAAAGCAATCAACAATGAAGACGTATTTACTACTCCTAAGCCAGAAAGACTAATAAAAAGAATCGTCGAATTGGCTTCTAACAATAGTGATTGGATACTTGATTCATTCTTAGGGTCAGGCACGACTTCGGCTGTTGCAAATAAAATGGGTCGAAAGTGGATTGGTGTTGAATTAGGGGATCATTGCGACACGCATTGCCTGCCACGTATGAAACAAGTAGTTACCGGTGAGGATCAGGGTGGAATTTCCGAATCTTTAGATTGGAAAGGTGGCGGTGGATTCAAATATTACTATTTAGCGCCAAGTTTACTACAAAAGGACAAGTATGATAACTGGGTAATTGACAAATCTTATAACCCTGAAATGCTTGCGGCAGCCATGGCCAAGCATGAAGGCTTCCGTTTTAGCCCGGATGAACATGTTTTCTGGAAGCAAGGGCAAAGTACCGAAAAGGATTTTATTTTCACAACCACGACATTTGTAACGGTGGAGTACCTTGATAAAATCCATGATGAGATGAAACCGGAGGAGGCGTTGCTGATCTGTTGCAAGGCATTCCAGAAAGCTTGCGAATCGAGGTTTACAAAAATCAACATCAAAAAAATTCCACAAATGTTGCTGGGCCGGTGCGAATTCGGGAAAGACGATTACAGCTTGAACATTGTAAATGTACCACTGGAGAACGAACCGGCAGAATCAGTCATGGATACACAAGTAAACCAGGCGGAAAAGGAAAGCACGAAAACAATCTCGAAAAAAGCCAGGAAACAAGATAAATCCGACCCGACCCTCTTTTAATACATTGTTTCGCTATGGATAGAATTGCCAACCAGATCAATAACCGTCTCAGTCTTCGTCCTCCACAGACAAGAAGCCTAGAAATCATTTCTGAGCTCGTAAACGGGGAACAGGATATTCTCCAACTCTCCTCTCTGGAAGAAAAACTTAAGGCTGTGAATGAGAAATTTCGTACTTGCGTTGATTTTGAGCGGGATTTCCCTTCTATGTGTTTTGCACTTGCGACAGGCGTTGGGAAGACCCGGCTAATGGGTGCATTTGTCACTTACTTGTATCTCGCCAAGGGAATAAAACATTTTTTTGTACTTGCTCCAAACCTCACCATTTACCAGAAACTGATGGATGATTTCCAGAATCCGCAGAATCCCAAGTATGTTTTCAAAGGAATTGGTGAATTTGCAACGGAGCCGCCAAGAATCATTACTGGAGACAACTACGGCGAAATATCACAATCCCGTTTATTTCAGTCCGACGTCCATATCAATATTTTCAACATTTCTAAAATCAATGCTGAGACCAAATCCGGAAAAGAACCAAGGATAAAAAGGCTGGTTGAGTACTTAGGAGAGTCTTATTTTAATTACCTGAGTAAATTGGACGACCTCGTCCTGTTGATGGATGAATCCCATCATTACCGTGCTGACCGGGGAATGCAGGTCATCAATGAACTTCAGCCTTTGCTTGGCTTGGAACTCACTGCAACGCCTCAGGTGGAACGTGCAGGAGCGGCGGTAAAATTCAGAAATGTGGTTTATGAGTATTCCCTGGCTCATGCCATTCGAGATGGATTTGTGAAAGAACCATGTGTTGCCACACGCAGGGATTTTAACCCAGATGCATACAAAGCAGAAGAGCTTGACCGTATAAAAATTGAAGATGGTATCCGGATTCATGAGGATACCAAAGTCGCTTTGGATATCTATTCCCGGGAGACAGGAACAAAGCAGGTTAAACCCTTTGTTTTAATTGTTGCCAAAGAGACAGATCATGCAACAGAGATCAAAAAGCTGATTCAACAAAACACCTTTTTTGATGGTCGCTATGCGGATAAAGTAATTGAAATTCATTCCAATCAAAGAGGAGAAGAAAAAGAAGAAAACATTCAGCAGTTACTTTCGGTTGAAGATCCGAACAACCGCACCGAGATTGTGATTCATGTGAATATGCTGAAGGAGGGGTGGGATGTCACCAACCTTTATACGATTGTTCCGTTGCGCACAGCGGTGTCGCTTACATTGAGGGAACAGACAATCGGCAGGGGGCTTCGGTTACCCTATGGAAAACGTACCGGGAATCCCAAAGTTGATAAACTGACCATTGTTTCGCATGATAAATTCCAGGAAATTATCGAGGAAGCCAACAAACCTGATTCCATTATCCGGAAAGAAAATATCATCGAGATTGATCCGGTGGAACTCAGCAGATCAAAAGAAGTAATATCAGTAAAATCATCGCTGGACAACAAATATGAAGTAGAAAAACAGGAAATAGCAAAGATTCAGGATGAAAAGAAAAGAGAAGAAGCTAAACTAACACTGGAAATTAAGCAGAATATCATACAAGACTTGCCGGAACTGGCAAAACTTGTAAGAAA
>Ga0172369_10004950_pt1 | contig 16628 bp, 19 predicted proteins | sample LakKiv25m_FD_114539 | JGI IMG/M metagenome (GOLD analysis project Ga0172369, IMG submission 114539) | Freshwater microbial communities from Kabuno Bay, South-Kivu, Congo - kab_022012_11.25m | ecosystem: Environmental > Aquatic > Freshwater > Lake | place: Democratic Republic of the Congo...
AAGCGACTCGACGCTGGAACTGTGCGAATTGCTGGTTGCGGAGGAAGGCGCTGGCGAGGACAAGATCATCCTTCATGTTTTCGACTTGTTGTACGGCAGCCAGATGCAGGAAGAAGCCTTGCAATGGGCGTCCGGTTTGCAGTTGGAAAACGTCTCGTCCGAGCCGTTTTTGGAAGCCGAATTGCGCAACTACGTGCTGGCGAAAGTAAAAGCTGTGGCGCACGTGAAAGACGGAGTCGCCAAGACGCCCAAGAGCCTTCCGCGCTTTTTTGCGGGCCTGCGTCGCATCCAGGACGACGACTTGGCGTTTTTGGAGAATCCCAAGATGCCGCTTTTTGCCGGCAACATCCGCTCCGGAAGCAAGTGCCTGCAGAAGCAAGTCATGCTGGACGGCGCACAGGTGCTGCCCACACACGTCTTGATTGCGGCAGGGACGGGCAAGGGCAAGAGTAATTTGGCGTATTGCCTGCTTTACCGGTTGCTGGATCAGGATTACGCCGGCATCCTGGTGCTGGATCCGCACAACGAGTACTACGGCAAGCTCTGCTACCATCCCAAGGCCGTTCAGAACCTCGTGGCCTACTCGCCGAATCCGGCGCGCGGCGCCTTGAGCATGGCCATCAACTACGAAAGCGTCAAGCCCTGGCATTTTTCCGGCATCGTGCCGTTTACCGACGCGCAGAATGACGCGACGTGGATGTACTTCAAGGAATACGGCAACCGCTGGCTCTACGAAGTCCTTTCCGAGCAGCGCAGCGGCAAGACGCAGGACTGGATCGACAACCGCCGCCTGCACGAAGGTACCCTCGCCGTCCTGCAGCGCCGCCTCGAACTGGCCCTGGACAAGTCCATCTTCAAGGCCGAAGGAGGCACCACGACCGTAAAAGATATCTCTGATGCATTGGATGCCGGACGAAAAGTCGTAGTGGATACCTCGCGTCTGGCGTCGAACACGGAGCTTCTCATCGGCAGCATCCTGGCGCATGAGGCGTTCGACCGCTCGCGCCGCAACCCCGGCCGCATCAAAAGCATCCTCATCGAGGAAGCCCCCCGCGTCCTGCGCGAAGGCGATTCCAACGTCTTTTCCAGCATCGCCCGCGAAGGCCGCAAGTTCGGCGTGGGACTCATCGCCATCACCCAACTGGCGTCCCTCATCCCCCGCGAGGTATTGGCCAACATGAACACCAAGATCATCCTGGGCAATGAGATGCGGGCCGAGCGCGAAGCCTTGATCGCCTCGGCCGCCCAGGACTTGACGGATGACAGCAAGGCCATTGCAGGCCTTGACAAGGGCGAAGCGGTAATCTCCAGCGTCTATACGAAATTCGCCATTCCCGTCCAATTTCCGAAGTTCGAGACGATGACCGGACAGAGCGCAACGGCAAGCGCGCCGGTGCGGCGGTTCGCATGACGCAACGCAGTCACCGGCCGAACGGCCTGAATCCTTATTAGTTTTTCATCCCACCAAAGCGGCATGGCGCGTTTTGCCCACATTGCCGACGTTCATTTGGGGTCCTTTCGAGACGCCCGCCTGCGCGAGCTGAACTTGCAGGCGTTCGAAAAGGCCCTGGATGAGGTCTCAAAGCGCGACGTGGATTTTCTCATCATCGCCGGCGACTTGTTTGACATCTCCATTCCGGATCTTTCCGTGGTGGAGCGGGCGGTACGCTCGATGCGCCAATTCGCAAAGCCGATCTACGCCGTCTACGGTTCGCACGACTACTCGCCCACCCAGACGTCCGTGATTGACGTTTTGAACGAAGCCGGCGTGCTGCGCAAAGTCAGTTCCGGTGCGTACGTCGACGTAGACGAAGGCGGTCAAAAACGCCAAAAATTGCGCCTGGACGTCTTGGAAGACCCAAAGACCAAAGTCAAAATCACCGGCATTTCCGCCAGAAAGCTGGGTTTGGAAAAGACGTATTTTCACGACTTGGATGCCGCCGCATTGGAAGCTCTGCCGGGTCCGAAAATATTCGTCTTTCACTGCGCCATCCAGGAACACAAGCCGCAAGCATTGCAGCGCGTCGACGCCGTGCCGCTGTCCTTGTTTCCGAAAGGATTCGACTATTACGCCGGCGGACATGTGCACGCCCGCCTCTTGACGGACGGCCCGACGGATGGAGCGCGGCCTGCCGGCAAGCTTGCGTATCCCGGCCCGCTTTCGGCCGCCGATTTTCGGGACTTGGAAGAGTTGGCGCGCGAGCCGCATGGATTCTACGTCGTCGACTTGGACTCTAAAAAGGCGGAGTTCGTGCCGGTGCCGTTCGCCCAAATCCGCCTGGTGAAAGCCGACGTGGACGGCCTGACGAGTACGATTGCGAATGAACAAATCCAGAAGGCCTGAGCCGACGCTCCCAGCGGCGACGTCGTGCTGTTGCATGCCTTCGGCACGCTTTTGGAAGGCAAGCCCTCGGACATCGATTGGAATTCGGCCCGAAAGGCCTTGGAGCAGAAGTGTCCCATAGTCTACGTCAACAACGCGCTGGAAAGCAAGGAGCGCCAACAAGTGCGTGTCGAGGCGCAGACGCCAAGCGCCATTGCGGAAAAAGTGTTCCGTGAGGTCTTGGCCGACCGCCAACTGCCAGAGGGCCTCACAAAAGATGCCGGAGTCAAGCTGGCGATGGACCTTCTGGAAATCCTGCGGCAGGAGAATCCGGGCGACAATAAGAAACGTTGGGAAGAACTCGTGGCCGCCAAGGGCGCGCAGGTGCTTCAGGTTGAGGCTTGACTTCCTTGAGTTGGACGGCATCCGCACCTACGGCCACGTCCGCGTCGATTTCGCGCAGGGCGTGACGCTGTTCGAAGGCGACGTCGGCTCCGGCAAAAGCACCTTGTTGTACGCCATCGAGTTCGCCCTCTTCGGCCTGGGTGATTTGAAGGCCGGGCACTTACTGCGCCACGGCGCCACGTCCGGCAGCGTCAAGCTCGGCTTTGAATTGGAAGGCAGAAAGATCGTCGTCTTCCGCCAGCTGGAGCGCAAGAAGGACGCGGCGCGCCAGGCGCCGGGCTGGATCGAGGAGGACGGCGTGCGCACCGACTACTCGCCGGAGGAGATGAAGACCCGCATCTTGTCGCTTTTGCAGTTCCGCGAGAACCCCGCGGCGCGGGCCACGTCGTGGATCTTCCGCTACGCCGTATTCACGCCGCAGGAGCAGATGAAGGAAATCCTCACGCTGAAAAGCGAAGAGCGGCTGCAGACCCTCCGCAAGGCCTTTGGTGTGGAGGAGTACAAGACGGCGCAGGAAAACGCCGGTTTCGTGCAGCAACGCCTCCGCGAAAAAGGCCGCGAAATCAAAGGGCAGTTGTCCAACGTGGAAGAACTGAAAAGCCAAAAAATGCAGTCGGAAAGCCAACTTGCGGAACTTGAAACCAAGAAACCCGCACTGCAGCAACGCATCCAGGAAGCGCAACGCCACGTCCAAGCGGCGGAAAACGGCGTGAACGCCTGCCGCGCCGAAAGCCTCGCCTTGGAGCGCGAAGCGGCACAGGTGCCACTGCTTCAAAAACGCGTGGACGAACTGCAACGTCAGCTCTTGCAAATTCAGACCGATGCAAAAAAAATCCAGGCCAACGCCAACCGCTGGAACGCCGAGCTCAAGACGTTGCAAAGCCAGAACGCCGCCACCATGGCCGACCCGCAAGAGGCCTGGAACGACGCCCAAGAAGCCCTCCGCCAACGCCAACAGGAATTAGGCGGTGCCGAGCATGCCGCCAAAGAACATGCAGCCCTGCGCTCCGGCACGTGTCCGACGTGCGGCCAGAAAATCTCCGACGGGCTGAATGGCAAGATCCAAGAGGCTGAAAACCATCTGAAGCAGGTGCAAGCCGCCGTGAGCGAAGCCCGCCAGAAAGAACTCGCCTTGCGAAGCCAACTCACGGCATTCAACCAACAAAAACTTGTCTTGCAGAAAATCCAGCAGCTTTCCGACGTGCTCCAACAAGCACAGGCCCAACTGCAGGAAAATCAGAACCGCGACGCCGAAACCGCCCAGCAACTGCAAGCCGCCCGTGACGAGTTCGAACAGAAAAAGCACCACCTCCAAGCCGCAAGCGACGCCAAGGCGCGACTTCAGCAGGCCGAAAGCCAGTTGCGCCAACAACAAGCCGCATTGCAGGCCGCCGTCAGCGCCCAAGCCGCGGCGGAAGCAAAAGAACAACACTTGCAGGAAACCTTGAAACAACTGCAAGAATCCCTGGAGCGCAAGAAACAACTCGACACAAAACTTCAGGACTTGGAGGCCAAGAATGCCTGGCTGGCCGACCCGTTCATCCCGGCACTCTCCTTAATCGAAGAACACGTCTTGCGGCGCATCAACGACGAGTTCAACCGGTTGTTCTCCAAATGGTTCGTCCAGCTCTTGGAAACGCAGGACCTCGCAGCCGAAGTCGACGCGTCGTTCACGCCCCAGATCCGCCAACAAGGGTTCGAGCAGGACTTCACCGCCCTTTCTGGCGGCGAGAAATCGGCATTGGCCCTGGCTTACCGCCTGGCCCTCAACACGCTCGTCCGCCAAACAACCCCGTCACTCAAGCACAACCTCCTCATCTTGGACGAGCCGACCGACGGCTTCTCCAAAGAACAACTCGGCCGCATGCGCCAAGTCCTTCAAGAAGCGGGGGCGCAGCAAATCCTCCTCGTCTCGCACGAGCGGGAACTGGAGGCCTTGAGCGACCAGGTCTTCTCGGTCGAGAAACACCACGGCGAATCGCAGATAAAGGCACTATAAACCCCACCCTGCCGTAAGGCATTCGGTATGGATGCTGCTATTGCCGCCCGCATGCGCCTGCTCGACGCCAACCTGCCGTGGTTCGGCTATTCAATCCTCGACTTGATGGAGAAAGCCGGCTTCGGCCTCGCCCACCAAGTCCAAAACGAGCTGGACAAGCGCGGCCTCAAAGTGGCCCACATCGGCGTCTTCTGCGGTCCGGGCAACAAAGGCGGCGACGGCTTCGTCGCGGCACGCCACTTGGCAAAAAGAGGGCACCGCGTGAGCGTCTTTCTGGCCGCCGAACCCAAGACGCCGGAAGCAAAACACAACTTGGAAAGGCTGCAGAAGCTTGCGGAAAAGGAAGGAAACGGAAAAAATAAAATCAAAATCCGCAAAATCGACACCGCCCACATGCCCTCCGAAAAATTCGACGTCCTCATCGACGCCTTGCTCGGCACCGGCCTTCAAGGTCCATTGCGGCCCCCATATGACGCCATCGTGGCTTTTTTGAATGACAAAACCGGCTTCAAGGTGGCCATCGACGTGCCGACGGGTTGGGGCGGGCCGCTTTATTTCCGCGACGACATAACCGTTTCGATGCACGTGGCGAAGAAAACCGGTTCGGTCGTGGTGGACCTCGGCTTGCCTCACGGCTTGGAGCACGTCGTGGGCCCAGCGCACGTACGCCAGCTCCGACTCAACCGCGGCGCGCACAAGGGCCAGAACGGCGTCTTGACTGTCATCGGCGGCTCCAAGAAATACCATGGCGCGCCTCTGTACGCCATCGAAGCGGCCGCGCCATTCGTGGATTTGATCTACTTCCACTCGCCGGAAAAGGACAACCACTGGATTTTGCGGCAGTTGAAGCCCAAATCCAAGGCGTTCATCACCGTGGAAGGAAAAAGCGGGTTGTTGGCCGCCGTGGCGAAAAGCGATGCCGTCCTGATGGGCAACGGCCTGGAAGAAAACGCCGCCAACAAGGCATTGGTCAACGGCCTGCTTCGGAGTTTTCCGAACAAGGTCTTCCTGCTGGATGCCGGCGCCATGATGCTGACCGATCCCAAACTCTTCTTCGGCCGCGCCGTCTTGACGCCGCATGCTGGCGAGTTCAAGCGCCGCTTCGGTTTGCCTGCAAGCGCGAAGAATGCCCGCATCATGGCCGCGAAAACCGGATGCGTCATCCTGCTGAAAGGCGCCATCGACGTCATCACCGACGGACAAAGCGAGTGGCAGAACGTCACGGGCAATGCCGGCATGACGCGTGGCGGCACCGGCGACGTCTTGGCGGGTTTGGTCGCGGCCCTTGCAACGCAGAACGACGCCTATCTGGCGGCGCAGGCCGGCGCTTTCTTGAACGGCCTGGCGGGCGACTTGGTGGCTAAAAAGCACCGGGTCTTTACCGCCGACGACGTGGCGCATGCCTTGCCGGAAGCGCTCGAGACGGCGTGGCGGCCGTAAGCCCGGCCGGAAAAGAAGCCCGTATTAATCCGTTTTTCCACCATTTCTGTCATGGCCAACCCGACCGCGACAGCCGCTCAGGCCGCAAACGCATTCCCGCTGGACGTATTCGTCTTCGGCCTCGTGCTCATCCTTCTGGCCTTCGTGCTCTGGCACTTTTTCAAGAACCTTCTGGCCAACACCGTCGCCGGCGTCGTCGCGCTGTTGTTGCTGAGCATCTTGGCCGACATCGCCAACTACCCATCCATCAAGATCAGCATCACGCTGGTCACCGTCATCATTTCCGCCATATTGGGCCTCGCCGGCGTGGGATTATTAATTCTCCTGAAGTTACTTGGCATCGTGATCCAGTGAAGACGCAGGTAATCCTTCCCAACATGCAATACCGCTTCCCAGTAGAAGGCGGTCATGCGCAAGTGGGCCGTCAAAGCCGGATTCCGGGATTCAACCATTCCGTCTATTTTTTCATGAATGACGGCCGCGCGTTTCACGTTCCGGTCCAGGCGCCCATGCCGTCACAAATGCCTCAATCCCTCAAAATGCAGGAAGAACGCATGGAAGGCACAAAGCCGGCGAAAGGAAGCGCGCCTAAGACCGTCATCTACCTGGCGCACGCCAACGCATTCGAGACAAAAAAACCCGTTGCCATCGATAAGGCCCGCAAAAAGACGGATTTGGGCGAAGAGCATCATGAAGAGGCCGTGCGCTTGTTGGAACAAGTCCGGAAAAAGCTCAAGTGGCCGCCGTTGCAGGTGGTAAAGTCAGAAAAGCGCCAGACGGACACGCCGATTCCCACCGAAGAGGATAAACGCGTCAACCCACCCATGAGGCGGGGCAGGCGAAAAGCCTGAAACCGCCTGGAAAGGGCTTTAATTTCCCGGCATCGTCATCCAATAGATGGACCCACGCGCAATCAAGAAAACATCGCCGTCCGCTCAGGCTCACAACGAGCGCAATCCGGGCGAACAAGACGCCAAAAAGCACGAAAGCTGGCGCCACGTCATCATGGACAGCAACGCCCACTCCCGCTTTCCATTTTCCCACCACGTCATCCAGGTGCTGCTCAGGCAGCCGGAACGCGCGCCGTCCGCCGACGAACAACCCCGGCAAGCGCAAAGCAAGCCCTCCAAGGCTCCGACGGCCCGAATGGCGGCCAAGCAACAGGAACGCCAACGGGTGGTGGAAATCGGACCGGAACTGGCGGCGGAATTCGCAAAACTGGTAAAGCAAAGACGCGTCACGCGACGCCTTGAGGACTAATTTTTCCAGCCCAAGACTGCTTTTCCGACGAGTTCTTTCTGGCCCGTCCGTGCGCTTGGCTTGGCGTACGCCGTGAGCCGCACCACTTTTCCGACCAAATAATCGCGCTTCAGCTGCGACAAGATGTTCAAATCCGTGCTGGACTTGGCGCCCAACAAGTCGGTGGCGGCCGCGTCGAACAGCACGGCGCGCATGGGGCCGGAGGCATCCGAGACTTCCAAAGAGACGTAGACCAGCGAAGAAAAATCAGGCGAGCCGCAGGCGCAGACGTCCTTGCGTTCCGCACTTTTCGCGCCGCAGGACTTGCACTTGTACTGGCGTTGGGCGTCCACCACCTTGTCGATGCGGACTTCGACCGGCGCGTCCGTAGCCGAAAGCTGAGCCAACAAAACGGGCGTCGCCGCCTTCATTTCGGCCAGGCCGTGGTTCGCCGGGTTGCGCAAAAGCCGGCCGGACCACGAGACGCTGATTTCGCCGTTGCGCAAAAGCGCGCCCTCGATTTTCACGGCGTCGCCGATTTCCAGGCCTTGCGCCACATGAGCGTTCTCGTCCCAGCACGCGGCGGAAACGGTCTTGCTGCCATCCGAGAGCGCGAGTTTGGACAAATAACCGACTTTATCCTGGCGGCGGAATTCCTTCAACGGCTGTTTCTCGGTGGTCGCCGCGTAAACGAAAAAAACATCGCCTTCCCTCAAATCGGCCAAGGATTTCGGCACTACGGAGGAAAGGGGAAGCGCAGCCGGCGTCTCCTGCGCGTCGGCCACCCAGAATTCGGAAGACAGCCGCGAATGCAATTCCAGCGGATTCAGCACCTTGACCAAGACGTCTTTGAGGCACAAGACGTCGTTGCGTTGGATGCCGGCCGCGGCGTCGACGTCCGAATTCCACAGCACCAAGTCGGCCGCGCCGGTAGCGTCGGCGATGCGGAGCTTGCAAAGCCGGCCGGAACGCTCAGCCGACTGGAAGCGCTTGGGCGACAAGACGGCCAAAACGCGGACCTGGCAGGACAGAAGCGAGCCGGCCTGGGCGGAGGACAAGGAGGAAAACTCGACAGGCAGGCGGGGCGGCTGGATGCCGTTTTCATGCGCCAGCACGCGCAACGCCGCTTCCTCCGTCAGAAGGCCGGCGTATTGGTCCTGTTTGCGACGCACCGCGTCGTCCAAGTCGTCGGCGGAGAGGCGCTGCAAGAGCTGTTCTTTAAGCATTAATAAGCCTCGGAAAACCTTATTCTGTCAATGGCGGTTAGGGACGATTAGGCCCGAAACGCCATAAATACGTGAAGGTCGAAACGGCCGCCAAAACGGACGAAAAAGAAGAAACGACGCTTACGCCGGAAAGAAGGTGCAAAACCACATGGGCCCTACCGAGAAGTACTACCACGAAAAACTCAAGGAAAACGGGGCGTTGTTCTTCGCCTTGATCGACCCCGACAAACTCAGCATGGAAAAAGGCGCGCAAGCCGCCAAACACAGCGCGGAGGCCGGCGCCGACGTCATCCTGGTGGGCGGTTCCATCGGCGCGCAAGGCCGGATCCTGGACGACACCGTCAAATTAATCAAGGAATCCGCGGATTTGCCCGTGGTGCTCTATCCCGGCTCGCCTGCAGGCCTGACCGAGTACGCCGACGCCGTCTATTTCATGCAGATGCTCAACTCGCGCGACGTCTACTGGCTGGCCGGCGCCCAAATCCAATCTGCCACAGTGGTTCAACGCATGAAACTGGAACCTATACCCACCACGTACCTGGTCCTGGCGCCCGGAAAAGCCGTGGGCTGGATGGGCAACGCCAACTTGATTCCGCAGGAACGCGGCGACTTGGCGTATGCCTGCGCCCTGGCCGCGAAATACATGGGTTCGCGCGTCGTCATCACGGACTCAGGCAGTGGCGCCCCCACCATTCCGGAAGCGCCGTTCTTCGCCGCGGTCAAGAAGGCCTGCGGACCGGAAGTCCTCTACTTCTACGGCGGCGGCGTCAAGACACCCGACATGGCCGCGCACGTCATCCGCTCGGGAGCCGACGGCGTCCAGATTGGCAACGCTTTCGAGGAGTCCGACCCGGCCAAGATGAAAAAGATGGTCGACGCCGTCAAGAAGGAAGGCAAGAAGAAGGTCTGAAGAATGCCCAATCGGGAAATTGAGGCGTTCATTTTGAAGAACCATCAGCCTCATCCATGGGCACAACATACCGCGGTCGAACATACCCTGAAGGCCGGCCCGAATACCGAAGAACATCACTTGACTATTCGCGGAAAAATGACCCGTGACCAGGTCAAAGTTCTGAATGGTTTGCTCATGGACGCCGAAAGCCGAAGGGAAATCAAGGACCGGAAAATCGAAAACCCGTACAGTCTCCGAGGCGGCAAGTCGGACGAAGTCATCGAATACGGCCTTACTTTTTCGGCCAAAGGCACGCCGGAAGAAATGAAAGTACGCGCCAATCACATCCGGGACATTGCGGAATACGTCTTGAACCAGTCGCGCGCATAGTCTGTCTTTTCCTTGAGCGTCACCGGCCAGGACGTCCCGAAAAACAGATACGCTTTGCGGCACCTATTTCTACCGCGTCCTCCATAAGTAAGAAAAATGGAATTTTGGAGGAGAGGCAAGATGCGCGTGGAAACAGCCAAAATGTCATCCAAAGGCCAGTTGGTCATTCCGGCCGCCGCCAGGCAAGAAATCGGCGTGGAAGAAGGCACCCTTTTTGCGGTCGTGGCATTTGGAGACACCATTCTATTGAAGAAAATGGAAAGACCTACCGGAGAGCAGCTTTGGAAAGACCTCGACCGCATCGCTGAGGAAGGAAAGAAGCGGCTGGAAGCCAAAGGGATGACGGAAAAAGACATTCCAGGCATCGTCGAGAGGCGGCGCAAGAAAGGGTGAACGCATGCGCGTCGTATTGGATACGAACGTCCTCATTTCGGCAACGCAATGGCCCGACAGTGCGGCGCGCAAGGTTCTTCGGCGGCTTTACAGCGAAGGTGTCAAAATATTTACGTCTGCCGAAATCCTGGCAGAATTGGCCAAAGTGCTGATTCGCGATTTTGACTACGATGAAGAACAGGTCGGCGCACTTTTGAGTCGATTGCTGGCGTTCGTTCACATCGTTAAAGTCAGCCGAAACGTGAAGGTCGTCGTGGAAGATCCCGAAGACGATAAGGTCATTAATTGCGCGTTGGATTGCGGCGCCGACGTAATCTTGACCTACGACCGGCACCTGCTGAAGCTTAATTGGTATGAAAAAATAAAAATTGTCAAGCCCGAAGTGGTTTGGGAGGAGGCTGACGAATGAAAGCGAAAACCTGGAAAGTCAAATTGGGCTTGCGCGGAAAAGACGTGGCATTTCGAATCCCAAAAGAATTGGTTCAGAGGATGAAACTCAAACCAAAACAAAAAGCGCGAATGGTGCTCAAAAAGAATGGCCTGCTAATCGTGCCGATTCCGGGCTGAAACAGACCAAGCAAAAAAAGAGGCGCGTTTTCCGAAGCCTTAAATCGCCTTTTTCCTTCTTAGGATAATGGTCGAATTCTTCTCCTCCGCCCTGCTGGCACTGGCCCTCGGAGGGCTAATCGGCTTGGAGCGCGAGCGCTCCGGCCATCCCATGATGGGCGTGCGCAGCTTCGCCTTGTGCGGATTGATGGGCTTCTTAGTCACGGTCCTGCCGGGAACGGAGTGGACAATTTTGGCCGGCTTTTCCGGAATCCTGCTGCTTTCGGCGTTGGTGTACGACCTCAAGAGCGAGAAAAAAGGCGTCGGGCATGGCATCACCACCGTCATCATGCTGCCTTTGACGTTCCTCTTCGGCGTGCTGGTCGGCCTGGACTTCCGGCTGGAGGCGGCGGCCGTGGCGATTGCCGTGACGTTCATCCTCTTGGAAAAGAGGTACGTGCACCACGCCGCGCGCATGGTGACGCACGAGGAATTGACAGATATGCTGGTCTTCGCCATCATCGCGTTCATCGCGTATCCGTTCATTCCAAGTCAGCCCGTCGTGCTGTGGGGCACGTCGGTGAGCCTGGAGTACGTCTGGAAGGTCGTCACACTCATCACCGCCATATCCTTCGGCTCGCACATGCTCATCAAGTACACCCGCCGCCAAGGCGCGGAAGCTGCTGCATTTTTGGGCGCGACCGTCAGCTCCTTGGCCACGCTTTTGATCTTCCTGCCGAAGATCCGCGACGAGAAGCACGCCCTGTCGCTGAACCACTTAGTCAGCGTCGGCACGGTGGCCGGAAGCCTCTTCGTGCTGGCCGCCACCTCGTCGGCCCTGTTCGAAAAGGCGTTCCTGCCCGTCGGCCTCATGGGCGCCGTCTTTTTGGCCGCGTATTTCGTCTTCGGCCCGCGCCTGCGCAACCAGGATGCGCCGTTGCAGCAACGCGTCTTCTCGCTGGCATTCATCACCAAGTTCACGCTCGTCTTTTTAGCCGTCGGTTTGCTGATCAACCTGCCGCACTCCCCAACGACGCTGTGGCTCTCAGCCGCCCTAGGCGGCCTGCTTTCGTCCACGTCCGTCATTGCAAGTGTAGGCTACGCGTACTCGGCCGGCCACGTCGGAACGGCGTCCGCCTTGACGGCCGCCGTCTTAAGCGTGGTCGCGTCAAGCGTCGCCAAGTCGGCCGTGACGTTCGCGCGGTTTCCGCGCCACTGGGATGCCTGGATGCCGGCCGTGCTGGGAGCCGCGTCCGGCGCCATCGCGCTGACGACGCTGAACCTCCTGGGATGAACGGCGTCCAACGCAAAAGCCGTTTAAGCCCGGCAGCCAGATATGACGCATGAAGATGATTGATGCCGGCCACGGCGGCGGCCAAGTCCTGCGAACGGCCCTAGGCATGGCAGCCTTGACGGGCCAAGACATCCACATCACGCACATCCGCCAGAACCGGCCGAAACCCGGCCTGCAGCCGCAACACCTGGCGTGCGTCAAGGCCATAGCGCAGATTAGCGGCGGCCAAGCCGTTGGGGCAACCATCGGCGCATCGGAACTGACGCTTCGGCCAAACTCGGTGAAAGGCGGCGACTTCACTTTCGACATCGGCACCGCCGGCTCCACATCGTTGTTGCTGCAGTGCATCCTTCCGCCCCTGCTTTTCGCCGACGAAGACAGCGTCGTGCGCATCACGGGCGGCACCGACGTGCCGTTCGCCCCGCCTTCCTTGTTTTTGCAACGCGTCTTTTTACCGGCCATCCGAGCCATGGGAGCGGAGGTGACGCTCAAAGTGGAGAAACACGGATTCTACCCCAAAGGCGGCGGCGGGCTGGAGGCACGGATCACGCCGGTTGGAAGACTGGAGCCGTTGGATTGGTTGGAAAAAGGAAAATCGCTTGGAGCGCACGCAACCGTCTTGTCGTGCAACCTGCCGGCTCACGTGGCCGAACGCGAGAAGACCGTCTTGGAAAAAGCCGGCATTGCCGACGTGCGGATCGATTCGCCTGACGCTGTGGGCGTCGGCAACGTCGCATTCATCCAAGCGGATTACGCCCATGCTGCCATGGGTTTTGACGCACTTGGGAAAATCGGCAAAAGCGCGGAATCCGTGGCCCAGGAGGCATTGCAAAAGTGGCAGGCCTTCGGAAAATCCGACGACGCCTGCGAGCCGCACCTTTTGGACCAATTGCTGCTGTACGCCGCGCTAGCCGAAGGAGAAAGCCGCATCCGCCTACAATATTTGAGCGAGCATGCCATCAGCAACCTGCGCGTGCTGCACGAATTGATGGAAACGGAGCATGCCTTTGACGGAAACGTGCTGACGGTCCACGGCCACACGCCCGTATGAACAACCCCCGCCTCAAGATAATGGCCCGAACGCAGGAATTGTAAGATTATACCGCTCAAAACTGTCAACAATGGAAAAATGAAGCCTACCGTTTTGCTTTAAAAATACGTTTTGTCCTAATCGGATGAGAGGTGGGGATTGAATGACGGAACTGACGATTGTGGCCAAGGACCGCGTCGGCCTGCTGGCGGACATTTCGGACGCGTTGGCGAAAGACGGCGTCAACATCGAGTTCGTCTCCGTCGAGACCACGGCCACGACGGCCATCGTGCATCTCAAAGTCGCCAACTCGACGGCGGCCAAGAAGACGCTGACGGCGGCGGGCTTCCGCGTCGTTGACAAGCACAACCTCCTGTTGCGCCTGAAGGACCGGCCCGGCGAATTGGCAAAAGTCAGCCGCAAATTGGCGGATTCCGGCATCAACATCAAGAACGTCTACATCCTGGACGCGGCCAAGAACGAAAAGATTTTGGCCATGGACACGTCGGACAACGCCAAAGCCAAGACCGTGCTGAAGTCTTACCTCTAACAACTCACGCACGCAAGGCGGACACGCGACATGACGAACATCGGCCACTGGGTGATGTATGAGCGAAGGCCTGGTGCCGAGCAAAGACACGCGCCTGGAAGCAGTTCAGGATTGCCGGTTGAAGGCGGCCAGCTTATCGTATCCACGACGAGGCAGGAAACACCGATGCACGATTTTCAACTCGTGCGGAAAATCGTGGTGCCCCACGAGCAATTCATCGGCCGGAACGTCTACACGGGCACGTTTGAACCCAGTTTGAGCATGACGCCCCGCATCAACCTGGCCGTGCATTGGGAAAAAAACGCGTCCACGGCCCGCGTCCTCCGTTTTCGCATCGTCGAGGGACAACTGGAGGTGGAGCGGATGGGCGGAGTCGTGCAAGCGTACTTGCAGGAATCGGAAGACAGGACGCTGGGAAGCAGGCCGTATCGGATGGAATCCGGCGACCATGTCGAATACGTCGAAGACGACGGGACGCGGCATTCTCTTCAATGGGTTGATGCGGGTAAGGAACGAGTGAAAACAGGGATGCAAATGGGACGCTGGGTCGAAGCCAGACTCCAAAGCAGACGGCACACCCGGTAGAAAACTTCAGCCCGCGACCAGCACCCACACCAAGTCGCCCAGCGCGATGCTCAACAACAAACCGGCCAGCAGGTAGGGGCCGAAGCGGGGCAGGTGCCGGTAGATGGGCACCGTCTTGCGCTTCTTGGCGAACATGAATTTCTTGAGTTTCTTCAAGGCCGGCACGGTCAGGACGCGCTCCAAGCCGTACTTTTCCACGTCGTTGTCGGGAAGTTTTTCCAACGCCAAAACGTCCTCGTCCAGGATTTCCTTGTAGGTTTGGGGCGCGATGACGGCGAAATCCACCACGTCCTGCCGGTAAATCACGTAGAACGCCGACGGAATGCCCAAAAGCACGATGAACGCCTGGCCCAGCACGCCGAAGGGCAACAGTTGCGAGACGGCGAGCACCGCGACAAGTACGGCCAAGAAAAGCGCCGCCTTCGATCCCGGGAACTTGTCTTTCTGCCGCAACAAATCCGCGTACCACAAAGCCGAGCCGGCGGAGGCCAGAAGCGACGCCGCCAGGAAGACGGACAGCACGAAGGGCCAGAAGACCGGCACGGCAACCAAAGGCGACACCGGAAGCCACAACGCCAATCCAGCCAGCAGCAGGACGTCGCCGCCGCCGAACTGTCCGGCGCGGTACGACAAGTAGCCCCCGGCGCCAATCAAGGCCGCCACGAGGACGGGCGGCGACAGCAAGTCGAACGGCAGAAAGAGGACGTTCCAAAGCATTCCGGCTGCCAAAAAAACGTACAGCATCCGCTCGTCCATGAACGAAGTCTTGTGGTCCTGCCAGGCCAATGCGGCCGTCACGACGATTGAAACGACGACGCGGATCCAGGCGTCAAAAGGCAAGGCGTCCAGGAACATGTCAAAGGGCCCCCAACTGAGTCTTCACGTCCAAAACGGCGTCATTCAGCAGCCGCAACTGGCGCGTCCGCACTTTTGACAGCGACTTGCGCAACGGCTCAAAATCCCAGATGGCATCCAGCAACGCATGGGTGCGTGCGTGGATTTCCGGCGAATGGCGTCGAAATTCGGCCACGCGATCCTGTTCTTCCTGGTAAAGCGCGTTGCGCTCGCGGGCTGCATCCAAGCCCAGCACGCGGGATTCCATGCGTTCGCGGTCCAGACGGACGCGGCAAATCACTTCATGAGCCAAGCGGAGGCCTTTGAGATCGGCAAGGCAGATTTTGCTCGCTAACTCCGCGGCACGGGGCTCGGAATCCGGCAGCCGTATCAGCTCGTCATGGTCCCGAAATTTTCGGGCTTGCAAGGCGTCAAGCTGGCGGAGCACGACGTCCTGGCGGCGAGGTATCCTCAACGTCGGAAGTTCGAATAATTCGTTCCGCCATTGGGGAACATACGCATGGAACAAGACATAGGCAGGCCCGTGGGCAGTGGCAAGCATGTCGGGAGCTTGGTGACTCACAAGTGCAGCCGCCGGCAGTGCGAGCTTGCCGGTGCGCAGGAAACCGACACGGGCCAAAGCCAAAGCATTGCGCGGGAAGATTCCTTGGGTTCGACGCCGGATGCGGGCGTAAATCGGCTCAAGGGTGCGGATGGCGCCCAGAGCCGCGTCCCGCGAGGGGTTGCGTCTGAGCAACTGGCCGAAGTTTTTCTCGTGCTTGAATGCCGATGAAACATCATCACGCAATTGTTCCAGGCTACGAAGCTCACCCGTGAGACGCCGGCGCTGGGCAGATTCACGGGCGCGAGACCATGCGGAGAGTGGCACGCGTCAGCCCCCGAAGTCGAAGTAGTCGTTGTCCACCGACCACACGATGAACAAGATGCCCAGCAAGGCCGCGCCCAGGAAGTTGAAGTAACCAAAGTAGCCCAGGGCGATCATGGCGATGCCGGCGATGAGAAAGTGGGGCTTGATGCGGCCGTAGCCCGGACGCGGGTCGATTGCGTCGCCCGGAGCGACTTTCGGCTTGCCATGATGGGGGTCGGACATGTCAGCTTCACGGCAAGTGACGCAGGCGGGAAAGAAAAGGCTGACGGAAACGGAAAAAATTGAAAAAAAAGGCGGAAGGCAAAAACGCGGACGGCCGCTTCAATTCGGCAGCTTGCCGCCGAACTGCTTGCTCAATTTGGCTAGGAGGCCTTTGTTGCGTTTGACTTCCTTGAGCATCTTCTGCGTCTTCTCGAACTGTTGCACCAGTTCGCGCACGTCGGATTCCTTCATGCCGGCGCCTTTGGCCACGCGGGCCTGACGGGTGGCTTCCTTCATCAACGCCGGGTTGCGTCTTTCTGCAAGGGTCATGCTGTGCACGGCCGCCTCGAAGGCCTTGAGCTTCTTCTCGCTCTGACCCACCAATTCCTCCG
>Ga0172369_10004958_pt1 | contig 16613 bp, 13 predicted proteins | sample LakKiv25m_FD_114539 | JGI IMG/M metagenome (GOLD analysis project Ga0172369, IMG submission 114539) | Freshwater microbial communities from Kabuno Bay, South-Kivu, Congo - kab_022012_11.25m | ecosystem: Environmental > Aquatic > Freshwater > Lake | place: Democratic Republic of the Congo...
CTTCTACTCGGAGAAGTGGTACCCGATACCGTACGAGTGGCGGCGGCTCCTCAAGATCGTCCTCTCGACCGTGCTGACCCTGGCCGCGGCCTGGGGCACCGCCTGGGCTTTCGGCCAGAGCGTGTACATGCCCTACGGCGAGCTGGTCGTGAGCTCGCTGGCGCAGGTCCCGGCCCTTCTCGTGTTCCCGCTCGCGCTCCTCGCCACGGGGTTCTTCACACCGGGGGAACGCGCGAAGATGGGAGGTGCGCTGCGGCGGCTGAGCGGCCGGCGGCGCCTGCCGCAGCCGGCCGTTGCGGCTGCGGAGGGCGGCGGGGCAGCGGCAGACGGCGGAGCGGCGGCAGCAGACGGTAGCGGGCGCGCCGTGACGGAGGCGGCCCCCGGCGGCGCCGTCGACCGCAGCGAGCGCCTGACCGCCGACGATGAAGAGGCCGAGGAAGAGGAGCTCGAGATGGAGAAGGATGCCGACGTCGACTTCATCGAAGGCCCGAACACGACCACGATCACATGACCGGCTCGCCACACGGGAAGATCCTCGTGATCGCCAACCCGTACCCGCCGATGGCCAGCGCGGGGACGACGCGCGTCGTCCGCTTTCTGCGGCATCTGCCGGACGAGGGCTGGGAACCGTCCGTGCTGACGGCGAAGGCGGCCGGGCCGGCGGCAGAGCCGCCCGGCGTCCGCGTGGCCCGCGCTCCGGTGCCGTGGCCGAAGCAGCTTCTCGGCGGCGGCCGGCGGAGCACCAGGGTGAACCGCTGGGTCGCGGTGCCCGACCCCTACTTCGCCTGGGTCGGGCCGGCCGTGCTCAAGGGACGTGAGATCTTCAAGCGAGAGCGCTTCGACGTGATCTTCAGCAGCTCGCCGCGAGCGAGTGTCCACCTGGTCGCGGCCGTCCTCTCGGAGCACGCCGACGTGCCGTGGCTCGCCGACTACCGCGACCCGTGGTCGACGTATCAGTTCCGGAAGTACCCCACGGCGGCGCACAAGAACGCCCACGTCCGCCTCGAGGCGTGGGCGCTTGAACGAGCCGCCGCGGTGACCGCGGTGAACCGGCCGATCGTCGACGACCTGGTGGCGCGCCATCCGTGGCTGGCCGGCCGCGCCCACGTGCTGCCGAACGGCTTCGACCGCGCCGAGACGCCCGAGCCGGTGAGTCTCGGCGAGGGCTTCTGGATCGTGCACACCGGCCGGCTCTACGGCCGCGAACAGCAGGTGAGCGCCTTCCTCACCGCCCTTGCCGGCCTGCCGGCCGACGTCAAGGTGCTGTTCGTCGGCGTCGACGAGAGCCGCGTGCGGCCGGAAGCCGAGCGGCTCGGGCTCGCTGATCGCGTCCGCATCGAGCCGTTGGTGCCGCTCGGCGTCGCCCTCGGCTATCAGCGCGCCGCCGACGCCCTCCTGCTCGTGAACGGCCGCCGCCCCGAGAGCATGTCGAGCAAGGTCTTCGAGTACCTGCAGGCCGGCCGGCCGGTCTTCGCCATCTCGCCGGCCAGCTCCGCCGCGCGGGCGCTGTTCGACGAGGTCGGCGGCGGCACCTGCGTGCTGCCCGACGACCCCATGAGCGAGCCGCTCGCGGCCTTCGTCGCCGCCGCGCGCGCCGGGACGGCGCCGGTCGCCGACACGCCGGCGCTCGAGCGTTACGAGTTGGGGCGCCTCACCGGCGACCTGGCAGCGATCCTCGACGGGCTGGCCGGGCAGCCTACGGCCGCCGGCTCCGCGCCGGCCGATGCGCCGGCCGATGCCGGCCCCACGTCGCCGTGAGCTCCGGCGCCTCGACGAGACCACTCCCCGGACCCACCCCGGGCGCCGTCCGAAGGCCGCGGCTCGGCCGTGGCGACGCGGCGCTGCTCGTCGGCGGCGCCGCGCTCACCGCACTCCTCGCCGCAGCCGCCACGCTTCGTCCCGCCGCCGCGATCGGCCTCACCGCCGTCATCGCGTTCGCGGCGCTCGTCCTGCTGAACCGCGAGCGCATCTCCCGCACCCGGGTCGGCACCGTCCTGACCGCCCTGCTCGTCTCACTGCCGATGCTCGCGCTGCTGGGACCATCCTTCGCGCTGCCGGCCTTCCCCCAGGCGTTCCTCTTCCGCATCGTGCTGGCCGTCGTCATGTACGCGGGCGTCTGCTTCGTGCTCGTGCTTCGCGACCCCGTACCGTTCGCAGCCAAGGACCTCGCGCTCCCTGCCGTCCTCTGGTTCGCTTGGCTGCTGCTCGGCGTGGTGTGGTCCCCGGACAAGCTCGGCGCGCTCACCTACATCGCCATCGTCGTGACCATGGCGGCCGTACTCGCGGCGGTGGCGGCGGCCGGAGGCACGCGCCGTCGTCTCATCTGGTTCGGCTACTCGATGCTCTTCGCCTACGCCTTCATCGTCGGCTTCACCGTCCTCGAGGCGCGGCTCGGCATCCGCCTGCCCACGTCGCGCCTCCTCACCACCGTGACCTCGCAGACCTACGCCGTGACGAGCGTCTTCCACAACCAGAACGACCTCGCCACCTATATCGCCCTCGCCTGGCCGTTCATGCTCTGCGCCTTCTTCTTCACGCGGCGACTGCGCTGGCTGCTGCTCGACCTCGCGTTCATGGCGATCGGCGCCGCCGCCTTCGTGCGTACGGGCTCGCGTTCGAGCCTCGTGGCGGCAGGGATCTCGTCGCTCGCCGCCGTCGTGCTGTTCTGGCACCTCGGGCCGAAGCTCTCGACGCGCTCCGGCAAGATCGTCGTGGGCCTGGTCGTACTCACCGTTGCCGTCGCCGGGGGATGGCTCCTCTTCAACGACAGCCAGAGCGACATGCTGCGGCAGTTCCGCCTCGAGGCGCTCATCGGGCAGGCGCAGGCCAACAAGGGGTCCGGCGCGATCCGCACGAGCCTCACCGACCGCGGCCTGCAGATCGCCGGCGCCAGCTACCTGCTGGGCGCCGGGCCGGGGCAGGCCGAGGGCATCATCTCGTCGGGCACCGACGCTCTCGGCATCGCCAACCTGCACAACTGGTGGCTGGAGACCTACGCCGACGGCGGCCTCGTCGGCTTCGCCCTGCACCTCGTCTTCTTCTTCCTGCTGCTGTTCGCGCTGTGGCCCGTCGCGCGGCACGACCCGGACGCGTTCACGCGCTACCTCGCGAGCGCCACCTGGCTGGCTCTTCTCGGCTTCACCATCGGCGCCGTCGGACCGAGCAGCTCCGTGAGTTTCGCGCCGATGTGGATCCTGTACGGGCTCGCGCTGGCAGTCGTCTCACGCTCGCGCCTGGCGGCCCGCACGCGGGCGGGCGGCGGCGCGGAGGCCCGCCCGTGAAGGTCCTCGTCGTCTCGCACCTTTACCCGTCCCCCGGAGTGGAGCGCCACCTCTTCGTGCACGAGCAGATCCTGGCGCTCCGCGAGCTCGGCGTGGGAGCGCAGGTGATCTCCCCGACCCCGTGGGTGCCGCGGGTCCTCTGGCGCGACGAGCGCCAGAAGCGCCGCGGCCGCAAGCCTCGCGAGGCGACGCGCGACGGCGTCTTCGCCGAGTACCCGCGCGTCCTTCAGCCGCCGAAGCGCCTGCTCTTCGACCGTCTCGGCGACCTGGCCTACCGCCGGGTCCGGCGACTGCCCTCGCTGCGGGACGGCGGATACGATCTGGTGCACGCCCACCAGGCGCTGCCGGACGGCGCGCTCGCACAGCGCCTCGCCGCCGACCTCGGCGTACCGTACGTCGTCACCGTACACGGCGCGGACGTCTACCAGCACTTCCGCATGGGCGGCGCCGTCGAGCGCCGCGCCAAGGCGGTGCTCGGCGCCGCCGACGCAGTGATGGCCAACTCGAGCGCCGTCGCCGGCCTGCTGGGGGGCGTCGTGTCGCCGGACAAGCTCACCGTCGTGCTCAACGGCACGACGGGCCTCGGGGCGACGGTCGAGCCGGCGGTCGACTATCTCCCCGGCGAACCGCTCGTGCTGACGGTCGGCTACCTCATCGAGCGCAAGGGCATCGCCGACCTCATCGCGGCCGCGGGACGGCTGCACGCGAACGGCCGGCGCGTCCATCTGGCGATCGTCGGAGACGGCCCCCTGCGCTCGGCCCTCCAGCAGCATGCGGCCGCCGAGGGCGTCGCCGACCGCGTCCACTTCCTCGGCCGGCTCCCGCACGCGCGCGTCCAGGCGCTCATGGCGCGCGCCCAGCTCTTCGCCCTCCCCAGCCGGGACGAGGCGTTCGGGCTCGTCTACACGGAGGCGATGGCGCAGGGCACGCCGGTCGTCGCCGCCCGCGACGAGGGACCCGGGGACTTCATCGACGACGGCGTCAGCGGCTACCTCGTGCCGGTTCGCGACCCCGGCGCTCTGGCGGGTATCATCGCCGGGGTACTGGACGACCCGGAGAAGGCGGCGGCGATCGGCGCGGCCGGCCGCGCCGCCGCTCTGGAGCTCAGCTGGCGGCGCAACGCACGCCTCACGCTCGCAGTGTACGAACGAGTCCTCAGCGCAGTTCCCTGAAAGGACCATATGCGCCTCGACAGATTCCTCAAGGCCGCAGCCGAACGCCACCCGGCCTTCGTCTTCCAGGTCTCCTGGGCCAACGGCCTCGACATCATCCGCGACCTCTCGGCCGAAGACGTGCCGCTGCTGGCGCTCGACGCGAATCCGCGCGCGCTCGGGCTGCACTCCCGCCTCGCCGCGGGCATGGTCTGCCCGGACCCGCAACTCGATGAGGAGGCGTTCATCGTCTTCCTCGAGAAGCTCGGCCCGCGCCTCCCGAAGAAGGCGGTCCTCTTCCCGACCCACGACCAGTACATCTGGGCGATCTCAAGGCACGCGGAGCGCCTCGATCCCTGGTACCTCATCCCGTTCTCCCGCTGGCCGACGATGCAGCGCCTGCACGACAAGCGCGAGCAGCTCGAGACCGCGTGGCGGGTCGGCGTCGACACCCCGAAGACGGTGTTCGTGGACTCGGCGGACGACCTCGAGCGGGGCGCCGCGGAGATCGGCTTCCCGTCGATCTTCAAGCCGGTCGAGTCACTGGCCTTCAAGACGCGATTCCGCCGGCACGTGCTCGAGATCGGCTCGCTCGCCGAGCTCCGTGAGGTGTACGCCAAGGTGGACGACTGCGGCACGCTGATGCTGCAGGACATCGTCCCCGGGGGGGACGAGGAGCTCTACACGCTGGGCTCGTACCTCGACGCGCAGAGCCGGCCGCTGGCGCAGTTCACCGGTCACAAGCTGCGCCAGCACCCGCCGCGCTTCGGCCACGTGAGCATGGCGGTGAGCAAGTGGGTCCCCGAGCTCGCGGAGGCGGGGCTCCGCCTGCTCCACGAGCTCGGCTTCCACGGTGTCAGCCAAGTCGAGTTCAAGCGCGACCCGCGCGACGGCGCCTACCGGCTGATGGAGGTGAATGCCCGCCACTGGATGTGGCACTCGCTGGGCACCGCCAGCGGTGTCGATCTCTCGCTCGCCGCCTACAGAGACGCCATCGGCGACCCCTACGTGTCGCCACGACAGGTCGACGGTCTCAAGTGGGTCGTCTCGCTGACCGACGCCCGCGACGCCTTCTCGCGCTGGCGCAGGGGTGAGGAGAAGCTGCTGCCGTGGCTCAAGAGCTACCGGGGCGTCAAGGTCGACGGCCTGTTCTCGCTGCGTGACCCGATTCCCGGCGCCCTGCTCACCGCACGGCAGCTCCGCACCATCGTGAAGCGCAGCGGAAGGCCCGCGGAGGGTGAGAAGCCGTGAGACCGGGCCGCTTCATGACGGCGGCGGCGGCGCGACCCCCCGCCGCCGTGTTCCAGGTGAGCTACTCCTGCGGACTCGACATCGTCCGCGATCTCGGACGTCACGGCGTCCCCGTCGCCGCCTTCGACGCCGACCCTGCCGCCATCGGCCTCCGCTCTCGCTACGCCGCCGGCCTCGTCTGCCCCGACCCCCTGCTCGACGAAGAGGCCTTCATCACCTACCTCGAGGGATTCGGCGCGACGCTCCCGCGGCGCGCCGTCGTCTTCCCCAGTCACGACGAGTTCATCTGGCCGCTCTCGCGCCACGCCGAGCGGCTCGAGCCGTGGTTCGTCGTCCCGTTCTCCCGCTGGGACGTGATGAGCCAGGTGCACGACAAGCGCGCCCAGATGGAGGCGGCCTGGCGCGCCGGCGTCGATACTCCCAAGACGGTCTTCGTCAGCTCCGGCGCAGAGCTTCAGGCCGCAGCCGGCGAGATCCGCTTCCCGGCGGTGCTCAAGCCGGTCGAGTCGCTGGCGTTCAAGCTCCGCTTCCACCGTCACATCCTCGACGTCGAGACCCCGGCGGAGCTGCAGCGCATCTACGACAAGGTCGACGACCTCGGCACCCTGATCCTTCAGGAACGGATCCCCGGCGGAGAGGAGGAGCTGTGGACGGTCGGCTCGTACCTTGACGCGGGCTCACGGCCCCTCGCGGTGTTCACCGGCCACAAGCTGCGCCAGTACCCGCACGCCGGCGGCAGCTGCCTCGCCGGCGTGAGCCGCTGGGACGACGGGCTCGCCGACGCCGCGCTGCGGCTGCTCCAGGAGCTTCACTTCCACGGCGTCAGCCAGGTCGAGCTCAAGCGCGACCCGCGCGACGGCCGGTTCTGCCTCATGGAGATCAACGCGCGGCACTGGAAGTGGCACGGGCTGGCCGCACGCTGCGGCGTCAACCTGTCCTTCGCCGCCTACAGAGACGCCATCGGCGACCCGTTCATCGCGCCGCGCCAGGCGGACGGCATCAAGTGGATCGTCGCCAACAAGGACGTGCCGCTGGCGATCCTGGAGATCGCGAAACGCCAGCGCCGCGCCGGTGACTATGTGCGCTCCCTGCGCGGCACGCGCATGGATGGACTGCACGCGGCCGACGACCCGCTGCCCGGACTGCTGAACGCCGGTACGGTGGCGAAGCAGGTGCTTACGCGGGCGCCGCGCGCGAGGGCGGACGTGTGATCGGGCTCGCCCACGGCGATGCCCGATGCCCGTACCCCGACACCGAGGGCCGCCCGTGAGCCTCCCCGAGCTGCCGATCTTCATTGACGCCCCCGACGCGTTCGCACCGCGAGCGGCGTGGGCGCTCGATTCGATGCTGGCGCCGCTGGGCCGCCGGGCCGCCGTGACCCGTGACCCGGCCCGGTCGGGCGGCGCCGTCCTCGCCTACGCACCGGAGCCGGTCGCCGGCGTCCCCACGATCCCTTGCGACCCGGACGCGATGGAGCTGTTGGCGAGCACGCGTCCGTTGCCGGCCGGCGCCTTCGCGGCGCGGGTGTGTGACGACGGCTCCGCCGTCGTCGCCTTCCCCGCCGGGCCCAGCGCCGGCTTCGCCGTGCCGTTCGACCTCGTGGCCTCGGCGTTCGCCCTGCTCGCCTGCTGGGACGAACGCACGACGACGGAGCGCGACAAGCACGACCGCCTGCCGTATTCGGCGAGCATCTTCGCCACGAACCCGGAACTGCGCCTCGACGAGCCTGCGGTCGACCGCTACGTCGAGCTGCTGCGCGGCGTCCTCACGCGACGCCTCACGATGCTGGGGCTCGAGCCGCTGCCCGAACCCGGCTGGATGTGGCGGGAGAGCGGAGCGGGAGGGGGCGCCGGAGGTCCGGGCGACGACTCCGCCGGCGCGCGATTCGCCGTCGCCCTCAGCCACGACCTCGACAACCTCTGGCGCTGGACGCGCCGCGGCTTCGCCGCCGCCGGGTACCGCACGGCACGCGCCGCCCGCCGGCTCGACGGAGCGGCGGTGCGCCGCGAGCTCGGTGACGTCGCCGACTGGGCCGCTCACCACCTGCCGCATCGCACCGATCCCTTCTGGACGTTCCCCCAGATCCTCGGCGGCGAGGACGACCGCGGCATCACTTCCACCTTCTTCGTGATCGCCCGTCACACCGACAGAAGGGACGGCAACCAGCCGGAGACCTATCGCAAGCGCCTCCCCGAGGCGCTCTCGCTGCTCGCCCGGCGACACCGGGAGATCGGCCTGCACGGCAACGACGCCGACCGCCTCGGCCTCGACCCTCTGCTCGACGACCGCGCCCTCCTGGCGCAGAAGGCGCGCGCCGAGGTCCATGGGATCCGCTACCACTACCTGCGCTGCCTCTACCACGAGACGCTCCCCCTGCTCGAGCAGGCCCGCTTCGGCTACGACACGAGCCTCGCCTTCGCCGAGCACGAGGGCTTCCGCTGCGGCTGCTCGTTCCCCTTCCGTCCGTACTTCCTGGCCGAGGAGCGGGCGCTGGATCTCGTCGAAGTGCCGCTCGCCGTGATGGACGGCACCCTGCAGGAACCGCACTATCGCGGGCTGGCGGCGGCCGATGCCGAGCGCGCCGCGTCCGCCGTGCTCGCCCGCGTCCATGCCAGCGGCGGCGCGGTCAGCCTGCTCTGGCACAACAACCGCTTCGACCCGCGCGTCTCCCGCGGCTACGACAAGGTCTACTGGCGGCTGGTCGACGACCTGCTGGCGCAGGGAGGTCTGCTCACCGGCACCGGCGATATCGCGACGCGCTGGCGAACGGCCTGTGGAATGGCGGAGCAGTCCGCCATGCAGGCCGCCGGCGCCTTCACGTGCGCCTGCCGCCTGGACGCGACCGCAGAAGCGGCGGGCTCCCGATGACCCGCATCCTGCACCTCTCCGTCGTCCACAAGCCGGATGACCCACGCATCTACGAGCGCGAGTGTCGCACGCTGGCGCAGGCCGGCTACGAGGTCATGTACATGGCCCCCGGCGCCGCGCCCGGACGCGACGACGCCGGCGTGATCCTCTCGCCGCTCCCCGAGCGCGGCCGCAGCACCCGCTTCCTCAGCTCGGTCGAGATCACGAAGGCGCTTCGCGCCCTGAGGCCCGACGTCCTGCACGTGCACGACCCGGAGCTGCTCACGCTCTTCCCGGCGGCGAAGGCACTCGTGCCGAAGCTCGTGTACGACATGCACGAGTACGTGCCTGAGGCCGTGGCCGGCAAGCCCTACATCCCGGCCAAGGTCAGGCCCGTCGCCTCGCAGACCACGGCGGTCGCCCAGAGGAGCCTCGCGGCGCTGGGTTCCGGCGTCGTCGTCGTGACCGACGACCAGCTGGAGGCTCTGGGCAGCGCGCCGAAGCTCCGCCTCGTGCTGCCCAACTACCCCCGGGTGGAGCGCTTCGAGGGCGCCGAGCCGGTGCCCGAGCTCGCCGCCGACCCGCGACTCAAGCTGATCTACGTGGGCAGTCTCTCGCGCGCCCGCGGCTGCACGATGATGCTCGACGTCATGGAGCAGCTCGAGCCGGATGAGGCGGTGCTCTACCTCGGCGGCACCTTCAACGACCCGGCGCTCGAGACGGAGGTCGGCGAGCGGCTGGCCGCCGGCCTCGCCGACCGGGTCAAGCTGCTCGGCCGCATCCCTCCGCCGGAGCTGCCGCGGTACCTGGCGGCGGCGGACGTCGTCTGGGTGCCCTCGCAGCCGGACCGCCAGTACAGCCACCCGACCGTCCCGACGAAGCTGCTCGAGGGCATGACGACCGGGCTCGCCGCCCTGGTCAGCAACATGCCGGGGCGCGGCGAGCTCGTGCGCCTCGAGGAGTGCGGCCTCGCCGTGGAGCCCGGCGCCGAGGGCCACCTGCGCGGACTGCGCCGGATGCTGGCCAACCGCGCGCAGCTGCCGGGCATGGGCGCCCGCGGCCGCCGCGCCGTCGAGCGACGCTACTCCTGGGAGGCGGTCCAGGGAGATTTGGTAGACTTCTACGACCTTCTCATCCGAGGGGAGCGCCTCACGTGAGCATCGACGGCTTCAAGAACGTCCTGGTACTGGCGCCGCACACCGACGACGGCGAGTTCGGCTGCGGCGGCACCATGGCGCGTCTCATCGAGAACGGCGTCAAGGTCACGTACGCGGCCTTCAGCACCGCCGCCAAGAGCGTCCCCGAGGGCTTCCCCAAGGACGTCCTCAAGCACGAGGTCCGCGCCGCTACCGGCGTGCTCGGCATCCCCGCGGCCGACCTCCGGGTCTACGACTTCGAGGTCCGCACCTTCCCGACCGTGCGCCAGGACATCCTCGAGGAGATGATCGTGCTCCAGCAGGAGCTCGCTCCGGACTGCGTGCTGCTCCCTGCCCTGATCGACCTGCACCAGGACCACAAGACGATCGCCGAGGAAGGCCTGCGCGCCTTCAAGCGCACGACGGTGATGGCCTACGAGATCCCCTGGAACAACCTCAACTTCGAGCAGCAGGCCTACGTGCGGCTCGAGGAGCGCCACATCCAGAAGAAGGTCGACGCGCTCGCGTGCTACGCCAGCCAGGGCCACCGCAACTACCTGAATGAGGACTACATCCGCAACGTCGCGTTCACCCGCGGCATCAACATCGGCTGCGAGCTCGCCGAGGTGTTCGAGGTGTACCGCTGGATCCTCTGACGCTCATCCACGGAGGTCCACGATGACCCTGCCGCCGCTCAAGATCGTCCTCACCGCCGCCGGCTGCCCCGGCGCGAGCACGCTCATCCGCCAGCTCAAGGCCAACGGCGAACGCGAGATCGTCATCCACGGCGTGGACATGCGCCCAGACGCCGTCGGCAGGTTCATGTGCGACGGCTTCAGCCTCGTGCCCGCCGGCGCCTCACCGGACTACATCCCCGGGCTCGCCGCGGTCGTGGAACGCGAGCGCCCGGACGTCCTGTTCGTCCAGTCCTCGCATGAGATCGAGACGGTGGCGCGCCACCGCGACGTCTTCGAGGCGCTCGGCGCGAATGTGCTCGCCGACGGAGTGAAGGGCATCGAGATCGCCGGCGACAAAGCGGTCATGCACGCTGCCTGCGGCGAGATCCCGGTGCCGCAGCCGGCGCTGCTGCGACCGGCGAGCCTGGACGATTTCGTCGCCGGCGCCCGCGAGCTCGGCTATCCGGACGTCCCGGTGTGCTTCAAGCCACCGGTCGCCAAGGGATCCCGCGGCTTCCGCATCCTGTCCGCGGACGTCGACCGGGTGCACGACCTGCTGCACGAGCGCCCGATCAACCGCTACATGACCCTGGACGACTTCATCGACCTCTTCCGTGGCTACGAGCCGTTCCCACAGCTCATGCTCATGGAGTACGTCGACGCGCCGGAGATCACCGTCGACCTCTTCGCCGACAAGGGCGAAGTCGTCTTCCACCAGACGCGCACCCGCGAGGAGTTTCTCACGGGTCTCGCCATGGCGTTCAAGACCATCGACCGGCCGGACCTCGTGGAGCTCACGCGCAAGGTCGTCCGGCACCTGGATCTCGACTACTACCAGAGCGTGCAGTGGATCGGCGGCAGGCTGCTGGAGATAAACCCGCGCGTCAGCACGTTCGTGTACCAGGAGGACTTCATCATCCCGTACCTCGGGATCAAGTACTCCCTCGGCGAGCTGACCGGAGACGACGTTGCGAACATCCAGGCCCGGGTGCGTACCAGCCGGCGCTCGGTGCGCTACTACGACCAGGTGTTCTGGGACGACTGAGCCACTGGTGGGCCGGCCGGGCGTAGCCGGCGCCGGCTTGCGACCCCGACCGAACGGAGACGTGCCCGCGTGCACATCCTCTTCCTGACCCACTACTTCAGCCCCGAGAACAACGCGCCGGCGGCGCGCGTGCACGGCATGGCCAAGGAGTGGGCGCGCCTCGGGCACCGGGTGACGGTGCTGACCGGCGCGCCCAACGTCCCCGCCGGAATCGTCTACGAGGGCTACGAGAACCGCCTCTACCAGGAGGAGTGGATCGACGGCATCCGCACGGTCCGCGTCTGGACGTGGCTGGCCGCCAACCGCGGCCGCGTGCGCCGTGGCCTCAACTACCTCTCGTACCTGGCCGCGGCCGGCGTGGCGGGGCCGCTGCTGCGACCGCGCGCCGACGTCGTGATCGCGACCAGCCCGCAGTTCTTCGCCGGCTGGGCGGGCTGGCCGGTGGCACGTGCCCACGGCGCGCCCTTCGTGCTCGAGATCCGCGACATCTGGCCCGACTCCATCGTCGCCGTCGGCGCGCTGGACGAGGGCCGCATCGTCCGCACACTCGGCAAGCTCGAGCGCGCCCTCTACGACGGCGCCGACCACATCGTCGCCGTCGGCGACGGCTACCGCATGAACATGATCCGCAAGGGCATCGGCCCATCGAAGATCTCCGTCGTCACCAACGGCGTCGACGTCGACCTGTTCGAACCGCGCGAACGCGATGACGCCCTGCGGGCGCGGCTCGGGTTCTCGCCGGAGACGTTCGTCGTCACCTTCGCGGGGACGATCGGCCTGGCCAGCGGGCTCGAGGTCGCCCTTGGCGCCGCCCGCCGGCTCAAGGCGAGCGGGCGCAGCGACATCGCGTTCCTCCTGGTCGGCGACGGCGCCGTGCGCGCCGAGCTAGAGGCCACGGCGCGCACCGAGGGCCTGGACAACGTGGTCTTCGCCGGCATGGTGCCGCGCGCCGAGCTGCCCGCCTACCTGGCAAGCAGCGACGCCTGCCTCGTCCACTTCCGCAAGCAGGAGCTCTTCGGCACCATCCTGCCGAGCAAGTTCTTCGAAGATGCGGCGATGGAGCGGCCGATCCTGCTGGGCTTCGAGGGCGACGCGCGCGCGATGCTCGAGGAGGCCGACTGCGGCATCGCGTTCGAGCCGTCCAACGAGAGGGAGCTTGCGGAGGCAGCCGAGCGGCTGGCCGCCTCCTCCGCCGACGAGCGGCGGCGGCTCGGCCGTAACGGCCGCACCTACGTCCTGAAGCACTTCGACCGCCGGCAGCTCGCGCGCGACTACCTTGAGGTCCTTGAGCGCGTGCGCGCCCGGCACCGGCGAGGCGCGCGATGAGCGGCCGGGCCCGCCCGCCGCGCGGCTGCTGTAGGATGTCCCGGTGAACCCGCCCCGGAGGACCGCATGAGCAGCGACGAGAGTACGACCATCGACATCGGGTCCTGGCTGTCCACGCTGGCCCGCAACTGGTGGGTCATCCTCGGGCTCGTCGTCCTCGGCGCCGTCGTCGGCGCCGTCGTCACCATGGCCCAGCCCAAGGACTACGCCGCCACCTCCTCCGTCTACATCGGCCAGACCACCGACGCCAACGGCAATCCCATGGCCGGCCTCAACTCCAATGCCAAGGCAGCCGTCCAGTTGCTGTCCAGTCAGGCGGTGCTCAAGGACGCCGCCGAACGCATCGGCATGGACGCGACAGCCTCGATGCTCCGCCGGGAGACGAGCGTCGAGACCCCGTCGTCCACCGTCAAGACGACCACGTCGGTGGTCAACATCGTGGTGATCACCGTGACCGACACCGACCCGGAGCGCGCGGCCGCCGCTGCCAACGCGCTCGCGGACGTCCTGCTGGAGCGCATCGGCGGCGGCGTCGACGAGAAGATCGCCGTGCTCGAGGAGCAGCTGGCCGCGAGCAAGAAGGCCTACGCGGCCTCCCTCGCGCGCAGCGCCGCGGCGCAGAAGGCGCTCGGCGCCGTCGCAGGCAACGGCTCGGCCTCCGAGAAGGCCGCAGTCACAGTGGCCGCCCTGGGCGTAGCACAGGCCGGCGCCACCGAGCAGGAGTCGCTGACCAGAGCCATCCAGGAGACGGAGCTCCTCCTGCTGTCGGCGCAGCAGAACGAAGAGCCTCGCCTGCTCCACGAGGCCGCCGTCCCGGACACGCCGAGCGGCCCGAGCGTCACGCTCAACGTCGCCGCCGGCGCCCTCGCCGGCCTCGTCATCGGGATCATCGTCGCCTTCGTCCGCCGGCGTCTTGCCGACCGGCGCGTGTCCGCCTGACCGCTCCTCAGAGAGGCGCCGTGCCCGCTCCGTCCCGTCTCGGTGTACTCGCCACCATCGTCGTGAGTGGCGTGGCGCTCCTGCTCCCCGGCGTCGCCTGCGCCGCTTCTCACGCCGGGCACATCGACCTCAGGGACGGGCTCACTCTGGCACAGCAGTTCGGCTATGCACCCGAGTACCGCCAGCACGTGCCCACCTTCGACCCGCACAACATCCCGGCGATCCGTAGCCGCGGCGCGAGCGAGGACGACACGTCCTTCGTCCACCGGCTCGAAGACGGCGTCTGGGTGCGCCACGACATGCTCGAGGCGCTGCGGACCGCCTACCCGGACTTCGCGGGGACCGTTCACGCGGGCGGATACGGCACCGACAGGGTCGACTTCGACACCGATGGGCGCGCCTACACGGTGCTCACGATCCGCCTGGATGACGGGGCCTTTCGCAACGTCCTGCTCGCGTCCGTCGACGGATGCGGCACCTGGCAGGTCCTGGAGCTCCCGTTCGGTGACGAAACACCACAGATCGACGAGCACGACTGGGGCAACGTCGCCTCAGAGCACGACGGCGGGCGCCTTCTCGAAGGCCCGCCGCTCATCGCCGTCTGGCGCCAGACCGGCGCCTGGACGGGCCAGTGGGCGTCACGCAACCAGCTCTACCTCGTCAAGCCCGCGTGGGCGGGTGATGCGCTCGTGCTCCGGCAGCCCGTGCTCGTGCGCAGCGACTACCTCGGGATGTTGCAGTGCTCGGGTGGCACGTCCTTCGCGGTCACGTCGGGCGACAGGACCTTCTTCGTCTACAGCACCGTCGTGCCGCTGCGCACCCGGACCACGCCGACGTACGCGGCAACGTACTATCACGCGACCAACTCCGTCGGCCCACGCACCTTGGTCGCGACCTCCAGACCCGGCAACGACATCCACGACTCGCCCGGCATCTGCCTCGACGGCGCCGGCGTCCTCCACGTCGTGACCGGCGCCCACGGCTGGCCGTTCCGCTACGCGCGCTCGCAGGTCCCGCGCTCCACCGCCGCCTGGACGAAGCACACGCCCGTGCTCACCTCGGGCTTCCGCAGCCGGACGACGGATGCCGACGGGATCGGCAAGCAGACCTATCTCTCCATGGTGTGCGGTCCCGACAACGCGCTCCACATCGTGAGCCGGCAGTCGCGGCGCAACGTCGACTCGCACTACCGCGGGTCGCAGTACGACGCCCTGGTGCATCAGTCGCTGGCTCCAGGCAGCACCAGATGGAGCCCGCCCGACCTGATCGTCGTCCCGCCGCGAAAGGGCTACTCGCAGTACTACCAGAAGCTCACCATCGACCGGCGCGGCCGGCTCTACGTATCGTGCAGCTACTTCTCGCGGCGCGACGCCCCGGCTACGAGGATCTACCGCCGGTTCCACCACCGGATGGTGCTCACGACCGATGACGGGGGAACGACCTGGCGATTCGCCACCTCCGCCGACTTCGCCACCGGCGCCGCCCCATGACCCGCCCGGGCATCATCGCGCTGACGACCATCGTCGCCTTCCTCGCCGTCGTCCACCCGGCCGCCGCCGCCCCCGACGCGCCGCTGCGCATCGACGGGCGCCGGAGCCTGCGAGCGCAGTTCGGCTACGCGCCGGCCTACGAGCGGAATCTGCCGTCGTTCAACGCTCGCAACCAGGCGGTCATCCGCAGCCGCACCGCGTCACAGCACCCCACCGAGTACGTCTTCACCGTCCGTGACGGCGCCTTCCGCCGCGCTTCCATCCGGGCGGCCGTACGCCGCTCGTACCCGGGACTGCGGAGCTTCGTCAACGCGGGCGGCTGGGGCGGGGAGGCCGTCGAGGCGGACGCCCTCGGCCGCCTCTACACGCTGGTCCAGATCAGGGTCCGCGACGGCAGCCTCCGCAACCTGCTGCTCTATTCGACCGACGGCGGACGGACCTGGCGGCTCGTACGCCTGCCGTTCACGCCGGTGAGGATGTCTCCGGACGGCCGCAACGACGGGACGAGCGCCTCGGAGCATCTGACCGGCTGGAACCTCCGCGCCGAGCCGCCGCTGCTCGCCGTCTGGCGGCCGGTCGCCGACTGGCCGGGCGAGCGCGCCTGTCGAATGGCGCTCTACGTCATCCAGCCACGCTTCGAGGGTGACCGGCTGATGCTGCCCGACCCGGTACTCGTGAGCGACCGCTCGCTCGGCCTCATCCAGGCCGCCGGTGGCGCATCCTTCGCGGCCACCGTCGGCACGACCTCCTACATCGTCTGGGCCGAGGTCGCAGCGCCGGACGCGGCGGGCTCCCCGACCTACGTCGCCGCGTACGACCAGGTGACGGGTACTCTGGGCGCGCCGGTCCTCGTCGCGACGGCGCGCCCCGTGAACGACGACCACACGACCCCGGGCATCGTCGCAGACAGCCGTGGCATACTGCACGTCGTGACCGGCGGTCACAACACGCCGTTCATGCACACGCACTCGATCGCGCCGGCGGACGTCACCGCGTGGACCAGGCCGCACGAGGTGCTGAGATCCGGGTACGTGACCCCCGGCGGCGACGCCGACGGACGCGGCCGCCAGACCTACCTGGCGCTCGTCTGTACGCCCGACGACGCTCTGGTCATCGCCTTTCGCCAGTGGCGTCTGGGCGTCGACACGGCCTTCGGCGGGCGAGGATACCAGGCGCTCAGCGTCCAGCGTCTCGAGCCCGAAGGCACGTGGAGCGACGCCTCACGGGTCGTCTACTGCGGCACCAGCCACGGTTACGCGCAGTACTACCACAAGATGACCATCGACCGTCGCGGCCGGCTCTTCCTGTCGCTGAACTACTTCCGTCCGCACGACTGGCCTCGCGACCGCCGCGTGCGGAACCGGTATCACCACCGCATGCTGCTGATCTCGGAGGACGGTGGGTCGACCTGGCGGTTCGCGACCCTCGGCGACCTGCTGGACCGGGGCGACCAGGGCTAGACGCCGCCGC
>Ga0172369_10004964_pt1 | contig 16601 bp, 16 predicted proteins | sample LakKiv25m_FD_114539 | JGI IMG/M metagenome (GOLD analysis project Ga0172369, IMG submission 114539) | Freshwater microbial communities from Kabuno Bay, South-Kivu, Congo - kab_022012_11.25m | ecosystem: Environmental > Aquatic > Freshwater > Lake | place: Democratic Republic of the Congo...
AACCCGTGTTCCACGCGTGTTCCATGGTCAGGGCTTTATCATGACCTGCAGGATCTGCAGTATCGGGAAGATGACGCAGACCACGATGAAGACCATCTCGAGGGTCATCATGCGCTGCTCGGTGGTGTCGGTCTTGAGGAGTTCGTAGATGTTCTGGAGCGCGTCGAGACGCCGCTCAACAGAAAATTTCCACTCGTCGGTGTTGAAAATTTCGCAGAGCCGGTGGTAGATCGTTCCGAGGAAGTAATCGCCGATGATCTTCGACGAGTTGTCGAGGTTTTCGAGGGTGAAGAGGGCGTCGAACCGCAGTCCCTGGACCTGCGCCAGCTTGAGCCTCAGCGTGCGGTCGCTGAATCGCCGGCGGCGTCCCGAGAGGTAGAGGCGCCTGATGTCCTGCTCAGCCTGGCCGAGCCACTCGTCGAGCAAAAAGTCGAGTTCGCGCAGCTCGATGAGCCGGTAATTCGCGTGCTCGGCGATGATGAGGATGTCGTCGTAATCCGCGGAGGGGTCGACGATGAGGCAGCGCTCCATGTCGAAAATCGCGATATCTTCCTTGCGGTAGCTGAAGGGCTTGTCGAGGATCTGCTCGATCTGGCTCATGTGGAGCGTGCCGGTGCGCTCTCCGGAAATGAGGCTCGCCGCGATGTCTTTGTTCGCCTCGATGAACGCCTTCGGATCGCCGCCCGGGCACTCGAGGAGGCAGAAGGCGGTGTAGGTCTCGCGGTCGTTGTCGCGAAGCTCTTTTGCGCCCGAAACCGCGCTGCGGATCGCCTCGTAGACCATTTTGAACGAGGATTCCGCGAACTGCTCGACGGAGATCGCGCCGCTCGTGTCGCGCACGGGAAGATTGGCCTTCTCGATGAGATCTTCGAACCGGGACATGGTGCGGTAGCGGACAATGAGCGTCACGGCGCCATCGTCGTAGATCTTCGCCACCGCGGTTATTTTATCGAAGCACTTCGAGTCGCACTCGTCGGTGCTCACCGCGAGCACGAGGGGTTTGGGCAAAGTGAGCGAGACTGGAGTATCGCGGCGCTTGGCGAACACGATGTCGTGGTGCGCGGGCACGAGCGAAGCGACTTTCTTGAGGTCGACCGCCCGCCCCACGTCGTAGGCGTAGAGGTGAACGATCTCGACAGGGAGCTCTCCTCGCTCGTTCATTACTTGACCTCCTTGCGCGTCACCTCCGCCCCGCTGACCATCAGCACCAGCACCGATCCGCTCTGCGCCGTAAAAGGCGCGCTGAAGGCTCCGCCCGGATGCTTCACCGAGTACACGGAAGTCCTCGCCCCGCTCGGCGAGATGACATCAAGCTCGACGGGCACGATATATGGATACTCAGGGAGTGTGTACTCGAAGATGCCCGAGGAGCTGCCTTTCTTCGCGCTCGGGGCGGCGATGGTGATCTGCACGGGATCGAGCTGCTTGAGCGTCGTATCCGCGGCAACGGATTGTTCCGCAACCGTGCCCGGCGTTTCCTTATCGCGGGCCGCGCGCATCTTGTAGTTGAACACGAGGGGCACCTGCGCTGCCTTTGAGGCCATTTCCTTTATCGAGAGCCCGATGAGCGAGGGCATCGAGATATCCTTGGCTTCGGGACCCTTGCTCACCACGAGGTCGAGCACAGTTGGGCCTGAAATTTCGGTGCCGGCCTTCGGATTTTGATCGAGGATGGTGCCGGGCGCCGAGTTGTCGAAGATGTAGAGCGGCGGTTCACGGATGCTGACGAGCCCTTTCGAGGTTGCCTGGAGTCCCTGGAGATAGAGCCGTAGGTCGTCGACGTTGCGGCCGGAGTAGTTTTCGATCTTGTCGAGCACCGCGCCTCTGCTCACCACGAGGTTGATGCGTCTGCCCGCCTTGACGATGCTTCCGGGGGGCGGCGACTGGTCCAGCACGAGGTTTCTGTCGAGCGGATTGTCGGTGAAGCGGAGGGTGAGGCGCGGATAGAGTTCGCGCTGCTGCATGGTCACAAGCGCGTCGGCCAGGTCCATGTGCCGGACATCGGGCACCATGGTGCGCTCCGCGCCTTTGAGCGTCAGGAAAAACACGAATACCGCCACAAGCGCGAGCACGAGGAACATGAGTGCTCCGAAGAGCACGAAGGTGCGCTTCTGGGGCTTTGTCCACTCCGAGATCCGCTGGCGCTGCTCGTTGGCGGTTTCGACGACGTTCTTGACCGCCGCCGTGACCTTCCCGGGAGCCTTCGACGCGGTCTGCTTGAGCGTCTCGGTGATATCTTTAAAATCTTTCTTTGCCATGTCCTCTTATTCCTTCACGCGCAGATATTTGGCTGGCGGGCCATCTCGGCGGCCGAGCGTGGCGCTCACTCCAGGACTGTGCCGACGAGCTCCCTCACCCCATTCGCGAAATCGCGGTGGCCCGCAGCCTTGCGCGTCGCGAGCTGGAGGCGCCTGACCGCGATAAATCCCTGCCCCGCCGCGACGATGATGCCCCGCTGCGCGGATACCGCGATTATAGTCCCCGGCGCTGGATTTGTCACATGCCCCGCGCCGTTGCCGGGGATAAAATCGTCGGCGGGTTCGGCTTCGAGGATCGAGAGCCGCATCTGCTTGAAAAAGGTAAAGGATCCAGGCCATGGGTCGAAGGCGCGCATCTTCGCGTCGATCTCCAGCGAGGCGCTGGTCCAATCGATCCGTCCGTCCTCTTTCGCAATTTTCCCGCAGTACGTTGCTTCGCCACGCTGGGAAAGAGGCTCTGCCCTCCCCGCTTCGATCGCGTCGAGCGCTTCGACCACCATAGGTGCGGCGGCTTCGGCGCAAAATTCGGAGAGCGTGCGCGCCGTCTCTCTTCCGTTGAGCTCAAAACGCCGCGAGAGAAGAATATCGCCGGTATCCATTTCAGGGGCGAGGAGCTGAACTGATATGCCCGTTTCGGCATCGCGCGCGAGGATGGCGTGCTGGATAGGCGAGCTGCCCCGCCAGCGCGGGAGCAGGCTCGGGTGGACGTTGATGCCGCCGCGCGGAAAGAGCGCCATGAATTTCGGGCCGAAGATGCGTCCGTACGCGAATGAGACGAGGATATCAGGTTCGAGCGCGGAAATCGCCTCGCGCGCCTCGGTTTTGAGCGACTCGAAGGTGAGAATCGGCACTGTCTTTCCCCAGAGCTCCACGGCCGCCTCCGCGACAGGGGTGTCGCTCAGCCTGAGCCCGCGTCCTGTTTTCGCCTCAGGATTCGTGAGCACGCCGACGACGCTGTGCGGTGAACTGGCGAGCGCCCTCAGGGCCGGCACCGCGATTTCGGGACTTCCCGCGAAGAGCACGCGCATGCTCGCCGCCTCACATGTTCATCATGCGGCTGAAGTGCGCCATGGCGCGCCGTCGTTTCGCGGGAGAAATTCGGTCGATGAAGAGCACGCCGTCGAGGTGGTCGTACTCGTGCTGGATGACTCGGGCGAGGATTCCGTCGGCGTTCAGCTTGAAGGGCCTGCCGCGCACGTCGACCGCTTCGATGTCCACCGCGGCCGGGCGCGTCACGTTGAAATAGAGGCCGGGGAAGGACAGGCAGCCCTCCTCGTACTCGCTCGTCTCTTCGCTCGCGGCGGTGATCTTCGGGTTGATGAACACGCGCAGCGGTTCGCCGTCGATGCCCACGATGAACACGCGGAGCGAAACGCCCACCTGCGGAGCGGCGAGGCCCATGCCGTGGTCGCGGACCATGGCGTCGTGCATCTCGAACACGAGTTTTTCGAGGTCGAGGTTGAATTCATTTACCTCGCGCGCCGGCTGTGTGAGGACTGGCTCTCCGTATTTCACAATATCGAGCATGATAATTCCTTATAAATGTGTCGTTGTACACTTTGCGTATATAAATTACAGCCTGATTGGAAATTTGGCAATGACGGATGGGTTGTCCGGGGAGGCAGAAAAGGCGCGCGGGACGCCAGATGCGCGGGGTGGCGGATACCGGCGCGCCGCACGACAGGGACCTTGGCAGGCCGCCAGCGGCGCGGCCCGCCGAGGAGGCCTATTTGAGCGCGGGTATCTGAACTCGGTCGCCGACTTTGATTCCGGCGCGGCCGAACCAGCCCTGCGGCACTTCGAGAGCGTAGCGCACGCTGCGCGAGGAAGGCCGAGGTTCTTCGGAGAATGGCACAAGGTCGAGAATCTGGACGATGGTCCCGTCGGCGAGAATATAGGCGAGCGAGAGCGGAAGCTTGGTGTTCTTCATCCAGAAGGAGACCTGCTGATCGTAATCGAAGACGAAGAGCATGCCGTCGCCGTCGCCGAGGGAGCTCCGGAACATGAGGCCTCGGTTGCGCTCGATCTCGGTGAGCGCGACTTCCGCCTTGACCACCACGGAGCCGATCTTCAGGTCGACGGTCTTGAGCTTCGGGTTGGGCTTGTTGATGTCCTGACTCGATCCACGCTGAGCGCAGGCGGCAAAGAGAAGCACCGCCACCAGTCCAGCGATACATGTTTTCATGAACGACAATGTTATCGCGCGCATAACTTCCTTTCTTATAAGAAAAAAGCCGCTTTACAAGCGGCTTTTCGCGGTGGCGGCCCATGCCGCCTCGGCATCAATATTTGCTTTCCTGCGCCTTGCGGGTTTTCTTCATGAGCTTTCGTTCGAGCGCTTTCTTTTCGCGATTGCGGATGGCGGACGGCTTCTCAAAGTATTCGCGGCGTTTCCACTCGCGGATGATTCCTTCTTTCTCGACCATTCGTTTGAAGCGCTTCAGTGCCTTTTCGAGGGGCTCATTGTCCTCGACAGTGATCTGATGGATAATTCTCACCTCCCTTCGATTCGCGGAGAGCATTGTAACTGAAGGAACTATTTTGTCAAGCACTCAGCCCCGATATTTCCGCGTTTTGCGGCGGGGTCGCCCAACGCGAATTTGGACGCGCGGTGGGTCCCTTTCCCCTTTGGCGGCGAATGTTCCTTTTCAAAATTTGACCGCGACAGCGCTTCGAGCCAATTTCAAAAGTCTGTTACTTCTGAAATTGGCTTTGCATTTGCTCCGTTTTCTTTGAAAACGTACGCAAATGCTGCAATAAAAAAGTCGGTTTTTCAAAACTCATCGAACTTTTGAAAGAACCTCCTTCTTTAAAACATATTTGGACGCTATACTTGAAAAAAGGAGCCCCGAATGCTGTTTTCCGTCGGAAATCTGGTAACGCTCGTCATCGTCGTGGCGATGTTTGGCGCCTATCATCTGCTCACCGCCGACAATCGATCGCTCGAAAAGCTGAAACGGATGGGCGACAAGCTCAAAGCTGAGCTCGGCTCCTATGTCGAATCGAAATCCGAGGAAATCAAGCACTACGGAATCGATCTCGATGTTCAGCAGAAGGCAGCCAAGGTCGTCCTCGAAAAAATCCAGGAAGCCCAGGGCGCGATCGACGAAAAATCCGATTCCATCACCGAAATCGCGAACCGCTTCAAAGACTACGACAATATTCTTTCACAGCTCATGGATATGACCAAGCGCGTCGACCAGAACATCGCGCACCTCGCCGAAAAGAATGACTACATCGAGACGCTCGCGCGCCGTCTCGAGAGCGCGGGCAAGAAAATGGACAGCATCGAGGCTGAGATGCCGAAGGTCAAGGAGCAGTTCGCGCTCGACGCGAAGCAGATCCTCGACGGATTCCGCGACGACATCCTCGACCAGCTCCGCGAACGGCTTACGGAGATCGTCGAAAAATTCGAGCTTTCGAGAGCGGACGCTCAGTCGGCCATCGAGAGGGCGTCATCGCTCCGCGAACAGATCGACGCCATGACCGCCAACTCTCTCGAGGTAGCCGCCACGAGGGCGCGCTCCATCGAAGACAGCGCATTCTCAACGCTTCGAGGGCATATCGCGGCGGGCTTCGACGAGCTCTCGCGCCAAACCGAAGACCGGCTCGCTTCCATTGCGCAGCGGCTCGAATCCCAGTCGCGGAGCTCCGAGGAGGCGCTCAAGGCTCTCTCCGATTCGACTGCCTCGCAGGTCTCCGACACGGAGCGGCGGCTCGCGGAGGCGAAGGCCGCGCTCAACGCGATGTCGGCCGAAATGGCCCGCGTCCAGAAAGAAACGAAGGAGACCGCCTCCGCGCTTGTCGAGCGATTCAAGGCTGAACGCGGCGCATTAGAAGAGCAGTTCGCGCAGTTTGGCCAGGCCTTTGAGGCGCACCGCGCATCCTTCGAGAAAGAATTCCTCGGCGAAATCTCTTCGCTGCGCGCATCGCTGGACGAGACCAAGACCCGCAGCGCGGAGCTCAAAGCCGCAGCTGAGGGCAATGTCGCCGAAGCCTTCGGCGCCTTCGAGCAGAATATCGGCACCGAACTCGAGGCGAGACGCCACGCGATGGACGAGCAGATCGACAGCTGGCTCACCTCGATGGACGCGAAGATCCGCAAAGTGTCGCAGGACGCGCTCGAACAGCGGAAGGCTGAGGAAGCCCGCCTCGCTCAGGAAGTGAGCGCCGAACTCAAGCGGATAAAAGACAGCCTCTATACCCAGACTCAAAAAATCGAGCGGGATATAGAGGCTTTCAAGAGCGTGTAGGCAATCGCGCGGGGTCAATCAGGCAAAGACCGCCTCGAGCGCCACTTCCATCATGGCGCGGAATGATATCTGCCGTTCCTCGGAGGTTGTCGTTTCGCCCGTCACCAGATGATCCGACACCGTGAGCACCGAGAGCGCTTCGCAGCCGTACTTCGCGGCGAGCGTGTAGAGCTCGGCGGTCTCCATCTCCACCGCCACAACCCCAAACTTCGCCCACAGCTTCCACTGATCGGGGTCTTCTGTGTAGAACATGTCCGAACTCAGCACAGGCCCCGCGAACACCTTGAGCTTCCTCGCTGACGCCGCGTCCCACGCGGCCTTGAGCAGCGGGAAAGAGGCGGTCGGAGCGTAGTCCATCCCGCTGAAACGGACCTGGTTCACCGCCGAATCCGTGCTCGAACTCATCGCGAGGACGATGTCGCGGACCTTGACGTAGGAGTGCATGCCGCCGCAGGTGCCGATGCGGATGAGCCGCTTCACCCCGTAATCGCGGATCAGCTCATTCACGTAGATCGAGAGGCTCGGCATGCCCATTCCCGTGCCCATCACCGAGACTGGCTGACCCTTGTAGAGGCCCGTGTAGCCGAACATGTTGCGGACTTCGTTGAAGCGCACAGGATTTTCCAGATAATTTTCCGCGACGAATTTTGCGCGGAGCGGGTCGCCGGGGAGGAGAATCTTGTCGGCGATCTGTCCCTTTTGCGCAGCGATGTGAATGCTCATCGTCACTTTCCTTTATGATCTGAGATACCATAATTCAATCACGAAAGCGCGCATGAACACAATATCTTCGCGGCGCGCGCCCCGACCGGCGCGCCCCGGGCAAAGCGCTCGGGCGGCGCGCCTTGCATGCATGACACGGCATAAATCGAGACAAGGCCCTCTTCAGTTCAGCGCGCGCTCACTTGCCCTGACCGCGCCGCGAAATCGCGAACGCGTAGAGCGGGCGCAGGTAGCGCGACTCCCCCAGCATGAGGTCGAGGAGCGCCGCGTTCACGAGGGCGTGGTCGCCCGCGAGCACCTGGGCCAAACCCGCGGCGTACACTTCATTGATCGGCTCTGGCCCCTCGGTCGTGAAGCGCAGGTCGCCCTTGTCGGCGTACCACAGCGAAATTTTGAAACCTTCGGCATTCTGCGTATCGTCCGGTTTCGCCTGCGAGTAGTCGGCCTTTCCAGTCTCTGGATATGTCCACAGGCCCTTTTCGACAACCGCGCCCGACTGGACGATCTCGGAGGGCAGATCTTTGCGCGCCTGATCGACCGAGTAGCTCTCCTGGTATTTCTTGTCGGCCGAAGCGAAGCTGAGCGCAGTGTCGAGGCCAACGATCATGGTGTGGGCGCCGGTAACTTCGATTTTTTCACCTCTAATCGCGAGTTTGTCCGACCACGATTTGCCGTTCGCGGGAGATGCGGTGAGCGAGATGGCGTCTTGTGTCGCCGTCGAATTGAAACTCACCGCCTGGATTTCGCCGCCAAGCGTCCGCTGGTAGGACGTTCCGCCCGTGATCTGGCCCGAGCCGTCGGTGAGAACGCGGAAGATGTAGGTATCAAAGCCATAGGACTCGGCGTAGCCCGGTCCGGTGTGGCGGTACACCACCAGAATATTCTCGGACTTCCGCGACACTTCGGGGATGCCGATCGCCGCCTCAGGGTGCGGGCCAGGCGCGGGCGCTGGCTGCGCTGGAGTCGAAGCCGCTCCAGATGGAGTCTGAGCCGCCGTGGAGATCGGTTTTTCCACAACCTTGGGCTTATTGCAGGACACCAAGCCGCCCAGAGCCACGGCGAGCGCGAGGATAGCAACACCCGCCATGATGAAAACACTGCGTTTCATACAACACCTCCTCTTCTCTTCACTATAAGCGATATGCCTTTCCCTTGAAAGAACTTTTATGGATGCCGCTGTTTGCGCGGCGGCGGCAGGGGCACGCCGGCGCGAACCACCGCGGCCGAACCGGGCCGCCAGGCATCCGCGCGCCCCTCGCGCGCGGCAGTGACGGCCCAATGCTCTATCGATTCAGTCGCGCACGCCGCGTGACGCGGCGATGCAGTGCGGCACCACTCGCTGCCCTGGCCGTATGACCTCGGGCACGAGGAGTTTCTGAGCCGCCTTCGGATTTTCTGCTTTATCAGCCTTCAAGATAGCCGCGAGCGCCGCGATGTCCTCTTGTTTCAAGACGAGACATCCGTACGACTTCGAGACATCGAAGGCATTCGTGTTCGCGTGCAGGGCATAGCCCAAATCGTTATACATTCCCACCGGCTTGTAGCCGCCGGCGCCATCGTTTACGAACACCTCAACGTTTCCCACCGCGTTCGTCGAGATCATGTAGGGACCGTACTTGTCCTGGCGCGGCTTGATCGCCGTGATGCTCCAGTAGCCATCGGGAAACTGCGATGGCCTCGTCGTAGCTGAAGCCGAGGCAGCGAGCGCCCTACCGTCGCTCGTCGCGGGCATGAACGGGGCTTGCGTCGTGTCGACGATGCGGTTGTGCACGTCGAACTCGAGGACTTCCGTGGGAGGGATTCTCCCGAGACGCGCCTCGTACTCGTTGTCGATGACATTGACCGTGAGTTTCGTTCGATTCCTGTTGAGCGACATACGCACATCACCTCCCACCACCGTGGCGCATTCGTTCTGGCTGAGGGGAACGCCATCGACGAACGACCATAGGGCGGGGGCGCACGACGCGCCTCCCTGTTCAAGGGCGAAGGGCCGCGCGACTGCCATAAGAAGCAGCCACGCGGCGATCACTGTAGCTGTATGTGTGCGCATTATGCACCTCCTCACGTGGTAGACGCGAGGAGGAGGCGCGACACTTCAAATTTCCGGGGAATTCACGAGAGATCAGGGGATGGGTTTCGCCGCATCCGGGCCATTGACAGGATGAAAATTGATCATGGACCAGGCCACGAAGGCAGGCGAGCCCTTCGCGACGAACTCGATGTCGTACTGCGAGATACCGCAGTTCGACATTGGAAGGAGGGGCAGCCACGCGTGCGCGCCGAGCGTCGATTTCATGAGCCACTGCACGAGTCCGCCGTGGGTCATGCACACGACGCGCGAGGCGCCCCGCATGCCGATTTCCCTGATCTGCCGCCATGCGAAAATCGCGCGCGCGTACATCTGGCGCGAGGTTTCGGCATTGGGAATCGCGTCCCAGCTCTGTGTGTAAAAATTGCTCCAGAGCTCGGGGTGGCGCTGGGCCGCAGTATCGGGATCGATCCCGGAGAAGAGGCCCACATCGACCTCGATGAGGATATCGCTCAGCTCGACGCGATCGATGCCCGCGGTCGCGGCGATAATCTCGGCCGAGCGGCGAGCGCGGAGCATGGGGCTCGAGATGATGTAGTCGGGCTTGATCCGCGCGAGCCACTCGCCAGCAGCCCGCGCCTGCTCCTCGCCGCGCGGTGACAGCGGAAAATCGAGCCTCCCCTGGTACTTGTTGCTCGCGTTCCCCTCGCTCTGCCCATGCCGGAGAATGAAGACGCTGAGGTCGTGGTCGAGCGCGGAGAAGAAGGCGCCCTCGGCCTGCTCGCGCTGCAGCGAGTCCACCGTGTCGGCGTCGGGCGCGTAATCTGGTTCGAATCGTGGATACATCAGCCTCTACGCTCCGATGAAAGTTTCGCTGCCACGGTTGAAGTACTTGTTCACGATGAACATGGCGATGCCTGTCACCACGAAAAGTATCGTCGACATCGCGCTCGCTGTGCCGAAATAGCCGTCCACCACCGAGAGATATATCTTGATGGGGAGCGTCATCGTACCGCCCACATAGAGGAGGATCGAGGCCGACAGCTCATTCATCGAGGTAACCCAGCTCATGATCGCGCCCGAGATGATGCCGCCCTGCATGAGCGGAAGCGTTACGGTGCGGAAAGTGCGTCCGGGCGGCGAGCCGAGGTTGATGCCCGCCTCTTCGAGGGCGGGATCGATCTGCTTGAGGATCGAGGCCGCCGAGCGCACCGAGTACGGCAGACGCCGGATGAAGTACGTCAGAATGATGATCCAGGCGGTACCGGCGATGATGATGGGCGGGCGGTTGAACGCGACGATGAAGCCGATGCCGAGCACCGTGCCGGGCACGATGTAGGGGATCATGAGGAGCGGATCAAGCAGCCTGACCGCAGCGTTCCTCCTGCGCGCGATCACAAAGCCCAGCAAGGTGCCGATAGACGCGATGAGGATCACCGCGACGATCGAATAGATAAAACTGTTCGCCACAGTCTTGGGAATGTCGAAGAAAATCTGCCGATAGCTCTCGAGACTGAATCCCGGCTTGAATACGGGTCCGGAAGTCTTGCGGAAGCTGTAGTACACAATCACCGCGAGCGGCATTGTCGACATGAAGACAATGAAATAGCAGAACGCGTGGGCCAGCAGCGATTTCAAGCCCTTGAGCTGTTTCACGATCGGCCTGTTGACGAGCATGCTCGCGTACTTGCGCCGGGAGGATAGCCACTGCTGCATTACGATGACCACCGAAGCGCAGAGAATGAGGACGATCGAGACCGTCGAAGCCATGCCCGGCATCTCGCTGATCTCGCTCGTGAACAAGTTGTAGGCGAGCGTCGGCAGGACGAGATAGTTTCCTCCAATAATCATCGGCGTGCCGAAGTTCGAGAGCGACATCATGAAGACGATGAGTGCGCCGCCCGTCACGGATGGCAGCACCATCGGGAGCGTGACGCTGAAAAAGGTTCGGACCGAGCGGGCCCCGAGGTTTTCAGACGCCTCTTCGAGCGAGCGGTCGATGGTCATAAGGGCGCCGGCCGTCATGAGCGAAATAAACGGATAATATTGCAATGAATCGGCGAGGATAATGCCGAGCGGGCCGTAGATGTCGGGTAGATTGATGCCGATCGCCTGGAACATGACGCGCAGAAAGCCATTTCGGCCAAGCATCGTGATCCAGGAGTAAGCGCCGATAAAGGTAGGCGACAGCAGCGCCAGCACCGCGAGCGTGTTGAGGAGATTCGTTCCACGAATGCGGAAACGCGTGGTGAAGAACGCGAGCGGTATGCCGAACACCGCGGAGAGCACGGTCGTCATGATCGCGATATACATCGAGTGCCAGAACGCGCGCAGGTAATAGATTTTCGAGAGGAAGGCTTTCCAGTTCGAGAACGAGAACTTCAGTGTTGTCTTGTCGAGGAAACTGTAGCGGAAGATGTCGAAGAGCGGATAGATGAGAAAGATCGCGACAACTACGAATCCCCCGAGAATCACCAGCGACCAGAAACCCGGCCCTTTGGAACGCTTAGTCAAACCGGCGTTTTCCGTGCTCATCACTTGGCTCCTTGACCGATTCTGTGGCCAGTCTCAGGATCGAAGAGCAGAATTGAGTCGGCGTGCACCGCGAAGGATACATTCGAGTCGACCTGCGGCATATCGGCCTCTCGGGGGCGGTGCCGGTCGATCACGATCTCCTGGCCCTCGGCGAGGAGTTCGAAGCGGGCTACGGACCCCATGAAGCTCACGGTCTTGAGGGTGCCCACCATGATGTTGACTTCGCGGCTGCGCGCCGCCTCGAGCACATCTTCAGGGCGGAATGCGGCGATGATCTCGCTCCGCGACTCCGTGCCCTCGGCGGGCACGAGGAGAGACAGAGTGCCGAGCGTGGCGCGGCGCATGCCGTCCTCGGTACCCGGTTCGAGCTTCATCTTGAGCATGTTGATCTTGCCCACGAAGTAGGCGACAAAAGTGTTCTGCGGGTTCGAGTAGATTTCCCAAGGCGCGCCGATCTGCTGGATGACGCCCTGATTCATCACCGCGATGCGGTCCGAGATGACGAGCGCCTCTTCCTGGTCGTGCGTGACGTAGATCGAAGTGATGCCCAGGGACTTCTGCACGGCGCGGATTTCCTCGCGCATTTCGATGCGGAGCTTGGCGTCGAGATTCGAGAGGGGTTCGTCGAAGAGGAGGACGCGCGGCTGGATGGCCATGGCGCGGGCAAGTCCGACGCGCTGCTGCTGGCCGCCCGAGAGTTTGTCGGGAGTGCGCTGCTCATAGCCCTCGAGGTGGACGCTCTTCAGCGCCGCCGAAACCTTACGTAAGATTTCTTCTTTCGTAAACTTTCGCACGCGGAGGCCGTACGCGACGTTGTCGAACACGCTCATATGGGGAAACACGGCGTAGTTCTGGAAGACCATGCCGGTATTCCGCTGGTAGGCGGGCACCTTGTTGATGAGTTCTCCCTCGATGTAGATGTCTCCCTTATCTTGGTGGTAGAACCCGGCGATCGTTCTCAGCAGCGTGGTTTTGCCGCAGCCGGAAGGCCCGAGCAGCGTGAAGAACTCACCCTTCTCAATCTCGAGATTGATGTTTGAGAGCGCCTTCACTTCGCCAAAATGCTTTTCGAGTCCCACTATCTGAATTGAAGCCATGCTTCCCCCTCATACTGTCCAATGTAAAAATTGTATAGAATACCAGCCCTTCCATCAATGCTCGAAAACCGAATCCAGCGCCCCGCGTCAAAAAAAACCGCCGGCATGCGATGCCGGCGGCTACATCACTTGGGAAAGAGCCTGTTACAGGCCGAGTTCCATCGCGATATCGACGAACTTCGCGACAAAGGCCTTGCTGTTCGAGGCGGCCCAGGCGAAATCGTAGGGTACGGTCTTGATCGAAGAGATGGGAGGAAGGCCATTCGGATTCTTGCAATCCATGCGCACGGGGCGTCTGGCCATCGCGTCGACGAGGTACTCCTGGACTGGTTTCGAGAGGCACCAGTCGATGAAAATCTTGGCGTTCTCGAGGTTCGGCGCTCCCTTGAGGAGGGCGATGCCGTCCGGCGCCGCGACAGTGCCGTCGGTCGGGTAGACGATAGCCACGGGGCCGCCGCCAGCCACATACCTGAAGGCATTGTCTTCGAGAGTGATTCCCACCGCCTGCTGTCCATCGTTGACGAACTTGGGCACGGAACCGGACGAGGCCGAAACGACCATGTTCTTCATGATTCCGGTGTAAATGTCCCAGCCTTTATCGCCGTAGATCGAGATGACGTTGCAGAGCTGCATGTAGGACGAGCCCGACTTGTCGGCACGCGCCGAGCTGATCAGCTTTTTGAAGCGCGCATCGGTGAGATCGATCCAGGTCTTGGGATACTGGTTCGGCGTGAGCATCTTGGTGTTGACGATGAACACGTTCATGATGCCGGTGTAGGGAAGCCAGTTCGTTCCGACTTTGTAAACGGGGTTGATCTTGTCCCAGTCCTTCGGGGTGTAGGGCTGGAGAATCTGGTTTTCAGCTTCGAGCTGCTCGCCGCCGATGCTCCAGATGACATCGGCCTGCGGGCGCGCGGCTTCTGCCTTGGCCCTCTTGATGACATCGCCCGAAGCGAGTTTTACATACTCAAGCTTGATGCCCGGATTGTCCTTTTCGAACATCGGGACGAGGGCGTTGATGATGGTGTCTTCATGCGCCGTGTACACTACGACTTTTCCGCCCGCCGCCCACGCGGAAACCGCGAGGAGCAGACAGACAAGCACTACCGCAATTCGCTTCATACAACCTCCTGTTCCGGCAGCCGCGACGAGGGACTCCACGCGCCGCGCCGGCTCATTCAATAATCTTATAATCTCATTTTAACATATTATTCAGGACTTGTGAGAGGTTATGTGCGCGAAAATCGTATCTGAAGGCGCCCATGCCGAGACTCCGCGCCGCCTGGCAGTACTCTTCGATGTCGTCGATGTAGAGACAGTCCTCCGGCGCGAGCCGCGTGTACTCGAGGATCTTCTTCCACAATCGGAGATCGGGTTTCATCGCGCCGACCTTGTAGGAGAGGATGTAGAGCTCGGGGTAGGTGCCGAGGAGCTCGTTGTCGAAGATCACCGAGGCGTGCAGGAACGAGGTGTTCGAGAGCACGAAGATGCGCGCGCCGTGCTGGACCGCGGCGAGAAGGCCGCGCTCGCCGTCGGGGTTGGACGTGATGATGCCCTTGTAATCCTCCACGAACTCTTCGTAGGAGTACGATGGCTCGAGGTCGGCGAGTTTCTGGACGCGCCTGAAATACTCGCGCGAGTCGATCTTTCCGGTCTCGAACTCGTACTCGATGTCGGTGCCCCACAGCGTGCGAAGGAGCTCCTCTGGATGCTCTGCCCTGGCGCGACGGGCGGCCTTCTTAATAAAGCTCTCGCGATCGACGCCGCAGAGCACGTTGCCGAAGTCGAATATTACCGCTCTGTACATGGCCATTCCTTATAGTTATAGGTTTTCTCTTCGAAGCATTCGTCAAGATATGCCAGATAGTCGGCCTTTGAAAGCGCCGGCACAAAATTTTCTCGGATTTTCGAGGCGAGCGCGCCGCCGCCAGCCCCCAGGGCGAGGACGAGATCGGCGAGAATGCGCGCGGGCGCGAGGTAGGCGCGATCCGCGTCGCAAGCGAGGAAATCCGCCCCGTGGATGGTGCCGGAGAACCCCGAGAAGCCGAGCTGGCACGCGGGCACGAGGCTCGCCACGTCGCCGATGTCGTCGGAGGCGAAGGAGCGGTCGGCCAGGTCGATGCGCTCGGCGGGGATGAAGCGCGACGCGGATCGCGCCAGCTCCTCTCCCAGCGCGGGACAGGGGCGGAAGGGCTGATAGCCAGGGGTGGTCGCGATGCGGAGTTCGGCGCCGCAGGCGAGAGCCCCCGCCGCGAGCGCCCGGTCTACCTTGAGGGCGGCGCCGCGGATGGCCGCGATGCTCGCGCCGCGCACATAGGTTTCGAGCTGCGCGCGGTCGGGAACGGTGTTCACCGTGGTGCCGCTGTCCTTCATGACTGGGTGCACGCGGATGTGGTCGTCGTCGCGGAAGGTCTCGCGCTGGGCATGGATCGCGAGGAGGGCGAGAGAGGCGGCGTTGAGCGCGTTGATGCCCTGGTCGGGCGCGGCGCCCGAGTGCGCCGGTTTCCCTATAAAAAGGGCCTGCTTCGCGACGAAGCCGTTCAGCGTGCCGTTGACGGTGGCGAGGCGGTCGGGGCTGTCGGCCATCGAGTGGTACTTGAGCACGGCTGAGGCGCCGTCGAACAGCCCGAGCCTGATGAGCTCCTGCTTGCCGCTCAGATACTTGATTTCGCCTTTCGCCTTGAGTTCCCTTCGGAAGTCGATCTGGGTGTACTCCTCGGCGGGCGCCCCCATAAAGCTCAGCCTGAACCCGAACTCCTCGGGCGCGCGCGCGGCGCAGAGCGCCTCGAACGCGGCCACCATCGCCACCATCTGCGCATGGTGCCCGCAGGAGTGCATGACGCCCCCTTTCGCGCCGCGCGTCGGCAACGCGTCCATATCGGCGAGCAGCACGATTTCGGGGGCGCCGCCGGACCCGGCGCTCGCTCGAATCCCCGTGCGCGCGATGCCGGCCTCGACCGTTACACTCGCGCCCAGCGCCTGAAGCCGCGCTTGGAGCGCGGCGGCTGTCGCGTATTCCTGGAATCCGGTTTCCGGCATGCCCTCGAGCCGCGCCGCGAACTCGAGCGTGCCGCCCCTCGCGCCGAGAATGGCGCCATCGACCGCGGATCTCATTTCGTCGAGTGATTTCATGGGATTCACAGTAGCGCGGGCGGCTGCCCGGTGCAAGGCGGCGCAACCCTAACCAGGCGTACCTACTTGACCACGACTCGATTTGGTGGTTTCCCTTAACTGCAAAGCGGCAGGATTTCTTTACTACATTGCTGCATTATTCGTCGCTGCGCCGAGATCGGCGCAGATCACAAAGGAGCGCACATAAAAACACTCAAGGTCATGGGTCTCATCCTCCTCAGCGCGGTGCTGTTGTTCCCCGCTGCGGCGCAGACCCCCAGCAAGGCGAATGTATTTCTCCTCATCTCCGGCTCGCTCGGCGATAAGGGATTCAACGACTCGGCGCGCGCATCGCTCGAGCTGATCAAGCAGAAATACGGCGCCAACGTCACGGTGAAGTACACCGAGCTCGGCACGGACGTCGCCAAATTCGCCCCCTCGCTCGAGGACGCGGGCGCAGAAGGCTACGATGTCGTCTTCTGCTCGAACAACTTCAACTCCGCGGTGCAGGAAGTCGCCCCGCGCTATCCGAAGACCCTCTACGTCATGTACGACGGATGGATCAACGGCGACATCGGCAACGTCTACTCGATCC
>Ga0172369_10004965_pt1 | contig 16600 bp, 18 predicted proteins | sample LakKiv25m_FD_114539 | JGI IMG/M metagenome (GOLD analysis project Ga0172369, IMG submission 114539) | Freshwater microbial communities from Kabuno Bay, South-Kivu, Congo - kab_022012_11.25m | ecosystem: Environmental > Aquatic > Freshwater > Lake | place: Democratic Republic of the Congo...
GCGCCGCATGATTTTTCAGGCGTCATGCAATGTTCGCACCGCAAAGCTTGATAAACCTTTTTTGAGAATTGGTGTCAGGCGACCAATGCGGCAAGGATGGAAGATCCGAGCTGCACGACGAGGGATCTTGATGGATGGCATTGCACAACAGGTAACATTAGCGAAGCTGACGCCCAGGGAAGTTCATGACAAGGTAATGGCCATGGGCGTCTCCGACCTTGATGCCGGCCTGGTGGCAGACTGCCTCAACGTCGGCAAATCCACATCATGGATGAACAACGATATGGTAAACGAGGACATAAATAGCAAGATGAAGGCATTCCTCGCCGAAAACGGCTATGGGTTCGAAGTCACTGTCACGCCCGTGAGAATGGATAAATTCATCTGGGATGTCAAAAAACGCAGGTAGCGTTTTTTGACTGTATTTTTGCGCCAGCAAAAATCTGACGTTAAAAAGAGAAGATAACTTCCAAAGAATCAGAACAGCGCTTCTTTTTCCCTAAGCTTCCTAGGCCCATTGCCTGCCTTGCAGGTGATTGTCTTTTTCACCCCCTTTATTTCAGAAAGCATGCGCGCTATTTTTTTCGCGTGTTTTTCCGTTGTATAGACGTGCGCATTGGGGCCTGCATCAAACGTGTAGCCCGCCGCTATTTCCCCTTCTGACTCGTTGAATGAGTGCACCTTGCGCATTATCTCCCTGCTTATGTCATTTAGGTAGATTATCGGCGGGGTGGAATCGAGCATAACGGCGTGCATGTTGGACGACTCCTTCATTGTGAGGGAGAGAAACAAGGGGAGATTGCGCGAGAGTATGGCGCTTTTCATGCCGCGTATGAGCAAAGGCATGCGCTTGAGCCTTTCCTTGTAAAGCGCACTTCCAGACACAGTGAACTGCATTCCCATGTCAGAGCCTATTAGTTTCCTTCCTGCATCGGTGATTGCAATCACGTTGCGCAACGGAGGCCAGTGCGAGGCTGGAGCGATTTGCACTGCGTAGGAGTCGCTGCCGTCCGGCTTGCCGCCCATTTTCCACTCTGCAAATCCGCCGATGACAGAGCGGCACGCGCTTCCAGAGCCCAGGCGCGCAAACAGCGAGAGAGATTTGCTGCTGGACTTCATGCCAGCAGCATCAGCAGCGGCGCAGGCAAGCGCTGCAAAACCTGATGCCGAAGATGCGATGCCTGCCGCTGTTGGAAAATTGTTTTCAGAGAAAACGCGCGCCCTTAGTCTGATGTCTGCTGCTTTTCTTACCGCATCCAGCACTCTCGAAACGCGTGCAGTCTCACCTGGCTTGGCAACTTTCCCATTTAGGGAGAAGCTGTCGCGCGAAAGTGATGAGAGAAATTCCACTGTGGTGCGCGTGCTAACTGTCTCGTCCATTGTCACGCTCACGCTCCCGTTGTAGGGCAGGTTGATATCTGAGTCGCGCTTGCCCCAATATTTCACAACAGCGATGTTGGGCGTGGCAAGCCAGGTGGATTTTTGCATGCCAGAGAGTGGGCTTTGGGATTTTTTAACCATTCCCCCCAATCTATGAGTGGTGGTGGGATGGCTGAAGTTACCGAGAAGGAGAAGATAGGCGGCTGCACCATTTACCGCGTATTGGATGCGAAGATGCTTCCTGACACATCCATACTCTGTTCCGAGGAAGCGCGCAACATACTTTATTCCCCGCATATCGCAGGCATCAGGCTGCAAAACGAGCTTGACAAGCTCTCCGAGCAGTTTGCGCTCGTGCTTGGCAAGAGGCTGTCAAGCGTTCCGCGCGGCAAGATATGCGAGCTTGTGTTCCTCTCGGGCGGGCTTTACTACTCGATTTCGCCCGGCTTCAAGAAAGCGCATGGCTTTGCCCTTCCACAGTGCTTCATAGGCATACAGCGCTCGAGAGTGGAGGGCAAGGAGGGGGAATTCCGCGCAATGGCTGGATATGAGAACTTCGAGTCCTTGCCAGATGGCGCGCATGTGATAATCGGGGACACAGTAGCAACTGGCTCCACGCTGGTGAAAGGCATACAGCTCCTGCTTGACACTGCCGAGGACAAGGGATTTTCCATTGCCAGCATCACTGTGGTCACCATTGCAGGCTCGAGGGTGGGCGCAGAAAAGCTCGCAACCCTGTCGAAAAAGCACATTGCAACAACGCACCCATCCTGCAAGGTGGGCATGATTGCGTGCGAGATGCTGTTCCATCTCATGCCCGACGGCACGGACCTTCGCTTTTTGATGCCTGACTCCGTAATGCCTGAGGAGAGCAGGCGCGAGGCTGAGCGCCGCTATGGGAAATACCTTTCGAAAAACATGAAGTGCGCGGTGTTCGACTGGGGCACGCGCTGCAAGAACCCGAGCGGGCACTACAGGGAATTCCTGGAATACTGTGAAGGCGAGCTTGGCTCGCTGCGGCTTGACGAGAAGGGGCGAAGCGTGCTTTTGCGCATGAAAAAGGAGATACAGGACGCGCAAGCCAAGATGGAAAAACCTATTTAGATTTTTCCATCACCTGAAAAGGTTGCGGTCTATGTTGTCGAATATCTTCATTGCCAGGGCAGCGATGCGCAGCGCCTTTTCCTCGGTCTCTTCCTGCAGCTTCATTTGAGCCTTGTCCTTCTTGTCCGGGAAGCCTGGCCCGGGCACTGCGCCTATCACGGCAAGAACCATGGCAGAATACAACGCAACTTTGTATTTTGCCTTGATGACGTTCATGAGGAAAGCGTTAACCAGCTGCTCCATTTCGCTTGCAAGGACGCCGTTCTTTTCGCGAAGGGACAGCATTATTTCCTCTGCATCCTCACCGTAAAGACAGTCTTTGGAGAATGAATTGCCCTTATAGTATGGGTATCCGAGATGTTCAGCCGACTTTTCAAGAGCAAATGTGAGCGTGTACTGATTGTCCATTTGAAGGAACCGGCCGTCAGGCGTAACTTTGCCCCTGAGCGCATACCATTCGTTGAGGAATTTTGCCAGTTCCTTCTTGGATTGCCTGTCCGGAATAACTTTTGGGAAATATCCCATTGCCTGGAAGATTGTATTTGAGCTGCCGATGTTGCTTTCAGCAATCACCAAGTCGCCAAGCCTCAATACAGGCTCGTCCAGGTTCCTGCTGTTCATTCCGCCTGCGGTGCCAGCCCTGATTTGCACCACGGGGGTGCCATCTGCAGAGTACGCAAGCTCCCTCATGATTATGTCCGAGGTTGCCATGCCCATCCCTGTCTCGGCAAACGTGATGCGGATGGTTTTATTCGGGTCGCTCTTGTTGTAGTTGAAATCGCCTGTGACTAGCCTGATCCGCCCTATCTCCTCCCCGCAGTTTATGTCTTCTACCACAGGATTTGTCAATCCAAGCGCCTTGATTGCCATATTTGGCTTGAGCCTGGAGCCGCCGACTATCTGGAAGCGGGAAATGCGCCTGTCTAGGAAAACCGGCGCGATGTGCTGGCCGCGCAGCTCTATTGCAGGAGGAGGATTGCTTTTCTTCTGCATAATACCAACTGCGCTAGTCCCGCATTATCCCGTGGCTGCCGCCCGGGTCGCGCTTTTCGCTAAGCGGCACGCGGCTTGAAAAGCCATTGTCCGGCATTGTGTCGCCATACCTTCCGTTGCGCCCGCCCCTGTTCTTCCGGTAGCCGCCGCGGCTTCCCTGCCATCCAGGCATGGAGCTGTCCCTGGGGAGATTTCTTTTTGCATGTTCCATGGTTTTTTTTCTATGAACATGTAATTAAAAAGCTATCGAGAACGGGATGGGAGAAAAGCACCATCGTCGTGCGTGAGATAGCTTTATAAAATGAAGTGGGAATAAAGTGGGAACGAGAAAGAAGATGGGCGAGGATATGGAGGAAACAAGGGAAATGGCAAGGAGTCTGCTTCACAGTGCCCAGCCTGCGCCCTGTTTTGCTCACCTCGCGCGCGATATCTGATTTTCTTGCTGGAAGAAAAGCATCAAATGAGCCGGCGAGGGTAACCGCTGCAAAAGTGATGGCGGATGTGCGCGCGGGCGGCTTTGGTGCACTTGCGGAATATTCCAGGAAATTTGATGACTTTGCCTTGACCCAAAAAACTGCGCTTGCCACGCGTGAGGAAATTCGTGAGGCTGAACAATCGCTTCTCCCGGAACAGCGCAGGGCAATGCTCCTTATGAAAAGGAAAATCGAAAGGTTTGCCAGGTTCCAGAAGGCAAGCGCGGGGAAGGTTTCGCTTGGAGGCAATGAAGGCACCACTTCTCTGCATTTTGTACCAGTGGGAAGCGCGGGTGCATATGTGCCCGCAGGCAGGGCGCCTCTTTTCTCCTCGCTTTTCATGTCCGCAGTGCCTGCACGCGTTGCAGGCGTAAAGGAGATTGTTGCCTGCACCCCTCCGCAGAAGGACGGCAAGGCAAACCCATTTATTTTGGCGGCTGCGCGCATGTGCGGCATTGAAAAAATCTACAAAATAGGGGGCGCGCAGGCAATAGCAGCAATGGCATTTGGCGTGGAAGGGCTGCTTGCCCCATGTGATGTCGTCTGCGGGCCCGGCAATGCATATGTAAGCGCTGCAAAGCAAATGGCCGCTTCGCATGGGGTGAGAATTGACGTGCCTGCGGGCCCGTCCGAAGTGCTCATTATTGCGGGCAAAGGCGCAAATCCGTCTTTTGTTGCAGCAGACATGCTGGCGCAATCGGAACACGGAGGGGACAGTGCGGCGATTTGCATCTGTGTCTCCAATGATTTTGCAGGCAAGGTGGCAACTGAGCTGGCAACACAGCTCGCGCAGCTTCCAGGGGATAGCCCTGCGCGCACATCCCTCCCAAAATGGGGCAGGATAATGGTGGCAAACAGCATGGAAGATGCATTCGATGCAGCAAACGCGATTGCGCCTGAGCACCTGGAGCTTTTCGGGAAGGATGCGCAAATGATGGCAGCCATGGCAGAGAATGCGGGCGCCGTCTTCATTGATACCGCGGAGGCATTCTGCGATTACGGGATGTCGGGCGGCAACCACATACTGCCCACCAATTCGGCTGCAAGGGCATGGGGCGGCGTCAGCGTGCAGACGTTCGGCAAGTGGATGTATGTTGAAAGTATGAGGGCAGACGCACAGAAAAGGCTCGCGAAGGCGGCGGCGCTGCTTGCCAGGATGGAAGGCCTGGAGGCGCACGCACGCGCTGCCGAGATAAGGAAAGATGGGAGGGGAAGAAAATGAAGGTTGATATTGACAAGCTTGCAAGGCGGGAGCTCATGCGCGTCGCGCCCTACATCAGCGACCGCGACATTGCGGAGGAGAAGGGGTTGAGGTTTGCAGACCTGAATGAGAATGCGCGGGATATTTTCGGAAGCGGGCTGAACAGGTATCCCGACCCGCAGGCAAGTGCGCTTAGGGGAAGGATTGCGGCCTATTGCAAAGCCCAGAAGGGAAGCATACTGGCTTTCAACGGCAGCGATGAGGCAATAGACCTCCTTATACGCGTTTTCTGCAGGCCTGGAAAGGACAGCGTGCTGGTGCTGGAACCGACTTACTCCATGTACAAGATATGCGCCGAGGCTAACGGAGTGGCAGTGAAAAGTCTGGGGATGGGAAAGGGCTTCCAGCCTGATGTTGCAGCTGTGAAGCGCGCTGCGAAAGAGAGCGGCGCCAAGCTGATATTCGCATGCTCCCCAAACAACCCCACCGGCAACCTGCTTGATTTTGCCCGGCTTGCAAAAATTGCAAAAGGCTGCAATGCGATACTGGTGGTGGACGAGGCGTATTTTGAATTCGCTGGCAAAAGCTTTGCCAAGCGGGCGCGCAGGCTTCCGAATGTGGTGGTGCTTCGCACCTTTTCCAAGGCTTGGGCGCTTGCAGGGGCAAGGCTGGGCTATTGCATAACCCGCCCCAAGATAATCAGCATGCTGCAAAAGGTGAAGATGCCCTACGGGGTGAACTCCCTTTCACAGGAAGCTGCCATTGCCGCATTTGACAGGCTTGACATGGTAAAAAAATACGCAAGGGAAACCGCCAACGAGCGCACGAAGCTGTCCAACGGGCTGCGTGCGCTTGGCATGGAAGTTTACCAGTCTGATGCGAACTTTGTGCTTTTCTCGCTTCCAGAAGGCATTGATGCTATTGCTGTCCAGAAAAGGCTGGCATCACAATCAAAAATACTGGTGCGGGAGCGGGCAAGGCTGGTGCGAAATTCGCTTCGTGTGACGGTGTGCACGCCAAAAGAAAACGAATACTTCCTGCGCAGCCTGCTGAAAGCGTCCGCAGATGCCGTTCTGTTCGACCTGGACAGCACGCTGGTGGATGTTTCGCGCTCATACTTCCAGGCAATCAAGCTGACTTCCGAGGAAATTTCAGGCAAGGCGGTGCCGATGAGGCTTGTGCGCAAGGTGAAATCCCTGCCAGGCATGAACAATGACTGGGATGCCACAGTGGAAGTCCTGCGAAGGATGGGCGTGCCCGCGACAAGGAAGCAGGTGGTGCCAGCATTCCAAAAGTTATACATTGGAGAGGATGGAAAAGGGCTCATAAGGTCTGAAAAACCCCTTCTGCAGATGCGCCTGCTTGGAAAAATTGGAAAGAGGACGGGCATAGTGACTGGCAGGCCTTGCATTGAGGCGAGAATTGCAATGGCGCGGCTGGGGCTGCCAAAAAGCATGCCGCTCGTGGCAATGGAAGACACAGAACAAGGCAAACCGAGCCCTGCCCCGCTTTTGCTTGCCAAGAAAATGCTTGGCGCAAAACTGCCAGTTTACATCGGAGATTCCGTGGATGATTGCGAGGCTGCAAGAAGGGCTGGCTGCGCTTTTGTTGCGATTGGTAGGGGCAAGGCGCAGCCAGGCGAGGTTGCACGGTTCCCAAATGTGAATGGTGCAATAAGGAGGCTGTTCCTATGAAAAACACAAAACGGGGCGCAAAAATCGAAAGGAAAACAAAGGAGACACAGATATTGCTGAAACTGTGCATTGACGGCAGCGGCGAGTCGAGCGTATCAACGGGCATTGGTTTCTTCGACCACATGCTCGCTGCCTTTGCAAAGCACGGGCTTTTTGACCTGTCGCTCTCAGCAAAAGGCGACTTGGAAGTGGACCAGCACCACCTTGTGGAGGACATCGGCATTGCGCTTGGCGCTGCGTTTGCAGAAGCGTTAGGAGGCAAGAAAGGGATAGCGCGCGCAGGCTGCTTTGCTTTCCCCATGGACGAGTCGCTTTCATTGGTTTCGGTGGACTTGGGAGGGCGCTCCTCGCTCATATTCGAAGCGGCATTCACGAGGGAGTTCATCGGGGAGCTTCAGTCCGACCTTGTGAGGGAGTTTTTCGCAGGCTTTAGCCAGGGCGCGCGCTGCAATGTGGCAGTGCGCATGCTTTACGCAGGCAATGACCACCACAGGTGCGAAAGCATATTCAAGGGATTTGGGCGCGCCGTATCATCGGCGTGCGAAGTAAGGGAGAGGGCGGAAAAGAGCCTGCCTTCCACAAAAGGGGTGATCTGATGAGAGAAATAGTCAGGATTGCGATTCCGAACAAGGGAGTGCTTTGCCAGCCTGCGCTGGAGATGTTAGCTAAAGCAGGCTTTGCCTCGCTTGACAGGCCAGCTGACACCCTGTGCGCCCGTTGCGAGGATGCACGCGTGGAGTACCTGTTCGTGCGCACGCAGGATGTCCCGAAATACGTGGAGAGCGGAGCTGCATATGCAGGAATAACCGGCTCTGACATGCTAGTGGAAACCGGCTCGCGGGCAAGGCAGGTGCTGAACTTGGGGTTCGGGGAATGTGAAATTGCGCTTGCAGTACCTGAGGACTCGAAAGCCAAATCGGTGAAGGATTTGGCAGGCAAGAGGATTGCCACCAAGCTTCCAAACACTGCGCGTGCCTATTTGCGGCAAAATGGCGTGAATGCAAAGCTTTTGGAGCTTTCAGGCGCAACGGAAATCGCGCCGGGCGCATCGCTTGCGGATGCCGTGATAGACCACGTGCAGACGGGCAGGACTTTGGCGGCAAACCGGCTGAAAAGAATCGGCACGATTTCCTCTTCCTCCGCTTTTCTTGTGGCATCAGGAAAGAAGGAGAAGCCATCGGAGGAAGTATTGCTGGAGCTAAAGCTTTCGCTATCAGGGGTGAAGCGCGCGCGCAGCCTGAAGTATCTCGTGCTCAACGCGCCATCAGACAGTGCCATGAAAAGGATATTGCAGGTGCTCCCGTCGATGGAAAGCCCCACGCTTTTGCGGCTTGCAAAACAGGGTGAATGGGCGGTGCAGACTGTGGTGGAATCGCGCCAACTTGCATCGGTTGTCAGGAAAGTGAAGCTTGCTGGCGGCAAAGACCTGCTGGTGATGCCGCTTGAGAAGGTGATTCCCTGATAGGCATACTTAACTCAGGCTCGGCAGGAAACGTTGCGTCGGTGGCAAATGCATTCAGGCGAGCGGGAGCCGAAGCAGGAATCATCAGAGGGCTGCCTGGTGCGCGCGGGCTAACCGGCCTGGTGATACCGGGCGTTGGCTCGTTTTCCACTGTTCCGAAGATTGCAGCTGCGCTTGGGGGCAAGAAAGGCATTGCAAGCCTGCGCATGCCTGTGCTTTGCATTTGCCTGGGCATGCAGGCGCTCTTTTGCTCAAGCGAGGAGTCCAAAGGCACGGCAGGGCTGGGAATACTGGGCGGCAAGGTGAAAAAACTTGGGGGAAATGCCCGTCTGCCCCAGCTTGGCTGGAACCGGGTTTCGCAAACCAAGACAGGCACTGGTGACCCGCTCTTCCAAGGAGTGAAAAACAATGAGCACTTTTACTTTGCCAACAGCTTTGCAGCTTTCCCTTCTTCGCAGAAGTGCGTGCTTGGCGCAACAGAATATGGGCAGATGTTTGCATCGGCCGTGCGCGCGGGAAATTTCTGGGGCGTGCAGTTCCACCCGGAAAAAAGCGGCAAGGCAGGACAGCAGATAATCAGGAATTTCATGGCAATTTGCAGCAGGCGCACAGCTGCAGTTCCGTCGATAGACATGATTGGCGGCAGGGCGGTGCGGCTGAAGCAGGGCAGGCAGGGAACGGAAGAGTATTATGGAAATCCCCTTGCCCTTGCGAAAAAATATGAAAAGGCTGGCTTCCCCCTGCTGCACATTGTGGACCTGGATGCTGCATTTGGCGGAAAAAGCCAGCTGGTGCTTCTAAGGAAAATTTCCTCGCAATGCAGGGGCATCCAGATACAGTGGGCAGGGGGCATAAGGAACGCAAGGTCGGCGCGCGCCGCGTTTTCCGCAGGCGCTTACAGAGTGGTTTTTGGCACTGCGGTGGCGCGCTGCCCAAAGCTCGTGCGCCAGAGCGTTTTGGAATTCGGCCCGGAAAGGGTTTGGGCATCGCTTGACTTTGCAGGCAAGCCGCCCATGCTGATGATTGGAGGCTGGAAGCAAGGCACCGCCATTGGCTTGCAGCAGGCAGTGGAGCTTGCGAAGAGCTGCAATATTGGCGGGCTTATAGTAAGCTCTGTTGATGCTGACGGCATGGGAGGGGGGCCTTGCTTGCCGCTCATCGCAAAAGCGCGAAAGCTTACGCTATTGCCCCTTGTGCTTGCTGGAGGCATGAGAAACCCTGCTGACGCAAAGGCAGCGCTTGCAAATGGGGCTGATTCCGCGATAATCGGCAGGGCGCTGTATAATGAAAAAACAAAGATTGGTGAATGGGCATGCTTGCAAAAAGAATAATCCCATGCCTGGACTGCGACGTCCGAGGCGGAAAAGTGGTGGTGCTCAAGGGCACCAAATTCAGGCAGCTGCGCTACGCAGGTGACCCAGTGCGGCTTGCTGAAAAATACCAGGACGCTGATGAGCTGGTGATGCTGGACATTGGCGCCACTGTGCAAGCGCGCGAAACGTTCCTCAAGACAATTTCAGATGTCGCCTCGGTGTGCTCCATCCCACTTTGCGTGGGGGGAGGGGTGCGTTGCTTTCAAGACTTTGAAAAGAGGATAAAGAAAGGGGCTGACCAGTGCGCAATCAACACTGGAGCTATGGAAAATCCCGGCTTGATAGCAACGTGCGCGTCGGAGTTTGGCTCGCAAGCAGTGGTGGTGGCAGCGGATGCCAAGCTGTCTGATGGGGAGTATTATTGCTATTCGCGCGCTGGCAGGGAAATGACGCGATGGAAGCTTTGCGATTGGCTCTCAGAGGCAGGAAAGCAGGGGGCAGGAGAAATTCTGCTGACTTCCATTGACAGGGACGGCACGGGGGATGGTTTTGATATTGGCATGCTCCGCGCAGCCTGCGCGGCAACCGGGCTCCCGGTGATTGCCTCCGGAGGCTGCTCATCTGTTGGCGACATTGCAGAAGTTTTCCAAAAGACCGAGGCATCAGGCGCGCTTGCCGCAAGCATTTTCCACTTTGGCAAAACCACAATACGCGCCTGCAAGCGCGAGCTTGCGCAGAGGGGAATCGAGGTGAGATTATGAAGCTGAAGCGGCTGGCAGGAAAAAAACAGGCTGAAAAATTCGCAAATAGCCTGCGCTACTCGAAAGAAGGCTTGGTGCCAGTGGTGGCAGTGGACAGCAGCGCACGCAAAACCCTCATGCTGGCATACGCAAATAGGGAAGCGGTGGCGCGCACGCTCGCAAGCGGAGAGGCTTGGTTCTTCAGCCGTTCGCGCGCCTCGCTTTGGAGGAAAGGAGAAACATCCGGAAACCTGATGCGCGTGCTGTCAATAAGCTCGGACTGCGACCTTGATGCGCTCCTTTACAGTGTGGAGATGCGTGGGAAAGGAAATGCATGCCACTTGGGAAGGAAAAGCTGCTTTGTCCGGGAATTTGGCGCTGATTCCGAAAGCCTCACGCTTTCTCAGCTGGATGCGCTAATCGGAGGCCGCATCGCCAGCAAATCCAGGGATTCCTACACTGTGAAGCTTGCGCGTTCCAGGAAGCTTGCAGTTGCAAAGATTCGAGAGGAAGGCGAGGAACTTGCGGAAGCGCTTGAGAAAAAGGGCAGGAAAGAAATAGTTTGGGAGGCATGCGATGTGCTATACCACGCGCTCGTGGCAGTGCACGCTCGAGGGATAACACTTGCCGACCTTGAGCGCGAGCTTTGGAGACGGAATAGGCTGAAAAGAAAGGGAAAAAAAATAAAAACAAAAAATGAAAGAAGCGTGAAGCTGCTCAGTCGCCAATCCCTTTTGGCGTCACCTTGAACTGCCAGCCCAAGGGGGCTGCGCCCCCTTAGTCCGGCACCGCCCAAACCCCCTTAATCACCGATTCCTTTTGGTGTAACTTTGAACACGCACTCGCCTTCAGGCATGTTGGGCGAGTCTACCAGGCGCGCAATCCTCTTTTCCTCCTTGCCCTTGCGCAGGTAAATCCTGTAAGTCGCAGCGTGCGCGAGCACGTGGCCGCCAATCGGCGTGGTCGGATCGCCAAACATTATGCCCGGGTTGTCCATCACTTGATTTGTGATGTAGATTGCGATGTTGTGCTTGTCAGCGAGCTTCTGCAGCGCGTGGATATGCTTGTTGAGCTTCCCCTGCCTGTCGGAAAGCGCGCCCCTGCCCACATAGTCCGCGCGGAAGTGCGCGGTCATGGAGTCAACGACTATGAGGCGGATGTTCTTCTCCTTCACCATCTCATCTGCCTTATCCACCAGCACCATCTGGTGGTCGGAGTTTATCGCCTTTGCTACGAATATGCGCTTGAGCGCGGCGTCAGGGTCAAGCCCTGCGCTTTCGGCAAGCTGGGCAATCCTCTCAGGCCTGAAAGTGCTTTCAGTGTCCACAAACAGCGTGTTGCCGTCCAAGCCGCCCTGCTCAAGCGGCTTTTGCACATTGAGCGCAAGCTGGAAGCCGACTTGGGACTTTCCGGATGAGAATTTGCCATAGCATTCAGTGATGGACATCGTCTCCACTCCGCCGCCAATCAGCGCATCAAGCTCTTTTGAGCCAGTGGTTATCCTGCCAATGCCCTTGCGCCTCTCCAATATCTTGTCTGCAGACTCATAGCCCATCTCCAATGAATCGCGCGCTGCTGAAATGGTGCGCTTTGCAGTGTCCACGCCTATGTCCGCTATCTCGTCAAGCTCGTGCGGGGAGCTTGCGGCTATCTTTTCAATGTCATAGCCTGCCTTTCTCAGCTTTTCAGCTGAAACCTCGCCAACCCCTGGCAGGTCCTCAAGCTCCTTTATCACAATTTTCTTCTTTTCCACAACAGGTTCCTCAGCCATAGAATCGCTCTCCTTTTTTTTCGCCATATCCAACACCTGCACCTATTTGCTGTTGGGGAAGACCAAAAGCTTGAGCTTCCCAATCTTTAGCGTGTAGAATTCGTTGCCGCTTTTGCTTACGTTGCGCCACATGGCGCCCACGTCCTTGTAGACTGTTTTGCCAAGAGCCGGCACATGCTCAGGCTGCACGATGCGGAAGTCGGGCTTGGCACCAGCCAGCTTTTCCTTTGCCTCGCCCCCTTCATCATCCAGGCCAGATTCACTCCTTTCTGGCATTTCACCATCGCCAGAGCCACCCATATTCTCACTCCACTAAATTCATGTCCCCTTTCGGAGGTCGGTGAAATTTAGCATAATGTTGCTGTTTTCTCGATATATAAACGCTTCCCAAGTAGGATGCCGGTGGAAATGGGTGGGCATAAAAGCCTTATTATCCATATCTTCACACATGAATTACGAGCACGCGTCTGCCATCAGCCAGGCAAATGCGCCTGAGAAGAAGGGGAAGTTCCCATCCTTGCGCATGGAAAGCGGCAACCTAGGCATTAAGCTGAAAGAAAGGCTGCAGTCGTTCCTTTTCCGCAACGGCTACTTTGACATATACGATTCTGCGCTTGGCCTTGCAGGCTTGAAAACACGCTACCCAACCACAGTGTCCACGCCTGAAGACCTTTCAAGGGAGGGGAGGAAAAAGGTGGTCGCTGCCCTCCAGCAGATGGTGGAGCAGGGCGAGGCTACGCTGCGGGGCCTGGTAGATGGGAAGTTCATCAAGCCCGAGGCGCCGATTGGATATTGGGATGACAAGGAAAACGCGCGCTTCTGGGTGGCCCGGCTGCTTGATTCGAAGATGGAGCTTGCCGGGCTTGCAGATGCAGAAAAGAAAGCTGTTGAGCTTGCCAGGGGAGGCGCTGGCCTGGATTATTGGCAGGAGCAGCAGCTTGCAAAAGCGCAGCGCAAGGCGTTTTCCATATTGAAGAATTCAGACTTCACGGAATGCGGCCTTAGCGGCCTTATCCAAAAACCCTATGACGGGAAAATACACCTTATTGCCTCTGATCTTTACCCGCATCTTGGCATGCAGCCCTGGCAGCTTTCCAGCACCCCGAAAAACTACTTTGAAAAAAAGGAAAACAGGATTGCTGCAATCCATTGGGTGGCATTCATGCTCAGGAAAAAGCCCGAAGAATACCGCAGCGAGGAGAGAAGGGTGGCGCAGTTGCATGAGAAGGACCTGACCATGATGGACCTTGAGGACTGGCGCACCTGGAATTGCCTGAGGGAAAAAGACCCGCTGGCGCTAGTAACAGATGACCTGAAGAGGTTCGGGATAGCCAAGATCATGGACCATGTGAAGGGGGAGCATAAGCTTGCGCAGCTGGTCTGCGAGGCTTATCCAAAGCGCGATTATAGGGTGTGGCAGATGAAGCACGGCATCAAGGGATATTTTTCCCATCCTGAGCTTGGGAGCGCAAGAAGGGTGGAGGCGATAAGGCACACTGCGGAGCGCCTCAAGAAAAGCATACGCCAGCTCACCCGCGAGGACCTGGATTCCCAATCCAGCGAAATACTGAACTCCTACCCCGCAAGCGCCTTGATTTTCGCAATGTGGGAGGCAGACCATTCAATAACTTTGGAAAACTTCGGGCGGAGGCTGCAGCTAAGGACTGTGGAGCTTTTTGAGGAATGGAGGCGGCAGCAGGCGGCTTGACTGGGAAGGTGGGCAATAACGGTTTTAAACCTCTTCGCCCATAACCAGGTATGGTCTTATCAGACGTTGCCAAAATAGCCTCTTCTTACAAGTCGCCTTCGATATCAGTGATAGGGTCGCACTCTGCGCTTGACATCTCCTCAGGGGCAATGCGCCACGGCATGAAGTCAATTGTGGTGTGCCAAAAAGGAAGGCAGCACGCTTACGAAAAATACTACAAGAAGAGAAAGGGGCTTGGAGGCACGCTTGGCTGCATTGACGAGCTTGTTCTGCTTGACAAGTTCTCCGACATTGCATCCAAGAAATGGTGCGATTATCTTGTGAAGCAGCAATCATTGTTCGTGCCCCACCGCTCGTTCTCGGTTTACGTCGGCTATGACAGGATAGAGAACGACTTTTCCGTGCCGATTTTCGGGAACCGCATGCTGCTGCGCGCCGAGGAGAGGAATTGCGAGCGGAACCAGCACTACCTGCTCAAAAAGGCAGGCGTTCGCGTGCCGCAGACATTTTCCTCGCCTGACAAGATTGACAGGCTGGTCATTGTGAAGGCAAGCGAGGCAAAGCGCAAGTATGAGCGCGCATTTTTCATAGTGAATTCGGCAAAGGAATACGAAAGGAAGAGCAAGGAAATGCTGCGGGCTGGCCTTATCACCAAGGAGGGGCTCGAATCCGCCCTTATCGAGGAGTTCATCCTGGGCGCGCAGTTCAACTTCAATTACTTTGTCTCGCCTCTCACAGGCGAATTGGAGCTTCTTGGCACTGATTTTAGGAGGCAGACCAACCTGGATGGCATATTGAGGCTGACCGCGCCTGAGCAGCTGGAGATACTCAAGTACGCGCGCATGAAGAACATCGAGGTGGGCCACGTTGCCTGCACCATACGCGAGTCTCTCCTTGAGGGCGTGTTTGAAATCGGCGAGAAGTTCGTGGAGACGTGCAGGAAGGAGTACAAGCCAGGAATCATCGGCCCGTTTGCGCTGCAGGGGGCAATTGTCCCAGCTGAAGAAGGCGAGGTGCCGTGCATATTCGACGTCTCCTTCCGCGTGCCAGGCTCGCCAGGCGTGCGCTTCACCCCATACGGGGAATACCTCTATGGCAAGCCAATGAGCGTGGGCGAGAGGATTGCGCTTGAGGTAAAGGAGGCTGCAAGGCAGGGCAGGCTTTCCGAAATCGTCACTTGAAGTTGATTATATGAACATGACACGCGAAAAAATTGCAGAGACGCTTGCGTCCTACGACAAGAAGAAGCTTCAGATTGCCACCATCTGCTCGCACACTGCGCTCCAGATTTTCCACGGCGCGCGCGCAGAGGGGATAAAAACGATTGGGATTTGCACGCCCAACCGCAGGAAGGTCTACGAGGCATTCCCGCTCGGCTGCCCTGACGAGTTCATTGAGGTGGACGACCTCAAGGATATTCCCACTGACGAGTTGCTCGAGAAAAACGCCATATTGGTGCCGCACGGCTCGCTTGTGGAATACTCGGGCGACTCGCTTGCAAAAATGAAAGTGCCCATGCTTGGCAACCGCGACTCGCTGGCATGGGAAAAGGACAGGGTGAAGATGTTCGAGTGGATGAAGGCGTCCGGCCTCCAGGTGCCTACCACCATCGACCCGGACAAGATAGACCGTCCGTGCGTGGTCAAGCTTGCCGGCGCAAAGGGAGGCAGGGGCTACCGAGTGGTGAATTCGCCCGAGGAATTCTACGAGCACTTCGAGGGCATGAATGTCACGGTGCAGGAATACCTGATTGGCGTGCGCGTGTACCCACATTATTTCTTCTCTCCGCTGGCGCGCGAGGGCTACAAGGCAGGAAGCGGGCACGTGGAGCTTATGGGCATTGACAGGCGCTTTGAGAGCAACATCGACGAATCCTACAGGATGGAAAAAGTCGGGCTTTCATTCACGCCCTCATTCACTGTAATCGGCAATGAGCTTCTGGTTGTGCGGGAATCCCTGCTTGAGAACATCATGGAGATGGGCAAGAATGTGGTGGAGTCCGCTGACAGGATGTTTGGCGGAATCCCCGGGCCGTTCTGCATCGAGACTGTGTGCGACGAGAATATGAATTTCTTCGCATTCGAGATTTCTGCGCGCATTGTGGCAGGCACCAACATCTACCCGGAAGGCTCGCCCTACACGCCGTACCAGTTCTCCGAGCCCATGAGCATGGGAAGGAGGATTGCACGCGAGATAAAAGACGCGGCAAAGCAGGGAAAGCTCCCCAAGATAATTTTCTAGCTTGCGCTAAAGGGGAAAATAAAAAGAAAAAAAGTTTCCGCTTAGCAGCATGAGTTCTTGTTCATCAGGTTGGTTGCGCCGATGACAAGCACGAGCACTGCAAAAGCTGCTGGGAAGTATGCGTCAAAGCCTGGCCACTTGATATAGCCTATCGCAGTCGCAAGGCCAAGCGCTCCCAGTATGATGAGCAGCCAGTCCTGGACATGCGGAATCCCGGCAGCAGGCGCATCGCACGCACACGATTCGACCTTCTTCACTGCCATCTTTTTTGCCTTCTTGGTCGCCATTAGAACCACCTAAGGGAGAAAACACGCCCGAGATATATAAGCTTTAGCCGCGCCCAACCTCTCGCAGGGGTACCAAAGCCCGGTCAAATGGGCGGGACTTAAGGAACCCTTTTTCGCGCTCCAGATGGGTACGCGCGAAAAAGCGTTCACGGAAACGTGGGCGGAAATAGAATCCGTTCTGGAAATCCTGTGGCCTAGCGCCTTCGAGAGTTCGAATCTCTCCCCCTGCACTA